>Ga0335076_10001998_pt1 | contig 20093 bp, 13 predicted proteins | sample Lox_Sample_25_FD_206717 | JGI IMG/M metagenome (GOLD analysis project Ga0335076, IMG submission 206717) | Soil microbial communities from Loxahatchee National Wildlife Refuge, Florida, United States - Lox_Sample_2.5 | ecosystem: Environmental > Terrestrial > Soil > Wetlands | place: USA...
GAGCAGGTCGGCGCGGTAGGCCAGCAGCCGGTGCAGCGGGTCGCCGGCCCCTCCGGCGCGGACGTCGGTGGCCGCGGCCTCCGCCAGGTCACGGATCCAGCGGGCGTGCGCGCTGCGGGCGGAGGCGGCGGCGCCGTCGGCGCGGAGCCGTTCGGCGGCGAAGGCGCGCACGATCGCCAGCATCCGGCACCTCGCCTGGCCGCCCTCGTGCGTGACCTGCAGCAGCGACGCGTCGGCCAGGCGGGCCAGGCGGACCGCAGCCGCCGGACCGCCGATATGCTCGGCCGCGTCGAGGTCGAAGCCGGCCGCGAACACGGACAACCTCGCCAGCAGCTCTTGCTCGCCGTGGGGGAGCAGGGTCCAGGAACGGCCGAGTACTGCCCGCATGCCGCCGTCGGCGTCGGCGAGCACATCGAGATCGCCCAGCCGGTCCAGCACCGGCGCCAGGCCGACCGCCGCCGCCTGTGCCGCCGCCAGCTCGATCGCCAGCGGCACCCCGTCGAGCTGGCGGCACACTGCCGCGCTGAGCGTCACGGTTTCCGCGGTCGCCGTGAGGCCGGGACGCACGCGGCGCATCCGGTCGGTGAACAGCCGCACCGGTGCCGTATCGCGCAACAGCTCCGCGGGCGCGTCTGCCGCCTCGGTGAGCAGCGGATCCAGTGGCAGCACCTGCTCGTCGGGCAGTCCCAGCCGATGCCGGCTGGTGGCGATGACCCGCACCTGAGGGCAGGCACGCAGGAGCGCCTGGATCAGCTCGCGCACCCCGGTGAGCACGTGCTCGCAGTTGTCGATCACGAGCAACTGCGAGCCGGCGCCGAGGTATTCGCTGACCGCAACGCGAGGTGTGCCGTCGCGGACGTCCACCCCGAGGGCGGCAGCGACGGCGGCGTCCACGCCGGCGGCCGGAACGGCGCCCAGTTCGACCACCGCGACCGGCATCGTGAGCTGGGCAGTGATCTCGCTCAGCGACTCAGCGGCCAGCCGTGTCTTGCCGACCCCGCCGATGCCGGTGACCGTGACCAGCCGGTTGCCGCGTATCGCACCGGCCAGGGCCGCCACCTCGGCATCACGGCCGACGAACGGCGTCGAGACGGCGAACCAGCGCGGCGGCTGCGGTACCGGCCGGGGCGCCTCGGGCAGCTCGTTGCGCAGGATCCGGCCCTGCAGGTCCTGCAAGGCCGGCGCGGGGTCGAGCCCGAACTCCGCCGCCAGCCCGCGCCGGTGCCGGTCGTAGACTTCCAGCGCCTCGGTAGCCCGCCCGGAACCGCCCAGCGCCCGCATGAGCAGCTCGACGCACCGGCCGCGCCACGGTTCGCTCGCCTGCAGCGCTTCCAGCGCCGCGACCGCGTCCGCCGCACGCCCCGATCGCAGGCAGATGTCGGCGTAGTCCTCGACCGTGACGGCATGCAGGCCGTTCAGCCGCGCCGCCTCCACGCTGGCGAAATCGCGGTCGGCGAACTCGGCATACGCCGGGCCGCGCCACAAGGACAGGGCCGCCTCGAGCAGTCCCGCGGCACCAGCCTCCGGGGCGTGCGCCGCCCGCTCGCGCAGTGCTTCGAACCGCAATGCATCGACGTTGTCGGCGGTGACGTTCAGCCGGTATCCGGAAATCCCGGCGCTGATCAGCCCGTCGCCCAGCGCGGCGCGCAGCCGGGACAGCACGGTCTGCAGGGCAGCCTTCGGATGGTCGGGGAGCCGCTCGCCCCAGGCCGCCTCGATGAGCGCGTCGGCCGGCACGGTCCTCCCGGCCCGGGTCAGCAGTGCGGCGAGCACGGCCCGCTGCCGGAGGCTGGGCAGCGGCAGGGGATAGCCATCCCGGTCCGCCTGCAGCGTCCCGAGCACCCGGAACACCAGTGCTGCGCGCATTTGGCAATCATTCTCGCAGCGATGAAAGAGCCGTGAAAGCCGGACCTGGCAGCATTCTAGCTATCAGTGACCGGCCAGGAGGTAGGCATGAACGCGGCAGACCAGCAAACAAATCGCACGGCGCCGGCAGGGCGCTGGGACGCGATCGTCGTCGGCGCCCGCTGCGCTGGCGCCGTAACCGCCATGCTGCTGGCCCGCAAGGGCTACGATGTGCTGCTCGTGGACCGGGCCAGCTTCCCGTCGGACACCGTCTCGACGCACGTGATCCACCCGCAGGGCCTGACGGCTTTGCGGCGGTGGGGGCTGCTGGACGATCTCATCGCGACCGGGTGCCCGTGGCTGCCGGCCTACACCTTCGACTTCGGGCCGCTGGTCATCACCGGGACGCCGCGCAACGCCGACGGCAGCGCCGGGGCTTACGCGCCGCGCCGGGTCGTGCTCGACCAGTTGCTCGTCCGGGCTGCCCAGAAGGCCGGCGCCGAGCTCCGCGAGGGATTCAGCGTGACCGACCTGATCACCGACGGCGACCAGGTGGTCGGTATCCGCGGGCACGTACGCGGCCGCCTGGAGGTCAGCGAGTACGCCCGTGTGATCATCGGCGCCGACGGGGTGCAGTCGCGGGTCGCCGCGCAGGCGGGCGCGCCACGCTACCGTGAGGGCCCGGTACTGTCCAATGCGTACTACGCGTACTGGTCCGGCGTGCCCTGCACGGGTGCGCGGTGGGTGATCAGGCCCAGCCGGGGGTACGGCCTGATCCCCACCAACGACGACCTGACACTGGTCCTCGCCGCGTGGCCGCGGGCCGAGGCGGCCCAGGTCAAACAGGACCTGCAGGGCAACTACCTGCGCGAGGTCACCGCGAACCTCGGCGACTGGCTCGACGGCGGTCGGCAGGAAACCAGGATCGTAGGCGAAGGGGTGCCGAACAGGTTCCGTAAACCGTACGGGCCGGGCTGGGCGCTGGTCGGTGATGCCGGGTACGCCAAGGATCCGGTCACCGCCCAGGGCATCACCGACGCCTTCTGTGACGCCGAGCTGTGCGCCGAAGCGCTCGACACCGCCTGGCACGGCAGCCGCGGATACGACGACGCGCTCGGCCGGTACCAGCAGCGGCGCGACGAGCGGGCGCTGCCGATGTACGAGTTCACCGGCCAGCTCGGCGACCTGGCCGTACCCCCGCCGCCGCAGATGCAGCAGCTGCTGGGCGCGATCGCCGGCCACCAGAAAGCCATGGACGAGTTCGCCAGCATGTTCGCTGGCACCCTGCCCGCACCGGAATTCTTCAACCCCGCGCACATCCGATCCCTGACCTGTGCGGACACCGAGCCGTCCCGATAAGCACCTGACGCCGGGGTGGGCCTGGCCAGGCACCCGACTGCGCCGACCCGGTCCGCCTCGCCGGCGTCCAAGCCGCGACCTTCAGGTACAAAACGCCAAGACGTCTGGCAAACACGCAACGCTGACGGCTCGTGACATCGATGGTCCCACGGCGACTGGCGGGCCATGCATCTCAGCGAGTCCAGCACACAGAATGACCCCGGCACGACGGAACGGCAGTACGTGCACGCGGGCTCATCGGACCCGCCGCAGATCGAAGATCTTCCATCGCCCCGGTCCGGTCCGGGAATTTCCAGCCAATGATGCAAGCGGCAACGATGACATACGGCAGTACCGGATCGGGCTGATCGAAACTGTGGAGGAGGCCGGTTACTGGTGTGCCGGCAACTGACAACATGCTGCGCCGGTTACACCGCGGGCTGCGCCGACCTGACCCGCCTCGCCCTGCAGGAAAGCATCATCTGAGTACCCCTCACACTGCCGCAGCCGGCCCCGAACCGCGGCCGGCCTGCCCGCACCGGCATGGAGGACCAGCCGTGCCACCGGAGCGGTGAAGACAGTATCCAAACCAAACGATCCCCGATGCCGGCCCGACCGTACGCGCCAGATAACCCGTTCTGCGTACCTCCAACAGAGAAGCCCGGAGGGATTATTTCAGTATAATTAGGCGGATCCCGCGTGGCGCGTGGTGACGCTCCGTAGTTGACTTCAGGCGCTCGCTGTGGTGGTCGTGGACCGGTTCGTGGACCGAGCCACCCGTGCATACAGTGCAATGAAGGCCGCCGCGTTCCTGAACCTGGCCTCCGCCGACCCGGCCGCAGCATAGCGCGTGCCCCTGTCCCGCCCGGGTTCCGTGCTGTTCTCTTTGCGTGACCTGGCGGCATCGTTGGCGGCGTTGCCCCAGGTGCAAACCTGTCCCGCGGCAGGGTCCTTTGACCCCGGTATTCCGTTCAGTGTGGCCAGAAGACCCCGTCCTCGGCTGACCGCTGGCGGAACCGGCGGCCACCGCCGCCCTGGTCGGCGGCGGTGGCCGCCGACCAGGGCGGCGCCCAGTGCTCAGTGTCCGGTGATGAGCGGCCAGAGGGAATGGACCTGGGCGGAATCAGAGGTGTAGCCGAGCTTGCCCAGCCCGAATCCTTCCTCGATGGTGAGCAGCATCGAGTAGTGGTTGGACGGCGTGGCGTCGGTGGCGTGCCGCGGTCCCAGCCGGCTGATCACGATCATCGGCGCCGAACCGCCGCCGTACACGCCGCCGGGCCAGCTGGCGCTGATCTGCGGGTCTCCGGCCGGCAGGACGGGCGAATCGCAGCAGCCCGCCACGGACGCGTAGTCGTTGTCGGTCGGGTTGCTGCCGTCGAAGTCGGTCTCGTCGGCGACGACGAAGATCGCGCTGTTGCCCGTCCAGGCCCGGCTGCTCATGATCGTCTGGACCGCGCCCTTGACGAAGGCGTCGGCCTTGGCCTTCAGCGCCTGGTCGTTGGCGTCTCCTGGCACGTCGTTGTACGGGCACGGGGTGTCCGGGAAGCCGGGCACCGCGGTGTAGATGCCGCCGTGCATGTTGCTGCACTCATCAGGGCTGATCCACACGTAGCGCGGCGGGTTCGGGCCGTTCAGGTCGGCGGTCATGCTGGTGTAGGGCTTGATGTGGGCAGCGCGGCCCGGGTTCAGCCGGACGTCGTTGTACAGGATAAACGGATTGTGCTTGCTCCCGTACAGCGCGTTCGAGCTGCTCGGCCAGAAGTCGGGCAGGTAACCCGCCGAGGGCATGGCCTGCATGTACGCGTCCCACGGGATATGCGCCGCCTCGAGCTCGTCCACGATGTTGGTATGCGCGTACTGGTTCGGCCCGAAGTTGTTCGATGTCGTGGGGTACCAGCCGTTGTCGTTGTTGACCCACCAGTTATTACCGCTGGTGGCCGCGATGTAATTGGGCTCGCTGGTGTGGGTGACGCCGAAGTAGTCGGTGGCCTGCCCGTACTTGTTCGCCAGCGAGGTGATGAACGGCGCGGCCGGGTCCCCGATCACGTGATCTGCAGCGTGATTCTCCAGCATGATGATGAACACGTGGTCGAGCCGGGTGCCGTGGCCCTGGCCGCCTCCGCTTGCCGCGGCCGTGCTGGCGTAGCTGCTCTGGACGCCGGCCGCGGCGAGCGCTCCGGTGGCCAGCGAGACCGCGGCCGCGGCCACCACCCAGGCCCGCACCGGCCCGACCCGGCGGCGCAGAACTCCCTGCATATTCACGTTGACCTCCCGCTCCAGTTCCCCTGATGGCACCGCCCCCGGCGATAATTCGAACCTGTAGCCAAGCAGCATAACGTGACACAGCCCGAACAAATTAAACGATTTGGTTCCGTTTCAACCTCTAGTGCTAGGTGAGCGGCTCGAGCTCTTGCAATCGATGCGCGAACTCGCTAACACGCTTGCCGCCACCGCCGGGGCTTACTGAGACCGTGACTACGACATCAGACCCCAGCGCGGCTGAGGCTGAGGTCACGGCCATGCGGGCACTGGCCAAGCAGTGAATGTGGTGGACGAAGTGACGTTACGCACAGTAGCAGGATGACGGGCGCAGGGGCCTCGGGCGTGGACCGGTTCGTGGACCGGGCCACCTGCTAATCCCAGCGCCACGGGTGCCATCGGTGCGATTACCCGTGCCATCGGTGCAGCTAGCGCGCGCGGTGCACGTGGCCGTACTTCTCATAATCCGCCGGTCGTGGGTTCGAGCCCCACCCGCCCCACATAGCCGTAACTGTGGAAGGTTCGAAAAATAGCCGCTGGCCTGGCCGGATGAGCCCAGGGAAATAAGCGGGAACACTCGCCCCCGTCATGCACCCGCTCCCAGCCTTTCGGACCAGTACCGTGACCCGCCTCACGTGAACCGGCCGTCATGGCTGGTGATGCCTACTCGCCACGACTGTATCTGTATCACGTTTTGTGATACACCTAGCGTATGACGGTGGCGATAAGTGTGCGGTTGGACGACGAGGCGTTGCGGGCCTTGCGTCAACTCGAGGCTTCCGGATTGAGTAGATCTGAGGCGATCCGCCGCGCAATCCTAGACAGTGCGACCCGGCTACAGCAGCGCAAAGCACTCGCCGAGGAGGTTGCTGCACTCGAAGCTGATGAGACCGATCGCCGCGAGATGCTGGAAGTGGCGGCTCTCATGGAGAGCCTTCGTGCTCCGGGGTGACATCCATGAACTCCGGATGCCGCGCGGTCAAGGTCACGAACAGCAAGGGCGACGATTTGGCGTCGTAGTCCAAGCCAACGAATTCCTGCCCAGGTCCGTCGTGCTTATTGCGCCGACATCTCGCAGTGCCAGATCCGCCTCGTTCCGCCCGGAGATCCACGTATTCGATGAGATCGCAAGGGTTCTCGTCGAGCAGGTGGGCGCGGTCGACGCCGGGCGTCTCGGAGACCTGATAGGCCGGGTCAGCCCCGAGGAGCAATGGGGAATCGACGAAGCCCTTCTGGCTGTTCTCGGTCTCCGCTAGCAAACCATCTCTTGCCGCCGACGTGGACCTGCGGAGCGCTGCGCGACGGCATGGCGCTCTCCCTCGACCCGCCGTCCACGGCCATCAGCCAGGGGAGGGCTGCGTGCGCAAGGTCCTTATCGCCAACCGGGGGGAGATCGCGGTCAGGATCGCCCGGGCCTGCCGTGACGCGGGCCTGGCCAGCGTGGCGGTGTACGCGGCCCCATTGGACCGGGGGGCCGTGCACGTCCGGGCGGCGGACGAGGCCGTGCCGCTTGATGGCGCGACGCCTGCGGAGACCTACCTGGATATGGCCAGCGTGCTGCGGGCCGCCGCGAGTACCGGCGCGGACGCGCTGCACCCGGGGCACGGGTTCCTTGCCGAAAACGCCGAGTTCGCCCAGGCCGTCCTGGATGCGGGGCTGACCTGGATCGGCCCGCCGCCGGCCGTGATCCGGCGGCTGGGCGACAAGATCTCCGCACGGCAGGTGGCGCGGCAGACCGGAGCGCCGCTCTTGCCGGGGATAACCACGTCCGTCTCGGATGTCGCGGAGATGGTGGCGTTCGCGCGTGACAATGGCCTGCCCATCGCGATCAAGACGGCCCATGGCGGCGGGGGAACTGGCGTTACCGTGGTCCGGTCCATCGCGGAGATCCCGCGTTCGTACGCGAGGGCGGTGGGCGCGGCGGCGGCCTCGGCCGACCGTCCGGAGTGCTTCGCCGAACGATACCTGGATCACGCCAGGCACGTGGAGGTCCAGTGCCTGGCCGACAGGTATGGCGACGTCGCGGTGATCTCCACCAGGGATTGCTCGCTTCAGCGGCGCCATCAGAAGATCGTCGAGGAAGCCCCGGCGCCGTTCCTGCCGAGCCACCTGGACGCACGGTTGCGGGCGGTGTCCAAGGCGATCCTGCGGGCGGTGGGCTACGTGGGCGTGGCGACATGCGAGTTCCTGCTCGGTCCCGAGGGCACGCTCGCCTTCCTCGAGACGAATCCCCGGCTGGCGGTCGCGCATCCGGTAAGCGAGGAGGTAGCCGGGCTTGACCTGGTCCGGGAGACCTTCCGGCTAGCCGAGGGCGAGCCCTTGGGCTATGGCGACAGGCAGGTCCGCGGGCATGCGCTGCAGTTCAGGATCTACGCCGAGGATCCCGGCCGCGGCTTCGCGCCGGCTCCGGGGATCGTGCGCGACTGGTATCTCCCGTCAGGCCCTGGCGTGCGGCTCGATCCTGCCGTCGGCCCGGGATCGGTGGTGGCTCCGGCGTTCGGCACGCTGCTGGCCAAGCTGATCGTGACCGGCGCCTCGCGCGCTGAGGCGCTGCAGCGGGCCCGCCGGGCTCTTCACGAGTTCGAGGTGGACGGGGTGGCGACGAGCCTGCCGTTCTACCGCAAGCTGGTCATCCACGATGCGTTCGCGCCGTCAGATCCTGATCGGCCGCCCTCTGTTCACGCGGGCTGGATCGAATCGACGTTCCTGGCGTCCGCGCCGCCGGATCCTGATTAGCGTAGATGTCCCTGGTCAGGTGGTGTCGTCGGCGTTGGCGTCCTCACGGGATGCTGAATCCCAGGCCCCGCCGTCCGTGACTTCCTGCACTCCCTCGGCTATGTAGACTGCCTGCGAGAACCCGTTCAGGGCGCTTCGGCAGCGCGCCATCAGGACCGCTGCCTGCTGCCCGCGCTCGTCCGGGAAGAAGTCTCTGGCCTGGATCTTCGCCAGCCAGCGCGTCAGTTTCTCCAGATCTTGCTCGCTCTCCTCCAGTTCGGCGAACGTGTACTTCTCCGCTCTGGTTTCCTTGCCGATTTCGTCCAGCAAGGCCGTGCAGCGCTCAGCGAACTCGTCGTACTCCCGGGCGCGGTCGGCCCGGAAGAGCTGGACGACTGTTTCGTATACCTCCGCCGGCAAACTCGGAACGTTCAGTACGAATCCCGACCCGCGCTGCCGGATGATGTTCTGCCTCAACTGCTCAAAGAGCTCAGCGTGCGGAACCGTGTCCGGCAGCAGCCAGGCGCTATTCACCATCGTGGTCGCGCCGGCGGCCCGCAGGCGGCGCCAGAGCGCCACCCGTACGCTGGATGGCGTACTGGGCAGCTGGACCAGGAGCAGGAGCCAGCCTGGTGGAGAGCTATCCGTGCCCATAGATGCAACACCTGTTTCAGGTAAAGAAAACCACGAGAAACCGCAACCTATATTAGAACGAGCGGGTCATGGCACCAATCCCCGGTAAGGTAAACTTTCGGCCTGGCGGGTCGCCGACCGTGCCGCCGGGGCGAGATTAGCGCCTGGATAGACTGTTGACAGTCAAAGTGACCTGATTTAAGTTCCGCATGTAAGTATCGTGCCGCCTGACCAGCGAACACGTGATCAAGGCTCGCCGCGGCGCTCGCTGGAGGAGGCGCCGGCAGTGGTCAGAGTTTAGCATACCGGGTTACTCATTAATTCCTTCAGCGGGATTCTTCCTGCGGCTCAGAGAATTGGCAGCTGGTTATTGGCGCCATGCACGCTTCCGGACGCGGGCCGACGTCAGCATCTGACGGTTGCGGGTACTCCAGCCCCGCAGGAAGCGAGAGGTGCCCCGGCTTGACATGCCTCATCCCGACCCGCGAGTTCGCTCTGTATTCCTTGGGCGAGCCTAGTCCGGCTGCCTGGACCTGCCCCTTGCCGTTCAGCTCGGCGCGTTATAGCCGGTACAAATACGGTTCCGTCACGGCAGCGGAAACCTTCGCCCAGGTCCTGGGGACGGCTTTTGCCGAACGTCATCCTGAACTCGCCTGCGCGCCGGGGCTGCTGATGACCTCTTCTCCTTACACGTACGTGCCGACGGCGGCCACCACGCTGGCTCGCGGGCTGCAGCCAGTCCTGAACGCGGCCAGGGCCCGCGCCGGCCTGCCGCCCGCTCCGTTGGTGCAGGTGGACCGGGGCAGCCCGTCGGCGGGAGACTACGGCACGCTTTCCGCGCAAGCCCGGGACCGGCGGATGGCGGCCAATGCCCTGTCGTTCCGGCGGTTCCCGCCAGGTCAGGTCCGTGACGCCCACCTGCTGGTCATCGATGACGTGCGGGTGACCGGTGCGCATGAGCGCTGCCTGATGCGCGCGAGTGACGAATTGCCCCTCGCGGCACGGACTTTCGTCTACATCGCCTCGTTCGGCAGCCCGGCGGGCGGATGCTTCGACCCCACCCAGGAGGACGCGCTTAACCACGCCGCTGTCAAGGCTCTCGATGACCTGGCCGGGATCGTAGAAGCAGGTGACTTCGCCTGGAACGTCCGTGTGTGCAAGTTTGTCCTCGACCCGGCTAATTGTGACGATCTGCCGCGCTTCCTCACCCGGATGCCCGGCTGGTTCGTCCGCGACTTGCATCGCAACAGCTACCGGGACGGCTACTCACGGATGAGCCTCTATGCTCCCAGCCATGCGGTAGTCCGCGCGGAACTGGTCAGGCGGTACCGCAAGCCGCTAGGGGTCGGCTCGCCCGGGCACCGGTTCGCGAAGCCGGGACGCGCCGAGCATGCCACCTAGGTCAGATTCCGCCGACGAGTCGTTCGCCGGCCTGCTCGACGCGCGGTACGCGCGGCCGGTTGCCGACGCCCTCGTCGCGTCAGGGGCCTTCACGGTCGATATGCGGCTACCGAAAGATCAGTGGTTTCGCTGGAAATCGGGGATCCTGGCGCCGTGCGGCTGCAACTGCCGCCGTCTCAACGCCATCCCGGCCTTCCGGTGCGTAGTCGACGATGCCCTCGCGGACGCTACCCGCTCCTCGTTCCCTGGCGCCGACTACATCATCGCCGTCGCTTATGCCGGCATTCCCTGGGCGAAAACCCTCGCCGAACGGCTAGAGCTCCCCTTGGCCTACGTGCGTGCCGAGGCACGCACGGCCGGCGCCCCTCTCGTCGACGGCTCGCCGGGCAGGGGAACCCGGGCCGTCATCGTGGAGGACGTGGTCGCGAGCGGCAGCAGCACCGCGCGGGCCATCCAGGCGGTGCTCGCCGAGACCAGCCTGGGGATCGCAGGCGTCCAGTCCATCGCCAACTGGAACTTCCCGGAGATGCGAGCGCGGCTGGCCCCCTGGACGGTTCGCGCGACCACCGGCTACCCGCAGCTCCTGGCCAGTGCGCAAGAGGCAGGGATGGTCAGCGCGGCCGACGTCGGCCAGCTCTCGCGGTTCTACGCCGACCCCCGTCGGCATTCCTGGGACATCGCAGGACAACACCTATTACAAATAATGGAAACACCTATTACAAATAGCAGGTCACTCCGCATTATTACGAAACTCTTGACAGCCAGATGACTCTATTTTAGGCTTCGCGGGATGGCGTAGAATCGCGGAAAAGAGGAATAGCTCTTTTGCGCTCGGCATCGCCTGCCGGGTTGGCCGCTGCTCAGCCAGAAGGCCAGTTATCGGCAACCCGGTTTTCTGATGCTGGCCGGGCGGTCATTCTTGCTGAGGGATTACCGCCACAAACATTCCCGCCGGACCGGGAGGTCAAGATGGGTTTTCTGCTTCTAGGTGTCGACAGCCTGATCGCATGTATTGCGATCGGCCCGATTATCAGCCGGCGATGGGCCGTGCCGCTCGCTGTGCTGTTCGGCGTGGGCGACGGCCTAGGATTCCTGCTCGGATCGGCCTTTCACTGGTCGGTCCCGGACAACGTGGGCAGCGACGTCCAGACAGCGGTTCTCGTCGGACTGGGCATCTACTGGATCGCGATCGCCATCTTCGCGAAGAAGGCGGCGCAGGCGGAGCAGCAGTCCAGGCCGCGGTGGGGCGTGTGGATCCTGCCGTGGGCCCTCAGCGTCGACAACATCACCTACGGCCTGGTCGACGGCGTTTCTAAAGGTGCCTCGGTCTGGGCCTCGGCCACCGAGCAGGCGCTGTCGAGCGCGATACTGGCCGGCATCGGGCTCGCGATCGGTATGGGAATCGCGTACGCTTTCCCGGCGCTGCGCAAGCGCATGGCGCTGGCCAACGGGATCTGCGGAATCGCCCTGATCGTCGCGGCCGGCGCCCTGCTGTTCGTCGGCTGACCGATAAGCCTCTGCGCCCGGCCTTCGCGAGTTGCTGGCGAGGGCCGGGCTCCGCGACGACGATCTTGCCAAGCATGTCACGCTCGGCTGCAGGTCTGGCAATGATCGCCGTATCCCGCTCGTTCCCGCGCCACTCCCCGTATAGATCGTCAGGAGTTGCCGTCGTCTATCTGCGTGGCGACTGCGAGCGCCGTGTTGATCGGGATCGCGTAGCCGACTATGTGAAGGCCGCTCCCCGAACCCCCGATGGTGATGCCGATCACGCGGCCGTTCAGGTCCACGAGCGGGCCGCCGATCGCCGACGGCATATCAGCCTGCAGCACCGACGCCATCAGCCCGCTCCGGGTTGTCCGGCCGACATTGACGGTCGTGTTCAGGGTGGCCAGGGTGCCGACATCCATAGATAGCGCAGCCTCCGTGCCCGTGGTGCCGACCGCGGTGTCGTAGACCTGGCCCGGCACATGGTACGAGGTCTCCCTGGCGGCTTCCGCGCTCTTGACGAGCGTATCCGAGTTCCCGACCGTAACGTTCGAGAACGGCCTCCCTTTGCCGCCCTCCAGCTGGAGCAGCGCCAGGCCCGCCGCCGGATCCGCGCCGATCACCCTGACCTTGAAGATCGCGCGGGACAGGACGTACTCCGCCGTCAGGTTCGCCGCTCCCTTGGCGGGCTGGTACGTGGTCAGCACCTTCCCCGACTCCGTGAGCACCAGGCCGATCCCGACCGAGATCCCGCCCGACAGGACGTGCACCATGCCCGGAGCCGTCGACTCATAGATGTTCGCCTGGTTGTCCTGGCCGATGCCCTCGTCCTCGACGAACGGCAGGGCCGTCGTCGCCGGCCTGGGAATCGCCGAGACAACCACCGTGTCACCAAGCCTCATAAGCCGGCCGACGCCGAAACCGACCCCCGCCGCGAGGATGACCGCCGCCGCGATCACGGAGATCCTGAAGCGCTTGCTCCGCCAGGCTTCCGGGATGGCCGCGCCTGCGTCGTCATCATCATCGTCATCCGCGCCCACGTCGTCTGCCGTATCCGTAAGCTGGCCGCTTTCGTCTACTTCCTGAACAGACATCGCCTGGCTCCTTGTCATAAGGCTCACGTCCCAGCGGCGGTCGCCGTCTGCGCGGAGGAGTTGAAGGTCGCCGCGACCGCCGCGCCCGCCCGGTTCCTGGCGACCGTGACGGGATTCGTCAGGTGGAAGTGCTGGCAGCCAAGGTTGGTGAACGACATGTTCAGCTCGTTCGCCATGAAGGTCAGCAGGTTGTCACCCACCGCCGTCACCGGGGACTGGCCGGTGGCGATCAGCTTGGAGTTGGCCGCCAGGAACGGCGTCTGGATGTTGACGAGGTTCTGGCAGTACATCGCCGGGTCGCTGGTCTTGTCGGTCTGGCTGCTGATCGGCGCCTGGCCCAGTTCCGCCCGGTACAGGTTGGTCTTCGCCTCGTCGAACTGGCCGCCGTTCAGTACGACCTTGGCGTTCTCCGGCACCAGCGCCGCGATCTTGGGCTGATACGCGTCCGCCAGAATCTCGTCCAGCGCCTGCGAGCTGGTCAGCTGGCCATTATTGGCCAGGTCAGGCGCCTGGAACGGAGTGCACCCGAGGACCGGGTCGAGGAACTGGTCAAGCAGGGCGTTGTCGCTGCGGCTGAACAACAGCGACGCCCCCGCGATGTTGCCCGCGTTGGACGTGGTGTCCTGCGCCGTCTGGCCGGTGAGTGGGTTGAGCACGTACCGGGTGGTCACGTCGTTAGGCGAGAACCGGTCGGCCACCTCGAAGTTGCGCGTGACCGGGCACGCCCGGCCCGTGCCCAGGTCGCCGCCTGACGGGATGATCTGGTCCGAGCTACCCGGGGACGGCACCTTGAGCAGACCCTCCCGCTCGGCCTTCTTCACTGCGTTGAAGAAGTTGATCCCGTTGCAGAACGACACCTGGCCGAAGATTGACCCCGCCTGGCCGTTGACGCAGCTGGCATCCGCGAGCGTGGTCGGCGTCGCCCCCGCCTGGAACAGGTTCTTGCCGTTGAACCCGAAGTCGATCGTCACGACCGCGTCCGCCGGGATCTTCGGCACCGAGGGCTTCACGGCCGGCCTGGTGCCCTGGGTGATCACAAGCGGGTCATAGACCGACAGGGCACCGGTAGCCGGGTCCAGGATCGTGGCCTGGACGAAGGCCCCCAGCCGATCCGCGTTGCTCATCTGGCACCCAGACTCGGCCGGCGTCCTCCCGCTGGTGCCCGTGAGCTGATAAGGGGTAGCCAGCCCCCGCGCGCTCAGCGGGTCAGCCGGAACGATGATGGCACAGCTGACGCTGTTCGTTCCTGGCCCAGTCACCGTCGACGCCGGAACGCTGGCCGAGGGACTCGGGCGCACCAGGGTCCCCAGGGCCACCTGATAAATACCCGAATTGCTCGATCCCGCCTGGAACGCGAGCACCAGGCCGATCACCAGGCCCAGCGTCACCGGCACGACAAGCTGGACCGCGATGCGCCTCATACCACTTCCCTGCCACGGCGTCGCCATGCGGACCGACGCCCGTTACGCATTCGGCCCACCTCCATGTCCGCCGTTTCGGCCGTGAACGCCTACGTTAGACCAGCCGGGCGGCGTGACGTGGGCATTCAGGCCAGAGAAGAGATTGCAGACTCCTGACGTCGCAGGTTAGGGGCACGTGATCGTAGGGTGATAGTGGCGTGATGGTCGCGAGATGCGCCAGGCGAACGTCCGGCATCCTGGCCCGTGCGACCGGGAGTGATCGTCTGATTACGTTTCACTGCCAACTTCTTATCAGCTCATAACAAGCCTGCGCCCACCTTTACCCTGTGGTATAAAGGCTCGCGGCATATCATCAGCCCTTCGCACCAGCACAAAGTTAAGGCCAGGTAGCCGGTTTTCTTCCAGAACACCGAACATGCCGGCCTTTTCCGTCGTTCAATAGGTGTTACCTCCTCGTGATGCGAGGTCAACCCACCGCGGGCGCGGGCGCCACTCCCGGTAGTGAAGGGTCGGATAATGCTCAAACTGCTGGCCTTTACCCTGCCGTTGTGCCTTGACACCTTCGCTGTCTCGTTCGCCGTTCTCGGAGGAATGCGCCTGACTCGTGCGCAGCGGATACGCGTCATCGTGCTGCTGATCGCATTCGAGGCCGGAATGCCGCTGGCCGGGATGGCACTGGGGGCGCCGCTGACTCACCTGGTCAGCCACCCCACTCACCTGGTCTTCGACCCTTACCAGTTCGGCAGCCCGGCCCAGGCCCGCGCCCTTAACCTGGCCTACCAGAGTCACCTGGCCGACACCGTCGACCTGACCTTCGTCGGCCGGTATATCGTCCCGATCGTCATCCCGGTGGTCGTGGGCGGCCTGGGCCTCCTGATGCTGGACGAATGCCTCAACGACGACGATGACGACGACGAGGTAGGCAAGGCGAAGGCGATGGTGGGAACGCGCGGCCTCTCCGTCATCGGGCTCGGCCTTGGCATCAGCCTGGATGAGCTGGTGATGGGCTTCACGCTCGGCTTCAGCAAGCTGCCGGTGCCCGCAGTAATCACCGCTATCGTCATCCAGGCGTTCCTGGCCATCATGCTCGGTCAGTTCCTCGGCCGCAAAGCACGGAGCGGAGGCCTCCGGCTCAGCGCGGAACGCCTCACCGCGGGCACCAAGCTGATGGCGGGCGGCGTGCTCGTCGCGCTATCGGCCGTCCTCCTGGTCGGCCCCCCGGTCACCACCCATCTCCTTCCTCACTTCATCCACCACAAGCCGGTCATCCCGGTCTCGTCGCAACCCACGGCCGTCGCCACCATCCAGCCGTGAGCCGAGGGCCGGATAGCGCCAGGCACGTCCGGCGGGGAGTTGTCGACGCTCAGCGCCCACGGCAGGATCCACACGCCCCACCGCGATTTGGACTGCTGCTGCTCCGCGTTCGCCGCCCTCTTCGACAGGATGGCGACCCCGATCCAGTAGGCCGCCCAGGATAATGAGGGTCGCTTCCTGGACAAAGGTGCCGACGCTGTCCGGCACCGAGTAGTGCAGAGCCGAGCCGAGCAGGAACCCGGCGACGTCACCGACGCCGAACAGCAGGGCAAGCAAGCGGTACTGCCCCAATGCCGGCTGATAATCGGGCCGACCGCGATGCACGCGATCAGGCTGTCAACACTCGATTCCTGGGTCCGGCGGGAACGTAGTGCCGTGGTCATCCCGGTACGGGATGACCATCAGCCAGCATCAGGGAAGGCAGCCTCTGATAACTGGCTCTCTGACCCAGCGCCGGCTGCCCCGCGCAGACGGCGCCGATCTCGGATCCCTGCTCTTTATCTTTCTCCCGATATGACCGTGCGTCGTTAACTGGTCACGGCCGCCGGCCCGAGGTCTTTCCTCGGGCCGACGGCCGTCGGCGTCTTGCCTGGGAGCGTTCTTGCCCGTGGGGCTACATGCCGGACGGGTTCATGAACCGGTGGTGATGACGGCCCTCGCGCTGACCCTGGGCCGGCATCGTCGTGCTGCCCGTGCCGGTCGCCTTCTGCTGCGTGGTGTTGAAGGTGGCTGCGGTCGCCGCGCCATTCCCGTCCAGCGTGACCGTGACCGGATCGGTAAGGCCGAAGTTCTGGCAGGCCAGGTTGGTGAAGGACATGCTGAGCCGGTTCGCCATGAAGGTGAACAGGTTGTTGCCCACCGCGGTCACCGGGGACTGGCCGGTGGCCAGCAGCGTCTGGTTGGCGGCGATGAACGGCGCCTGGACGTTGACCATGTTCTGGCAGTACATCGCCGGGCTGCTGGTCCGGCTGTTCTGCGCGTTGACCGGCGCCTGGCCGACCTCTGCCCGGTACAGGTTGGTCTTGGCCACGTCGAACTGCCCGTCGCCGTTCAGCGTCATCTCGTCGTTCTCCGGCACCAGCGCGTCGAGCTTCGACTGGTTCCCTGGCTTCTCTGCGAGCAGCTCATTGAGCGCCTGGGAGCTGGTCGGCTGGTTGTTGTTGCCCAGGTCGGGGACCTGGAACGGGGTGCAGCCGAGGACCGGGTCCATGAACAGGTCGAGCAGCGTGTTGTCACTGCCGTTGAGCAGCAGCATGGAACCGGGGATGTTGCCGGCGTTCGCCGTGGTGTTCTGCGCGGTCTGCCCGGTGGCCGGGTTGAGCAGGTACTCGGTCGTCACGTTGTCGGACGGGTCCTGGTCGACCATGTCGAAGTTGTGCGTGGTCGGGCAGGCCTGGCCGGTGCCAAGCGCGCCGCCGGACGTGACGATCTTGGCCGAGGTGCCCGCCGATGGGACCTTGAGCCTGCCCTCGGCCTCGAGCTGGTGGGCCGCCCTGAAGAAGTTGATGCCGTTGCAGAACGACACCTGCCCGAACTCCGATCCCGGCGTGCCGTTGACGCAGTTGGCGTTCCTGAGCGTGTTCGGCGTCGCGCCCACCTGGGTCAGGACCGTGCCGTTGAACCCGAAGTCGATCGTCACGATCGCGTTCCTCGGCAGCGTCGGCACCACGGGCGCGACGGCGGGCGTCGTACCCTGCGTGATGACCAAGGGGTTATAGACGTACAGCTTGCCCGTGCGCGGATTCAGGATGGTCGCCTGGACGAAGGCCCCCAGGGCGGCCGCGTTGGCCATGGTGCAGCCGGACGCGTCCGGGGTCATCCCGTCCGGGCCGGTGAGCTGGTACGGCGTCGCCAGGCCCTTCGCCGTGAGCGCGCGGGCCGGGACGATGATGTCGCAGTTGACGTTGGCCGCGGCGGCGGGCGCGGGGGCGCTAGCCGAGGCGGAAGCGCTAGCCGGGGCGGAAGCGCTCGGGCACGGTGCCGCCGACGCAGCCGCAGCAGATCCAGAGGCAGCTGGAGCCGGTCCGGAGGCAGCTGGAGCCGGTCCGGAGGCAGCCGGAGCCGGTCCGGAGGCGGCCGGAGCCGGCCCGGAGGCAGCCGCAGCAGGTCCGGAGGCAGCCGCAGCGGGGCTCGCGGACGCCGTCGCGCAATTACCTAGGGCCGACTGAGCTATCTGCGTAGTGCTATTACCCGAGACCACGAGGACGATCCCGAGAGTCAGGCCCAGAGCCAACGGGATGGCGAGCGGAACCGCAATGCGCACGGCACCGGATCGGCCTCCGCGGCGACGCCACGACTGACGTCCTATGGGCATGAAATTCACCTCCAGGCAAATTTGTTGCTCCCGGTGAGATACGTTAGAGCAAGTCGGCACGCAGGCGGTGAGGAATCTCAGAAGATTCCTGAACTTGTCCAGCCAGCGCTCGTTCCGCTTATCGTAGCTGGAGACAGCTTGGGTAATTCTTTCGTATCCATTACGCCGCTGGTAAAAGCCGTGATAGCACCGATATACCAGCGTGATCGGTGCGGAGCGGGGCGAGCCGGCCGCCCGTCGGCTGCGGAACAGGCGCACCTCCGCGCGGAGAACTCTTTCGTAGAGATTACGGAAGTTCCGGCATCCCGCATTCGCTTCATCGGCGGCGCCGTCCCGGTCTATGATTCATCTCCCCCGCGGAATGAGCGCCGCGAGCTCGCGCTGGCCGCCTTGTACTTCCTGCTCGGCGCGGTCGCCGTAACGATGTGGCTGTGGCGGGATCCAGCGTCGCGCCTCGTCGCGGCCAACCCGAACGACACTGACCAGTTCGCCTGGTACTTCAGGTACGACGCCGCGGCGGTCGCTCATTTCCGGCTGCCCGCCCTGGTCACCGACGCGATGAACGCCCCGCAGGGCATCAGCGTCATGTGGAACACGTTCATGCTGCTGCCAGGGATGCTGCTCGCCCCAGTGACGCTGCTTGCCGGCCCGCAAGTCAGCTTGACCGCCTTGATGACGGCCGGTTTCGCCGGGTCGGCGCTGACCATGTTCGCGGTGCTGCGCCGGTGGGGTGCCAGCCTCCCCGCCGCCGCGCTCGGCGGCGGGATCTACGGGTTCTCGCCCGCCCTCATCCAGTCCAGCCTGGGACACTATGACCTGCAGTTCGCGGTACTCCTGCCTTTGATCGCGGACACCGCGCTGCGACTGCTCACCGGGCGATGCGGGGTGGGAGCCCGGGCGGCAGCACGCTGCGGAGCATGGCTGGGGCTGCTGACGGCCGCCCAGGTGTTCGTCGACGAGGAATTGCTCTTCGACACGGCCATCGCGGTGCTTGTCATGGCGGCGGTGACGGTGGCGTCCCGGCCGCGCGCCGCGGCGGGCCGGGTGCGGGAGTTGGCCGGCGGGCTCGCGGCCGCGGCGGGTGTCACGGCGCTGATCGCGGGCTATGCGCTGCGGGTGCAGTTCTTCGGCCCGTTGCGCCAGCAGAGCAGCCCGTTCATGCCGGACTACTACAAGAACGACCTAGCCGGCTTCGTGCACCCCTCTTCCTTCATGCGGTTGCACACCGCGGGCAGCGCCGCGTTCGCGGGCACGTTCCAGGGCAGGCTCCCCGAATACCTCGCCTATCTCGGCTGGCCCATGCTCGTCGTGCTCGCGGTCGTGGCGGTGCGGTTCTGGCGGGTGCTCCCGGTCCGCGTCACGGCGGTGACGTTCGCGGTGCTCGCGGTGCTTTCCCTGGGCGGGACCTTGCTGGCTGGCGGCCACGAGCACGAGGGGATCAAGCTGCCCTGGTACTGGCTGCAAACGCTGCCGGTCACCGGATCGGTGATCCCGGACAGGTTCTCGATCGTCGCGGATGGCGCCGCGGCGGCAGCGTTCGCCTTCGGCTTCGACGTGGTATGGCAGCGGTGGCCCAAGGCGAGGCGGATCGTCTCAGGTCTGGCGGTGATCGCCGTTATCCCGCTCGTTCCCGCTCCGCTCCCGGCCGCGCCCGTATCGCCGGTCCCCGCGGGCTGGACCGCGACCATCGCCGCCCTGCGGCTGCCGGCTAGCGCCCACGTCCTTGTCGTCCCCATCCCCGTCTCGACGTTCACCGAACCGCTGCGCTGGCAGGCGGACACCGGCCGGCCCGCCTCGATGGTCGGCGGCTACTACATGGGTCCCACCTGGACAGGGCAGGCCGCTACCGACGGCAACGGGCTGAGTTCCGAAGCGATGTACCTCAACCAACTCTGGGCGCAGTCCGCGGGCGTCAGCGTCGCAACCGTCGCTACCCTCCCGGTGAACCAGATCTACCCGGACGATCTGCAGATGCGAGCCCAGTTCGCGGGCTGGAGACTGTCCGCCCTCGTCGCCGTCACCAGCCTGCACTCCGAATTGGGCCGCTACCTGACGGGGCTGCTCGGTCAGCCGGCCGCACAGTCCGGTCAGGTCCTCGGCTGGCGCCTCAGCCAGCACAGCCCGCGTGGCAATTAGGCAGCATACAGTTATCTCGAGATTGCGACGTCGTAACTCACGCCGCCCGCCTTTGCTTTGATAGCAATGTCCGGGCCCCGGAATAATAAACGGGACCCCAGTACAGACACCATGGAGGTGGGCCCATACAGCTTTGGG
>Ga0335076_10001999_pt1 | contig 20090 bp, 13 predicted proteins | sample Lox_Sample_25_FD_206717 | JGI IMG/M metagenome (GOLD analysis project Ga0335076, IMG submission 206717) | Soil microbial communities from Loxahatchee National Wildlife Refuge, Florida, United States - Lox_Sample_2.5 | ecosystem: Environmental > Terrestrial > Soil > Wetlands | place: USA...
TGAGAATCGAACCGCATGGGGTGCGATCTGGATCGGTGTATTTTCGTTCGTCGCAATCTGGTCAGTATTCGGCATATTAGGTGAGGCGATATTCGCCAGTTCGGCTAGTCCCAATGCAGCCCATCCGGTTACAGGGATGTCCGCCGGAATGGGAGCATGGGCGACGATTCTCACGATCATATCCATGTACGTCGCTGGCCGGGTTACCGGTCACTTCTCAGAGATCGACGACCGTAACGGCAGAATCATGCACGGCATGGCCATGTTTGGGCTGTCCGTTATTGCTGTGATCGTGATGGTGATCCTCAGTGGGACCGCAATCTCCGGGGGCAGCGGCGTTCCGGGTGGACCTCATAGTTCCTACATGCTGACCGTGTTTGCAGATGTGGGCTGGATCGGCTTTGTGTCATTGTTCCTGGGATGGCTCGCCGCCATGGGTGGCGCTGCACATGGTGCTATTCGGCACGCGGCGTCCGCCGGCAACACCAAAGTTCGCGATATTCGTCCAGCAGCGTAACGGTTCCGCCAGGGAGGGTTGTGCGTTTTGGTCAAACCTTCGGCGAGGTTTTACAATCGAAGCAGCTGTCTTTCGCTATTCTGAGAGTTAGCTGACGTTCGGACTTGAAGCAAGTGCGCCACAAAAAAATCTCGCCGGTATCGGTTCTTCTGAAAACGTCCACCCTCCCAGTTCTGTTGGTGGTGCTTGCCACTCTTTGCCCGGCGCAAAACATTTCTCTTCCCAAGAACTCGGAGCCGGTCACGCGCGCCACCCTTGCGAACGGAATGCGCGTCGTAATCATTCCGAACAATTTGGCTCCGGTTGTAACGGTTGAAGAGAACTACCTCGTCGGCGGCGATGAAACACCGGCCGGCTTCCCCGGCATGGCCCATGCGCAGGAGCACATGGCGTTTCGCGGGTGCTCGGAGCTTTCCGCCGACCAGATCGCCGCCATCTTCGCCCAGATGGGCGGAGACAACAACGCCGACACGCAGCAGAACATTACGCAATATTTTGAAACCGTGCCGGCGCAGGATCTCGACATCGCTTTGCGCGCCGATGCGGATTGCATGCGCAACATCGCTGACTCGCAGGACCAATGGGCGCTCGAGCGCGGCGCCATCGAGCAGGAGGTCTCGCGCGATCTCTCCAGTCCAACTTACAAATTCCTGGTTCAGTTAGATAAAGATATTTTCGCCGGGACGCCCTACGAGAACGATCCGCTCGGCACTCGTCCTTCCTTCGACGCGACCACCGGTGCAATGCTGAAGAGCTTTCAGGAAAAATGGTATTCGCCGAATAATGCGATTCTGGTAATCACTGGGCAAGTCGATCCCGCAAAAGCACTCGCGACCATCAAGCAACTCTACGGAGACATTCCTAAGAAAGAACTTCCGTCGCGCGCTGAAGTCAACCTCCAGCCAGTAAAGACGGAGCACATAAATCTGCCGAGTGATTACCCGTACATCATCAGCATCATCGCCTTCCGCATGCCTGGCACTGATAACGCAGACTATGCGGCCAGTCGTGTGCTCAGCGATGTGCTTGCCAGTCAACGCGCAGATATTTACGGATTGGTTCCCGCAGGCAAGGCTCTCGATGCGGGATTCGAACTAGGTGAGACGTATCCCAAAGCGGGCGCGGCTTTCGCATACGCGGTGATTCCTACAACCGGCAATTCTTCGGCGATCGAGCAGTCTCTCCAATCGGTGATCGACAATTACGCCAAGAACGGTGTTCCCTCGGACCTGGTCAGTGCGGCCATACGAAGTGAAGTGGCGTCATACGAATTCGAGCGAAATTCAATTCCGGGGCTCGCGTCGCTATGGTCGCAGGCTCTCGCCGCCGAGCACAGAAATTCGCCGGAGGAAGACGTCGAAGCGATCCAGCGCGTGACCGTGCAGGACGTCAACCGCCTGGCGAAGCAATTACTGGTCAGCCAAAATGAAGTGACCGGAACGCTTGTGCCCAAGCCATCGGGCCAGCCGGTTGCGAGTAAAGGATTCGGCGGCTCAGAAAAAGTCACACCCACTCCGACCAAACCAGTTCCTCTGCCGCAATGGGCGCAGGTTTTGACGCAATCGGTGCAAGTTCCCAAGTGGGACCTGCACCCGGTAGAAACCACGTTGCCGAACGGAATCGACCTGATCGTTGAAACCGAGCACCTCACGCCGACGATAACTGTTACCGGCGAAATTCGTCACAACGCCGATCTCGAAACTCCGCAGGGACAGGAAGGTGTGAGCGATGTGCTCGACGGCTTGTTCTCTTACGGCACCAAAACGCTGGACCGGCTGGCGTACCAGAAGGCACTCGATGACATAGCGGCAAGCGAAAGCGGAGGTGAAAGTTTTTCGCTGCAGGTGCTGAAACAATTTTTCGACCGCGGCCTGCAATTGCTGGCCGAAAACGAATTGCAGCCTGCGCTTCCGCCGGAAGCGTTCAAAGTAGTGCAAGAGCAAACCGCGCAATCCGTTGCCGGATTGATGGAAAGCCCGGATTACCAGGTTGACCGCGCTTTGCTTGCCGGGTTATTTCCTCCGCATGATCCTGAACTCCGCGAGCCGACTCCGCAGAAAGTTTCTTCGTTAACTTTGGAAGATGTGCAGAACTACTACAGCAAGAGTTTCCGTCCTGACCTGACGAAGATCGTGATCATCGGCGATATCTCGCCAGAAGAAGCCAGAACTGAAGTGCTCCACTGGTTCGGTACATGGAAAGCGGAAGGCCCTAAACCGGATGTGGATCTGCCGTCCGTTCCTCGCAATCAATCTTCAGCCAGCGAAGTGCCCGATCCGACTCGCGTCCAGGATGAGGTCACGCTATCAGAAGAATTGCCGATGAACCGCTTCGATCCCGATTACTATCCGCTGCAGCTCGGTAATCACATTCTGGGTGGCGGATTCTACGCCACGCGGCTTTATCGCGATTTGCGTGAAAAAACTGGGTACGTCTATAACGTTTCCGAATCACTTGCCGCCGGCCGCACTCGCACTCGGCTCACGGTTTCGTACGGTTGTGATTCCGTAAATGTTTCGAAGGCACGCGCGCTGGTCGTGCAGGATCTGACGGCCATGCAAACGACTCCGCCATCTCAAGGCGAGATGCAGCAAGCCGTCGCCATGCTGTTGCGCGAAATTCCTCTGGCTGAATCGAGTGAATCAGCAATTGCTGACGGCCTGCTGGCGCGCTCCGTGGTTGGCCTGCCGCTCGATGAGCCCGTACGCGCAGCCGAACGCTACAAGTCACTCTCCGCCGAACAAGTGCAGGCAGCTTTCGCGAAATGGATCCGGCCGTCTGATTTCGTGCAGGTCGTTGAAGGCCCAGCGCCGAAATAAGATCGACAACTCGTCATATCAATTGTAAGTTTGGTGAAGCTGCTCGCAATTCGCTTGCTTTTGTAGACCATCATTTCAACTGCTGTAGGTATGCGACGAGCGCTCGTGTATCTTTGCCGTTGAAAGCAGTCAGGTCCGGCATTTCCGACCCGGGCTTGAATGACTGCGCGTGAGTTACCCAAGCTTCCAGATTGGCAGTATCGTTCGCCCAAGAATTCGCTCCAATGCGCCGGCGGCTCGCCAGGTGCGTTAGATCAGGTGCGACCAAGCCGTGCGCTTGTGTACCGCGGATTTCGTGGCACAAGGCACAAGCTGCACCCATGAATACGTCCTCACCGTGCAAAGCTTCCGGCGTCGTCGGAGTATCGGCAGGTTGCACCTGCTGCGAATACCACGCCTCATATTCTTTCTCCGGTTGGGCCACGACCAGAAGCAACATGTGAGCGTGCTGTTCTCCGCAGTATTCGGCGCATTGGCCGGAATAGACCCCGGGGTGATTCGCCTCAATCCGGATGTAGTTGCGCTGCCCGGGGATGAGGTCGACCTTCCCATGCATCGTCGGCACCCAGAATGAATGAATGACATCCGCGGTCTCGAGTTCGATATCGATATTCTTGCCAACCGGGATGTGGATCTCGTTTGCAGTGGTGAACTGCTGGTCCGCGGGTTCTCGCAGATAGGTCACCTCCCACCACCACTGGTGTCCGATGATGCGAATCTCGGGATGATGGGAGTAATCGCCGTCATCAACCGGAAAGTTCCGCAAGTTAACCAGATCCAGGATGAAGAATGCCGAGAGCACAGCAAATGGGATGATCAGCCCTCCGACGATGATCCACTTCTGGCCGCCGCCTTCATCCCAGGGCTCGTGAGTAGCGAGCGAGCCACGCCTGCGTGTCGCCGCCCACGCCAGCAGTATCCACATGGTGAGTGAGACCAGGCAGAACGTGATCAGCACTGACCATTCCACCCACGCAATGTTCGCCGATGCCGTCCCCCCCGGATTCAACGTAGAGCGTGGCGTCGCGCACCCGCTCGAGATCAGCAGGATGGCGGCATTTGCCGCTGCGGCGAATTTCAGTGCTCTGCTCACTCGGTCGCCCTTTTGACTTCAGGTTGTGCCGGAACGCTGGGCGGATCGGGTTCATCGGGAGTGCGCATCGATTTGATATATGCGACCAGCTTCCATATCTGGTCCTGGGGAATTTTCGTTCCCCAGGCCGGCATGCCTTTTGCTCGGCCTTCAGCAATCGAGGCGAAAACGTGAGCATCGTCGCCGCCATAAATCCATACCGGGTCGCGCAGACTTGGGCCCATTCCGCCGCCTCCGCGTCCGCCGTGGCAGCCGGAGCAGTTGTACCAGACGAAGAGGCGCCGGCCTTCTCTGAGCGCGATTTGATTGCCAATGTAGGGATCCGTGGGAAGGTTCAGCGGCACCTGGGGACCGGGAATCGGGCCGACCGGGATTTTAACCATGGGCGGAGCCGACGATGCCGTCGCGTTCGTGACCTGTTCGTTGCACCCCAACGCACAAAAAAGCAGCACGAATGCGGCGAGCGCAGCGATCGTTCTTTCCATTCGGCACCTCATTTGCACGTACTCGGAGTGGGATCTGACGGCAGAAGCGGAACTCCATAGCTCACCAGCAGATCGTGTATCTGGCTCCGCCGCTGCGCGATTTCGGAATTCAACTGCTGAAGCAAATCGGATTCGCCCCGGCGAACTCCCATCGAAATAGCGAACTCCACCGGAAGTGCGGTGCGAAGGCTCGCGGCGCAGATGGGGGTAAGCTTGAGCGGCACGCTCGATTGGTGGGCAAAATATCCCGCCAGCGGTCCCCAGGCGATGGACACATCCACATCGCCGCGCGCGACGGCGCGAATCAACTCAGCGGAAGGATTTTGCCGCCCAAGGTTTCCGAAAATGCTGTAAGCGACGATGTTGTGAGTGATGCCGCGTAAGGCGAGCTCTTGCGCGGCAGGCGTGAACCCATCGTCGACAACATGCAGACCAATGCGCAGCGTGTGAAGCGAGGGATCATCGAACGAGTCAACGCCAACATTGCGGTCGCGCCGGCTCACGAAGACGTAGCTCGATCGGTAGTAGGGCTGAGTGGCTGTGACCAGCTCGTCTCCGTTCGAAGGAACTCCCATGACCGTGTCGCAGGCGCCACGGCGAAAAATTTTGTGCGCCAAAGTTGGGCTGGCAGGCCACCATACATACTTCAAATTGCGGCCGAGATCGTGCGCAACCATTTCGGCGAGTCTGTTTTCGAAGCCTTGGCCTTGGCTGTTCGAATAAGGCAGATTGTTTCCATCCGCGCAGACCCAGAGGTCCGGCGGGCTCGCCCAAGCCAGATCCGCGGCGAACAGTGCGACGGTGAATGCGACAACTCTAAAGGCCGAAGACATAGAGCATATCTCCCGGCCCGGTGTACTGCTTGATGCCTTTCATCGCGCCGGTGATTCCGAGCGCGGCGTAGGGATCGTCGAGTGAAAGTGAAGGAAAGGCGGCCGCGCCCATCCAGCCACCAATACCGGAGTAGATCGCGACGTACTGTTTTCCATCCGCGCCCTTGAACGTGATGGGGTCGCCAACGATTCCTGATCCCAGCTTCATCTGCCAGAGCACCGCACCGGAATGCGCGTCGACTGCGCGGAACCAGCCTTCCATCGTGCCGTAAAAAACCAGGTCACCGCCGGTCGCCAGCACTCCGCTATAAAGTGGAAATTTGTCGTCCTTTACACCCCAGACTTGCTTTTCGGTCGCGAGGTCCCAAGCCACCAACTCGCCTTGATAGCCGCCCGGTCCGGGATACATGGTTGTGCTTGATCCCAGAAATGGAGTTCCCGCGATGTAGTTGGCTTCGATTCCTTCATGGTCCATGCAGGTGTTGTGCGCCGGGATGTAAAGGTAGCCGGTGCGCGGCGAGAGCGCAGAAGGAACAAATTCCTTCGCGCCGGTTGAAGAGGGACACACCTGACGTGCGATCACATTGGTATGCGTGACCTTGGCAGGATCCACGTCGGGTAATCCGGTCTTCAGGTCATAACCCTTGGCCCAATTCACCGGCTGAAATTTCTCGGCGGAGAGTAATTCCCCGGTTTCGCGATCAAGTACAAACACGAATCCGGTCCGCCCGGGATGGATGAGCAGCTTGCGCATCTTGCCCTGCCATTCCATGTCGACGGGAATGTTCTCCATAATTTCGTCGTAGTCCCAGGCATCATGCGGCACGATCTGGTAAGCCCAGACGGCTTCGCCAGTTTCCGGCTTGCGCGCGAAGATCGTAATCCCCCATTTGTTGTCCCCCGGGCGCAGGTCTGGATTCCATACACCGGGATTCCCCGTACCGTAAAAAATCAAATCAGTTTCAGGATCGTAAGAAATCCATCCCCACACCGTCCCTCCGCCAAGCTTCCAGCCATCGGGCGGAAAAGAACTAACACCGAGATCTTTGCCCTGATCTTTTTTGTAAAAGGGCTTGAAGTTCGGGCCGATGAGGACGTCTTTGTCAGGCCCGGTGCTATAGGCGGTCCAAAGCTCTTTACCAGTCTTCAGGTCCAGACCGACGACTTTCCCGCGCACTCCTAATTCACCACCGGCGTCACCTGTAATCACGACGTTCTTCACGATGAGAGGCGCGCCGGTTGTGGTCTCACCGATGTTGATATCGCCGACCGGAGTCCGCCAGACCTCGATGCCGGTTTTTGCATCAACCGCAACGATGTGGTTGTCGAGGGTGGCATAAACAATTTTTCCGTCTCCATAACTCGCGCCGCGGTTGACAGTGTCACAACAGGCGATGCCTTGTGACCTCGGATCAGGACGAGGCTCATATTTCCATTTCATCGGGAAACCGGGCTTGGTGAGGTCCAAAGCGATCAGATAGTTGGGGAACGGCGTCACGACGTACATCGTCCCGTTCACCACCAGCGGCTGCCCTTCATGGCCATGCGGGATTCCGGTCGACATGGTGCCGATAATTTTCAGGTTGTTCACGTTCTTTGTGTTGATCTGGTCGAGAGGACTGTAGCGAGTGTTGGCGTAATCGCCGGCAGGCAGCGTCCACTCGCCATCCGGCACCGGGCTTACAAGGTGAATGGAAGAGAGCGCTCCGGGAATGGACGTGGTGGGGCCTTGCTGCGCCGTCGCGAGTGAAGTCAACACCAGTGCGCTCAAAAGGATGAACATCGTTCGTTTCACCCAGTTAGTCATTCCTTCTCCTTACCGCAACGTGTAGAGATAGGCGGCCACGTCGCGCGACTGCTGTTCCGTCAAGCCCAGGCGGGGCATTGCGGTTCCGGCTTCGATGGATTGTGGATTTACGATCCACTGCACCAGGTTCTCGGGAGTGTTTGCCACTTCTCCCGCAATGAAAGTGCGCTCGCCAAAATAGTTGAGTGGCGGCCCGACTAACCCGCGCGCATCGTGAATTCCGGGAATCATGTGGCATGCGCCGCAGCGGAACTGGGCAATCAGCTCCTTGCCATGTTGTGCATCGCCGCCGGTCTCGATGTTGTATCCCGGCGTGATTTTTCCGCCGGTACACGCTAACGACGTGACCAGCGCCAGGCCTGCGATGGCTGCCATGCCATACCAGATCTTCATCTTCCCCTCACACAAATCCCGAGAAGATAAACCGGGATTGAAAACCAGATGATCCCGACGCCGAGCGTGATGCTGATGACCACTCCGAGCAGCGCCATGAACTGCTTGCGTCCCCGGCCTTCGGCTTCGATGAAGCTTTCGCTCCGGGAGAGCTTTCGCCAGTTGCTAAAGGAAATCAGACCTCCTGCCGTGGCCATTGCGAGTAACCCGAAGCTGATGAAGCCAAGCAGAATCCGCATGCCGGTTGTGGAGAATACAGGCGAACCGCCTTCGCCGCCGATGCAGGCAAACCATGCCAGGGTGGCGTCCAGGAAACCGGCCAGGATCCAGGCCAGGGCCGCGCCGGAAAAGCCAAACCACAAGCGCTTCGGTGATACATCTTCCGGTCCTGGGAGATTTGCCTTGCTGTTCATTGGAGTGCGTTGTAGATGTTGGGCGCCACGAAGAGCAGCGCCACAATGAAGATCCAGACCGTATCTACGAAATGCCAATACATCGCTACGTTCTGGTAAGGCCGGTGGGGGGTATAGACTGCCGGTTGCCATCGCGGCATCACCAACACCCAAATCAACATCAGCAGTCCGAAAGTGACGTGTGACGCGTGCAGGGTAGTGATGGTGTAGTAAATCGATCCATACGAATCAGTTTGCGGCGTAAGATGCTTCAATTCCTCCATGTCATCCAAGACTGTAAGCACCAGGAAGAGAATGCCGAGCAGGATGGTGCCGATCAGCGCGAGACGCGCAGCCCCGTAGCGGCGCTTTTTGAGTTGCTGCTCGCCCCAATACAACACACCGCTGCTGCTTAGCAACACTGCCAGCATCGGCAGCGCGTAGTGCAACCTCGGAGGCATTTCGCCGCGCCATTGGGCGCTGCGCTTATCGGTGTAGTAGTAAGCAAAAAAGAGAACGAGAAACAGCGCTGCTTCGGTGGTAATAAATAAAGCCATACCGAAAGTGCCGCGTTTATCATCAATGCGCCGCACCGGCGGGGGTGCTTTCGTTGTAGGGGACGGTTGATCGGTATAAACAGGGCTCATTCCAATTCACCTTCCAGTTCACCTTCTTGCGGCTTGGGCCAGAACCAAATGGAGGCAATAATGAGTGAGTAAACCAGAGCGCCAACCACAAGCCACATCAGCTGGAATGTGATCGCGCCGAAAATCACGAAGAATCCGAACGCGAGCAGCAAGGGAATAATTGTGTCCTCTGGCATTCGCGCCACCGCCGTGGGTTCGGCATCCAGCCATGTGCTCGAGAGTGTCAGCCGGTCCTGATCGAGCACGCGCTCTCCACGCGGGTCTTCTTCTTCCTCATAGGAGTCCCACAAGGGATGGCGAGTGATAACCGTTGGGATGTGTATGCTGCCATATGGCTTCGGCGGAGAATCGGTGGACCATTCGAGCGAATCTGCATTCCAGGGATTTTTGCCGGCCAGCGCACCATGCTTCAAACTCCAATACAAGTTCACCAGCGTCAGCAGAATCCCGATTGCCAAAATGAAGGCCCCGACAGTGATAAGCATGTTGATTGAGTCCCATCCCAGTCCGGCTGTGTAGGTGTAAATCCGGCGCGGCATGCCCAGGACGCCGAGAATATGCATGGGGAAGAAAGCAAGGTTAAAGCCGATGAAAATCACCCAGAAACTGGTCTTGCCCAGGGTCTCGCTCAACATGCGCCCGGTCATCTTCGGCCACCAGTAATACAGTCCCGCGAAGACCGGAATCATGTTGGCTCCGACCAGCACATAGTGCAGGTGTGAGACGACGAAATATGTGTCGGTCATTTGCCAGTCGACGGGGATCATCGCAGTGACCACGCCACTGAGGCCGCCCACGACGATCAACGCGATAAAACCTAGCGCAAAATACATGGCCGTGGTTAATACTGGCCGGCCTTTCCAGATCGTTGCCACCCACGCAAACACCTGGATGATGGTGAAAATCGAAATCGTCATGCTGGCGGCGCTAAAAAAGCTCATGGTCAGGTGGCCCATGCCGACGGCAAACATGTGGTGCACCCACACTCCGAATCCCACCAAGCCGGTGAGAATCGTCGATATGGCGACGTATGCATAGCCGACAATCGGCCGTCGCGAGAACACGGGGATCATCATTGAGATCATTCCTGTGGCCGGCAGGAAGACGATATAGACCCACGGATGTCCGAAAAACCAGAACAAGTTCTGCCAGAGCAGCGGGCTGCCGCCGTGAGCGACATCAAAGAAATGAAAATTCCAGCGGCGCTCGAGTTCCAGGAACAGATTGGCGACAGTAAGCGAGGGCAACGAGAAAATTGTGACGAATTGAGCAGTCAAAGTGCTGTAGAGAAACAGCGGCATCTTACTGATGGCCATTCCGGGCGCCCGCAGCCGCAGAATAGATACGATCAGGTTGATCGCGCCGCCGCTGGTTGCAATGGTCAGCAGCACCAGTGCAGTGTTGTAAAAATCCATGCCCCAGCCGGGCGAATAAGCAGGGCCGGTGAAGGGCGTATACGCAAACCAACCGCCGTGCGGCGATTGGCCCAGAAATGGGCTGACGTACAGCAGCACTCCTGAGAACAAGAAGGCGTAATAGGTGAAAGCATTGAAGCGCGGGAATGCCAAATCGCGCGCGCCGATCATCAGCGGCACGAGATAGATGCTGAACCCGGAGAGAATCGGCGACGCGTACCAGAAAATCATCGTCATGCCGTGCATGGTGAAGATCTGGTCGTAGGTTTCTGGCCCGAGAATATTTTGGCTCGGCCGGGCCAACTGAATGCGCATGATCAGCGCCTCGACTCCGCCGATAATCAAAAAAACAATGGCGGTCGCGATGTAACGTTTGCCGAGTTGTTTGTGATCAACGGTGGATAGCCACCCCCTCAGGGTCTTCGGCGTCTCCCATAACTCAGTCAGCCTTTGCTGAGCAGCAGTACTCAATCTCGATCTCCAGCCAAATCAACTGTAAGGAGTTACAACGTGGAGCTCTGTCGAAAGACGGAATGTAGATGGGCTGAGCGGAAACTGTAGTTGTCCGCTAAGAGGAACCTGAACTGTTGCTAGCGCAATCTTGAAACAACGTTTTCCGCTGTGAGTAGCCGTAGCGTCATCTATGCTGGAATGTCGCTTAATTGCGCTTTGTATGTATGGTTTAAGACGTCTGGGTCGAATCCGTGCATGCTATATTTGATCAAGGTTTAGAAAATGCGCGCCATTTTCAGCAATAGTCTCAGCACTATTTTTAATTTTTCTGCTTGCCTGGGGAGTCCGCCTTCGCTTGGAAGCGGAGGGTCCCTTTTCGCTACCCTCCCGATTGCAATCCGAGAACGTAAAAGGAGATTTCAATCATGGATCAAGCAGGAATTAACCCTCTTGAAACCCTGTGTGCGTGCGCTGCTCTCCGGAGCGCTGCCCGTTCAGCGACTCAGCTTTACGACCTGGTGTTACAGCCTGCAGGCCTGAAGACCACGCAATTCATCGCGCTCAAAAGCATTGAGGAGGCCGGCGAACTGGCCCAATGGAGATTTGCCCGCGAACACGCCGTGGCCGTTGAAACCTTGTCGCGGCGCCTGGGTGCGTTGCGCAAACGGGGACTAGTGTCGTTCAGAACCGGCGGGAAGCACGGAGAGCGAATCTACAGCCTCACCAAGGAAGGTAAGGAAGCTCTGACGAGAGCTATACCTTATTGGGAGCGCGCACAAAAACGACTAAGGCAGACTCTCGGAGATCCCGAGTTGCGCTTGTTATTGCAACTCTGCGAGAGCACCGTTCAGGCGGCACGGAAGGCCGAACAATTGCGCGCGGCGAATTCTTCTGCGCTAAAATCTCCACCCATTCTGGACGGAGCTTTTCAGGCTGAAGAATGCAGGCTTGATTTTATTCACTCTTAGCCGAGAATTATCTCTGCAACGTTGTGTCGGTTTTGGGAGGTTTCCCGGAAAGCTGGCCAGGAGTTTGCAATTGCGACTGGTCCCAGCCTCCACCGAGCGCCACAATGAGTTGAACCGCCGAAGTCATCTCTTCGATCTGAATTGTGGCCAGCGTTTGCTGATCGGCAAGCAGCGTCGTTTGCGCCGTCACCACATTCACAAAAGGATCAATGCCGGTCTGGTAACGGCCCAACTCTAGATTCAAAAATTGTTGCGCGTCCGCCACTGCGGCCTGCTGGCGGATAACTTGCTGCGAGTAGATGCGCACCGCTGCGAGATAATCCTCAACCTGCTCAAAGGCGGTCAACACAGTTTGACGATAAGTCGCGAGATCAGCATTGTAGGTTGCCGTGTACTGGTTCAACTCAGCGCGATATAAGCCACCGTTGAAAATAGTTTGCGAGATCGAAGGGCCAATTGACCAGAAGCGGCTCGGCCAGGTGAACCAATTCTTGAAGGTCGAGCTTTCCAGTCCTCCCGCCGCCGAAAGCGTCACGTTGGGGAAAAAGGCGCCGTAGCCGATGCCGATGATCGCATTGGCTTCCTGCAGCGTGTGCTCTGTGGCGGCAATATCCGGCCGGCGCTGCAGCAACTCCGAGGGAACGCCAACCGGAACTGGCGGCGGAGAAGTGAGCTCTGGTTGGACTGGTATGGAAAAATCCGTTGCTACTTTCCCGACCAGCACGGCAATCGCGTGTTCGTACTGAGCGCGTGCAATTCCGACGTTAATCGCCAACGATTGCGCGCTTTCAAGTGTGGCTCGCGCTTCAACCACGGAGATATACGCGTCGATGCCTGTGTTGTAAGCCGCCTGAGTAATATCAAACGCCTTCTGGTCCGCTGCCACCGTTTCATTAAGAATTTTTTCGAGCGCATCCTGCCCGCGAATTTCAAAATACAATTCCGCGAGGCTGGCCTGCTCCGTGAGCCGCTCATTTTCAAGATCGGCAGCACTCACTTGCGCAGCAAATTGCGCCTCATGTATTTCACTGCGAATCTTTCCCCAGAAATCAGGCACCCAGGTAACGTCAATCGGAAACGACCAGACCGAAGTCGTCTGCCCGGAACTCGTGGCCTGGCCGCTGGCTGTAGTTCCAGTTGCGTTTGTGTTGTAGGTATTTCGCAGATTACTCGACGCCTTTGTTCGTTGCCACGAAGGAGTCGTCGTCACCGTTGGCCATAACTGTGCATGGGCCTCGCGAATCACGGCACGCGCCTCCATCAGATTTTCAAAGGCCACTTTAATGTTTTGATTGTTGACGTTTAATTGTTCTTCGAGCGCATTCAGTTGCGGGTCTTTAAATATCTCCCACCATTTCCCGCGCAGCATGGCCTCCTGCGGGTTCGCGACCTTCCACCCTTCCGTGTCCTTAAAATTTATCGTGGACTCTTTGTAATTGGGCGCGATCGGCTTGGGCGCTGCCGGCGCATGATATTTTGGTCCGAGCGTGCAGCCGGCTAACGTCATCATTGCGATAAGAGGCCAGCAGATCTTACGTATTGGTGTGTTGGTGCTCATATTGTTGTCGGTGTTTGATTCAATCGCGTAGCGGGCGAAGTATCGCGCTCTTTTCCCATCAGCCACAATCTAAGTTTGTCGAGCGTCAGATAAACCACCGGGGTCGTATACAGCGTGATCAGCTGGCTCAAAAGCAAGCCGCCGACGATTGTGATCCCCAATGGTCGCCGCAGCTCCGAACCCATTCCAGTTCCAAATGCCAGAGGGAAAGCGCCAAACATTGCCGCCATCGTGGTCATCAGAATTGGCCGGAACCGCAGCATGCACGCCTCAAAGATCGAATCGCGTGTGTTCTTGCCCTCTTCTCGTTCTGCCATGAGCGCGAAATCGATCATCATGATCGCGTTCTTTTTCACGATTCCAATCAGCAGCACGATTCCGATGATCGAAATCACATTAAGGTCCATGTGGAAGATCATCAGCGCGAGCATTGCGCCAACGCTGGCGGAGGGCAGCGTGGAAATAATCGTCAGCGGATGCACAAAGCTCTCATACAAAATTCCCAGCACGATATAAACCGCAAGCAGCGCGGTCGTAATTAAAATCGGCTCGGTCGAAAGCGACTGTTGATAGGCTTGCAGCGTGCCAGCAAAAAATCCGCGGACCGTCGACGGAGTGCCCAGTTTCTGTTCCATCTGCTGAATTTCCGCCGTCGCCTGGCTCAGAGAAACATTCGGCGCGAGATTGAACGAGACCGTAACTGAAGGGAACAGCCCGGTATGGTTTACCTGCAACGCCGTTGTACCGGTCTGTGCTTTAGCCAAGGTCGTCAGTGGCGTCATCGCGGTTGCATTTGAGCCGTTGGCGTTGCTCTTGATGTAGACGTATTGCAAGTCCTGCGGAGACTGCCAGTATTGCGGAGCGACCTCAAGCACCACGTAATACTGGTTGAGCTGGGTGTAAATAATCGAAACTTCCGACTGACCAAAAGCAGAGTAGAGTGCGCGGTCGAGCGAACTTGCCGTCTGGCCCAATCTCGCCGCCCTGACGCGATCGTAATTCAGATACTCCTGCAGTCCACCATTCTGCTGATCACTGTTCACATCCTGCATTCCGGGCAGCTTCTTCATGTTCTCAAACAGAAGCGGACCCCAGTGCACGAGGTCGGCAATATTGTCGGACTGAATGGTGTACTGATAGAGCGCATTGCTGGCGCGGCCGCCGATCCGAAGGTCTTGTACCGGTTGCAAAAATGCCGATGCTACCGGCAATCGACTCAACTTCGGACGCAGGCGATTGATAACCTGTGCCGCGCTCACCTTGCGTTCATCAAGAGGCTTCAGCGCGACGAAGATAAACCCACCATTGCTTGATCCATTGCCGCCGGTGTAGGCGTTTACATTTTGAACGGCAGAATCCGCCTTAATGACCTTCACCAACTGCAGGATCGAGTAATTCATGAAAGTAAACGACGCATCCTGCGGACCTTGTACTCCGCCGACCAAAACGCCGGTGTCCTCCTGCGGGAAAAATCCCTTGGGAATGCGAATGATCAAAAGAAAGTTCAAGCCAATGGTTAATGCCAGAATGGTCAGCATGAATGCCGGGTTTTCCAGCGCCCATTCGAGTGACGTGCGATACACCGATAGCATTCCATTGAAGAATTTTTCGCTCCAGCCATAGACCCGTCCATGTTTCCGCTCGCGTTCCGATTTCAGGAAGTGGGCGCACATGGTGGGAGTGGTTGTGAGCGAGATCATCATTGAGACCAGGATCGCGCCCGCCAGAGTAACGGCGAATTCCCGGAACAGCCGCCCGACAATGCCACCCATCATCAGGATGGGAATGAAAACTGCCACCAACGAAATGCTGATCGACAAGACCGTGAAGCCTATCTCCCTTGCGCCACGCAGCGCAGCCTGAAATGGCGCCATTCCTTGCTCGAGATAGCGAGTGATGTTCTCCATTACGACGATTGCGTCGTCGATGACGAAACCGGTCGAGATGGTCAATGCCATCAAAGACAAGTTGTCCAGGCTGAATCCGGCCAGATACATGATCGCGAAGGTCCCGATCAGCGAGACCGGGACGGCGACGCTCGGAATAATGGTCGAACGCGGGCTGCGCAGAAAAAAGAAGGTTACGAGAATAACCAGCCCGATCGCGATGATCAGGGTTCGCTCTACATCGGCGACGGAAGCGCGTATGGTTGTCGTCCGGTCGAGAACAATTGAGGTGTGAATACCTTTCGGTAAGATCGCCTCCAAAGAAGGTAATTCTGAGCTGATGCGATCCACCGTTTGAATGATGTTTGCGCCGGGCTGGCGAAAGATGATGATTGTGATGGAAGGAGTGCCATTGAAGTATCCGGCAGCACGAAGGTTTTGTGTGGAATTAACCACATCAGCCACGTCTTCGAGCCGAATCGCCGTACCGTTCTTGTAACCTACGATAAGCGATTTGTACTGGTCGGCGTCGGAAATCTGATCGTTAGTAATAATGTCCGCGGTTATAGAGCTATTGGACAAGCGCCCGCGCGCCAGATCGGAATTCTGCTGGCTCAGCACGGATTGAATGTTACTAATCGTTAGCCCCTTACTTTCTAACTGAGTTGGATTTACTTCGACTCGCACGGAGGGCAGAGCCCCACCACCTACAGCAACTTGGCCCACCCCTTCGATCTGCGAAAGTTTCTGGGCAACCACTGTGGACGCGTAGTCGTATAACTTGTAAGTGGGATACTTCTTCGAAGTAAGTCCCAGGATCATGATGGGCGAGTCCGCGGGATTTACTTTCCTGTAGGTTGGATTTGAGGGTAAGTTGGCCGGTAAGTAAGTACGTGCCGCATTGATGGCTGCTTGCACGTCCCTCGCCGCGCCATCGATGTTTCGAGATAAGTCAAACTGCAAGGTGACAGAGGTGCTGCCGAGCGAGCTGGAGGAAGTCATCTCCGTGATGCCGGCAATGTGCCCGAGTTGCCGCTCGAGTGGCGTTGCGACCGAAGAAGCCATGATTTCCGCGCTGGCCCCGGGAAGACCGGCCGAAACCGAAATAGTCGGAAAATCTACCTGCGGCAATGGAGAAACCGGCAAAACGGTATAACCAACCCCGCCCGCGATCGCCACCGCCAAAGTCAGCAGCGTGGTCGCAACCGGTCTCCGGATGAACGGCTCGGAGATGTTCATGTAGTCTCCGGGCGAGTTTCTGGGTTGGTGTCGCCTGCTCGCAGGTCGGGTTTACGCTTGCCGAATCGTTGCGCCAGCCGATCGAAGAAGACGTAGATTACCGGCGTTGTATAAAGCGTCAGCACCTGACTTACGAGGAGTCCGCCTACCATGGCGATTCCGAGCGGACGGCGCAGCTCGGACCCATATCCCTGCCCTAACGCGAGCGGGAGTCCGCCAAGCAGGGCAGCCATGGTGGTCATCATGATTGGCCGGAAGCGCAGCAGGCTGGCTTCGAAGATTGCATCAGTTGAATTCTTCCCGCGCTCGCGCTCAGCCTCGAGTGCAAAGTCCACGATCATGATCCCGTTCTTTTTCACGATGCCGATCAGCAAAATGATTCCGATAATGGCCACCACATTAAGGTTCTGTCGGAAGATGATCAGCGCAAGCAGGGCGCCCACGCCGGCAGAAGGCAAGGTGGAAAGAATCGTGACTGGGTGGATGAAACTCTCGTACAGCACTCCAAGCACGATGTAGACAACCACTAACGCCGCAAGAATCAGCAGCGGCTCGCCGGTGAGAGAATTCTCAAATGCCGCGGCCGTTCCCTGGAATTGAGCTTGAATAGTGAGCGGAAAGTGGAGCTTGCTGGCAACCTTATTAATGTCGCTGATCGCGGTTCCCAGCGCCGTGTTCGAGGCGAGATTGAAAGAGACCGTAACCGATGGGAACTGGCCCTGGTGGTTGATCGACAAAGCCTCCGTCGTGTTTGCGACCTGAGCAAATGCGCTGACCGGGATCGCATTCGCGCTGGTAGCGGCGACGGTGGTGTTCGGCGTAGTTCCCGCGAAAATGCCGCCGTTGATAAGTGAGCTCGGGGCGCCGTTGTTTGAGGATGTAATCACTGTGCCGGCGGGCTGCAGGGTCGCAGCGGAGGGCGTGTAGAGAACAGAGGTCGTGGTGGCGTTTGATCCCGCAGCAGAGGACCCGGCAGCGGAAAAGGAATTAAACGGAGACGCGCCGCTCGCGCTTGAACTCGACTGCAAGTAAAGCGAACTCAAATTGCTTGGATTCTGCTGCCATTGCGGCTCAGTTTCCATGATGACGTGGTACTGATTCAACTGCGTGTACAGGGTGTTAACTTGCCGCTGACCATAGGCGTCGTAGAGCGTGTTGTCGACCGTAGCGGGTGCGATCCCAAGGCGCGAAGCCGTTACCCGGTCAATGTTCACCGAAATTGCCTGCGCCCCGTTCTGCTGGTCAGTGGCAACATCTTCCAGGCTATGCAGGTTCTGCAGTTGATCGACGAACTTTGCCGTCAATGTGTTCAATTCGCTGACGTCGGGGTCCTCCAGCGTGTACTGATATTGCGTGCGACTTACCCTGTCATCTACGGTGATGTTCTGCACCGGTTGCATATAAAGATGAATGCCTTGCACGTCGGCGAGGCTCTTCGATAGTCTCCGGATTACATCAGGAGCACTCAGGCTGCGTTGATTGATTGGCTTCAGGTTGATATCCATTCGGCCGCTGTTCAGGGTTGTGTTGATTCCGTCCGCGCCAATGAAAGACGACAAACTCTCGACCGCTGGATCTTTCAAAATGATCGACGCAAGCTCCTGCTGTTTCTGCGCCATCGCGGAAAAAGAAATGGACTGCGGCGCCTGCGAGATTCCCTGAATCACGCCGGTATCCTGCACGGGGAAGAAGCCCTTCGGTATGACGATATATAAGAAGACGGTCAGCACCAGCGTGCCGAGTGCGACCAGCAGGGTTATCGTCTGATAGCGCAGAACGACTTTCAGCGTGCGACCATAGAAATCGATCATGCGATTAAATGCCCGCTCTGAGACCTGGTACCAGCGGCTCTGCTCGGCTTCCGGAGTGCGCCGCAAAATGCGCGCTGACATCATCGGCGTGAGCGTCAGCGAAACCACAGCCGAAATAATGATCGTGACCGCGAGCGTCACGGCGAACTCGCGAAATAGCCGTCCGACTACGTCCTGCATGAAGAGGAGTGGGATGAGAACCGCGATGAGTGACACAGTCAACGAAAGAATCGTGAACCCGATTTGCCCTGCGCCCTCGAGCGCGGCTTCGAGCGGACGCTTGCCCTCTTCTATGTAGCGGGCGATGTTTTCGATCATGACGATCGCGTCATCGACCACGAATCCCGTCGAGATCGTAAGCGCCATGAGGGAAAGGTTGTCCAGGCTGTAGCCGAGCAGATACATCGCACCGAAGGTTCCTACCAACGAGAGTGGCACCGCAACACTGGGAATAATCGTCGCGCGCACGCTGCGCAGAAAAAGGAAGATGACGAGCACCACCAGGCCGATCGTGATCATCAGCTCGAATTCCACGTCATCGACCGAAGCTTTAATACTCGTGGTGAGATCGGTGAGTTCAGTAATCTGAATTCCCGCCGGCAGGTTTGCCTCAAGATCCGGTAACAAGGTCTTAATGCTCTTAACCACGTCGATGGTGTTGGCGCCTGGCTGCCGTTGAATGTTCAGCACAACTGCTGGAGTTGTGTTCATCCAGGCGGCGAGTTCCGCGTTCTCGACTCCATTCACCACACTGGCTACGTCCTTCAGCAGAACCGGCGCGCCGTTCCGGTAGGCGACCACCACGTTGTAATAACCCTCGGCCTCCGTGATCTGGTCGTTCGAATCGATCTGATAATTCTGCCGCGGCCCATCGAAATTTCCCTTCGCCGAGTTCACGCTGGTTTGTGTGAGCGCAGTGCGAACGTCCTCCAGATTGATCCCGTACGAAGAAAGCTTCGCAGGATTCACCAGAATGCGCACTGCCGGCTTCTGTCCGCCAGTGATGCTTACCAAACCAACGCCGTTAAGCTGCGAAAGCTTCGGCGCGAAGCGTGTATCGATGAGGTCTTCCACCTGCGAAAGCGGCATGCTGTTCGAAGTAATTCCCAAGGTCAAAATCGGCGCATCGGCGGGATTGGTTTTGTTATAGATGGGAGGCGTGGGCAGATTCGACGGAAGATAACTTTGCGAGCCGCTGATCGCAGCCTGCACTTCTTCTTCTGCCACATCAATGTTCAGCGATAGGTTGAACTGCAAAACCACGACAGAAATATTTCCGGCGCTGGTTGAGGTCATTTGGCTCAGCCCTTGCATTTCGCCAAATTGCCTTTCGAGCGGCGCGGTTACGGTAGTCGCGACCACGTCCGGGCTGGCTCCGGGATAGAAGGTCACCACCTGAATGGTTGGGTAGTCCACTTGTGGGAGCGCCGAGATCGGCAGTTGGGTATATGCGACCGCGCCGGCGAGCAGAATCGCCGTCATCAGCAGAATGGTGGCGACCGGCCGCAAAATAAATGGACGCGACGGACTCACTGCTCGTCTCCTGCTTCCTCTGCACTGCCGGAATTGCTCGAACTTCCCGGCAGAGGAGTCTTCGAAACCACTACTTTCGCGTCGTTCTGCAACTTCTCGAAGCTGCTGTCAGCCACCACTTCACCGGGATTTACCCCTTGCACCGCGGTTTCACCAGAGTCGGAAACGCCAGTCGTAATCTTGCGCAGCACCGCTTGCGAGTTCTGAATCACGTACACAAAAGCCGTCGTGCCGTTGTGCT
>Ga0335076_10002000_pt1 | contig 20080 bp, 21 predicted proteins | sample Lox_Sample_25_FD_206717 | JGI IMG/M metagenome (GOLD analysis project Ga0335076, IMG submission 206717) | Soil microbial communities from Loxahatchee National Wildlife Refuge, Florida, United States - Lox_Sample_2.5 | ecosystem: Environmental > Terrestrial > Soil > Wetlands | place: USA...
AACGCGGTGATGGCGCTCATGATGGGCGCCTTCATCATCAAGGGCATCCAGCCCGGCCCGAACATGATCGCGCAGCACCCGGACCTCTTCTGGGGCCTGGTGGCGAGCATGTGGGTCGGCAACTGCTTCCTGCTGATCCTCAACGTGCCGATGGTCCGTTACCTGCTGTCGGTGTTCAAGATCCCATACGCCGTGCTCTTCCCCTCGATCCTCTTCTTCTGCTGCGTGGGCACCTACAGCGTGAACAACAGCCTCGAGGACATCTACATCACGGCGAGCTTCGGCCTCATGGGCTACATGTTCCTGCGCCTCGCGCTCGATCCCGCGCCGCTCATGCTGGGATTCATCCTGGGGCCGATGCTGGAGGAGAACTTCCGGCGCTCGCTCCTGCTCTCCCGCGGCAGCTTCACGATCTTCGTGACGCGTCCCATCAGCGGCACGCTGCTTGCGCTGATCGCGGCCTTCGTGATCTGGCAGGTGTGGGTGTTCGTGCGCCAGGGGCGCAACGGCAAGGTCGCCGCCAGCCCGGCTTAGGAGGCCTCGCGGCCATGGGCGACAGCAAGGCGGTGTTCCTGAGCTACGCATCGGAAGATGCGCAGGCCGCCGGCGCCATCTGCGAGGCGCTTCGCTCCGCGGGCATCGAGGTGTGGTTCGACCAGAACGCCCTGCGGGGCGGCGACGCCTGGGACGCGGCGATCCGGCGCCAGATCCGCGAATGCGCGCTCTTCGTCCCGATCATCTCGTCGAACACGGAAGCGCGCGGCGAAGGCTACTTTCGCCTCGAGTGGAAGCTCGCCGTCGAGCGAAGCCAGCTCCAGGCCGACGGCGAGGCGTTCCTCTTTCCCGTCGCCATCGATGCGACCCCCGAATCGGCGCCCCGCGTGCCCGAACGTTTCCGCGAGCGGCAGTGGATCCGCGTCACCGGCTCCGCGGCGCACGCGAAGCTGGTCGAGAGCGTCGACCGCCTGCTGCGCACGGGTAGGGGCGGGGCGACGATGGCATCGCCGGCAACGCCCGGCTCCGCGGCCGCGCTCTCCGTCTGCGTGCTGCCCTTCGCCAACATGAGCGGCGATCCGGAGCAGGAGTACTTCTCCGACGGGATCAGCGAAGACATCATCACGGACCTGAGCAAGGTCTCGGCGCTCTCGGTGACGGCGCGCAACACGGCCTTCACGTTCAAGGGCCGGGCCGTGGACGTGAAGCGCGTCGCGAGCCAGCTCCAGGTGAGCCACGTGCTCGAAGGCAGCGTGCGCAAGTCGGGCGGGCGCGTGCGCATCACGGCGCAGCTGATCGACGGGGCGACGGGATTGCACGCCTGGGCCGAGCGCTACGACCGCAACCTCGACGACATCTTCGCGCTGCAGGACGAGATCGCCACGGCGATCGTGAAGGCGTTGAAGCTGAAGCTCCTGCCCGAGGAGAAGAAGGCGATCGAGCGGCGCGGCACGACCAACGCCGAGGCCTACAAGATCTACCTCATGGCGCACGAGATGCGCATGCGCGGCAACATCGGCTCGCCGCGCTGGAGCGAGACTATCATTCGCCTCTGCAACCGCGCCGTCGAGATCGATCCCGGATACGCGCGCGCCTGGGCGCTCATGGCCGTGGCGCAGCGCATCCGGCACATGATGCTCGCGAGCGAGGGCGACAGCGGGCGCGCCGCCGCCGAGAAGGCGCTCGCGCTCGATCCGGCGCTCGCCGATTCGCACTGCGCCATGGCCGGGGTCCTTCACGCGGAAGGGCGCGACGACGAGGCGCTGCTCGAGGTCGAGAAGGCCATCGCCCTGGACCGCGACTCCTACGAGGTGATCACGACCGCGGCGCGCTACTACACCGGCGTGCGCCGCTACGCCGAGGCGATTCCCCTCTGGGAGAAGTCGGCCGAGTTCGCCGACCGCAGCAATACGCTCATGATGCTGCTCAGCTGCCTGAAGGCCACGGGCGCGACGGAGCGGATCCCGGAGGTCTGCCGCCGGCTGCTGGTGAGCTCGGAGAAGATCGCGCTCGAGGAGCCGGACAACGGCTCGGCGATGGTGGGCGTGATCTCGGCGCTCGCGGGCCTGGGCGAGGTAGAGCGGGCCAAGGAGTGGATCGAGCGCGCCATGTTGCTGGACCCGAACAACATGAACATGCGCTACAACATCATCTGCACGCTCGTGGTGGACCTGCACGACCACGAGATGGCGCTTGATTTCCTCGAGCCGCTCCTAAAGGTCCTGCTCGCCGACAGCATCCACTGGATCAAGTCCGACTACGACCTCGACGCGATCCGCAATCACCCGAGATTCATCGCGATGCTCGATGCGGCGGAGAAGCGCATCGCGGCTTCCGCGAAGGCGCGCTAGCCCAGCGTCTTCGCGATCCCGCCCAGGCGCTCCATGGCCCGCAGAGCCATCGGCGAGGGCGTGCGTCCCGCGAGCGAGACGATGCCCATCTCGGAAGCGATCGGGGGCCAGGACCTGATCGAGAGGCGCACGAGCCTGCCCGCGGCCACGTCCGCCGCGACGGCGGCGTCGGTGGAAGCGAGCACGGTGTCCGAAGACATCGCGAGCGTGCGAAGCAGCGCCACGTCGTCGCACTCGAAGGCCATCGTGGGCAGCTTCCCCGGCGGCAATCCCATCAGGCGCCCCAGGGCGGCCTTCACCTGCGCCGGCAGCCTCGTCGAGGCCACGCCGTGCTTCCACGCCTGCGCGAGCGTGCAGCGCCGGCCGGCGAGCGGGTGTTTCGCGCGAACGTAGCAGTGGCCGTGCTGGCGGCCGATCGACGCGATGTGGACACGCGGGTCGTGCGGAATGTCGCGCACGTCCGAGACGAAGAACTCGATGTCCTCGGCGAGGAGCCGCTCGAGCAGCAGCTGCCAGTTGCTCACCTCGACGCGGATTCCGACGTCCGGATGCTCGCGGCGCAGCTCGACGATCGCAGCGGGCACGAGTGTCGCGGCCGGGAAGGGGCCCACGCCGAAGGCGGTGTCGCCCAGGCGGCTGTCGCGATACAGGCCCACGTCGCGCTGCAGGTTACGCGCATCGAAGAGCAGCCTCTGCGCGCGCCGGATCAGGAATTCGCCGGCGGGAGTGGGACGCACCGCTCCCTTCTCGCGGTCGAAGAGGCACATGCCCGCCTCGCGCTCGATCGCCTGGATGCTGCGGCTGAACGCGGGCTGGCTCAGGTGCACGCGCTCCGCGGCCCGCGCGAAGTGGCGTTCCTCGGCGAGGGCGAGGAGGTGGCCGAGGCGCTTGAGATCCACCATGGGCCAATGCTCACCGTGCATTGAAGCGTTGTCAACAATGCATTGGACACATGAGCGCCGGATGCCTATAAAGCTGGAGATGAGCCCGCTCGTCCAGAACCTGCTGATCGTGGCCCTGATCCTGGGCTTCGGCGCCATGGAAGCGATCACCCGCCGGTACCAGGCCTCGGTCACCGCCACGGGCAACGACACCAAGCTCGAGGTGGCGATGTTCCTGGCGCTCATCGCCGTGGCGCAGCCGGTGGCGCTGCTCACGACCAACCTCGTCCTGGCGTCGCTCGCCCCGCAGTTGCGAGGCGCGTGGGCGGAGTGCCCCGCCTGGGCCATGGTGGGCGCCCTCCTCGTGGCCGACGACATGACGCAGTACTGGTGGCATCGCGCCTCGCACACGCCGCTTCTCTGGCCGCTGCATCGCGCGCACCATTCGGCGCGCTACATGAGCGTGCGCGTGACCTATCGCAACAACTTCTTCTACTACCTGCTGATGCCGGGCCTGTGGATCGCGGGCGTGTTGGTGTACCTGGGCTTCGGCAAGGTGTACGGCTTCTACCTCGTCTTCAAGATCGCGGTGATCCTGGGCGCGCACAGCGCATGGCGCTGGGACGAACCGCTCTACCGCATCAAGGCGCTCCGGCCGCTCATGTGGATCCTCGAGCGGACCATCTCGACGCCGGCCACGCACTGGGCGCACCACGCGCTCACCAACGCGGACGGCGTCGGGCACTACAAGGGCAATTTCGGAAACCTGCTGTTCTTCTGGGACGTCCTCTTTCGCTCGGCGCACATCACGCGGCGCTATCCGCCCGCGGTGGGGCTTCGCGACGACGCGCTCTTCGGCGACGAGGACTGGACCGTGCAGCTCTTCTATCCCTTTGCCCGATCGAAGCGCGAGCATTCGGCGCTTCGCCCCGGCGGGCGCCCCTATGAAGAGGGTCCGCTCTAGGCGCTTGTGGCAGAGTGGGGCCCATGCCGATCGACGGAATCGTCCCAGCAAGGCTCTTCTACCCGTTCGCGCTCGCGACGATACTCGCGATCATGTTCCATCTCGGCACGCAGGTGTCCGTGGCGCAGCTGCGGGCCGCGTGGCGCGATCCATCGCTCATGCTGCGCGGGATCTTCTGCAGCGTTGTCGCGGTGCCGGTCGCGGTGATCGCCGTGGCGCGCGCGTTCGACCTGCCGAGGTACGCCGAGGTCGGGATGGTGCTCATGGCAATCTGCCCCGGCGCGCCGGTGGCGGTGCGCCGCGCGCTGGGCGCGGGCGGCGAACCGACCTTCGCGCTCACGCTCCAGGTCTCGGTCGCGATCCTGGCCGTGATCACCGTGCCGTTGTCCGTCGCGGCGCTGGACGAGGTGTACGCGGGCAGTGCCAGCGTCGCGCCGGGGCACCTCGCGCAACAGGTATTCGTCGGGCAGCTGCTTCCGCTGGGACTGGGCATGGCGGCGCGCGGCCGGTTTTCCTCGAGGGCGATCGCTTTCGAGCACATCCTCGTGGTCCTCTCGACCACCATGCTCTTCGGGCTGCTCGCGCTCGCGGCGGTGGACATCTGGGAGCCCGTGGCGCAGACGCGGCCGGGCGTGGCGCTTGCGATCGTGGTGGCGACCCTCTGCAGCCTCGCGCTCGGTCATTGGCTGGGCGGCCCCGCGCCGCAGACGCGAACGGCGCTCGCGGCGGCGTGCGCCGCGCGCAACACCGGGCTCGCGCTGATGGTGGCGCTCCTGAACCGCGCCGATCCGCTCATCATCGCCTCGGTACTGGCCTACCTCGTGATCTCGGCGCTCACGGCGACGCCCTACGTGTGGTGGAGGTCGCGCAAGTCCCCGCGTTGATCGGCGGTCATTCGGTCTCGAGGCTCGACTCGCTGCCGACGCGAGCGGCTTCCTTGTCGGACGGGCGCGACGGGAACCGGTACGACGCGTAGCGGATCACGAGGGCGGCCACCGCGAGGAGCAGGATGCCTCCGGAGACCAGCAGGATTCCCGGATTGGGCGTGTGGTTGTGCTGGATGTCGAGGATCAGCAGCCGCGTGAGCGCCGTGATCGACACATAGATCAGGAAGCGCACCGGCATGTGGTTGGTGGTGAAGTAGATGCCCACCATCGCGCCCAGCTCGAGGTAGATGAACAGCAGCAGGATGTCGTCGATGGTGGCGCGCCCGTTGCCCACCATGTCGACGAACGAATGGACCGCCGACCAGACGATGGTGCCGCCGATCGCGAAGAGCGCGAGGTAGTGGAAGGCATCGACGAGGAAGCTGCCCACGACGTTGGCCTGGCTGTTCAGGCGCTTGTGGGTGACGGTGAGGCGCTCGTGGGCCATGGCCTGGCTCCTGCGGCGGAGGGATCGATCCCGGGATGATGCCGAAAAATGTGATCCATTTCACTTGAAATCGGGCTGAAATGGTCTTTTGCGGCGGCTTTTGTTAGCTTTCTCACAGTTTCCAACGAACCAGTGCAGGACCACCATGGCTACCAACGAACTGATCTTCGCTTTCGTCCTCGTACCCGCATACCTCGGCACGACGTTCGCCCTGTCGCGCGCCGCCGTGATCCGCCGCGTTCCGATGCCCGCCGCCTTCGCGATCAACTGGGCGCTCGCCGCGGCCTTCCTCGGAACCTACACGGCAGTGACGGGCCTCGCCGGCGGCAACTGGATGGGCGTGAGCATCTTCTCCGGCGCGCTCGCGGCCACGCTCGCCACGGCGCTTTCCACGCGCTTCACGCCGAAAGCGGCCGTCCGCTAGGCCTTCACGTCGGACCACTCGGCGCGCGTGAGCGCGCGGTGGGCGCGACACCGCCGATGGCGAATCCCGTGGCGTCGCGAACGAAGTCAGCATCGGCACGGGCAAGCCCTTCGCCCACGCGCGCCTGCACCTTCGATTCGCTCACGCGGTTGGCCCCGCTCGCGACCACGACGATCGCAAGGCCGCTTTCCTTGCCGCGGAACACGATCGACTTGGCGATCTGCGCCACCTCGCAGCCCACGGGTGGGCCTCACGCCATGATGTTCACGCCACCGTCCACGTACATCGTCTCGCCTGTGATGCGCCGCGCGTAGGGCGTTGCGAGGTACGCGGTGGCGAATCCCACGTCCATGATGTCCACGAGGTCGCCCACGGGCGCGCGCTTCACGGCTTCGTTGAGCATGAGGTCGAAGTCCCTGAGGCCCGACGCGGCGCGGGTCTTGAGGGGGCCCGGCGAGATCGCGTGCACGCGGATCTTCTTCTTGCCCAGCTCGTAGGCGAGGTAGCGGCACGAGGCCTCGAGCGCGGCCTTCACCGGTCCCATCACGTTGTAGTTGGGGACGACCTTCGCGGCGCCGTGGTAGCTCATGGCGAAGAGCGAGCCGCCGTCCTTCATGAGCGGCGCGGCGAGGCGCGCCATGCGCACGAACGAGTGGCACGAGATGTCCATCGCCTTGGCGAAACCCTCTGCGCTGCAATCGATCAGCCCGCCCTCGAGGTCGGACTTGGGCGCCCACGCGATCGAGTGGACGACGATGTCGAGTCGCCCCCACTTCTTCGCCACTTTCCCGAACACCGCTTCGAGCTCGCCGGGCACCGAGACGTCGAGCGGCAGGATGAGCGACGCGTCGAGCCCTTCGGCCAGGGGCTGGACGAAGCGCTTCGCCTTTTCGTTGAGGTACGTGACCGCGAGATCGGCGCCCAGCTGGCGGAAGGCGCTCGCGCAGCCGTAGGCGATCGAGTGCTCGTTGGCGATCCCGACGACGAGGGCCTTCATGCCCTCGAGCGGCCGTCCGGTCTTCGGCTTAGCCATGCACGGTCTCCTGGGTGTGCCTCGTGAGGCTCGACGTGTGGCGCGCGATCACGCCTTCCTCGTCGGTTGGGATGGCCCACGCCGACACGCGGCTCGCGGACGCGCTGATGCGGCGCGCTCCCGAGGCGTTGGCCACTGGATCGAGCGTGAGGCCGAGCCACGCCGCGTCGCGGCAGGCGCGCTCGCGGATCGCGGCGGAATTCTCTCCGATGCCCGCGGTGAAGACGATCGCATCCACGCCGCCCAGCACTCCGGCGAGCGCGCCCATCTCGCGCCGGATGCGATAAAGATAGAGGTCCACGGCGAGGCGCGCGGCCGGATCGGCGGAGGCGAGCAGCGTGCGCATGTCCGAGGAGATTCCCGACACGCCGAGCAGCCCCGACTCCTGGTAGATCATCTTCTCGACGTCGCGCGCGGTGAGCCCATGCGAGTCCATGAGGTAGAGCACCACGCCCGGATCGAGCGCGCCGCAGCGGGTGCCCATCATGAGCCCGTCCACCGCCGTGAAGCCCATTGTCGTGGCGACGCTCTTCGCGCCCAGCATGGCGCACATGCTCGCGCCGTTGCCCAGGTGCAGCACGATGGTGCGGCCGCGCGCGGCGGCGGCGTCGATCGCGGGAAGCTGGGAGGCGATGTATTCGTACGACAGGCCGTGGAAGCCGAAGCGCCTCACGCCCTCGGCGTGGAGCTTCTGCGGCAACGCGAACATCTGGGCGAGCTCGGGCTGCGTGCGGTGGAACGCGGTATCGAAGCAGGCGACCTGCGGCAGGCCCGGCGTGAGCTCGAGCAGGCGCTTGATCGGCGCGAGGTTGTGCGGCTGGTGCAGGGGTGCCAGCGGCACGTAGGCCTCGAGCTGGGAGACCACGCGCGCATCGACGCGCACCGGCGCGTCGTAGGCGAGCCCTCCGTGCACGACGCGATGTCCCACGGCGGCAAGCGGCGTAGTGCCCAGGGCTTCGCGCGCGAACGTGACGATGTGATCGAGCGCGCCATCGTGGCCGAGCCGCGCGCCTTCGGGCCAGGACTTCTCGGCGATGCGCGCGCCCGTGGCGTCCTTCGCGGTGAACCGCGGCGCCGCGTGGATCGACTCGACCTGTCCGTTCACGCGCAGGGAAAGCGGCTCGGCGTCGTAGAGCGAGAACTTGATGCTCGAGGAGCCGGAGTTGAGGACCGCGATCGCGCCGCTCACACCACCGCCTTCGACAGGTCGCGCGTCCTCGCATGGGCCACGAGGGCGGCCACCGCGCAGGAGGCAAGGCGCGTATGCACGGAATCGGCGCGGGAGGTGAGGATGATCGGCACGCGGGCGCCCAGCACGATGCCCGCGGCGTCCGCGTTCGCCATGAACGAGAGGCTCTTGGCGAGCATGTTGCCCGCCTCGAGGTCCGGGACCACCAGCACGTCGGCCTGGCCCGCCACGGGCGAGTCGATCTTCTTGATGCGCGCGGCGGCGAGGTCGATGGCGTTGTCGAGCGCGAGCGGGCCGTCGAGGATGCCGCCCGTGATCTGCCCGCGGTCGGCCATCTTGCAGAGGGCCGCGGCCTCGATCGTCGAGGGAACCTTCGGGTTCACGGTCTCCATCGCCGAGAGGATCGCCACGCGGGGATTCGGGAAGCCCAGCGCGTGGCAAAGGTCGATCGCGTTCTGCACGATGTGGACCTTGTCCTCGAGCGTGGGGAAGATGTTGATGGCCGCGTCGGTGACGATCACCGCGCGGTCGATGGCGGGAACGTCCATCACGAAGCAGTGGCTGATGCGCCGCGACGTGCGAAGGCCGCCGTCGCGGCTCACCACCGCGCCCATGAGCTCGTCGGTGTGGAGGCTTCCCTTCATCACCATCTGCGCCTTGCCCTCGCGCGCGAGGCGCACCGCCTCCGAGGCCGCCATCTCGGCATCGTCGGCTTCGACGATCTCGAGCTTGCCGATGTTGAGGCGGGCCTTCTTCGCCGCCTCCTGGATGCGCTTGCGCGGGCCCACGAGGATCGGCACCAGCAGCTTCGCATGCGCGCCTTCGATGGCGCCGCGCAGCGACGAGTCGTCGCAGGGATAGGCCACCGCCGTGGGCACGGGCTCGTAGGCCTGGGCCGCGGCGATGAGGCGCTCGTACTTCTCGCGCTTGCGCTCGGTATTCATGCGGCGGCCTTCGAGCGTTTGCGTGCAGGCGCGCGCAGCCGCTTCGTCGGAGCCGCGATCGCCGCACGGATCCGGGCAAGCATCGCTTCCTGCTGCGGCGTGGGTCCGCCCACGTGCGCGCGGGCGTCGGATTCGAGTCGATCGAGCAGGGCCACGAGGCGATCGCGGTCGGCGGCCTTCGAGACCAGGTTCCCGAGCGTCTCGATCGCGCGCCGCGGCTCGAGCCCGGCCACGACCTCCTGCTCGCCGCGCAGTCGCCGCCATTCCTCGGTGGTGACCCGCGGGATCAGCTCGCCGTAGGCCTTGGACAGGTCGCGCTTGAGCTCCAGGCGCACGAGGGGAATGGGCTCGCCGGTGCGCGAGAGCAGCGCCGCCACGCGGGCGACCGCCTCCGGATAGCCGCCCGAGGCGATGGCATCGAGCGCACGGCGCGCGAAAGCCTGCTCGCGCACGGGCAGCGCCGGCGCGGGCGTCATCTTCGGCGCGTCGAGGGCGAGGAGGTTTCCGTAGACCTGGAAGAACGCCGCTTCGCTGACCGCATCGCGCGCGGCGCGGTAGTAGTCGAGTGAAGCGCTCAGCATGCTGGAGAGGTAGCGCTCCATTTTGCGCGCGGGCGCTTCCGGAGGGACGGCACGCCGGTGCTCGCGAACGGCCGCGGCGAGCGGCTTGAGCGGAAGCATCCACGGATTGAAGTCGGAGAACGCCCAGCGCTGCGCGCGAAGCGGATGCATCTCGCGCGAGACGCGCGCGACGGCCTCGTTGGCCATGCCCTGCACCGCGGGGCGGCCGAAGATCTCGTAGGCGCGCTGGCCGAATTCGGACACGACGTTCGCGGACTGGAACGCCTGCTCGTCGGCGCGCTTGAAGCGGTTCAGCTGCTTCATCACCTCCTCGAGGCGCTTCTCGACGAAGGACACCTCGTAGTGGCCCTCGCGTTCCTCGATCTGCATGCCGTACAGGCCCGGCGGCAGGTGCTCGATGGACTCCATCACCTCGACGATCTTGCTGTACTCCTTCTTCGCGACCTTGCCCGAGACGAAGATCCCGAGGTGGCCCACGTTCTCGTGCAGCAGCCCCACGATCACCTGGCCGTTCGCCTTGATCTCCTCCGTGGAGCCGTACACGTCGGCCACCCAATTGAACGCCTGCTGCGGCGGCGTGATGTTGTCGCCCATGGAGGCGAACAGGATGATCGGCACGCGGATCGAGCGCAGGTCGAAGAGGCCGGCGCTGTTGCGCGCGCCCGCCCAGAGGCGGTTGCCGACGAAGAGGTTCTGCGTGATCCACTCGATCTCCTCGCGGTTCATGAGGTAGAAGCCTCCCCACCAGCGCTCGAAGTCGAGGAATCGCGGCGCCTCGGAATCGATGTTCGCGTACAGGTGGTAGTACTTGTCCCAGAACGTGTTGGCGGGATTGAGGTTCTCGAAGTTCTGCACGAGGTGCGCGCCGTCGAACTTGCCCGCGCCCAGGTCGGAGGTGAGCGACGCGAGCCACGTGCCGCCGAGCAGCCCCCCGGCATAACGCATCGGGTTGTCGCCGTCGCCTTCGCTCCACGCCCCGCCCCAGTACGACATGGGCGCGCCGTTGATCACGAGCGGGCCGGTCTGCTCGGGATCGGATGCGGCGAGCATCATCGCCGCCCACCCGCCCTGGCAGTTGCCGACGATCGCGGGCTTCGCGCTCGACGGATGGAGCTCGCGCACCTTGCGCACGAACTCGCGCTCGGCTTCGCACACGTCGAGCAGCGTCTGTCCCGGCTCGGGCTCGGGGCGGAAGATCACGAAGTACACGGGGTGCCCCGCGCGAAGCGCGACGCCCACCTGCGAGTCGTCCTTGAATCCGCCGATGCCGGGGCCGTGCCCGGCGCGCGGGTCGATGATCATGTAGGGGCGCTTCTTCGGATCGACCTTCACGCCCCTGGGCGCAACGATGCGCACGAGCGCGTAGTTCACGGGACGCGCGAACGTGGCCCCGTCGAGCACCATCTCGTAATCGAAATGCAATACGGGCGGCGAGCCCGCGCGAGTGCGCTCGACGTACGCGTTGCCGCGCTCGCGCATCGTGTCCCAGAAAAGGATCGAGCGCTGCACGAGGTCGGTCCAATAGGCCGCGGTTCCGGTGGCGGCCTCGAGGGGCGTGACGACGCCGGCCTCGCCGAGGCTCGCCTGCGCCTTGGCGGCCGCATCGGTGAAGCGTTCGTTGGCCAGCTCCAGGCGCTTGCGAAGCACGAGCGAGACGCGCGTACCCAACTCCGCGCCGCTCACGGCGCGCGTGAGGGGATCGGGGACGGGATTCATGGGCATTGAAGCCTCCTTGGCTTATATTGGATAGCATCGGGCCTGGAAGCCCGCGCCCCTTTGACGCCGATCATGAACGATTCGACCACTCCCATCGCGATAGTTGCCTCCGAAGCCCCGCCCCGGGCGCGCCCGTCCATTCTCCCCGAACCGTTCGCCTCCCGCATGACAGGGCGCGTGAAGCGCCCGCTGGGCGAGCTCTTCGGGCTCGCCAACTTCGGCGTGAACCTCACGCGCATCGCGCCGGGCGGCATCTCCGCGCTTCGCCATTCGCACTCGAAGCAGGACGAGTTCGTGTACATCCTCGAAGGGCACCCCACGCTGCACACCGACGAAGGCCTCACGGTATTGAAGCCCGGCATGTGCGCGGGGTTCAAGGCGGGCACGGGCAACGGCCACTGCCTCATCAACGAGACGCAGGAAGACGTCCTGTATCTCGAGGTGGGCGATCGCACGCCCGGCGACGAGGGCACCTATCCCGACGACGACCTTCGCGCGAGATTCGTGGACGGCAAGTGGGCCTTCACGCACCGCGACGGCTCGCCGTATTGAATGGTGCGAGCCTAGCCGCATGAAACGGATCCTGGGCCTCGCCCTTGCGCTCGCGCTCATGGCGCCCGGCGCGATCGCTTCCCCGCTCGGGCCCGATGGCGTGCCGGGCACGAGGCTTCCGGGCAAGTTCATTTGGTACGACCTCGCCACCGAGGATCCCGCCGCCTCGCGCGCATTCTACGGCGCGGTCTTCGGATGGAAGTTCCGCGATCCGCCGAACGCGCCCGCGTCCTACTCGCTGATCGAGAACGCGAACGCGAAGGTGGGCGGCATGTTCAGGCACGTGCGTCCATCGGGTGCGCACGTCGGCGCGCGATGGCTTTCGGTGATGTCGGTGGCGGATGCGTCGAAAGCGGCGCAAGTCGTGCGGGAGCGCGGCGGCCAGGTCCTCGTCGCGCCGACCGCGGTGCCGGGGCGCGGCACGCACGCCATGTTCCGCGATCCGCAGGGCGCTCCCTTCGGCGTGATGGTGAACGACGGCGGCGATCCCGCGGATACGCCGGTCGCCGACGGCGATTTCTTCTGGCTCGATCTCTTCACCCACGATACGGCGAACGCCGCGGCGTTCTACGCGGCGGTGGGCGGCTACGAGGTGGACGTGGGCGAAGTGGCCGGGCGCATGCGCACGCTGCTCGCCACCAACGACATCGCGCGCGCGGGCATCGCGCACCTTCCCGCCGGCAACGACAAGGCCACGTGGATTCCGTACGTGCTCGTGGACGACGTGCCCGCCACGCTCGAGCGCGCGGCGAGGGCGGGCGGCAAGGTGCTCGTCGCGCCGCGCGCGGAATTGCTGGGCGGCAACGTCGCGGTGATCTCGGATCCGCTGGGCGGCGTAATCGGCATCGTGAACTGGACCGACGGGGGCGCGAAATGAAGCGCGTGCTCTCGGTCGTCGCAATCGCGTTCTGCGGGATGCTTGCGAGCCAGTGCGCGACCGAAGGCGGTGGCGGCAGCGTCGAGCTCTACGGCGGCTACTACTACGGCGACGACTGGTGGTACGGCGGCGGATGCTGCGTCGATTACCCCGGCGACATCGGCCCGCCGCCTCATCCCGAGCATCCGATCGTGAAGCCGCCGCCCGCGAAACCGTCGCACCCGATCGCCTCTCCGCCCTCGCGCCCGATGCCGAGCCCGCGCCCTGTGGCGACTCCGCGCATGGGCGGCGGACGGCGCTAGGCGGCGCAAGCGCCGTTATTCCAGTGGCAACGCCTCATACGGGGACTATGCGGTCGCCGGAGTAGAGTGGCCCTCCCACAACTGTCACTGCCAGAGGAGAAGCGACGATGAGAAAACTTGCGCCAACCTTGATCGTTTCCGCGCTGCTCGCCGTGCCTGCCGCGATCGCACAGACGCCCGCGCCCAACCCGCTCGATGCCGTTCCCGACAAGATGCCGTTCGACATCCCGTATGGAGCCCCGATCGGGCTCGAGCGCGCGAACGCCGCCGTCGCCGCGGCCATCGCCGAGGCGAAGAAGAAGGACTGGAAGCTCAACGTCGCCATCGTCGATTCCGGCGGCAACCTGGTCGCGTTCCAGCGCATGGACGGCGCGCAGCTCGCCTCGATCTCCATCGCCGAGCACAAGGCGCGGACGTCGGTGAAGTATCGCCGCGAGACGAAGGCGTTCGAGAATGGGGTGCAGGTCGCGAACTTCCACTACATCCTCACGCTCGACGACGTGATCGCCTCGCGCGGCGGCATTCCACTCGTCGAGGACGGCAAGCTGGTCGGCGCCATCGGCTGCTCGGGGGGCACCGGCTCGCAGGACGAGGTCGCCTGCAAGGCGGGCGCGGCGACCGTCAACAAGTAGCGGCAGGGCGGGCGGCGGGATGCGCCCCGCCGCCTCGCTGCCTAGCGCCGGCCCTCCGCGCTTCGCATCCACCAGAGGTAGGCGAAGCCCAGCGCCGCGCAGGTCGCCTGCGCGAAGAAGAGGCGCGCATCGTACTGGCCGTTGCTCACGTAGAGGAACGACCAGTCGTTGAACACCTGCTCGAAGGCGTTGCCCGCGAGCTGCAGGAGCCCCGTCGCGGGCCAGCCGAGCGACTGGGCATCGGTCGCGAGCAGCCATACGAGCTCCATGCTTGCCGTCACGGCGATCGCCAGCAACGGCACGAAGCCGAATACGAGGCAGGCGAGCGCCGCGATCCAGAGCGTCGTCTTCATCCGAACATCCTCATGACCCGGGCGAGGCCGTTGGCCGAGGCGCGATAGCCGGGCGCGCGAACGTGGAAGCGCACCGAGTCGCCGTTCACGGAGACGAAGACCGATGCGTCCTCGCCGGTGTAGAAGGCGACGGCGTCCTTCAGGTCGTTGCGCAGCGCCTCGCGCGCCGCCAGCCGCCTGGCGTCGGGCAGGTAGGCGAAGATCGCCGGCTCGTCGACGGATGCGTCGATGGGGCGCGTCCAGTCCGCGCGGTTGCGCACCATCTCGTACAGGGCGCGGAAGCGGCGCGCGCGGGCCGCCGCCGGGTGGCTCTGGACCATGGTCTTGCTCATCGCTGTCTCCTGTGGGGTGTTCGTCCACCCTCAGGATAGGGCGCGTGCTATATTCATGCCAATGATGTTTTGGCATATTAGATATTCACCATGCTCAATCTTCGCGCGGTCGACCTGAACCTGCTCCCGGTCTTCGAGGCCGCCTACGAGGAGCGCAGCCTCTCCCGGGCGGCGGTGAGGCTCGCCATGACGCAGCCCGCGGTGAGCCACGCGCTCTCGCGCTTGCGGGCGACGTTCCACGACGACCTCTTCGTGCGCCATTCGCGCGGCATGACGCCCACGCCCATCGCCGACGCGATCTACGGAAGGCTGGGCGACGCCCTGGGCCTCGTGCGCGCGGCCGTGGGTGAGAGCCGCGGCTTCGATCCACGCGCCTCCGAGCGGCGCTTCACCATCGCGATCCCGCATCCGCTGGGCCCGATGCTCGCGTTGAACCTCATCCGCGCGATGGGCGGGAGCGCTCCGCACGTCACGCTTTCCTTCAGCACGCGCTCACGCCCGCTCGAGCTGGAGCGCGACCTTGTGAGCGGCCGCGTCGACCTGTCGGTGGACTGGCTGCCGATGCGACGCGAGGGGCTTTCCGAGGAGACGCTCTTCGAGGACCGGATCGTGTTCATCGCCCGCAAGGGCCATCCATGCCTCAAGGCGCGCAACACGCTGAAGGCCCTGGTGGCGAAGTGGCGCTTCGTGCGGCTGCGGCCGCGCGTGAACCTCGACGAGGTGCCCCTCGAGGAGCTTCGCGCCTGGACACGCCTCAATCCCGCCATCGCGCTCGAGGTCTCGGAGCTGCTCGAGGTGCTGATGGTCGTGAGCCAGTCGGACCTGCTGGGCATCGTGCCGTGGAGCCTCGCGGAGCGCGCGCGTCCGATCCTCGGCGTCCAGCTCGTGCCCGGCATGCCGCGCACCGGCGCGATCCCCGTGCGCATGGAATGGCGCTCGGCGAGCACCGCCGATCGGGCACACAAGTTCCTTCGCGAGCAGGTCCGCGGCGCCGCTCGTACAATCTGACGATGAACATTCGCAAGTGGATCGCCGTGGGCCTCGTGGCGGCGGCGATGCCGGCGCTCGCCGATGACGCGCCCAAGTGCAAGCTCGTGCGCCTCGCCAACTGGCACGTGCGCCTGCTGGGGACGCATCCGGTCCTCGACGGCTACGTGAACGGCAAGAAGATCGGCGTGGTGATCGACACGGGCGCCTTCACGAGCCTGCTCACCAAGGCGGCGGCCGAACGGCTCGGGCTTGCCACCCACAGCAGCGGGGAGACCGTGTACGGGGTGGGCGGCGGCGCCTCGCGAATGCTGCTCGCGCGCATCGACGAGCTGCAGATCGGCGATTTCTCGGCGAAGGGTTTCCGCGTGCGCGTCGCCGGCGAGAGGGATTTCCGCGGCATGGACTTCATCCTCGGGCAGGACTTCCTCCAGAGCGTGGACGTCGAATTCGACTACGCCCACGGCGCGGTCCGCCTCTACCAGCCACTCGACTGCAAGGACAGGGCGCTCTCGTACTGGGACCCGGATGCGCAGCGCCTTCCCTTGTCCGGGAGCCGGGAAGACATCATTCCCGTGACCGTGAACGGGCGGAAGGCCGACGCCCTGATCGACAGCGGTGGCGGGGACTCGATGGTTCAGCTCGCTTTCGCGCAGAGCCTCGGGATCACACCGTCTTCGCCGGGCGTCGCGCCCGCGGCCTGCGCCTTCGGCCTGGGCAGCGGCATGGTCCACCAGTGGGTGGCGGGATTCGAATCGATTGCCCTTGGCGAGGAGACGATCCGCAATCCACACCTGCACTTCGGCGAGTTGAACTCTGATTGGGGTTATTACCGCTCGAGCGGGCCCGACCTGATGCTGGGCGGCGATTTCCTGAAGGCCCATCACGTGCTCATCTCCCACAGCCAGGGCAAGGTCTACATCACCTACTCCGGCGGGCAGGTGTTCCGCGCAACCGCGGCCCTGGATTGCGACGACGAGCGCGTGCGCGGGAAGAGTCCGAAGGAGGCGCTCGCCGTCTACGACGAGATTCTCGCGAAGGAGCCTTCCGACGCGAGGACGCTGCTCTTCCGGAGCAACCTGCGCTACTCGCAAAAGGACCTGCAGGGCGCGCTCTCCGACCTGGACGCCGCGCTGCAGGTCGATGCGGCCAACCCGGTGGCGCACGTGCTTCGCTCGCGGGTCCGCGTCGCACTGAAGGACTACGACGGCGCGCTGGCCGATTCGGACGCGGCGATGGCGAACGGGATGCGCAACTCGGGAATGTATGTCTATCGCGCCGGCTTGCGCCGCGCGAAGGGGGATCGCGCCGGGATGCTGGCGGAGTTCGACGAGGCCTTGAAGCTCGATCCCCACGACACCGGCGCGCTGCGCACGCGCGGGCGCTATCTCTATCTCCAGGGCAAGTACGCGGCCGCGGAAGAGGATTTCAAGGCGGTGCTCGCGATCCGTCCGGACGCATTCGACTCGATCTGGCTGCATCTCGCGCGCGCGAGGCAGGGCGGCGGCGAGCCCCGCGCCCTCGAAGACGGGCTCGGCCAGTTGAAGGATGGCGAATGGCCCGCTCCCGTGATGCAGTACCTGCTCGGGCGCATCGACGGCGAGGCGCTCATGAAGATCGCGTCGGCCGACGAGAAGGCGCGCAAAGGGCGGGAATGCGAGGCGCGGTTCTACTGGGCGGAGCGATCGCTCGTCGCGGGGAGGAACGACGAGGCACGGCCGCTCCTCGAGTCGGCGCGCGACGCCTGCCCGCTCGACTTCATCGAGCACGACTCCGCGCTCATCGAGCTCGACCGAATGAAGTGACTAGCGGGACGGAACGCGCTCGGCCTTCCTCGACGAGGGGCCGGCGATCTCCGGATGCTGGGAGAAGCCGAGCGAGGCGAGCTCGGCGCCCACCGACTTCACGAGCGACTGAAAGGTCGACGCCTTCCTCGCCGCGCGCAGTTGCTTCACGAACGAGAAGGTGAAAGCGCCCTGTACGACGGAGCCGTGGTCGTATTCGCTCGCGAGCTCGCTCTTGCGCGCGGCGTAGAGCAGCAGCGGCATGAAGGGCCCCTTGTGGCCGTACACGCGCCGCGCCGCGGTGAACCTCGCTGCCGACTGCGGCCGGTGCGACGTGGCGAATCCCAGGCGCTGGAGGTTCGCGTCGATGCCACGCGCCACCCACATCTGGCGGCGCGGATCCCAGCGGATGGCGCGGTGGCGCACGTCGTCGGGCGGATCGAGGCCCTTCACGCGCATCGCCCCGCGCGTCATGCCGCCCGCGTGGCAGCAGTCCATCATCGTCGTGAACCGCATGCCGTAGGGCAGGTGCGCGTAGAACGCGGCGAACTCCTTGTCGCGCAGCGCATGGGCCTCGGACCAGTCGAAGTCCGCGGGCACGAGCGTCTCGTCGATGCGCTCGGGCTCGCCGCCGGGCCCGTAGATCGGCATCTGCGCGCCGTGCCCCGAGTAGAAGAAGAAGCGCTCGTCGCCGTCGCGCGCGCCATCGACCAGCCAGTCCAGGCGCTCGAGGATCGCCGAGCGCGTGGCGCGGCGGTCGGTCACGAGGCGGATGCCTTCGGCGGGATAGCCGGATTCCTGGAGCAACGCGCTCACGAGATAGGTGTCGTTGAGGCAGCCCTCGAGGCGCCAGTCGGGATTCGGATAGTCGTTGATGCCCACGAGCAGCGCGCGCTTGCGCGGCGTAGGCTTGCGCACGATCGCGCGCGCAAGCGACCTCGTGGCGGGCGCGCCGGAGGAAGGAATGAGGCGCGGCAGCACGACGGTGCCCATCACGGTGTTGCCGAGGTAGAGGTTGCCGTCGTGGCTCAGCAGCCCGTTCTCGAACGAAGCGGTGACCGTGTGGGTGCGGTCGTCGCCGCCCGGCAACGGGCACGTGAAAACGCGGTCGTGCGGATTGTAGAGGTGGAACCATTGCGTGATGCCCGGGCCGTTGGGCGCCGCGTAGAGCGGGCCGATGCGTCCGCCGAACACGGTCTGCACGGCCGGATGCGCGATCTGCGAGCCGAAGGTGACGAGGTCCTTGCCGTCGATGGCGCTCGTGTCGCCGGAGGCCACCATGCGCCGCAACGCGTCGTAGGTGGCGAGCGAACCCAGGCTGTGGGCGCACACGATGTCGGGCTCGAAGTCGCCGAGCTGCTTCACGATCGCCTGGTTCAGGGCGTCGCGCAGGTCCGGCTCCTCGATCCATTGCAGGACCATGCCGGCGGTCCAGCGCAGCGTCCCCATGAGATCGGCCGCGCGCAGGTCGCGCGTGCCCCACTCCGGCGGCGGCTCCAGCGCGCCCCGGGCGAGCAACAGCAGCCCGCGCGCCACCGTCGCGGCATTCAGGGGAAAGCGCTCGAAGATCGCGTCGAAGCGGGCGAAGCCGAAGTCGATTGCGCCGGCATGGCCCGCAGCCGCGGCGCTCGCGCGGAACGCGTCCTCCCACGCCGCCTGCCAATCGCCGGACGCGGGGTCCTCGCCGGTGTTCACGCCATGGACCATGAAGACGCGCATGGCGTAGTATTGCCAATGTTAATCCAAGGGGCAAGCACATGATGAAATTCGCGCTCGGCCGCCTCCCCCGCACGTTCGATCCCGGCATCCCGCACCTGAGCGCGCTCCTGGGCGCCAAGGCGCTGCTGCCGCCGCCCCCGCCCTCGGTGGACTACACGAAGGACATGCCCGCGAACCTGGGCGTGATGCTCAACGACGCGCTGGGCGATTGCACGTGCGCCGCCTACTATCACGCGCGCCAGGTGTGGACTTTCCACAGCGGCAAGATCGTGACCGAGCCCGACCGCGACGTGGAAGACCTCTACATCCGCGCGTGCGGCTACGATCCGCGCAAGGGCGGCGAGGGTCCCGGCGGCATCGAGCAGAAGGTGCTCGCGTTCCTGCTGAAGAAGGGCGCGGCCACGGGCCCGCGCGGCACCTTGCGCCACAAGATCTCGGCCTTCGTCGAGGTCGATCCGCGCAATCACGACGACGTGAAGCGCGCCATCGTCGATTGCGGCGTGGCCTACATCGGCTTCAACGTGCCGGCCAACATCATGCCGGCGAACGCGCCGCCGCCTTCGACGTGGAGCGTGCACCCGGGCGCGAAGATCGTGGGCGGCCACGCCGTGGTGCTCGCGGGCTACGATGCGCACGGCGCGCGGGTGATCTCGTGGGGCCAGTACTACACGATGACGTGGGACTTCTTCGCCGCCTACGTGGACGAGGCCTACGCCATCGCGGACACGGCCTGGTTCAACCGGAAGACGAAGAAGTCCCTGTGCGGGCTCACGCTGCAGCAGCTCGAGAAGCTGATGGGCTCGCTCTAGCCGCTAGCGCTTCACCACCACGACCTCGAGGTACTCGCCGGGCACGACGAGGGAATCCTTTCCCGCGACGTTGAGGCTTTCGAGCAGCGCCACGATCTCCATTTCCAGCGCTTCCTGCTTCGCCGCATCGAGCGCGGCGAACACCTTGTGCGTGGGGCCGTAGAAGTCGCGGAAGATCTGCAGCCAGTGCGAGGCGGAGAGGTAGCGGAAGTTGAAGTGCTTGCGCACGCAGCGGATGTCCGCGGCCTGCGAGCCGAAGAGCGCCACCATGTGCGGCTCGGT
>Ga0335076_10002002_pt1 | contig 20079 bp, 18 predicted proteins | sample Lox_Sample_25_FD_206717 | JGI IMG/M metagenome (GOLD analysis project Ga0335076, IMG submission 206717) | Soil microbial communities from Loxahatchee National Wildlife Refuge, Florida, United States - Lox_Sample_2.5 | ecosystem: Environmental > Terrestrial > Soil > Wetlands | place: USA...
TCCGGGCGTCGATCCGAAGGTCGTCGAGCGCGCCTTCGAGGAGGAGCTCGACCGGATCGGCCGCGAACCCGTGACCGCCGACGAGCTGGCCCGAGCCAGGGCGCTCATCGAGACCTTCGAGCTGGAGGCGCTCCAGCGCGTCGACGAGAGGGCCGATCGGCTGGCAATGTTCGCCACGCTCCTGGACGATCCCGACTTGATCAATCGTCAGCTCGATCGCTACCTGGCCGTGACCGCGGCCGACATCCAGGCGGTCGCCGCGGAGGTGCTCCGTCCCGACAACAGGGTCGTCCTGACCTACACGCCCGCCGGCGAGGCCACGACCGGCACCACCGACGAGGAGACCGCGGCATGACGCTCGACGAGATCCTGACCGCGCGGCCGTCGGCCGGTCAGCCGCGGGCATACAACTTCCCGAAGTTCGACCGGGTCGTCCTGGCCTCCGGCGTGCGAGTCGTGACCGTCGACCTGCCCGACCGGCCGCTGGTGTCGGCCAGCCTGCTGATCCGCCGCGGCGCGGGCGACGAGCCGGCCGATCTGGCCGGCGCCACGATCCTGACCGCGCGGGCTATGAGCGAGGGAACGGAGCGTTACCCAGGCGTGGAGCTGATCGAGGCTGGCGAACGGCTCGGGGCCACGCTCCACGTCGACGCCAGCTGGGATTCGTTCACGGCGTCGGTCGAGGTCGCCGCCAGCCGGCTCGGGGCCGCGCTCGAGCTGCTGGCGGAGCTGGTCGAGCGGCCGACTTTCCCCGAGGCGGACGTGGCCAGACTCCGCGACGAGCGGCTCAACGACCTGCTGCAGATCAAGGCCGATCCCCGGCGCCGGGTCGACCAGGCCTTCAACGCCACGATCTACACCCCTGACTCGCCGTATGGGCGGATGGCCGGCGGCGACGAAGAGACGGTGCCGCGGCTGACCCCGGACGTCCTGCGGACGACCCATCGCTCGCTCCTCGACCCCCGCCAGGCGGCCGTCGTCGTCGGCGGCGACCTGGCCGGTCTCGACGTGCCGGCCCTCGTCGAGGCGGCGCTGGGCTCGCTCGGCGCCGAGCACTCCGGCGGCGCGTCCGCCGCTGTCACGGCCCCGCGAGCCGAATCGTCGGTCGCGAGCCCGATCGTCCGCTTCTACCACCGGCCCGGCTCGGTCCAGACCGAGCTGCGTCTCGGCCATGTCGGCTTGCCGCGTCGCACGCCCGACTTCCACGCCGTGACCGTCATGGCCGCGATCCTCGGCGGTCTGTTCAACTCGCGACTGCAGATGAACCTTCGCGAGGAGAAGGGCTACACCTACGGCATCGGGGCCGGCTTCGACATGCGCCGCGGCGCTGGGCCGTTCTCGGTCAGGACGGCCGTCCAGACGGCCGCGACCGTGGCGTCGATCTCGGAATGCCTGCGCGAGCTGGATCGGATCCGCGAGACGGCGGTGACCCCGGCGGAGCTGGCGGCGGCCCGCGACTATCTTGTCGGGGTCTTCCCGCTCCGGTTCGAGACGCCCGGGGCGGTAGTCGGGGCGATCGGCGGGCTCTTCGCCCAGGACCTTCCGGACGACGAGCTGGACTGCTACCGGAGCAACGTCGAGGCGGTCACGATCGAGGCCGTCCAGAAGGCGGCCCGCGACCATATCCATCCCGACCGGCTGGCCATCGTGGCCGTGGGCGACGCCGACGCCGTCGGCTCCGATCTTGCGGCCGCGGGATTCGGCGAACTGCGGATGATCGCCGACGAAGCCCTGTCCGGCGGCGGCGCCGATGAGGAGACCGAATGATCGTCGTAGTCGGGCTGCCGGCCTATGCCGACGCCCCTGACGGCGAGAGGTGCGCCGGCGGGCTGGCGGTCGAGGTCGCGGCGGCGGCCGTCCGCCGGGGCGGAACCGTCGAGCTGGTCGGCAAGATCGGCAGCGACGGGACCGGGGATGCGGTCGTGGTCGCGCTGGGCCGGATGGGCGTGGGGCACGCGGCCCTGGTCCGGGACCCGGTGCTGCCGACCCCGGTGCTGGCCCCCGAGCCGATCGACGACGACGCCGGCGCGCCCGAGACCGTGGCGGCAGCCGCATCCGGAGCGGAGCCCGCGGCTGGGACGGTAGGGCCGCGGCTGCTCCCCGATGACGCCGCCTCCCGCCCCGGGCTCGAGGCCGCGGACGTCGACCTGGCCCTCGAGTTCCTGCCGCCGGCCACGGTCGTGGTCCTGGCCGGGCCGCTGCCGGACTCGGCGATAACGGCCGCCGCGAGCGGCGCCTCGTTCACCGGCGCGCGGCTGATCGTCATCGTCCCGCCCGGAACGCTGATCCCGCCACTCCCCGCGGAGGCGACCGTGCTGGAGATGCCGCCCGACGACGACGGCTCGTTCGGGCGGATGGCGGGCACGTACGCCGGCGCGCTCGAGGCCGGGCTCGCCCCGGCCGACGCGTTCCGCGAGGCCGTGTCGGCATCGGGCTGGGAGCCGGTCGCCGACTAGCCGAATATCCCTCGTGAGGCGGCCGACGCCAGCCTCGGCCGACCGGGCGCCGCCCCGCCGGGCCCACGGTGGGCCCGCGACGTCCTCCGGCCGCCCCGAGGACGCTCCTCGTCCTGTAGAGTGGCCGTCAATGGATCGCGCAGCCAGCGGACTACCGAACGACCTGCCCGGCGGGCTCCCGCCCGGCTTCGACCCCGGCTCTCAGGCCCAGCTCGACCGGCCGACCGCCATCGCCGCGATCGTCGCCGGCGACGAGCACATGGAGCGCAGCGAGCCGGAGCTGGCGTTACCTCTCTACGCCCGGGCTACCTGGATCCCCGATCGGGACGTCTCGGCGGCCGGCTTCTACGGTCTGGGCAACGCCCTGTACCGCCTCGACCGCGATTCGGAGGCCCGCGACGCCTGGGAGCGGTCGACGAGCATGGGCGACACGCCGATCGCCTACCGAGCCTGGCGGCAGGTGGCAGCGGCACGGGTTCGCGAGGGCAACCTGCCCGGCGCCATCGAGGCCTACCGGCAGTGCGAGCGCCGGGCGCCGCGCGAGGATCGGACCGAGATCGCCTCGCGCCTGGGCTGGCTGAACAAGGAGACCGGCAATGCCGGGGCGGCCAACCGCTACTTCGCCCGCAGCCGCGGCACGACCCTGCCCCCCTTCATGACCTACCTGATCATCGCCGTGACCGTCGTGACCTCGCTGGCGGCGATGAGCGGCGCGGTCACTCCCCAGGGTTACCTGATCGGCTCGTCGCTAGAGGCCCAGCTGTCGCTGCTGCCGCTCAACGTCGCCCACGGCGAGTACTACCGGCTGCTGTCCGTGGTTCTGGTCCACGACCCGACCAGCATCCTGCACCTGCTCTTCAACATGTACGCCCTCTGGTTCGCCGGTCAGGTCGTCGAGCGGATGTACGGATCGTGGCAGATGCTGGCCGCCTATGTCGTCTGCGGCATCGCCGGCGGCGCGGCCAGCTTCGCCTTTGGGCTGTCGTGGAACAGCTACGGCGTCGGAGCGTCGGGGGCGATATTCGGACTCTTCGGCATGATCCTCGTCGCCACCCGGCTGCACCACCCGATCCTGGACGCACAGTCGCGTTGGATCGCGGGCCAGATCGGGATCCTGATCGTTCTCAACCTGTTCCTCGGGTTCTCAGGGATCTTCAACGTCGACAACTTCGCCCACGTCGGCGGACTGCTGGCCGGCTGCTGGCTCGGCTTCGTCTTCCCTCCCGGCAAGGTCCAGACTCTCGCCTCGGGCTGGCAGCGGAGCCGCAACGTCGCCTCGCCGGCGCAGACGCTGGTCCTGCACGTTGCGGGAGTGGTCGCGCTGCTGGCCGTGATCGGCGGCGTGGTGGCCTACGGAACCGCCAGCTGGCAGTCGAACCCGATCTATCAGCAGTACTGGTCGGGGACCGGCTCGGCGGCGGTCCACCAGATCGCGGTCGTCGCATCTACGGCCGTGCGGCTCGTCGACGCCTGAACGGTCTCAGCCCAGGTCGTCGCGCCAGCCGAATCGGTCCAAGACGCGATACATGTTCCGGCGGTTGAGCCGGACCCGCTCGGGCGGCCAGGCGGTCTCGACGCGCTCGAGCGGCAGCTCGACCCGGACGGCCCGGCGCGGCGCCAGGAGCTCGACCTCCCCCGAGTCACCCCCAGCCATCGCTTCCGAGGTGGCCTGCTCGGGCGACGGGCTCGACTCCTCGACGCCCGACTCGGCCGCATCCGCCTCTTCGGTCTCGACGTCTTCCAGCCCAGCGGGTTCCGCACCAGCCCGAAGCCTTAGCGTCCACCAGACGTCGAGCCAGGCCGGGGTCACGAAGCGCTCGTCGAGCGGGCCGAGGACGGCGTAGTCCGAGCGTCGGAACGCCAGCCAGGCGCCTTCGAGGGCGGTCGGATCGATGCCGGCCGCGGGGGCCGTGGCAGCGCCCGCTTCATCGATCGACCCGCCCGGCCGGCGCGTCAGCACGTTCGGCCGCAGCGGGCCCGGAGTGGGGGAGTAGAGCCCGAACCCGCCCGCCGCGGCGACTTCGGGATCCCGCAGCGCCGCCGCCAGCGGCGTCAGCGCGTCGCCCGTCGGCCAGGCGCTCGCGTCGGCGAGCAGCACCAGGTCCCCGGCGCATCGCCGCAGGGCGACGTTGAGAGCGGCCGCGTATCCCAGCCGCGTCGAGGTCCGCAGCACCTCCAGGACGATACCTCCGACGGCGGCCCGATCCGGAGCGTCCGCGGTCAGGGCGGCGGCCTGGGACTCGCTCGGGTCGTTGGCCACGACCACGACCTGAGTCCGGTCCGGAGCGGAGCCACGCAACGCGGTCAGGAGCCGGGAGACGCGGTCGGGCTCCTCCGAGGCCACGACGAGGACCGTCCAGCTGGCGGTCGCGGGGCCGTCGAGCAGGGAGGGCACAGCCGACGCGGAGCCATAACGAAGCTCGCCGCCAACTGCCAGACTGGGCGGCGCGGCGGGGCTGAGGCTGGTTCGCCCGCCGTGGTCGACCAGCCGCCAGCCGGCGGCCTCGATCTGGGCCTTGAGGGCGTCCGCCCGAGCCCAGTCGCGCCTGGTCCGGGCCTCGGTCCGCTCGCGAACTAGGTGGGTTATTTCGGCCGGTGGTCCGGCGGGGGAGGTCGGTTCGCTCACGCAGCGAAGGATAGCGGGCGAGGGGGCGGCCCAGCTTTCATGGCAGTACCCGACAGGTCCGCTACGAGCCGACTACAACGACTACTTCGCCAGCGCGGAGCTATACGACAGGCCCGGCGGTCCGGAGCCGACCAGACGTAGCCCTGCGGGTTCTGTCCATCCTGCGCCAAAGCGGCGGCCGCCGATGGCCTGCGGTTTGACGCCGATGTGCTGCAGGTGCCCCGCTCAACTGCCAGCCCCGGACCGGTCATTCGCAGGCCCGGATGGGGGCCCGGATAGCTCTTGCCCGGCTGCCGTCGGCCGAGCGCCCGGCATCACCGGCACGAACGGGAGCAGGACCGTGACCCGTGCCCCGTGCGGGGCCACGTTCTCGGCCCAGGCTTCGCCGCCGTGGGCGCGGGCCATCTCGCGGACGATGGCCATGCCCAGCCCCGAGCCGCCGCCGGCGCGCGACGGATCGGCCCGGAAGAACCGCTCGAAGACCTTCTCGGTGGTCCCGGGTGGGAAGCCGGGTCCGTCGTCGGTCACGCTCAGGGCGATCCCGGGCGGCCGGCCGGTCATGGTCAGCGCCGCGGCCCGGAGCCAGATGTGGCCGCCGTCGGGCACCACCGAGAGGGCGTTGTCGACCAGGTTCTGGAGGATTCGCTCGACCGCGAGTCGATCGCCGGTGAATGCCAGCTCCGGCTCGCCGGGTGGCGCCGCGCTGACGTCGAGAGTGACGCTGCGTGTGGCCGCCCGGCCATCGAACCGGGCCGCGGCCTCGGCGATGAGCTTGTGGGCGTCGAGCGCCTCCGGTCGCAGCGCGGCTGGACCCTCGCGCAGCCGTTCGACCACGCCCAGCTCGCCGACGAGACGCTCGAGCCGCTGAGCTTCCTCGGCGATGGTTCGGGCGGCGGCAGCGGCGCGGTCGCCCGAGGCCGTGCCGTCGGCGATCGCCTCGGCGAAGCCGCCGATGCTGGTCAGCGGCGTGCGCAGGTCGTGGCGGAGGTTGGCCAGCATCTGGGTTTCCTCGCCGCGCGTGGCCGCCAGGGCGTAGGCCATGGCGTTGAAGCGTTCGGTCAGGGCCCGGACTTCGGTCGGTCCCTCGAGGGGAAGCGGCTTCTCGATCGGGCGGGTCGGCAGGTCGCGGGCCGCCTGGGCAAGCCGCCGCATCGGACCCGTGACCGACCTGGAGATCAGGTACGCCGTCGGAAGCCCGATGGCCACCAGGACCAGGGCGATGATGATCGTGGCGCCGAGCAGATCGCCCAGGGCTTGCTGGGCCGACTTGTCGGGCTCGGCCACGACGAAGATCCAGCCCTTCGTCTGGGACGCGGCGGGTTCGATATAGACGAACGACTTGCCGTCCGACGTCCTGGTGGTGTCGATCTCCACCGTTGCCGAGCCGGTCGGACCGGGCGGGATCTCGACCGAGGACGGATTGCCGACGACGACCCGGACGGCGCCGTTGGGGTTCTCCGAGAGGATGAACCCGCCGTCGCTGGCGATGTCCGCGCCCAGGCTGGTGATCGTCGCGTCCCATTGGGTGGCCCGCTGCGAGTTGACGGCGTAGACGAGCCAGACGACCTGTGCGCCGAGCGACTGCTTGGTCTGGTCCCGGTGGGACTCGCGCAGGACGAAGAACAGGGTGGCGCTGGTCGCAACCAGGAGCGCGAAGGCCAGGCCGGCGAAAGCCAGGACGATGCGGCTGGTCAAGCTGCGGGGGAGCACGGCCGGGCGCTCCTAGCCGGCGTCGGGCGCGGGCGCGAGGCCCGACCCGCGGGGCGGCGGAACCAGGCGATAGCCGATGCCCCTCAACGTCTCGATCTGCGGTCCGTCGTCGCCGAGCTTCTTGCGGACCTCGGCTACGTGGACGTCGACGGTCCGCGTCTGGCCGGGAAAGTCCGTGCCCCAGACGTCCTCGAGCAGAGCGTCGCGGCTGAGCACGACGCCGGGATCGCGCGCCAGCGCGGCCAGCAGATCGAACTCGCGGGCCCGCAGCTCCAGCCGCCGTTCGCCGACGGTCGCCTCGCGGCGGCGTGGATCGATCCGGAGGTCGCCGACCTGGATCGGCCGGCCGCCCTTGGCCGTGGCGTCGGTCCGGCGCAGGATGGCCTTTACCCGGGCCACCAGCGCCCGCGGGTTGAACGGCTTGGTCACGTAGTCGTCGGCGCCCAGCTCGAGGCCGACGATGGCGTCGATGTCCTCAGAGCGGGCGGTCAGCATCAGGATCGGCACGTCACCGCGGCGCCGCAGCTCGCGGCAGACCTCGAAGCCGTCGACCTTGGGCAGCATCAGGTCGAGGATCACCAGGTCCGGATCTGTGCGCTCGTACTGGGCCAGGCCCTGCTCGCCGTCGGACGCCGAGACGACGGTGTAGCCCTCCTTCTCCAGGTAGAGCCTGACCAGTTCGACGATGTTGCGCTCGTCGTCGACGACGAGGATGGATTTCATTGGGGCAGCATACGACGCCGCCTCGGGGGCTCGGGAGCCGAGTGTAAGCTGGACGTAAGACCGGAATGACCGAAGGAGTCCGACGGGGTGCGGACCCGCGGACGCGGTAGCGCCGCGCGGGAACCGCTACGATGCGCCAGCCGCGGCCGTCACCGGCGACCAGCCCTAACCCAGGAGTCACGATGCACCTGTCAGGCGAAACCGACATCGCTGCGACCCGCCAGCGCGTCTGGGAGACGATCAGCAACCCCAACCGGGCGGCCGAATCGAACTCGTCCGGCCAGACCCAGATCGAGAAGATCGACGATCGCCACTACCGGGTCACCGTCGCGCCGCCGGCCGGGATGATGCCGATGAACGTCGTCCTGGACCTGGCCATCACCGATCTCGACGAGCCGTCGCGGATCGCGGCGACCATCGCCGGGACGCTGATGGGCGGCCCGATCGACGGCAGCGGCTCGATCGACCTGGCCGAGCTCGGCCCGAAGGAGACGCGCGCGACCTGGGCGGCCGACGCCACGCTGGGCGGCATCCTGGGCGGCTTCGACGCCATGATCCAGGGGCCGCTCCAGAACGCCGCCGAACAGAGCTTCGTCGCGCTCAAGGAACGCCTCGAGGCCGAGGAAGCCGCGGCGGGTTGACGCCATGGAGCTCCTGAGTCGCGCGATCGGGCCGCTGCAGACCAACGTCTACGTTCTCGCCGACGCTCGGACGGGCGAGGCGATCGCCATCGACACCGCCATCCCATGCCTGGAGTGGCTGAGCGGCCTGCTCGTCGGTCGCGGCTGGATGCTCAAGCTGATCGTCTCGACCCACGGCCACTGGGACCACGTCGGCGACAACGCCGCGGTCCAGGCCTGGACCAGCGAGGCCGCGGCCCGCGCCGCCGAGCATGCCGCCGCCGAGCATGCCGCCGAGCCCGCCGCCGAGCCCGCCGGCGCCCCGATCGCCGTCCATCCGCTGGATCGCGATCGGCTCATTCACCCCAAGCCGCTGTTCGCCCCGTTCGAGATCCCGCCAAGCGTCCCGGCGGTAGAGCTCGCGGAGGGCGGCCGCGTCCGTTTCGGCGAGATCGACCTCGAGGTCCTCCACACCCCGGGACACACCGAAGGATCGGTCTGCCTCTTCGATCGCGACGCCGGAGTGCTTCTGTCGGGCGACACGCTGTTCGCCGGTAGCTGGGGCCGGACGGACCTGCCGGGGGGCTCGGACGAGGCGATGGCCGCCTCGCTGGCGCGACTCGGCGGTCTCGACGATCGGGTCCGGGTGCTGCCCGGGCACGGGCCGGCGACGCTGATCGGCCGCGAGCGCCACTGGCTCGACGGCGTCAGGGCCACCGGCAGGCTGCCGCTCTAGAGTCCGGAGGCGCTGTCCTGGGGCGTGTCAGCGCCGGCGGGTGTAGGTCGCGGTCAGGGTCGTCCTGGCCAGGACCAGGTTCGTCATGGCGTTGCGAACCTGGGCCGAGGACGGGCTGCCGCCCAGATCCAGGCGGGCCGAGAGGGCCCAGAGGGTGAAGCGGTAATGATGGGTGCCGCTAGGCGGGCAGGGTCCGCCGTAGCCGGTCCGGCCGAAGTCGTTGCGACCCTGGAGGAGCGGGTCGGCGCCAGTGAGGCCTTCGGTCAGCGCCCCGGTCGAGCCGCCCGGCATGTCGAAGGCGACCCAGTGGATGAACCCGGCGGCGTCCGGGTCGTCGACGATCAGGGCGAACGTCACCGTCTCCTCGGGCGCGCCCTGCCACTGCAGGGCCGGCGAGATGTCCGAGCCGTCGCAGGTGTGGCGGGCAGGGATGGCACCGCCCTCGCTGAAACTCGGGCTTGTAAGCGTGAAACCGGCCATATCCGTCTCCCCCGGACTGCCTGACGCGGCTGGGCCCGAGCATCCCGCGCAGACCACGAACAGGGCCAGAGCCAGTCGTCGATTGTTGCGGAGCATCGCCAGGACGCTCATTCGCGGAGCATCGGTCCCCCGCGCCGAGCGGTCAAGTCGGCAACGCCCTCGACCTCATCCCCGCTGCGCCTCAGCCCCGATAGACCTTGCGAGCCATGCTCTCCGCCGAGGCGTTCCGGACGGCCTTCTGGAACCGGCGTTCGCGTTCGCGTCGCTCCGGCGTCGCCGGCTGGTCCGCCAGCTCGTGGCGAAGTCGCTTGTAGCTCCGGAGTCGGCCGGCCTCGAGCCGCCCGTCGGCGACCGCACCTCGGACCGCGCAGCCAGGCTCGAACTTGTGCGAGCAGTCGGCGAAGCGGCACCCCGCGGCCAGCTCGAGGATCTCGGCGAAGGTTTCGTCGACTCCCTCCTGGGCGTCCCAGACGCCCAGCTCGCGCATGCCCGGAGTGTCGAGCACGAGCGCTCCGCTGGCCAGCAGGAACAGCTCACGGTGAGTAGTCGTATGGCGGCCGTGGGAGTCGTCCTCGCGGATCTCGCGGGTGGCCATCAGCTCCTCGCCGGCAAGGCGGTTGAGAAGTGTGGACTTGCCCACGCCCGAGGACCCCACCAGGGCGACCGTCCGACGCGGCGCGAGCCAGGCCGAGATCGCCTCGAGCCCCTGGCCGGTCCGGGCGCTCATGGCCGCGACCGCGACGCCCATCTGTTCCTGCAGCCGAGCCGCCGTCCACTCGGGCTCGTCGACGAGGTCGGCCTTGGTGAGCAGTACCACCGGCTCGGCGCCCGACTCGCGGGCCATGGCCACATAACGCTCGAGCCGGCGGGGATTGAGGTCGCCGTTGAGCGACGTGGCCACGAAGAGCGTGTCGACGTTCGCCCCGACGATCTGGGCGCCCGGCCGGCGACCCGCGGCCCGGCGTCTGACGGCGGAGCGCCGCGACAGGACCGCGTCGATGCGGGCCTCGCCGTCGTGGGGCGAATAGACACAGCCGACCCAGTCGCCGACCGCGGGCACCTCGCCCTCGTCGGCCTGATGGCGGAACCGGCCGGTCAGGGTCGCGGCGCTCTCGCCGCCGCCGCCGATGAGCAGCCACTGGCCCCGGTGCTGGGCGGTGACCCGAGCGGGCCACAATCCGGCCTCGGCGAAGGGCGCGAACTCCGCTTCGCGGTCGTGGCTCCAGCCCCAAGACTCGAGAGTGCTCACAGCCCGGTCCTCCCCACCAGACGGGTGTCGATGTGACGGACGTACGAGAGGTACGCCGGCCGGAAATAGCGGAGCCAGAACGAACGGGCGGGCATGTTGGCCGACTCGAAGTCGACGATCATGCGCCGGTAGCCGGCGTCGACGGCCCAAGCCAGGGCCGCGGCAAGCACCGCGGCGGCCACTCCGCGGCCGCGCTCTTCGGGCCGGGTGAAGGCCCCGCCGATGCCGATCGTGTCGTCGCTGCGGAGCGCCATCGGGACGTCGCTCCCGGCCGGCCGAAGCTGAATGAAGCCCAGGATGCTCCGGCCCGTGGGCGCCTCCTCCGATCTCGCGACCCAGACGGACTGCCCCGGAGTCGTCAGCCAGCCGGCCATGATCTCCTCGGGCGTGCCCTCGGCGTCCCGGACCCGGAAGGTCGGCGAGGTCTCGTAGTAGGCCTCGTGGGCCTCGGCGAGCGGCAGCAGCCGCGCCAGATCGTCGAGAGTGGCGAGGCCCACTTCGACGCCCCGCGGCGCCGAGGTCGCCAGGGCGGGCTCCGCGACGAGGTCGCGGGCCGCGTCCACGACGTAAAGGCCGAACCCGAGCCACCTGAGCGTCTCCTCCAGTTCGAGGTCGGCGGCCGGAATCGTGAAGATGTGGATTCCCCTCCCCAGGCTCGTCCAGGTCTCGGCCATGGCCGTGTACAGCCGCAGGAACGAGCCGGTACGATCCAGGCCGCCCAGGCCCAGACCCCATTCGGGGACGAGCGCGGCGGTGCCCGGGCCGAACAGACCGGGGATCGCCAGACCAACCAGACCGCCCGCCAGGCCGCTTTCGCCGACGAGGGCGAGGCCGGAGTGGCGGCCGACGGCCGAGCGCAGCCGCTCCTCGACGGCGGGCAGGTTCGGACCGCCGGCCAGCCTGGCCAGGGCATGAAGGTGAGATTCGAGCAGCGGCACGATCCTGGCCGCCGGGGCCGCCGGGGCCGCCGGGGCCGCCGGGGCCGCCGGGGCCGCCGGGGCCGCCGCGGCTCGCGCGGCTGCGGCGGATCCGTCGCCGGCGCGCGGATTCGATCGAGAGACCTGGACGACCATCTGTCAGCCCACTCTCTTCAGCTTGCCGGTCCGCTTGGCGTAGCGCTCGGCTTTGCCGAAGCCCCACAGCCCGAGCGGGATGAAGACGAAGGCCATCACCAGCAGGGGCCACAGGTCGGGCAGCAGGCCGTCGACGGTCACCCCGTCGATCAGCGCCTTGCGAACGGCGTCCAGAACGTACGTGGCCGGCGAGATCCGGGAGATCAGCTGCATCCAGCCCGGCAGCACCGAGGTGGGGTAGTAGACCCCGCTCACGAGCAGCAGGCACGACTGCAGGACGAAGACCATCTGCGAGCCGCGCTCGACCGACATCATCGGCAGGATCGCGGCGAGCATGCCGATACCGATGAAGCTGGCCGAGCCGACGACCATGAACAGGGCCGCGGCTCCGACGTTCGCCCGGCCGAGGTCGAGCGAGAAGAAGAGGGTCAGCACCACCAGCAGGATGGCCGTGTGGATCAGACCGTAGATGACGGCGTAGAGCGACGATCCGAGCAGCTGCACGGACCGGCGGACCGGCGCCATCATCGTGTATTCGAGCGTGCCCTCCCAACGCTCCCAGGTGATCGTGTCGCCGATCGACTGGAAGACCACCGACAGGTAGTTCCAGAAGACGGCGCCGACCACCAGGAGCATCAGGAGCCGCTGGCTGCCGACCGATTGGCCGATCAGCGAGACCGACAGCGCGCCCGCGACCGCGTAGACCAGGAAGGCCAGCTCCCAGCCGAGGTAGCGCTTGGTCAGGTTGAAGTTCCGCTCGACGAAGGCGTAACTCGCGCGCGCCTCGCGGGTTAGTACGGTCACAGCTGGATCTCCCGCCGGCTGGACGGCCCGAGCCGCCCGACCGGCCTGGCACCATCGCCTTCGAGCGCCGAACCGATGCGGATCAGCTCCCGACCGATGGACCGGCGTAACGAGTGGCTCGGAGGTCGACTCGAGCGCCAGAGCCGACTCTGGACCTGGTGCTCGATCTCACGCTGCCGCTCGCGATGGATGACCTGAGAAAGCTCGTAGGAATGCAAGGAAGTGTCCCTTTCGGTGATATGTCGTGTCGTCATGGCCGGGCTCAGTCGGCCTCCGACTCGCCCTCCTCGACGTCGTCGTCGAGGGAGCGGCCGGTGTACTTCATGAACACGCTCTCGAGCGTCGGCGGGCTGCCAAACTCAAGGGCGATGTCCGTCTTGAGTCGATCTGGCGTGCCTTCGGCCGTGAGCCGGCCGCCGGCCAGGATTCCGATCCGCCCGCAGAGCCGGTCCGCTTCGTCCAGGTCGTGCGTCGTCAGCACGATCGAGGCGGCGTGGTCGGCCTGGAGCTCTTCGATGAAGGCTTGAACGTCGAGCTTCGAACGCGGGTCGAGACCCGTTGTCGGCTCGTCCAGCAGCAGTAGCGCCGGACTCGTCAAGAGGGCCCTGGCGATGGCGACCTTCTGCTGCATGCCCCGGCTCATCTGCTCGAGCGGCCGGCCGAGACGCTTCTCGCCGATGCCCAGCCGGCCGAGGATCCGGACCGCTTCCCGGCGAGCCGTGGCCGCGTCCAGGCCGTAGAGCCGGGCCGCGAACGAGAGGTTCTCGGCGGGCGAGAGCTTCTTGAAGAAGGCGGCGTCGACGCTGACCCGGTTGATCAGCCGCTTGACCGCCATCTCCTCGCGGGCCAGGTCGTGGCCGAAGACCTCGACCCGGCCCTCGTCGAGGGTCAGCAGACCGCTGACGAGCCGGATGAAGGTCGACTTGCCGCTGCCGTTGGCCCCGAGCAGGCCGTAGCTCTCGCCTCTCTCCAGCCGGATCGAGACGTCGTCGACGGCCAGAACAGGAGGCTTGCGGCGATCGACCTTGAAACGCTTGGTGGCGTGCTCGACGAGGAGCGCCGGAGGACCGGCCGGCACGCTTCTGACGGCGGGCCGGCTGATGGCCGGTAATTGGGTTGTTTCCAGAACCGCGATGCTCATGAACACCTCCCTCGTAGGGGTGGGGCTCGCGGCGGAGCCCGCGAGCCGGTGGAAACGGGACGGGCTCGTGGCTCGATCCCTCGAGGCGACGCGGCGCCTGCAAGAGGGCATCAAAAAAGCCGAGGGCCCGATCTGGCCCACGGCTCAGAGGTTCCGACCGGCGGCTCTACCGCCTGGCTCTACCTCTCGGTGGGCGCAGATCTCCCGCGCGCGGCGACGCTGCCGCTCGCTGGAGCGGTCGCCACCGGTGCCTTACTGAGATTGCGCACGACTCACCTCGTATGCGGGCCGCCTGAATGGCGGACTCGGGGATAGTAAGGAGGGCGGACGATTCCGTCAACGCCCCGGACATCCGGCCTCTTGCCTACCTGTCGAGACAGTCGCCAGAACGCATCCGACACCGAACCTGAACCGGCCGTTAACGGCGCAAACACGTCCTCGCCCTTATGCTGGCCGCGAGGCCCGGCCGATCGACGAGGTGTCCGAGGCAGGCCCGGAGGAGCAGATGACTGAACTACGAGGGCGGATCGCCCTCATCGCCCACGACGGCCGCAAGGCCGACATGGTTGCCTTCGCCACGTATAACCGCGAGCGTCTGGCCGAGTTCGACCTGGTTGCGACCGCTACGACGGGCGATCTGCTGACCGACAAAGTGGGGCTGGCCTGTCAGAAGGTTCTTTCGGGCCCGCTGGGCGGCGATGCCCAGATCGCCTCGATGGTCGCCGAGGGTTCGGTGAGGGCGGTCATATTCCTGGTCGACCCCCTGACTTCGCACCCCCACGACCCGGACATCCAGGCCGTCCTGCGCGTCTGCAACGTCCACAACGTCCCGATCGCGACCAACGTGGCCGCGGCGGATCTGTTCGTGACGTCGGACCTGCTCTGGTCCGATGAGTCGGGGCTGCCGGCCGTGGCGGGCGCTCTCGCCGGCTAGCGGATGAGGGCCTGCTGCCTGGAACCCTGAAGAACGATGGGGCGACTCGACAATCCGCAACATTAGTGATGGGTGGCGGCCGGCCGACCGATACTATTCGTCCCAGTGTCGCTGCTCGGGGGAATAGGCGAGGTTTGAGGTGGCGCGCCTTCCTCGAGTCGAGGCCATAGCTCATCCTGATTCGCGATCGTGGATCGCGAGCATCCTGCTGGGCTTGCTGTGCCTGGCGGCCGGCGCCTGGGGTTTCCTGGCCGAGATACCGGAGAACCAGAACCTCACCTTCGCCTTCGCGTACTTTCTGCTGCCGGCGGCCATCCTGATCCTGATCGTGCTCAGCCGCGGCCGACGCGGGCTCGCCATCCTGGCGGCTCTCGCCCTGCTCGACCTCGAGGCGGCCATCCTCGGCCTGGGACCCTTGATCGCCCTGCCGTTCGTCGTTGCCGTGCCGCTGGTCGGCGTCGCGGCTGGGGTCCGACTCGTCCGGCCGGAGCGTCGTCTCATCCCTTACGTGACCGCCTGGCTGGCCAGCTCGGTCGGCGTGGCCATCGCCGTGCTCAGGATCATCGACACGCTCGCACCGTCCGCGGTGGTCGTGGTCCCGGCCTTCATGTTCGTGGACGCCCTCGCCCTCGCCATGCTGTGGCACTCCGACGAACGCCGCTCGAGCGCTCTCAAGCTGGCGGCCGAGGCGGAGACTCGCGTCACCGACCTGCTCGAGGGCGTCGACCTGGTGGCCGTCAACGTCGATCGAGACGGCCGGGTCGACTTCATCAACGATTTCGCCCTCGAGCTGACCGGCTGGGCGCGCGACCAGGCCATCGGTCTGGACTGGTACGAGACCTTCGTCACCCCCGACCGGCGGGAAGAGGCCCACGAGCGCTACCGCCGCAACGTGGCGGGCGATCCGGATGCGGCTCTCGAGCGGCACCGGGAGAGCACGATCCTGACTCGCTCCGGCGACGTCCGTCTGATCCGCTGGAGCCACGTGACTCGCCGGAACGCGGACGGGACCTTCGCCGGGATCGCCAGCCTGGGTGAGGACATCACGGCCAGCCGAGCGGCCGAGGACGTGGCCCGGAGAAACGCCGAGATCCTGTCCCGGCTCGTGGTCAGCTCGCCCCTGCCGACGATCGTCCTGGGTCTGGATCGTGTCGTCCAGCTCTGGAACCCGGCCGCGACAGACCTGCTTGGCTGGACCGAAGACGAGGTTCTGGGCAAGCTGTTCCCACCCGAGATCTACCGGCAGAACCGCTGGTCGGCCGGGCGCAGGTTCGTGCGCGCCTCTCTCGGGGAGCCGATGGATCACGAGGTGACCGACCTGACGCGGCGCGACGGGCAGATCGTCCGGGCCCGGATGTACGGTGGCGTGCTGAGAGACGCGACCGGGGCGCCGATGTCGCTGGGCATCCAGGCGGTCGACGTGACTCAGGCGCTGGCCACCGAGGCGCAGCTCCGCGAGGCCCAGAAGATGGAGGCGGTCGGACGTCTGGCCGGCGGCGTGGCCCATGACTTCAACAACAGCCTGACCGCGATCGGCGGCTTCGCGGCCCTCATCGCCGCCGAATCGAAGGAGCCCGAGACGCGCGAGGCCGCCGAGACGATCCTCGGCTCGGCCAAGCGGGCGGCCGATCTGACCCGCGAGCTGCTGGCCTATTCGCGCAAGTCGATGCTCATGCCCCAGGTCATCGAGGTCAACGACATGCTCGGGGCGATCCGGCCGATGCTGCGCCGGCTCCTCGGCGAGGACGTATCGGTGGTCATCGAATCCGACCTGCCGACGGCGCTGGTCAGGGCCGACGCCGGTGGCCTCGAACGGGTAATCCTCAACCTGGCCGCCAACGCGCGTGACGCTATGCCCGCGGGCGGGCGGCTGACCATCTGCACCGAGCGCCGGCCGCGTAAACCGGCGAGTGACTCCCAGACTGCCGCCTGGGTCGCGATCAAGGTGACCGACAACGGTGCGGGGATACCGCCGGAGCTCCACTCGAAGGTCTTCGATCCGTTCTTCACGACCAAGGAGGTCGGCGCGGGGACCGGCCTCGGGCTGGCCACGGTCAAGGGCTTCGTGGTCCAGTCGGGCGGCGAGGTCCGGTTGCTGTCGGCGCCGGGTCAGGGGACCACGATCGAGATCCTGCTGCCCGAGGTCGCCGACACTCGAACTCCGCCCGCCGAGCCGATGCCCCAGCCCGTCCTGGCCAGGGGCGGCGAGACGGTCATGGTCGTGGAGGACGAGCCGGCCGTGGCCGCGGTCAGCTTCCAGGTCCTCAATCGGGGCGGCTATCGGGTCCTTCTGGCCGACAGCGGCGAGAGCGCCGTCAGTCTGCTGCGAGGCCACGCCGGCCATATCGCCCTGCTGCTGATCGACGTGATCCTGCCCGACATACGCGGCCCGCAGCTGCTCGAGCTGGCTCGCGAGATTCATCCCGAGGCGGCGGTGCTGTTCGCCTCGGGCTACCCGGCCGAGGCCATCGGCGATCGGGGCGAGGTGCCGGACGGCCTCGATCTGATCCAGAAGCCGTACGCCCCGGACGATCTGCTGGGCAGGATCCGGGAGGCCATCGACCGGGCCCAAACCGCGGCCGGCTGAGCCGCCGAGAAGCCGCCGGCCCCTGTCGCGACGGTCCGACCGACCCGCGCGCCCTGTCCGCTCGGCTGGACCGTGACGGTCCAAGCGGCAGGGTTGGGGGCCCCGGCTTGCGTGTACCATTCAGAGGCCATCAGTGGACAATCCCCGGCTTACGAGTGCGCTCGATCGGCGTGCGCCACGTCGGACACCTCAGGAGAATGAAGCCAATGCCCCAGGTTGCCGGCTCCGTCAAGGAGCTCCTAGCCACCCTCGACGGCAGCGTCCGGGTCGAGGGTGAGCGCCTCGTCGTGGTCGACGAGAACGCCCTTCGGACCCGCGGCATCTACGATCTCGCCTGGACCGCCACCTTCAGCGAGGACGAGGCCACGGTCGAAGCCGCTCGCTGGATCGTCTGGGAGGCCAGCCAGGCCGTCGGCGCCCGCTCCGCGAGCATCCAGGAGCTGTACAACGCCCGTTCTCGCGGCGAGTACGAGGGCATGACCGTCCCGGCGATCAACCTCCGCGCCCAGACGTTCGATATGGCCCGCGTCATCCTCGAGACCGCCAGGAAGAACGACTCCGCGGCGGTCATCTTTGAGCTGGCTCGCTCCGAGCAGACGTACACCTTCCAGCGCGTCTTCGAGTACGCCACCAGCATCCTGGCCGGCGCCATCGCCGCCGGCTGGAAGGGTCCGGTCTTCATCCAGGGCGACCACTACCAGTTCAACGCCAAGAAGTACGCGGCCGATCCCGAGAAGATGACCGACGAGATCCGGAAGGCCTGCCGCGACGCGATCGACGCCGGCTACCGGAACATCGACATCGACAGCTCGACGCTGGTCGATCTCGGCCCCGAGACGCTCGACGCCCAGCAGCACGAGAACTACCTGCGCGCGGCCGAGCTGACCGCCCTGATCCGCTCCCTAGAGGTCGACGGCGTGACCGTCAGCACCGGCGGCGAGATCGGCGAAGTCGGCAAGAAGAATTCGACCCCGGACGAGCTCAAGGCCTACCTCGACGGCTACCGCCGCGAACTGGACAAGCGGGCCAAGGGTGCGATCGGGCTTTCCAAGGTGTCCGTCCAGACGGGCACGAGCCACGGCGGCACGCCCCTCGCCGGCGGTGGCGTCGCCGATGTGGCCCTCGACTTCAACGTCCTGACCGAGCTGTCGACGGTGGCCCGCTCGTACGGCCTGTCGGGCGCGGTCCAGCACGGCGCCAGCACCCTCCCCGACGACATGTTCCACAAGTTCCCGGCCACCGGCTGCGCCGAGATCCACCTGGCCACCGGCTTCCAGAACGCCCTCTTCGAGCATCCCGCCTTCCCGGCAGAGATGCACAAGGCCATCGAAGAGTGGGTCTTCGCCAACTGCCAGGACGAGCGCAAGCCGGGCCAGACCGACATCCAGTTCGTCTACACCGGCCGCAAGAAGGCAATCGGGCCGTTCAAGCGGCAGCTCTGGGACCTGCCCACGAAGGACGAGATCCTGGCCTCGCAGGCGGCCAAGGTCGACTTCCTGTTCAAGCAGCTCGGCACCCCCGGCAGCCGCGCTCTGGTCGAGAAGTACGTCAAGCCGGTCGAGCACCACAAGCCCATGCCCGAGGCCCTCAAGGCCGCTCGCTAGGCTTCTCCCGCGCAGCAACCGCAGGGCGTCCCGCACGGGGCGCCCTGCCGGCGTCTGGGCGCAATTTGCCCCGACGCAAGCCGCCGGCCTCCCGATACCATCAAGCCATGACCCGATCGACCGTTTCGGATGGCCAGCTGGCTCGCTGGCGCGATACCGCCGCGTCGCTCTGCGACGAGGCCGACAGGCTCGCCCTGGCTGGCTTCCGGCGCGACATCGAGATCTCGACCAAGCCGGACAAGACGCTCGTCACCGAGATCGACCGGTCGATCGAGCGGCTGGTCCGCGAGCGGCTCAACCGCGAGTTCCCCGGAGCCGGGATCGTCGGCGAGGAAGAAGGGACCGAAGCCGGGGGCGCCAGCGTCTGCTGGTACGTGGACCCGATCGACGGCACCCACAACTTCGTCCGTGGGGTGCCCGTCTTCGCCACCCTGCTCGCGGTCGCCGTCGAGGGCGAGCTCCAGCTCGGCGCGGTCAGCGCCCCGGCCATGCGCGAGCGCTGGCTGGCCTGGCGGGGCGGGGGAGCGTGGCGCGGCTCCGAGCGGATATCGGTGAGCGCCGTGGCCGCCATCGAGGAGTCGCAGCTCCTCTACAGCAGCCGTCGGGACGAGGTCGCCTCGGGGCTCCTGCCCGGGTTCGACGCCGTGATGGACGCGGCCTGGCGCACCCGGGGCTTCGGCGACTTCTGGGGCTACATGCTCGTGGCCGAGGGAGCGGCCGAGGCGATGATCGAGACCGGCGCCCACACCTGGGATTGGGCCGCTCCGCTGGTCGTCGTCGAGGAGGCCGGCGGGCGTTTCACCAGCGCGGCGGGAGTCCGGGCGATCGACGCCGGCTCGGCCGTGGCGTCCAACGGCCTGATCCACGACGAGCTGTTGCGCCGGCTTCGGGCCGGGGCTTAGCCACGGCGCCCGCGCGAGCGAGGTGGCGGGTGGCCGCTGTTCGCGAATGGGCCGCGACCGCTAGACTCGAAGGCGCACGCACAATCGATCGGCGTGAGCGCGAAGCCTGGAGATTCGACATGGGCGACAAGACACCAAAGCGTCCACCCAAGCCCAAGAAGCCGAAGCCGGCGAGCCAGCCGCCCAGCAAGGGTTAGCCGGTCTCCGGCTTCCGCGGGCGGCGGCGGGAGCCGGTCTCGCCCGCCTCGGGGAGTGTCAGCGTGACCGGCTCGGACGATGCCCGACCGACCCCGCCTCGACGTGCCTGAGCCCACCAGCAATCGGGAGGTTTCATGCTCGCCCCCGTCAGACCCGCGGCATTCGTCGGTGGCAGGCTGCTCGACGGCCGTTCGCCCGACGCCACCGCCGACGGCGTCCTCGCCACGGACGAGCGC
>Ga0335076_10002003_pt1 | contig 20078 bp, 17 predicted proteins | sample Lox_Sample_25_FD_206717 | JGI IMG/M metagenome (GOLD analysis project Ga0335076, IMG submission 206717) | Soil microbial communities from Loxahatchee National Wildlife Refuge, Florida, United States - Lox_Sample_2.5 | ecosystem: Environmental > Terrestrial > Soil > Wetlands | place: USA...
TTCTGCTCCATGATGGAATTCGAAGTCAAGCGCGCTCAAGACTGGTTTCATCGCGGACTGCCGCTCGTTGGCAAAGTGGATCACGAACTTGCGATCGACCTTGATTTATTCAGTCGCGGAGGCTTGGAGATCTTGAACGCGATTGAGAAGCAAGGCTATGCCGTTCTCGGCAATCGCCCGGCGATTTCGAAGTCGCGGAAACTGGCGCTGGTCGCGAATGCTGCGATGGCAAAGCTTTTTGGACGCTCCGGAAAGGTCCTGCAATGAGTGCCGGCACGCAGCAGGTTCCCTTGCCCTGGACGCCAGCTCCACCTCAGCTGGTGATGGCGTACTCCGTATGCAAGGGGATTACGCGGCAGAACGCAAAGAACTTTTATTACGGATTCCTCGTTCTCCCTCGACGGAAGAGAGAGGCTCTTTGTGCTGTGTACGCCTTTATGCGCCGTTGCGATGACATCGCAGACGACACAAAGCTCAGCCCGGACGAGCGCCGCCGGCAGCTCGATACATGGCTCGATGCGTTGCACCGCGCTCAGCAGGGTGAACCAACCGACGATGCGATCCTGCTCGCCCTCACCGACGCGCAGCGCCGCCATAACATCCCTGCCGGACTGCTCGACGAGTTGGCCCACGGTACAGCCATGGACGTCGAAGAATCGCAGGCCGCACCGAACGCGCAAGGCCTGACAGTGCACTACAACACCTTCGAAGAACTACGGCTTTATTGCTACCGTGTAGCTTCCGTCGTCGGGCTGGTTTGCATTCACGTTTTTGGATATCGCGATCCCACGGCTGAGCCGCTTGCTGAGCGTTGCGGCTTGGCGTTTCAACTCACCAACATCATCCGCGATGTGAAGGAAGATGCGAACATGGGCCGCGTGTATCTGCCTGGTGAGGATCTCGCCAAGTCTGGATTGTCTGTTTCAGACGTTGTCACTCCTGACCCCGTGCGGCTCCGTCCAGTGCTTGCGCTGGAGGCAGATCGAGCACGCGAATGTTATGCTGCCGGCGACCAGCTCATCGCTTACATTTCGGAAGATAGTCAGCCGGCGCTTTGGGTTTTGGTCAACATCTATCGCAGCTTGCTCGAGAAGATTGCCGCGAAGCAGTATGACGTTTTCACTGAAAAGATCGCGCTCAGCACATGGGCAAAGGTGCGCATTCTTGGGAAAGGCTTTCTCAAGCGGATTGCATGAAGCGCGGCTCTTAATACTGTCCTCCTGAGCGGAATGCCTCATCCCCGATCCCAACCCACAGTAGCCATCGCCGGCGGAGGTCTTGCCGGACTCGCCGCGGCCTGCGCCCTCTCCAACGTCGGCTTCCATGTAACGTTGTTTGAAAAGCGTCCGTTCCTTGGCGGTCGCGCTTCATCGTGGGAGCACCCGGGCACCGGTGAAGTTGTCGATAATTGTCAGCACGTACTCTTTCGCGTTTGTACGAACCTGGTTGAGTTCTACGAGCGGATCGGTGTGGCGAACCAGATTCGCTGGTTTGATCAAATGAACTTTATCGAGCCTGGCGGGCGTATTTCGGTGATGAAGTCATCGTTTCTTCCCGCTCCGATGCACACCGCGCCATCGTTCTTTAATTTCTCTTTTCTGAGCCCTGCCGACAAACTCTCGATCAGCCGAGCGCTCATTCCCTTGACACTCACCAAGCAGCCTGATGACGGCAAATCTTTTCAGGAGTGGCTTGAGCGGCACGGCCAGACGCAGGGAGCCGTGTCGCGCTTCTGGCATCCGATCCTTGTCAGCGCATTGAGCGAGGAACTCGATCGCATCTCTGTTTCGGCTGCGGCACAGGTTGTCCGCGAATCGATGAAATCCCCGGAAGCTCGCCATATGGGCGTACCGGCGCTGCCGCTCACCGACCTTTACAATGCAGCCGGGGATTATGTTCGAGCACGCAGCGGTGTGCTTCATTTCCGCTGTCCGGTTGAAAGCTTTTCAGCGGGCTCGTCGCAGGTTGCGGTACGCATTCGCGGACGCCAGGAAGACGGTTCGCCTGAACAGCGCTTCGACTACTTAATCGTGGCACTTCCTTTCGATGCTCTCAATTCCCTGCTCCCCGATTCGGCTGAGAGCAACCCAATTCGCGAGAAAATTTCGAAATTTGAGAATTCGCCGATCACCGGCATTCACTTGTGGTTCGACCGGCAGATATCGGATCTTGATCACGCTGTGCTTCTCGATCGCACGATTCAATGGATGTTTCACAAGTCTCGCCTGCAACCGATGCGTGCACAAGGCGAGAATGGAAATGGCGGTAGCTACATTGAACTGGTCGTGAGCTCGTCGAAAACCTTGATCGATAAAACTCGCACTGAAATCGTCGATCTCGCACTATCGGAAGTGCGCGAGTTCTTCCCCGCTGCGCGGCAAGCCAATCTGGTGAAATCGACCGTCATCAAAGAAGTGAATGCCACTTACTCTCCCCGACCAGGGATTGACGCGTTCCGACCGACGCCAGTCACGCCTTGGCCGCACGTATTTCTGGCCGGTGACTGGACCGCCAGCGGCTGGCCCGCCACCATGGAAGGCGCGGTGCGCAGCGGATATCTGGCGGCGGAGGCCCTTACCCAGGCGGCAGGCGATCGGCAGAGATTCATTTCTCCGGATATTGCCGCGAGCGCTCTCATGAGAATCTTCTCGTAATTCCCTGCCGTCATCCTGATTCGCGAGTGCCCCCAAGTAATTAAACTGCGGTTACGCCTTGCCGATACAGATGGCATGGAAGGGCGTGAGATCGAGCCGCGAAAGACGGTGTGGGCAGTGGCCGAGGTTTCCTGGCAGGAACCTGACGGTACGCCCGCATGCGCGCCCGCCACTTTAGAGGACACGTCAAATTCCGGTGCATGCGTCAGAGTGAAGCGTCCGTTTGCCATCGGATCACGCGTGATGATCAAGTGGCGTCGCGAACAATTTTCCGCGATTGCGCGAAATTGCCGCCGCGATGGCCGCGACTTTTTATTGGGGGTTCACCGCGAAGGCACCAGTGCGCAGGACGGGTTGCAACCAGAGCCGCGCGCGACGGCAGAAGCAAAAACACCAGGTATCGCGGAACTGGTCAAAGCGAATTTGACGCCGGTTGCGGTTGTTACTTCGGCCAAGACCGCAAACGTCCACGGGTACCAAGCTCGGGTTGGGCGAATCGAGTTGAAATCGCCCGCCCGTCCCAGGGTGTCCGGACTTGAGCACCAAACCAGGCTCCCGATGCAAGTCGCGAAGTCTCCACCGGTTCGCTTAGCATCCGCAGCGCACGACCGTGACATGCGTTCCGATTCCGAAAGGAAAGTTATGCAGCCCAAATCGTTCATTCCGCAGTTCTGGCGCCGTCAGCAGGACGGAAATGCGCCCGCAAAAAACACATCCACGGAGGCTATAGTGAATAAGACCACGAATCTCAGCGCAGAACCGGCCGTGACGGCGAGAGCCGAACTGCTTTCCTACGAAGATATCTACCGCGCAGCCGGAATCCTGGCGCCGGGCGCGGGATACGACATCCATAAAGTCGTCGACATGCTGAACAGCGAGCGCATCCGTGATCTCTCGAAAGACGTGAAGCGCGCCTCGGTGTTGATGGCACTCGATGCTGCCGGAATTGCGGTGAACGATCTGTTGACCGACGCGACTCGCCGTCAGAACGCGTTGAACTCTTACGAAGCCGCCCAGCGCAAGCAGCTGGAAGATTTCGAGGCGCAGAAAGCGCAGGAGAATTCCCGCATCGAGCAGGAAATCGAGCGGATCCGCGTCCATTACGCAGAGCGCATTCAGAAAAATCTCGACCTGGTTGCGAGAGAGAAAGAATCGCTTCGGAACTGGCAGGGCGCGATGCAGCATGAGAGCCAGCGGATCGCCGAGGTGATCGAATTGTGTGGAAAACCGGCGGCCGCGCCCCCGAATGCGATGGCGGCGGCGGCCACACAGGGATCCGCTAATAAGCCGAGCGGTTCAGCCGAGTCATTACACAGTGTTTCGACAAATCCATCGGCGAAAGGCTGACCGCGCTTGGCGAATCTATTGTTGCGGCATCTTCACGCGCCGGCACGCAACCAGCAGCCTTGTCCACGGTTGATCGTCGAGCCGGCTGATCTGCACCACCGGATGTTCGTGAGTTGTGTCGTGAATGAATTGCCCGTCGCCGATATACATGCCGGTGTGCGTAATGTCTTTTGCGGAGGAGCCGAAAAATAGCAAGTCGCCGGGCTGTAAGTCGGCGCGTTCAACGGAAGACATTCCGGTCCAGGCGGCCTGCAAATCGGCATCGCGCGGCATGACGATGCCTCGTGATCTCACCAACATCTGCGTGAAACCGGAGCAGTCGAAACCAAAGCTCGAACGGCCTCCCCACAGATAGGGTATTCCCAGGAACCGCTTCCCCAGTTCAATCGACTCTTCGATCGTGAGCGGCTTGGGATCGGCAACAACATCGCCAGTTTGAATCCAGGCATTGGTTTGGCCCGGCAGCCGCACGTGTATCCAACGATCGTGATTCTCTTGCTTTGCAGTTCCCGCCTTCTGCGTTGGTTCCGTCGCCAGTTCCAATTTCGTTTCGAATGGCACGGTGATGACAGGCTTGTGCCTGGTCACATCGGTCTCGGCGTAGATGTTTGCGAAAATGCTCTGCACCTGAACGGTCGGGCCGGCAGTCGCATATCCATCGCCGGTCAATACTGTGCGGAGGTACCGGCTCGGCGTCCATCCCTTGTAGCGATCGGACGTTTGAATTCTTGACCACTCACCCCGCGCTTGCAGCAGGATCACATTATTGCCATACATCGTCTGAGAGACGACATCGGCTTTTTCGGTGGGTTTTGAATACATGTTCGCGACCGGAACAACCACGACGTGAACGGCATTTTTCGCGGACGCGGAGAGCGCACATAGGACCACCAGAATTGCCGGTGCACGCATCAATGAGCTTTTTCGAATCATTTGCATGTGAGATTCGCTACAGCATACATGTTTCTCCTTGCCGAAACACTCCCATCCCCTCCACTCCCCGCCTCGCTACTGCCCTCTTGGGAGGTCGCCCCCAATACGGCCGATGTACGGCTCACAGCTTTTCTTGATCGCGTAGTGTCTCTGGTGGGGTCAGTGATCGATCACGCCTTAGCCTTCTCCGTCCCAGTGGTTCCGAAATCAAATCCTTCGTGCATTGCCTGGCGGAATTTCTCGCGCTCCTCCGGCGTCATGCGTCTGCAGCGATTCCTCCAGTGGCGATTCGGAGCGTGTCCGCCGTGATGGCCGAGGCCTCCGAACAGAATGCGGCACAGGGCTAGCAGTCCCAGCGCTTGCCAGAAGCTGAGCGTGCGCCAACCGAACAGGGGCGGAAGCAGCCAGTTCCACAGGTGCATCACGACTTCTCCACCCACGAAAAGAAAAAGTGGAATCGCAATAATTGCCAAAGGTGCAATCCAATACCATCGTCGTCTCATAAATCCTCCCTGTCACCCTAGCTTCTAGCTACTAGCTGCTAGCTAAACCCGCTAGAAGCCAGGAGCTAGTAGCCAGCAGCTATCTCCCGCAAGCGCTCTCGCAGCCGCAGCACGGCATACCGTTTCCGCGCCAGCAACGTATTCACACCCACGCCCGTCTTCTCGGATATCTCCTTGAAGCTCAGCCCTTCCAACTCCTGCGCAACAAACACTTCGCGCTGTTCCTTCGGCAACTCGGCAAGCGCGCGCTTCAATTCCTCCACCAGCAAATTGCGGACGTACGCCTCATCCGGCCCGCCCTCCAGCGACGGCAGCAAATCTTCGAAACTCAGCCCTTCCTCGTCCGCTACATCCAGATCGCTGAAGTTCTCCGGTTCCTTCTTGCGAAACAAATCCGTGATGCGGTTCCGCGCCACGCGAAACAGCCATCCCGTAACATGCTCAATCGGCATCAGCAGACGGTTCGCCTCGACCAGCCGGTAAAACACATCCTGCAAAATGTCCTCAGCGTCGTCCGGATCAGGCGCATGCCGCCGGATGAAATTCAGCAGCCGCGACCGCTCCCGACGCACCACCTCGGTAATCCGCCGGTCGTCTTCCCGCAAGATCCCTTCCTGAACCATCCGATCGACCGCCATCCCGTCGAGGCTCGCCGCTTCGTCCATTCACTCCTGTAGACGTACGAGCGCCCGCAAATATTGTAAGGAGATCGAAGTCACTGAGCAGCTGATGTTTCTTGGTCCTGACTTCGTCCCGGGGATAAGCCGACAAACAAGCGTTGGAGGAAACGTTAGGATGGATCACCCAAGCCCATCTTGGATAAAATGCCGCAGCTGGGGACTTTGAGCGCTGACACTGTTTTCGTCAGTCGCGCTGCGCTAGTATTGAGATCCGTGATTTCGCGAGAACCCTATCAGGTGGCATTCGACCTATCTCAAAAATCCTTTCAATGGTGGTTCCCTGCTGTTGGCCTGATTTTCCTGCTACTAGGAGCGGTGCTGATTTGGGTGGGAAGAAGCAGACAATGGCCACTTTCACGACGTTTATTCGCCTACTTCATGGTTGCTTTTGCCTGCATCTGGTCAGCTTTCGTGTTCAGCACCACCTATGGTGAATATGCGAGTTTGCAATCCGGCTATCGCAATGGCCAATTCTCGGTAGCCGAAGGGCAAGTTACGAATTTTCACCCAATGCCATATGAAGGCCATCAAGAAGAGTGCTTCTCGGTGCAGACACAGACGTTTTGTTACTCGGATTACGTCATTACAAGCGGATTTAACAATACCGCGTCTCACGGTGGTCCAATACACGAAGGTCTCCCCGTCCGAGTTACGTACATCGGAAATGCGATTGTTCGTCTGGAAGTCAGAAGGGATGCATTACCGAGTAGCGCTGATCGAAAGGCCTTTACCTTTGCATTGCAGAAAGACTGGCATGAGCGACAGGAACGCGGCCCGCAGCTCGATCGCCTGACATTGGGATTCTCTGTTGCAATGCTGTTCATGACGGCGTGGTGGAATCTTCAACCAGTGCGGTTTATTGGTCTTTGGCTGAAACCGCCATACAAGCCCTTCACCGTCAAACTCTTCAGGCTATTTTTTGCCGCGAACCTGATCGGAGCAATTTCATATTTCGTCAGACAAGTAACACGACATCAAAGGACTTTTGCCGACTACCGAGCGGCTGCTGAGATTGCTGCTGCTTGGATCGCAGTCATATGGGTCATGGTCACCGTCGCCCTATGGTTCTCGCACAGGAAGGACCAGCCAAGACTCTCTTGATTGGCGAAAAATCCCGATACCGCTCGCTAAGCCGTAACGCCATAGTTGCCCAGCCCTACGGCACTACACCCCGTGCTCCCGCAGCGGTACTCCCCGCCACCGCCGCACCCCACCTCGCAGGCCAATCCAGAAACACACTCGGCAAAAACGCCGCCAGCACAATCGCCATCCAGAACACCGCTTCGCCCGCACTCGGATGCAGCGCAATCGACGGCACAATCACGGCCACCGTTCTCCCCACCGTAAATACCATCGCAAACGGATAGCTCCGTATCATCCATCGCCGGTGCAGCGCGACGTTCCCCCGACGAATGCAATAGAGCGCGATCCCCGTGCACACTATCCAACCCAGGGCCTGCATACAGTTCGCCGCGATCACGGAAAACGGCTTCGGAATTTTGAAGGCTACGAGTATCGCAAACGGGCCCGCGATGAACACGCTCGCGACGTATACATATCCCAGCACGCGATGTATCCGCAGGTAGCGCGCCCGCAGCCGATTCGAAAACTGAAAAGCCGCCAGCCCCAACGCCAGGATTCCGAACACGGCGTGCACCGGCAGGAACCAAGTCGCGGGCGCATAATGCTGCGCGATCGGCGACGCCGGATCGAACACCCGCGCATTCTTCTCATACGTCGCCAGAATCGTCAGCGCGAAGAAGCCCACAAAAAACCAGAGCTTCGCCGAAAATCGCCATGGGACAGACCGGGATGAGACAGATCGGGATGGCGCAGATGGGGATGGGGCAGCAGGTGAGTTCGCAGCAGGCATCAATCATCAGAAGAATCGACCGAGCCTATCGCACCGCCGGAAACCAAGTCAATCGGGGCGGGCATCGCCACTATACGAAAGCCATTTCACAAACAACCAAACCGGCGATTCAGCACTCTTAACCGCCGTAGGAGGTTGCGCGCCATGCTCCCTCGGACTGTGTCTTTGCCCGGAACAATTCTGGCTCCCTCACATCATCTCATTCATGACTTGGCTTGTTTCGCTCTCTTCCCCAAGGGTGGCAAAAGCGGTTCGGTAAGTGTGACTTGCGGTAATTGATTCGAAAAGAAAATCTGCCTGGTGCACTCGGAGGTTCTCATGTTTTCCTCTGGCAGACTCGTAGCTCTCGCGAGTTTTCTGATCCTCTCGATATTTTGCTACGGCCAAAGCTCGTTACCACCGAGTTGGCTTTACTCCACGTACTTCGGAGGATCCCAGAGCGACGGAATCGGCGCAATCACCCGCGACGCGGATGGAAACATCTATGTCACCGGCACCTCCGACTCTCCCGATTTTCCTACGACCCCGGGCGTCTACGAAGCGAGTTATCCCGGCCCCAGTGGGTATCAAGCAATCTTCGTGGCGAAGTTCTCGGCGGATGGAGCGGTGGTGTGGTCGACCTTTCTCGGTCCCGGATCGTATGAGCAGTACACCATCGCTAGCGCCATTCAAGTTGACGCTCAGGGCAATGTCTACGTCGCTGGAATTTTTCAGACTGCCGGATTCCCGACAACTCAAGGCCTTCCAGACGATGGAAACGTCTTCGTCGCCAAGCTGAACGCCACGGGATCGCAATTGGTATACGGCATGCGAGTGGGGCCGAATCCAATCCTCAGCTCACCCCAACTCGTGCTGGACAGTTCTGCCAATGCCTTTGTGACTGGCAGTGGGACGATTCCCGATTGCTGCAACAGCTGGGAAACGGGCACGATCGGCACCCTTGGTGGTATCGAGGACTTTTGGGTCGAGGAAATCAACGCAGCTGGAACCGCACTCCCCTGGTCAGTGCAGATCGGTGGCTATGGCGACGACCAAATTAATGGCCTGGCGATTGATGCGCAAAACAAGCTGTACCTGACTGGGTATACCGACTCCGCGAATTTTCCGCACACCGCCGGCGCTCTCAACCAGCCCGGGGGAGCTAGAGCCTTCGTAATCAAATTGAATCCGGCCCGGCCTCCCGACATTTCGTTGGTCTATTCGGCACTAGTTGGAAACACCGGCCACACCGTGGGCGACTTTATCAATGGTCGCACCATCGCCGCCGACAAGTCGGGAAACTCTTACGTAGGCACCTGGACTTACAATGTCGGACTCTTTACCGGAGAGTGGGCATTCCAGCCGACCGCGCTGGTTGTGCCTGTCGGCTACGTCTTCGAATTGAACAATCTTGGCAGCTCGATGATCAACGGCAGCTATGTGGGCGGGCAGGAGAGCTTAGTTAACCAGATAAATGTCGACCACTGGGGCAACGTCGATGTCTTAGGGACAACAGGCTCGCTCGATTTTGTCGTAACCGCTTATGACGACCCGACATCTAGCAGCGACGGTTTTTATGTAAAGTTCAATCAGAACTTCGCGGCGATTTCGTCCGTTGAATTCAGCGGCTATCCGGGTACAGCCTCCATCGACGGGAGAGGCGGCCTTTGGGTCGCCGGCTCGACGGAAGGGCAATTGCCAACAACTCCCGACGCCTTTCAGCCGTTATATCAAGGAAACACCGACGGCTTCTTGCTGCACACAGACTTTTCAGGTTTGTGCTCGTCGGACGGGATCGAGATTTGTTCGATATCGCCCGATCTCACAACTCCTCAGCGAATTCAGTTTGTAGCTCAGGCGTCCAAGCCAGAACAAACGGTGCGTACGACGTTGAGCATCGATGACATGGTTGTTTACAGCGAGCCAGCCGCGCAATTCGATACCTGGCTGGGCATAGCGCCAGGACAGCATATCGCTACAGCTTCAGCGCAAAATGCAGCTGGCGAAAACGTCGTCGACCGACAGAGTTTCTGGGTGCGCCCGTCAGTTTCCTGTCCCATGAATCCTTCGAATCCATCCCTGACATTCTGCAGCCCCCTCAACGCAGCAGTGATTCATGGGCCTGTTTCGATCGAAATACACGCGAATGATATCGCCCCGCCACCCACAAGCCTCACCCTGTACGTGGATGGCAATTTGCAAACGAGAATCAACGGGCAGAACGGCACTTATAGATTCAAATTCAGTCTGCCGCGAGGTATTCACTATTTCGCCGTACGCGGCGAGGACGGATGGGGGAATCATATAACGGCGAGCACCGTCGCACGCGTGGAGTAGCGTACGGCGAAGCGCTGGTTACTGGGTCTGCTTCAGGTTCCATTTCCCGAAATGGAACTCGCCGCATGATTTTTCCCAGTTTTTTGTTGCCCTCAGAATGGGCAAGAGCAATGATGAGAAATAGCGTTTAGAGCTGCATTTTGGCATTGATGCCGCCTCTAAGTGCTTGGCGCTCAAGATTTTACCGGCAACTTGTTGAGCCCCATGGATTATTTCGCAATTTTCCGCCAAGTTTCATGATTCCAATAGACCGGGGGTACCGGGGGTATCTGCCATTTACCAAAAAGTAACTAGGCACTCGCGCAATTCCTCATAACTCCTTAATGACCGATCCTGATCACGACCACTGATTTTCATTGCGCCCTTCGCGGCTTTACTTCGCGATCTTCGCGGTCAAGCTTTGTGCAGACACGCTGAAACCGAAATTCCCCTTCTCGACTGCCTCGCAATCATCACTTCTCCCGCCTGCGCGAGTATGATGAGCGGTCAGTCATTCCACTCATGATCGTTCGTCCCATCGCCGAGCCGATTCTCGATGCCGAAGAGCGCTTTGAGGGCTTCGAGAACCTCATGCCGTTCCGCGTCCAGAACATTCTTCTGGTCTCGAGCCTCTACGACTCGTTCATCCTCCGCGAAGACGGACGTCTCAACGAACTCCTGATCGACGAATCGCTCGAGCTCAACTTGCATCAGGTTCCTGGAATTACGCATGTGTCCAGTTGCGCCGAGGCGCTCGATCTGACGAAGGCACATCCGCAATTCAATCTGATCGTGTCCAACCTGACGGTTGGCGATACGAACGCCGCGGACCTTGCCCGCAAGGTTCGCGAAGCAGGATTAAACACACCCGTCGTTGTCCTTGGATACGACTATCGCGAGATTAAGAACTTCGTCGCTCGAAATCCAGTTACCGATATCGACCGCGTATTTTTGTGGCAAGGAACGGCGCGCATCCTGATCGCGATCGTCAAATACATCGAAGACAAGTTCAATGTCTTGCACGACACGCGCGCGATGGGAGTTCCGGTGCTGCTCGTAGTCGAAGACAACATTCGCTACTACTCCTCGTTCCTGCCAGTCATTTACACAGAACTCATCAAGCAGTCGCGCCGCGTGATTCAGGAAGGTATCAACGTCGCGCACAAATTAGTACGCATGCAAGCACGCCCGAAGATTCTGCTCAGCTCAAATTTCGAAGAAGCTGCCGAGTTGGTGCAGAAATATCGCGACTACATCTTCGGCATAGTCTCCGATGTCGAGTTTCCGTGGGAAGGAAAGTTGAGTCCGGAAGCTGGATTTGAGCTGGCCCGCATGGTCAAGACTCTGACGCCCGATGTTCCAGTCGTGCTGCAAACGAGCCGCACAGAATTCAAGCCGCGCGCCCACGCGGAAGGCTATTCATTTTTGCGCAAGCGTTCTCCCACGCTGCTGAAAGATTTGAGGCGAATCCTCACCGACCAGTTTGGCTTCGGTGACTTCGTCTTTCGCATGCCGGATCAACAGGAAGTCGGTCGCGCAACCGATCTCAACGAACTCGAAGAGCAACTGCAAACCATTCCCGCCGACAGCCTGATGTATCACGCGCAGCGCAATCACTTTTCCCATTGGCTGATGGCACGCACGGAGTTTGCGCTGGCAGCGAAGCTGCGTCCGCGCAAAGTATCAGACTTCAATGGTCCCGAGCATTTGCGTCATGACCTGATCGAATCCATCAACGACTATCGTCGCGAGCAGAATGAAGTCCTGATCGGTGACTTCAAGGCCGACAGCTTCAAGCCATCAGAATCAAGTTTCTTGCGCATCGGCTCCGGATCGCTTGGAGGCAAGGCGCGCGGGCTTGCCTTCGTCCGTCATCTATTGCGTACGCGTCGTATTGCGAAGCGTTTTCCGGGAGTCCGCATTTCTGTTCCTCCCGCGGTGGTGATTGCGACCGACATGTTCGACCAGTTTTTGGCGGAGAAAAATCTCAGCGACTTTGCCCTGCATTGTGATAACGACGGTGAGATCCAACAGCGCTTTCTGGAATCTCCATTGCCTGCATCGCTGTCCGAAAACCTGAAAGCCTTTCTTGAGGAGGTTCGATACCCGCTCGCCGTACGTTCGTCGAGTCTGCTGGAAGACTCCCAGTATCAGCCGTTCACTGGCGTATATGAGACGTTCATGCTCGGCAACCAGCAAGCGGATTTGCCGACGCGCCTGTCAGAACTGTCTGAGGCGATCAAGCGCATCTACGCTTCAACCTTCAGCCAGCATGCGAAAGCCTACGTACGAGCCACTCCATACCGACTGGAGGAAGAGAAGATGGCGGTAATTCTGCAGCAGGTTGTCGGATCGCAGCATGATCACCGTTTCTATCCTGACTTTTCGGGCGTGGTGCGCTCGCACAATTTTTATCCCGTAGATCCGATGACTTATTCCGACGGCATTGCGGCCATTGCGCTCGGCCTCGGACGCACGGTCGTCGACGGAGGAAAGTGCATCAGCTTCTGTCCGCGCTATCCGCGGAACCTGCTGCAGTTCTCGTCGGTAGAAGACATTCTCGCCAACACTCAGACAGAATTCTGCGCCCTCGCGCTCGACGACACTTCTCACCAGGGCGCGGGACATCTGCGCGAAGCGCGCTTCGGGCTCGATGTGGCGGAAGCTGATGGAACGCTGCACGCGGTTGCTTCGACGTACTCTCCGGAGAACGACGCGGTGTATGACGGACTCAGCCGACCCGGACCGCGCGTGGTTACGTTCGCGCCGATGCTCAAGCATGGACTTTTTCCGATTGCACCGATCCTGGATGTGCTGGCGCGTGCAGGAGAAGAAGCGCTGGGGAGTCCGGTCGAGATTGAGTTCGCCGTGAGACTTCCTCGCGGAGAAGAAGCGACTGAATTTGGATTTCTGCAGATTCGTCCGCTGACATTGGCGCGCGATCATCAGGACTTGAGCATCGACAACATCGATCCGTCACAACTGATCTGCCACAGCACGAAAGTGCTCGGCAACGGGCGGATTGAGAATCTTTATGACATCGTTGTTGTGGACTCGCAGCGTTTTGAGCGCAGCCGCAGCCAGGAAGTCGGCGCGGCAGTCGCTCACTTTAACGCTTCCCTCAGCGCTGAGAATCGTCCATACCTGTTGATCGGCGTCGGGCGCTGGGGATCGAACGATCCATGGCTCGGAATTCCTGTGGAATGGGATCAGATCTCAGGCGCGCGGGTGATCGTCGAGGCGGGGTTTCGCGACTTCCGGGTCACTCCTTCGCAAGGCAGTCACTTCTTCCAGAATTTGACCGCATTTCAGATTGGCTATTTCACAGTGAATCCTGATGCAGGCGAAGGATCGCTCAATTGGCAATGGCTGGGCCAACAGCAAGCTGTTCAGGAGCGGGAATGCGTTCGACACCTGCAGTTAGAGCAGCCGCTGCGAGTTGTGATGAATAGCCGAAGCAGCCAAGGAGTGATCCTCAAACCAGAACGGGATTAGGTAAAAAAAGAAGGACCCCGACTTCCGGGGGTCCTCGTGTTTTAGAGTTGATGGGTCGTATGTTTACTTGATGAAGCCGCCCGCCTTTGGACTACCCCAGCCAGTGGCAAGGTCGTACCCCGTGGTAGCGGAATAGCCATTGCTTCCGGTGGTGATGTCATGCATGTCCTTCGTGTAGTTCGCGCTTAAGCCCAGCGCATAGAGCTGCGGATTAATGAACCCGAGGGGTTTCTTACCCGCAGCCGCTTCCGCCTGGTTGGCCAACGCCAGCCAACCGGCCCACATGGGAGCGGCAAAGCTGGTTCCGCCATACAGATTCGCGGTGCAGGTCGTCTGATCGGCGCAGACGTAGAAGGTGAAGTTCGAGTTGGCGGCCACGTCCGGACCATTGCGCAGGGTTTTGGAACAACTCGCGCAACCCGCAGCTGTCTTTGTCTGCCACGAAGGAATAGGGATGCTATTCGGCGAGATGCCGCCACCGCTGTCGGCCCAGACCGTTTCTGACTTCCACGCACCACCCGCACCGGTGGTGACCAGATCGGTGCCACCAACGGACACCAGATATGCATCATCGGACGGCCAGATGGAGCCACTGATTTGCCAATCCCTGTTGTCGCCAGCGGCGTCAAACAAGGTTTGACCTTGGGCCGCGAATTCCTTGAAATAAGGATCGTCAACCGTGGGGTCAGCCGGACGCCAGTACCACGAACAGCTCAGGTTCAGGTTCAGAGGACTTGCAGTCGCCATCGCGTTGAAGAGAGGGGCATCATCGGATCCAACGTACATCACTAAGCTTGCCAGTCCGGGAGCCATGCCTAACGCTTGCGTCATATCGAGCGTCTGCTCGGTATCGTCACAGCCTTGAGACGCCAGACACGAGGTGGAAGTTCCATCCACGGATTTCAGCGTGACAGGAACTTTGTTGGTCTGATGCGCATTCGTGTAATAGGTGGCCAGGTCGGCCAAATCTGTGCCGGCATATTCGAGCAAGCCGACGGACTGCCCCTTCCCTGTGAGTTTGGTTCCACCGTAATAGGCTGCGCGCATATCACTTCCGCAGAAAGAAGCAGCAGGGCAAGAACCGGTGGTTGCGAGGCTTTGCGGCGGCTGGTTGCTTTCGTCGCGACGACGCAGGTTGGGGCGCGGTATGGAGTAGTTGTCCAGGCCGGAGATGCGCCATAGCGGGAAAGGCAAGTTCGTGGTGGGTTCTCGGTCCGGTGCGAAGAACGTGCGATTCTCCGTCGGATGCTGATAGATTCCCATCACGACGTGGAAGGCTTTCTCTATATTTTGTATCGAGCCCGTGACGTCGATGTTGATCCGGTTGCGCGAGGTGCCGACCACTGTAAATCCGTTTTCCCGCGCGAACTGGAGCACGGCATCATAGTCTTCCTGAGTGGGGCCATACTTCGCGGTGAATTCTTCCACCGTCAGGTACTGGCGATAAGAAGAGCTCGTCGGGTCGTACAGATCCCCCAGGAAGCTGTCGAGATTCGATTCGTTGCGAAGGGGCAGAGCGATCACGAGACGCAGGGTTTGCGTAGCCGGAGGATGAGCAACTAAGCGTGCTTCTCCATAGGCGACGGTATCGCGCACGTGAGTGGTCAGCAATCGAGACTCAGCGTTACCAATCGCGCTCAGTAACGTCAGAGACGCTACGAAGGTGAGCGAGAGCGTGAGCAGTTTTCGATGCATTGATTTCTCCTTAATTTTCTGATCCCGACAAAGATGAAATCATTCTGGCCCGGTCATCTGTCGTGGAATTGATTCGAGAGCAATGACGGAACGCGAACGGCAAAGCAGTTGCCGGCCGCCGGTTTCAGCATGTGGTCGGAAAGTATACACAGAGTTGACGATTTCTATCGGGAATATCAGAGACCTTAAGGATTATTTTTCCCTGAAGCAGAATGGCCAAAGATGTGAAAACTTTTGCACGCAGCCTCATCCATGATCGGTCGTCATCGATGTGGCACAGCACATCCGCACACGGCTCTGTGATGCCAATCACAGCCTCTCTCGTGTGATCACGAACACAATCGAGAGGTAGTTGGCCAATTCCTGGCCGGTTCACGGAGAGGCCGTGTTCAAAATCATCCACGCACAATTTCTCGCGCCGGGCATCAAGCGGTTCGTGATTGAAGCCCCGCGCATCGCGCGCAAGCAGAAACCCGGACAATTCGTCATTCTTCGCATTTACGAGCAGGGCGAACGAATTCCGGTGACTATCGAGAACTCCGACCCGGAGAAAGGCACGATCAATATCGTGGTGCAGTCGGCGGGAAAGACGACCACAATGCTGAACTCGCTTGCGACCGGAGATTCGATCCTCGATGTTGTCGGCCCGCTCGGCAAACCTTCCGAGATCGCGAACTACGGGACGGTGGTAGTTGTCGGTGGAGGGGTGGGAACTGCGATGGCCTATCCGACAGCAGCGGCCATGAAGCGGGCTGGCAACCGGGTGCTCTCGATCGTGGGAGCGCGCAATAAAGAGCTGGTGATCCTCGAGAAGGAAATGCGCGCGGTGAGCGATGCGCTGATGATTACCACTGACGACGGTAGCTACGCCGATAAAGGATTCGTTACCGACAAGCTGCGACAGTTGATCGATAACGGAACCCGAATCGATCTCGTGGTTGCGGTCGGGCCGATTGTGATGATGAAGGCGGTTTCAGAGGTGACGCGCAAGGAGAACATTCACACGGTTGTCAGCCTGAATCCGATCATGATCGACGGTACCGGAATGTGCGGCGGGTGTCGCGTCCTGATCGACGGAAAGAGTGAGTTTGCTTGCGTGGATGGCCCCGAATTCGATGGGCACAAAGTCAATTTCGAAGTGCTGGTGCAACGGAATTCTATGTATCGCACAACTGAACAACAGTCGATGGAAGAATACAAACAGAGCCTGGAACATGTTTGCGCGGCGGAAGGAGAGAAGCGATGAGCCCGACTGCGAGCAAATCGAAGAATCCCTTGTTGCCCAGAGATCGCATGAAGGTTCCTCGACAATTGATGCCGGAGCAGCCCGCGGAAGAGCGCGCCCACAATTTCAAGGAGGTAAATCTCGGCTACAGCGCGGAACTGGCTCAGCAGGAAGCACTGCGCTGCCTGGAATGCGCAAAGCCCACCTGTACTGATAACTGTCCAGTCGGAATTGATGTGAAGGAGTTCGTGCAAAGGATCGTCATCGGGGATTTTCTGGGCGCAGCGGCGAAGATCCGCGAAGCCAACGTTCTGCCTGCGATCACCGGACGCGTCTGTCCCCAGGAAGATCAGTGCGAAGGCAAGTGTTTGCTGTCGAAAAAAGTGAAGCCGCTTGGAATCGGATACCTTGAGCGTTTTGTTGCTGACTATGAGCAGCGCATGGGCACCCATGTGGTTCCTACGGCTGAGCCAACAGGGCGGAAAGTTGCGGTGGTAGGAAGTGGGCCCTCGGGACTGACTGTCGCTGGCGATCTGATTCAAAAGGGCCACAAGGTCCGCGTCTTTGAAGCGCTGCATGAGATTGGTGGTGTGTTGGTGTACGGAATTCCGGAATTCCGTCTGCCGAAACAGATTGTGCGAGAGCAGATCGATTACATGCGGCAGATGGGCGTGGAGTTCGAAACCGATGTGGTCGTCGGAAGGACCGTGACGATTGACGAGTTGCTCGAGGAAGAGGGCTACGACGCGGTGTACATCGGAACCGGCGCGGGCCTGCCACAATTCATGGGCATTCCCGGAGAGCATCTGAATGGCGTGTATTCGGCGAATGAGTTCCTGACGCGCATCAACTTGATGAAAGCCTACGAGTTCCCCACCTATGACGAGCCGATGCTCGATCTGCACGGCAAGCACGTCGCAGTGATCGGCGGAGGCAATACGGCGCTGGATGCGATTCGCTCCGCGCTGCGGCTTGGAGCGGAAAAAGCGTATGTGCTTTATCGACGGAGCGAGGCGGAGATGCCGGCGCGGGCTGAAGAAGTGCATCATGCCCAACAGGAAGGGATCGACTTCCAGATGCTGACTGCGCCGGTGGAATTTTTGTCTGACGGGAAAGGCTGGCTCACCGCGGCACGCTGCGTACGCATGGAGCTAGGAGAGCCTGACGCTTCAGGACGCAGGCGTCCCGTTCCAAAGGTGGGGTCGGAATTTGATCTACCGCTGTCGGTTGCGATCATGGCCATCGGCACAACAGCGAATCCTATTGTGCAGAGCACCACGCCGGGTCTCGATACAAACAAGCGCGGATACATCCAGGCCAGTGAAGAGACACAGCGCACCACTCGCAAAGGAGTGTTCGCCGGCGGGGATATTGTGACGGGTGCGGCGACGGTTATCTTAGCGATGGGGGCGGGACGGCGAGCGGCGAAGTCGATTCATGAGTATTTGACGACGGGAGAGTGGTGAAAAAAACAGCTTCGAGTTTCAGGTTTCAAGGTTTCAAAGACAAATGCATAACCAACTTTGAAACTGGTTTTGAGTAGAGCTTCGCCAAAAACGGGAGAAGCGCACCAATCTTCAGGGCTTTCGTGCGAGGAAGCGCAGGCGCATGTAGTCTGCGGTCCAGCGGCCCTTTTCGTCGCAGAGGACAGGCCTCAACATTTCAGTCGTCTCTTCCAGATAATCTCCTCGTTGGTCTTGCGATAACGTTGCACAAAATGGGTTTGCGAAAGTTTCCAGCCAGGCGCGCATGCCTGTCGGCAGCGGTGTGGGACGCGGGATGAGTTGGACGTTCTCTGCGACAAACCCAGCGCGCTCCAGGCGAGCGGCGTAGTCATCCACCGTCGGAAAGTACCAGGGGCAGACGCTAGCCGCATTTTTTATTCCCCGCTTTTCAAGGCCGACCGTAAGAGCTACAGTGACCGCTGCGACGCATCCATGTCCACCCATTTCGCCGATGAACCGCCCCGGACGGCGCAGGGCGCGATAGGCCGAGGCGATGGCAGCATCGGGGTCATGTTTGATCCAATGCAGGACGGCGTTCGAAAAAACAGCGTCAAATTCCTGGTCGAAGAATAACTTCGTCGCGTCCACCACGCGGGCATCGAGTCCACGCAGGCAAGCAGCGGCAACCATGTCTGCGGAGCTGTCGACACCGATAACTTCTGCTCCGATTGCGGTCAGTTTTTCGGCTAGCATGCCATCACCGCAACCGAGATCGAGGATGCGCTCTCCTGGCTGGGGTTGAAGTAAGTCGACCACGGGCTGCCCGAGCGCCGGGACGAACGCAGCATTGGCGGCGTAGCGGGAAGGGTCCCAGGTTTGCGTGGACATTGGGCTATTGTAGTTGCGGGCGGAAGGTTTTCTCACTCAAACGAAATTTCGAAGTACGTGTCTGTCCTCGCCCAAACCAGCGGAATCCGTGCCATCCAATATTTCCGGTTGATCGTGTGCCGGGCGCGCTTGTGTTCTTCCAAGGGAAGGATACGCGCAGTCGCCGCGACTCCAGGGCCCGTCACCTTTCCGCGAATAGTGCACGGTGCCACCTTGACGCTGGAATTGTTCCGAATCCGTTTTGTCTTGCCCATGTCGTGCCGCGTCATCACATAAAGCTTTCCGTCCTCTTCGCCGAACCACACGGGTGTGGGAACGCCAGCGCCCGTTTTGCGGAAAGTCGTCAATGAGATGTACTTCTGGCCATGAATAGGAGGAGGGACTTGGCTCGCCATAGATACTACTCTAGGATGCCTTCGCAGATTACTCGATTCAAAACCTATGAACGATCCGAGTGCCAGATATGTGAAATCCAAAGAGCAACCATCTTTGCGAAGCACAGCACTTTGGACCCGTCGGATTGCCTGTTGAGTGTGGCAATGCACCCGTGTGGAGTTGCGGCATGGAAGCGGTCGGAAACTCTATCTCTGTGAATACCACATCGAATGTTTTTGGGGAATGTGGCTAACGTTTCGTGAGGCGATAAGAGACGTTTGGCCGGTTTTCCGTAACAAATAAACAGCCTGATCTGAGTCAGGCGGCTAACGCGCTTGGTTCGCAAGTGGCTCTGCGGATTGCTCTTATCCTGCAATCTGTGTTACAAGCCTGAACATGCGTAAATGGATGCGCGAGCGCATGCAGCGCCGCAAGAAGAAAACTGAAGAGCAGGAAAACAAGCCGGCGCCCCCACCATTACAGCCAGCCTATTTCGAATCTGACGAACCAATGGGTGCTGCCCCAGCAAATCAAACCGAGGCTATGGAGAACACGCCAGCAGAGAGCGAGTTCGAAGCCGAGCCGATTGCCAAAACCGCTCCGCCCAAGGAACGGGGAGAAACATCGGCGCCTCAGAATTCCGCGAAACCCTCAGAACGCGGTCGTGGCC
>Ga0335076_10002004_pt1 | contig 20077 bp, 25 predicted proteins | sample Lox_Sample_25_FD_206717 | JGI IMG/M metagenome (GOLD analysis project Ga0335076, IMG submission 206717) | Soil microbial communities from Loxahatchee National Wildlife Refuge, Florida, United States - Lox_Sample_2.5 | ecosystem: Environmental > Terrestrial > Soil > Wetlands | place: USA...
GCCTGCTCGATCCGGGCTTCGCGGCTACTCGCCGCTGCCTCATCGGCAACACCGCCCTCACTTCGCCGGTCGCGCCAGGCTCACCGTTCCCACCCTTCGCGGGTTGCGGTAGCAGCACTAGCTCGACGCAGTCCTCGGCGTCGCCCGAGGCCCACCACACGAACAACATCGTGACCGAGGACAAGTGGGGCGACATCGTCGCCTACACGAACACCATCAACTTCTTCGGCGGCAGCGGCCAGGTCGTGCCCGGCTACGGCTTCCTGCTCAACGACGAGCTGACCGACTTCGATTTCGCGCCGTCCTCACCGGGCGCGTACGACCCGAACCTGCCCGCAGCAGGCAAGGAGCCGCGTTCGAGTATGGGCCCGGTCATCGCGCTCCGCCACGGGAAACCGGAGTTCGCAATCGGAGCTGCCGGCGGCTCGACGATCATCACCACCGTCGTCCAAACGCTGATCAACCATGTCGACTTCGGCATGAGCCTGCCAGCAGCGCTCGCCGCACCCCGAGTGAGCCAGACGAACTCATCGTCTAACACCTCACTCGCCGAGCCCGACTTCTACAACAGCGCGCTCGCACAGCAGCTCACAAGCCAGTACGGCGAGAAGTTCGCGCTCGCGACCGGGCCGATCCTGCCGCTCGACAACTACCCCGGGGACGCGACCGCGCTCCAGATGCTCGGCAACGGCCGGGCGGAGGCGATCGCCGAGCCCGTCCGTCTCGGCGGAGGTAGCGCGCTGGTGGTGAAACCGAACTCCAGGTGACCGCAAATCCGCTCCGCGCGGGACCGCAACCCGCTCCGCGCGGGACAATGCGCTCCCGCGGCCAGATAGGAGTGAATGCGGTGACACCAGACGAGGTGGTTCGGGCTTACTTTGCTGCCTACACTGACGGCCGTCCGCCGCCAATCTGACGGCTCGCATGAACCCATCGACGATTCTGGTCACAGGCGCCACGGGAGGTATCGGTCTGGAGATCGCGCGGCAGTTCGCGGAGCAGGGGTGGGCGGTTCTCGTCGGCGCCCGCGACGCCGACCGGGGCGCCGAGGTTGCCGCCGAGGTCGGTGGTCGCCACCTGTTGCTCGACGTGACCAACGCGGAGACGATCACGAGTGCAGCCGCGGCCACGTCGGAACTTGATGTCTTGATCAACAACGCCGGGATCTCGCTGGACATCGGCGCCTCCGTGACCGAGACCGACGTGGAGGTGTTCCGCCGTACGTACGAGACCAATGTCTTCGGCGTGGTCGCGGTCACCAACGCGTTCTTGCCGGCGCTTCGCCGCTCGGCACATCCGCGCATCGTCAACGTCTCGAGCGGCACCGGATCGTTGACCTGGAGCACCGGCCCCAATCCGCAGTTCGACTACCGCATAGCCGGCACTGGCAGGGGCGTCGCCTACCGCTCCTCAAAGACCGCCCTCGACGCCCTGACCGTCTTCTACGCGCAGGCGCTCGCCGAGGAAGGGTTCAAAGTGAATGCCCTGGCGCCAGGCTTGCGAGCCACGAACCTGAATGCGCAAGCCGCGGCCGGCGGCGACCCGGCCGAGGCGGCGGCGGGTGCGGTCCGGCTCGCGCTGCTGCCGGACGACGGTCCTACCGGCCAGCTTTTCTCCTGGGATGGGACGGTCGTGCCGTGGTGATCGGCGGGCTGGGGAACTCGCTCGACACCGGTGCAGCGTCCTGACAGACTTGCTGCTGTGGGTGCGCACTTGCTGGTCTTCATCGGCGTCGCCGCGCTTGTGATCGTGATCCCCGGCCCGGATACCGCCGTGGTCACCAAGAACGTACTGGTCCATGGTCGGCGGGCCGCATTCGGCACTTCCATAGGTGTCAGCGCGGGCCTGTCCGTGTGGACCCTCGCGGCGGCAGTCGGGGTGGCGTCCGTGGTGCGCGCGTCAGCCGTGGCCTTCACGGTTCTGAAGCTGGTCGGTGCGCTCTACCTGGTGTGGCTCGGGCTCCAGGCACTCCGCGCAGCCCGCCACGCGGAATCCGGCACGCGGCGTGCGGTGAACAAGCCGGCGATGGGCGCACTCGGCGGCTTCCGCCAAGGCTTCCTGAGCGATCTGGCGAACCCGAAGATCGGCATCTTTTTCACGAGCCTGCTGCCCCAATTCGTCGATCCCGGGCATCCGGTGCTGCTCCCGTTCTTGGCGCTTGGCGGCGTATTCGTCCTCATGACCGTTCTGTGGCTCTCTGCCTACTGCCTGATCGCCGCGCGCGCGGCTGCGACCCTTCAACGCCCTCGCGTCAAGGCCGCGATGGATCGGTTCACCGGCATCGTGCTCATCGCCCTCGGCTTACGTCTTGCGATAGAGCGCCGCTGAGGTCAGGTCGCCGAACGCGACCCCCACTCGAGCAGTTCCCGAAGTTGAGCCGGGCTGATGTTCCCGCCGCTGCAGACGAGCGCGACGCGCTGTCCCGCGAGCCGCTCGCGGAGCTTCAGTGCGGCCGCCAGCGACGCCGCGCCGGCCGGCTCGACCAGGTTGCGAGTCAGCTCAATCAGCTTCAACGTGGCGGCGCGAAGCTCATCGTCACCGACGAGAACAAAATCGTCGAGATGGTCGGCGAGGATGCGTTGCGGCAGTTCGAACGAGACCCGCGTCTGCAGCCCTTCGGCAAACGTGCGCATTTCATCAGCGACGGGTCGACGCTCCCGCCAGGCACGATAGGCGGCGGGTGCAGCCTCAGCTTGCACTCCGATCACTTCGATCCGCGGATCAATCGCCTTCGCGACGATGCACGCGCCGGCGGCTCCGCTGCCGCCGCCTACCGGGACGACGATCACGTCAATCGACGGGTCGCGCTCGAGCAGCTCGAGCGTCGCGGTGCCGACGCCGGCGATCAGTAACGGCTCGTCACCGGAATGGATATATCGCGCGCCATGGGCCACGGCCACCTCTGCGCAGCGTTCGCGTGCCTCGTCGAAGTCGACTCCGTGCTCCACGACGGTCGCGCCGAGCGAACGCATCGAGGAGACCTTGACCGGGTTCGCGCCGCGCGGCACGAAGATCGTCGCCGCGACGCCGAACAGGCTCGCCGCATACGCCACCGATTGCCCGTGGTTGCCGGTGGATGCCGCATATACCCCGGCCGCCATCTGCTCTGAATCGAGACGGGCCACCAGGTTGATTCCACCCCGTACCTTGAAGGCGCCGGTCGGCAGGTGGTTCTCGTGCTTGACGAACAGCTCGGACCGCAGGAGGCCGTCGAGCGCCGGGTAGCGGCGCGCAGGCGTGGGGTCGAGGTAGGGCGCGATCACCCGTTGCGCATCGAGCACATCGCGAAGCTCTGGAGCCGGTTCTGACATGGGCTGCTATTCGCGCAGGTTCAGGCGCCAGTCGTTGCAGGTCATGAAGTGCCCCTTCGGGAACTCGAACTCGCACGCCTCGAGCAGCTCGAAGCCGAGCTTGCGGCAGATCGCGTTCGACGGCGCGTTATCGACGCTCGGGAAGGCGTGCATGAAGCCGTGCTCGTCGTCGCGCTTGGCAAGCTCGATCGCCTGCGCGGTCGCCGCCACCGCGACGCCGCGGCCCTGGAACTCCGGCACGACCATCCAGCCGATCTCGTACACCTGCTCGTTACGCCAGTCCTTGGCCCAGAAGCCGACCGAGCCGACGCCGGCGCCGCTCGCCACCTCGACGATCTTGAACATGCGATCGCCGCCCTCGAGCCTCTCGTAGCGCTGCTGACGCTCGCGCAGCTTTTCGGGGCTCTCGGGACCGCCGAGGTGCTCGGTCATCCGGGGATCGCCCATCAGCCGCTCGAGCAGCGGCAGGTCACCGCTGCCCCAGGGCTCCAGGGTCACCGCGGAACTCACCGTGCCGGTCCTGATCTCGATGAGTTCATAAAAGGACGCATAGCGAGTGGTCCAGCGGCCGCGGTTGCGACGGCGGCGCGCCGCGACAGTACCGGCATTAGCCCGGACCACCACGAAGGGCCGGGGAAACCCCTCGCCGCCAGGCGACCTAAGAGGAGTAACGCTCATGTCACCGCAGGCACACTACGGGATCGCGCGCGCCCGCCAGAGCGAGATCGCGAGCCGGACGATCAACGCCACCATCGACAGGACATCACGCCCACCGCGGGGGCGGCGGCTGATCCGCAAACACACGATCGGGTCGGCGCGGCTAGTTCGTGGCGGCGTTGCGGAGCGTGATGGGGGTCAGCGCGTCGGTAGGGACGAGCAGCCGGAAATCGCTCCAGGGCACCCTACGTCCGGCGGCGTCGGCCTCCACCCAAATCCAGCGCGACCGGTAGCACGCGTAACCGCGCGGCCGGGGCGAGACCTCGTAGCCGTTGATGCTGAGGGCCAGCTCGCGTGCCCGCTGCGAGCGTTCCGCCCAGTCCTCGACGCGGAACTCGAACTGGGCGCTGGCCACGTCCGTGATGCTGATAAGGCTTGTACCCATGGCAGTACGACCGTGCTATCGGCTCCGCGCCGTCGGCCCTTGTGGTGAGGACGGTCAGAGCGGACGGTTTGGGGAAACGTGCTGATCGCCACGCAGTCCTGGCATCGCCTGCGTAGTCCCATCTTCACGAGGCTGCGTTCGCGGGCGTGGCCGCTCAGTCGGGCCGATGGCGACCGATCGCCTCGAAACGCCGGAGGCTCTCCTGCGGCCAGCGCTGGCTCGGGTCGTAGTACACGTCGAAGGCCGGCGTTTCTTCTGGAAGGTTGAGCCAATCGACCTTCGATCGCGTGTAGATATGAACGTCTGGCCTCACGCCTCTCGGGTCATCGAGCGTGCCGGCGCGCACGAACCACACGCCCGGCCGGCCGTAGTCGCTGAAGACAGCGACCTGGCAACGCGGACAGCGAAAGATCCGGTGCACGCGGCCATCGTCACGCGGAACGTCGATCGGCTGCGGTGCCGCCGCGAGAATCTCGACACGCTCGGCCTCGATCAGCAGATTGATGACGAAAGCGCTGCCGGTCTGACGCTGGCAGTTCAGGCAGTGGCAGCAGTGAACGAAGAGCGGCTCAGACGAGAGGCGGTATCGGACGGAGCCGCAGGCGCATCCGCCCTCGGGCTGGGTTCTCATAGCTCGTCATCGTATGCCCGGCTGTGTCCACCCGACAAGACGCGCTCCGCGGAGATAGAGCCGACCGCTCGTGCTCGCAGAGCGGACCTAGTCGCCGGTATGCCGCTGAGACGCTGCGGGCGCCTCAGCGCCGGCCGACAGGAGCCTCGGGCGCAGGCGCAGGTACGCGAACACGCCGCCGAGCCCTGGCACCCAAAATGCGATCGCGTGGTAGACGATGACCGCCGCGGCAGCGTGGACGGGGGAGACGCCGTAGAGGACGAGCGCGCAGGTAATCCCCGCGTCAAGTACGCCAATCCCGCCGGGGATAGGTACCCAATTGGCGGCGTAGCCGACCGAGTACGCGAGCGTCAACACCGCGATGCTAGGAGCCGATCCGTCTGCTCTCAGAATCACCCAGAGGACGGCGACGTCGAACGCGAGATAGCCGACCGCGCCTAACAGTCTCCAACTGGGGTGCCTGCGGAAGGTGACCCGTTCGCCCTCGCGCACACCGACCGCGATCGAGGCCAGCCACCGCGGTGCGCGTGGCCACGAGCGGAGGATCGCCGGAAGAGCGGCGATGACAAGCGTCGCTGCCCCCGCGAGAGCCGTCGGCAGGACCACGGTCGCAAGGCCGTGGGGCCCCGGCGTTCCCGCGATCAGCGCGACGCCCGCGCCGACCAACGCCAGGCATGAGACCGCGCCACCCAGCAAGAACAGTCCTGCGGAGCGGCGCGCGATCCACGAAACCGGCACGCCCGTGAGATGAGTCAACCAGCCACCAACCGCCAGCCCGCCGGCCCCGCCGCCCGGAAGTAGTGCGCCGGTGCCCTGCGTGGTCCATGCCAGGGCCCGTGCATCACGCGGCTCCAAGCGATCAAAGAACAGCCGGAATACCACCACGAAGCTGATGCTCGAGGCGAGTTCGAGCGCCACGGCGAGCCCGACCCACCCCGGGCCGATCTCGCGGATTTCCCGCAGTACACCTCGAAGCCCCGGCACCGCGGCTAGCAGCGCGACTCCGAGCGCGAGGAGCAGCCCCATGGTCGCGACGCGCCGGCCGACACGGGGGAGCCGAAGCCGCCTGCCGGCCCGTTTGCGGCCAGTGCGGTTTCCCGAGCCCTTGGCGGCGGCGGTACTGCGAGGCGTTGAGGACAGCGCAGACATTTGCTTTGGGCACAGACTGTTGCTGAGTCAACTTATACCGTAATCGGAGAACGGTGTCCAGTTATCGACGATTGCAGGAGCCCCTTGCAGCCGACTGCCGTGCTTGCGGACAGCTGCTTCCACACCTAAACTGTGCGTGATGGCGGCTATCAGCCAGACCCCGAAGCGGAAGGATGCCCAGCGCAATCGCGAGGCGATCCTGGAGGCGGCTCGGGAGCTGTTCGCCGACTGCGCCGATGCCCCGATGTACGAGATCGCGCGGCGGGCGGGCGTAGGGCAGGCGACGCTCTATCGGAACTTCCCGGACCGTCGGGATCTCGCTGCGGCGCTCCTGCTCGAGGAGATGGAGCACACCGAGCAGCTGGCGGCCGACCACGCGGACGACCCGGATGCTTTCTTCGTACTGCTCCGTAGCGTCGTCGAGACGATCGCGCGCTTTCACGCGCTGGGAGAGCTCGCCCGGGAGGATGCCTGTCTGGGGTCAACGCTCAACCTGCGCCGGCAACGGCTCCGCGAGCTGCTCAAGGAGCCGCTGCGGTCGGCAAAGGCAGCCGGCACGGTGCGTTGCGACCTGACCATCGACGATGTCTTCGTGGTCGTGCTGATGGTGCGGGGCGCGATCGATGGAGCGGAGGGGGCAGCCGCGCGCTCCGCGGCCGCAAGCCGTGCCCTCGCGCTTCTGCTCGAGGGTCTGACACCTTCGCGCGCCGCCTGACAAACGCCTGCATTCGGCGCATCGGCCTCGTCTGAGAGCTCCGGCCAAGCGGGGCCTAGTGGACAGCATTATCCGGAGGCGTAGAGTCCGGACAGACCTGTCCAGTTTCATCCGTTCGTTAGGGACTAGCTATGACTAGCGCCGCCCGCTAGGACAAGCATTCGCAAATTGGAGGGGCGCCTTCGCGGTGCCCCTGTCACGGTGCGGCGGTGTTCACCTCGACCGCAACCTCGCCGGGGATGAGGTCGGCGATCGCCTCACGCACGAGCTCGGCGAGCTCATCGGGCGGGACGTCGCCGAACGCGGCGCCGCTCTCGACAAACACTTCGGTGATCACGCCTGTGATCGCGGCCATCCGGACGCGTTCGCGTACGGGGATCGCGGGCGAGGAGAGAATGCGCGCGAAACGAGCTTCGAGGTCCTCGTTCTCCTGGCGGTTGCGCTCGTTCCGGGCAAGAGACTCGAACGCGCTGATGTTGCGACTGTGCAGCAGTACCAGCTCGCGGTTCTCGACCATGAAGTCGATCATCTCTTCAGCCAGCCGGGGCCAGAGCGCGACTCGCGCAGGTCCGTCAGGGGCCGCTTCGAGCTCGTCGAGCAGGGTCGTGCCCATCGCGTGGAGCCGGAGGTGCAGCTCGAGCAGTATCTCCTCTTTGCGCTCGAAGTAGTAATAGAGCGCCGCCTTGGTGATTCCGAGGCGCTCTGCGATGTCGCGCAGCGATGTCTTGTCGTAGCCCTGCCGGGTGAACAGCTCCTGCGCGATGTCGAGGATCCGCTCGCGGGTGTCCGCCCCTTGGCTTCGTGGTGGTCGCGGCATCTTTCCAGAGAGTTTACTTGACGACCGGTCAATTAGTGCTAGCTTACCGGCCGGCATCAATTACTTGACGACCGGTAAGGAGAGATCGCAGATGACGAAAGGCGCCCGATGACAAGCGAAGTGATGATCCGGGCGCACGGGCTGCGCAAGCGCTTCGGCGAGACGGTCGCGCTCGATGGACTCGACCTGGAGGCGCAGGCGGGGACGGTGCTGAGCCTCCTGGGCCCCAACGGGGCCGGCAAGACGACGGCGGTTCGGATCCTCACGACGCTGTCGAAGCCGGATGGTGGCGAGGCGCGGATCGCTGGGCACGATGTGGTGCGCGAGCCAAGCGCCGTGCAGCGAATGATCGGCGTCGCTGCGCAGGACGCCACCGTCGACCAGGTACTGACCGGACGCCAGAACCTCATGATGATCGGGCGGCTCAGCGGTCTCTCGCGCGCCGACGCGCGTAAGCGATCAACTGACCTGCTCGCCCAGTTCGGGCTGAGCGATGCGGGGGACCGGGTCGTGAAGGGCTACTCCGGCGGGATGCGCCGCCGGCTCGACTTGGCCACCGCGCTGGTCACGCGGCCACCAGTGCTGTTCCTTGACGAGCCGACGACGGGGCTCGACCCCACGAGCCGGCTCCGAATGTGGGAGGTGATCCGCACGCTGGTCGCGGATGGGACGACGCTGCTACTTACCACGCAGTATCTGGACGAGGCCGATGAGCTCGCCGACCGGATCGTGGTCGTCGACCACGGCCGCGCGATCGCCGGCGGCACGGCCGCCGAGCTAAAGCGGCAGGTCGGTGGTGCACGGCTCGAGGTAACGCTGACCGAGCCGCATCCCGAGGCGGCACGCGCGCTGGCCCCGTACGCGGCCGGGGCGGTTACCGCCAGCACCGACGAACGCCACCTGCGGGCACCCGTCAACGGTCACACCGGCCTCGCGACCACCGTGGTGCGAGCGCTCGATGCGGCGGCGATCACGGTCGAGGACGTGCAGGTCCGACCTCCGTCGCTCGACGACGTGTTCCTCGCCCTGACCGGGGGCGAGCGATGACCGGCGTGCGAGCGATGACCGGCGTGCGTGCGATGACCGGCGTGCGCGCGGCCGTCCGCGACGTCGCCGTGATGACCGGCCGTAACCTGATCCACATCGCCCGGGAGCCACTGCGTCTGTCCGACGTGACAGTCCAGCCGGTCCTGTTCACCCTGCTGTTCATCTACGTACTGGGTGCGGGGCTGGTGCTCCCTGACCACGGCAGCTACACGGAATTCGCGATCGCGGGGCTGCTGGCGATGAACCTCGTGACGTCCGCGATCGGGACCGCGGTCGGGCTGAGCGACGATCTCGGCAGCGGAGTTATCGACCGCTTTCGAACGCTTCCGATGTGGAAGCCGGCAGTACTCGTCGGCCGCTCCCTCACCGATCTGCTGACGGCCACCCTTTGCGCGCTGATCGTGATCGCCACCGGTCTCGTGATCGGCTGGCGACCGCACGCGGACCTCGGCGACGCGATCGCAGGGCTCGCAATCTTTCTCCTGTTCAGCTATGCGCTGTCGTGGGGCTGCGCCTGCATCGGGCTGTTCAGCCGTGACGCCGAGTCCTCGCAAGGCATCGGGCTGGTGATCCTGTTTCCGCTCGCGATCGTCTCGGACGCGCTCGTCCCGACTCAGCACATGCCCCCGGCGATACGGACAATCGCCGACTGGAACCCGGTCAGCGCCGTGACCGCCGCCGGGCGCAGCCTATTTGGCAACCCAAATCCTGCTGCGGCGATTCACGCTTGGCCACTGCAGCATCCGGTGGTGGCGTCCCTGATCTGGACCATCGCGTTACTCGCGGTGTTTGCGCCGCTCGCGACCTGGCTTTACCGCACCCGGACGGCGGACTGACTCCGACGCTGGAGGACCCGCGCCGGCCCCGTCACGCTCGGGTCAGCGCATCAGTTCGTGCCAGTCCGACTCGCTCATGTCGACGCCGTAGTGCTTGGCTGCCGCCTGGATGTTCGCGAAGGCCAACTCGCGGTCGTCGTCGGAGACGTCGATTACCTGGTCAAAGCGGGCAATCGCGTTTCGGACATGTTCGGCATCGGTCAGAGGCTCTTTGCGCTCCTTCGGAAAAGCGAAGACATTGTCTGGCAGGTCGCTTCGTTCGGTCAGCTCACCGTGCTTTTCGTGCGGCTTCCAGGTGGGGTTCATCGCACTGGCTCCTCACGTACTTGGGGACTCGACATCGGGCGGCGATCTCGTCACGCAGAGTGTGTCGCGCCGGCGGCGGTTGCGCCAGCTTTCCACCCCGGCCGGCGCAATCGGTAAAGCACGAAGGGGGGGAGCACGCCTATGAGCAGCACGCCGGCGAGCAGGGCGGCGACATACAGGGGGATGCTCGCGTGCCCAAGCTGGCTCGGCGGAAACAGGCCGACGATGCACGCCACCACCGAGGCGAGCACTCCGACCGTGCAGATCGTCATCAGTGCGGGCGCTTGATAGCCGCGCGGATGCTCGGGCTGGCGCAGGCGCAGGCGACCCGCCGCAACGAACATCAATACGTACATGAGCAGGTAAACCTCGGTCGCCAGTGCGGCAAACACCCAGTAGGCGCTCGAAACGCTCGGCACCAGCGCGTAAAGCAGCCCGATGACGGTGATCACCCCCCCTTGAGCGACGAGGATCCGGAGCTGTACACCATTCGCATTCACCTGCTGGAAGTAGGTCGGGAGATAGCCCCGCTCGCGCCCGATCCGAACGAGTCCGGTCGACGGGCCGGTGAGCCAGTCGAGCAGGCCGCTGATCGAGGCGACCACGAGCCCGATCGCGACGATCGGGTCGAGAAATCCGATGCTGAAATGGTGCAGGAGGGCTTTGAAGGCCTGCATCACGCCGGCGGTCAGGCTGATCTGCTGCGACGGCACCGCGACCGCGATCGCGAGCGTCGGCGGGATGAACACGAGCAGGATCAGGATCACCGCCACCAGGATCGCCCGCGGGAACTCCCGGCGGGCATCCCGGAGATCGTCCACGTGAACGGCGTTGACCTCGATTCCGGCGTAGGTGAAGAAACCGTTGACGATCAGCACGATGCTGGTGAGCCCGTGCCAGGGGGGGAGCACATGGCCCCGATCGAGCGGCGCGGCGGAGTGACTGCCCTGCAGCAGGTAGATCCCCGCGAGCACGACGAGCAGCAAACCCGGTATCAGCGTGCCGATCAGGATCCCCCACGATGCGAGCTTGTCCGCGATGAGCACCCCCCGCGCGGCGACAAGCACCGACGCCCAGAACAGGACGATGATGATCACGGTGATGTACACCCCGCTGTGGGCCAGGCTCGGCGCGAACACGTACGACAGCGTGCTCGCGACATAGGCAAGCACCGCCGGGTAGTAGAACGTGGTCTGGGCGAACTGGCACCAGACCGCCCCAAACCCCATGGCCGGCGAGATTCCCTCGCTGACCCAGTTGTAGACGCCGCCGGTCCAGCCGGAGGCCAGCTCAGCCGACACCAGCGAAGCCGGTATCAGAAACACGATCGCGGGCAGGATGTACAACGAGATCGACGCGAGCCCGAGCACGGCCGCCGTCGGCGTCGAGCCGAGGTCCCCGACCGATCCGACCGTCAGCAGCGCGAGCGCAAGCCACGTCAGGCGTGCCTTGGGAGCAACGCGGGCCCGGACTCGAGGACCCGGCCCAGGACGGCCGCGGAACGGGCCCCTGATCCGCAGCCCACGGTGCCGAGACGCAGATTGTTGGCCGGCCGGGCTGGGCACGCGCCCGATTATTCACGGTGGACGAGCCGGCGCTGAGGACTCGCGGCTCCGGCGCGCCGGCATCGCTTCTAGGGCAGGAGTACGGTGCGCTCGCCCGGCTTGTCCGCGCTGGCCCAGACCGACTCCACGTCCGAGAGCGGCCGGGGGTTTGCCCTGAGCCCGATCGTGCCGGCCTTGATCTGATCGACGAGGGAGGGAAGTTCGGCGAGATACGCCTGCGTCGAGACGGCTCCTTGGCCGTTCCCTTGAAGTCGAAAGTTCGCTGATCGCAGCGCGATCGACGGCAGCTCGATCGTCGGGCCGGCCATCGCGCCGATCTGGATCCAGTTGAGCTGGCGGCTGCGATCAGACCGGGCGGTGAGCAGTGCCATGATCGCGTGCTCCGCCGGCTTGCCCCACAGGTAGTCGATGACGATGTCGACATCGGCGGCGGCGTCGGCCAGCGCGTCGCCGGTCGCCGGCGCGTCGTCGGTCAACTGGACCGCCTGATCAGCACCAACCGCGTTGAGCCCCTCCAACCGTCGGCGGTTGCGCCCGGCGCCGACGACGGTCCCGGCCCCGAGCAGCTTGGCGACGGCGACGGCCATGGTTCCCGCGTTGCCCGTGGCTCCGAGGACGAGGACGCTCTGGCCGGGCTCGATCGGGACGCGGAGGCGCAGGGCGACCCAGGCCGACATCGCTGGATTCATGGTGGCCGCGACCGTCGCGGCGTCGACGTCGTCGGGCAGCTCGATCGAGCGCCGCTCATCCACCAGGGCCTTGTCGGCCATCGTCCCCAGCACGTGGTCGTCGGCGACGAAGTAGATCCGCTTGCCGTCCGGCCGGCGGCCGACCCCATCGATGCCGGGGATCATCGGCAGCGTTCCGGTGCTTGTGTAGTGCGCGCCGGCGGCTCCCGTCCGGACGCGCGGGTGCACACCGACGGCGAGGACATCGACGAGCAGTTGCTCGCCTGAGGTCGGCCGTGGGGTGTCAAACGGCTGGTAGTGAGGCGGATGGTCGAACGATGTGACCACCGCCGCGTTCATGTTCGCCATGGTCGTCCCTCCTGCGGGCCAGTCCAATTAGTTCGTGCCACGTACTAATTTAGTTGGTGCCACGGACTAAATCAAGTACATTGACGGGCATGGGGTCTCGACGGACGCCTCCGACGGGCTCCACGGTGAACCGAGAGCTGACGCAGGTCGATGGGCTGGCGCAGCTCTCGTTCCTCGTCCAGCGCATGCTCGAGCGCCGGGCGGCCGAGTACGACCTTTCGATCATCCAGACGCGGTTGCTCGGCGTGCTCCGGGACCGGCGGCCGACCATCAACGAGCTGGGCAGGCTCCTGGCCCTCGACAAGTCGAGTGTCAGCGGTCTGGTCGATCGCGCCGAGCGCCGCGGTCTCGTCACCCGCGCTCCTTCCCCGGCGGATGGACGTGCCGTCCTGGTCACCTTGACCGACCACGGCCGAACGATCGTCTCCGACGCCTCGTCGCGGTTCGAGGCGGACGTGCTCGAACTGCTTGGTCCGTTGTCCCCCTCAGACCGCCGCGCGCTTTCTCGAATCCTAAGCCGGCTGCTCGTAGCTCACGCAGCAGATCAGGGGATCGATCTGTTCCCGGGCGTCGACACCGGGTGACACCCACGTCGCGCCGCCATTTCGCTCGCGCCCACGGTGGGCGCCTTCGGGCAGCTCGTTCGTCGGTCACATTCGGGACCCCGGGGTGTGTCGTCTGGTTAGACGGACAAATCGCACCGGGTAGCCGACAGCAGCTACACCAATCTCCTGATAGCCGGCGCGGGCCTGACACACCACAACCTGGAGAAACGAGACCATGAAGGCAAGAATCAAGAACCCAGCGATGACCGTTCCGGGTGTGCTCGATGCGTTTGGGCAACTCGGGGCAGCGGCGAGCAGCGCCGGCATTCCAGAGACCACGCTTTACCTGCTGCAACTACGCGCGAGCCAGATCAACGGTTGCAGCGTGTGCGTGGACATACACACCCGTGAGCTCGAATACGCGGGGGAGAGCAGCGAACGCATCTATACCGTCGCGGCGTGGCGCGAGACGCCGTACTTCAGCGACGCCGAGCGCGCCGCACTGGCTCTCACAGAAGCGGCGACGCGTCTCGCTGATCGTCCGGACCCGGTGTCGGATGAGGTCTGGGATGAGGCCGCGCGGCACTACAGCGAGGAGCAGCTGGCCGCGCTCGTGGTCGCGATCGCGACCATCAACGCCTACAACCGCCTGAACGCGACCACCAGGCAGATCAGCGGCAAGTGGACCGCCAAGATCGCCCAGAAGACCCCTCAGGCAGCGTGAACCCGAGCGCGGTCAGAGCTGCGGTGGCGAGCGAGCGGCGGCCAGACGACGGTCAGTTGTGATCGCCGGCGCTGTGATGCCTCCACCCGTCGTGGTACTCGGCGTCGTGGAGCCGGTAGAGCTGGTGGGCGTAGTGATCCAGGCGGTCGGCCGCTTCTTGGGCCTCGTGGTAGTCCTTGCCATGGTCGCGAGCGGGGGTTTTCTCTTCGGTGCGCTTGCGGACGATGTGGAGCTCTTCGCGGGCCAGCTCCACGATCTTTTCCAGGGTCTGTTCAAGGTCCATGTTCTTCCTCTCCCCGGCGGCTCGGTGGACTACGCGACGCGCTGATCTTCTCACGGCGTGCCCCGGCCGGCTTACGACTGGCCCCGACGGGTACGAACAAAGGGGATCGCCCGAGCGTTCACGCGGCCTGGGCGGCGGTTCTGAATTCTGGAATTCGACAAAGAATTGAATGATTCCGGATTACGAGTATGGTTGTGCGATGACCTCGACCGCCCACATCGATATGGCTGTCGCATTGCGCGACGCCGGCTTGCGCGTCACGGCCCCGCGGCTCGCGGTGTTGTCCGAGCTGACGGAGGGCAAGCATCTGACCGCGGATCAGGTCGCGCTGGCGGCCCGCGAGCGTCTCGGCACGATCTCGACCCAGGCCGTATACGACGTGCTGGGGGCCCTGACACGGGTTGGCCTCGCGCGCCGGATCGAACCCGCCGGAAGCCCGGCTCGCTACGAGACACGCGTCGGCGACAACCATCACCACGTCGTGTGCCGCTCGTGCGGCGCGGTCACCGACGTCGACTGCGTCGTCGGTGAGCCACCGTGCGTGCTGCCGTCGGACGCCGGCGGGTTCGTGATCGACGAGGCCGAGGTGACGTTCTGGGGTCTCTGCCCCACCTGCCAGACAACGAATGAGTCCAACGAGAAGGAGAGCGCTAGATGACCGATAAGCCACCTCGCACGACAACCGACTCCGGCATCCCTGTTGCCAGCGACGAATTCTCGTTGACCGTTGGCCCGGACGGCCCGATCCTGCTCCAGGACCAGTACCTGATCGAGCAGATGGCCAACTTCAACCGCGAGCGGATCGCTGAGCGCCAGCCGCACGCCAAGGGGTCGGGGGCGTTCGGCGTGTTCGAGACGACCGAGGACGTCAGCGCCTACACCCACGCCGCGCTGTTCCAGCCGGGTGTCAAAACCGAGATGCTCGCCCGGTTCTCGACCGTTGCCGGCGAGAGTGGCAGCCCGGACACGTGGCGGGATCCCCGTGGCTTCGCGCTGAAGTTCTATACGTCCGACGGCAATTACGACATGGTCGGCAACAACACGCCGGTCTTCTTCGTTCGCGATCCGATGAAGTTCCAGCACTTCATTCGCAGCCAGAAGCGACGCGCCGACAACGGCCTGCGTGACCACGACATGCAGTGGGACTTCTGGACGCTGTCTCCGGAGTCAGCACACCAGGTGACTTGGCTGATGGGTGACCGCGGTATCCCCAAGACGTACCGTCACATGAACGGCTACTCGAGCCACACCTATATGTGGGTCAACGCGGGCGGCGACAAGTTCTGGGTCAAGTACCACTTCAAGACCGACCAGGGAATCGATTTCCTAACCCAGGAAGACGCTGACCGGATCGCCGGCGAAGAGCCGGACTACCACAGGAAGGACCTGTTCGAGGCCATCCGCGAGGGCGATTTCCCGAGCTGGACGCTCTACATGCAGATCATGCCGTTCGAGGAGGCCAAGACCTACCGATTCAACCCGTTCGATCTGACCAAGATTTGGTCCCACCGTGACTATCCGCTGCTCAAGGTCGGGAAGATGACGCTCAACCGGAACCTGACCGACTTCCACACTGAGATGGAGCAAGCAGCGTTCGAGCCCAACAACCTCGTGCCGGGGATTGGGTTGAGTCCGGACAAGATGCTCCTCGCGCGTGGCTTCTCCTATGCGGATGCCCACCGGGCGCGGCTCGGGGTCAACTACAAGCAGATACCGGTCAACACCCCGCACGTGCCGGTGCACAGCTACAGCAAGGACGGCGTCGGCCGGACGGTCAACGTCACCGATCCGGTCTATGCCCCGAACTCGTACGGCGGGCCGAAGGCCGATCCGTCGGCGACGGACCAGGCCGGCCTGTGGATGTCGGACGGCGACATGGTCCGGTCGGCGTACACGCTCCGGCCTGACGACGATGACTTCGGCCAGGCAGGGACACAGGTGCGCGAGGTCCTCGACGACGACGCCCGCGACCGGCTGGTCTCGAACATCGCCGGCCACCTCTCGGACGGCGTGTCCGAGAAGGTGCTCGCCCGCGCGTTCGAGTACTGGAAGAACGTCGATCAGGAACTCGGCGAGCGCGTCGAGCAGGCCGTCGGCGCCGGCGTCGGCGCGTAGATATTCGCGTGGCGCGCCCGGAACGACTCCGGGCGCGCCGATGCGGCGCTACACGCCGCCGTGCGCGCCATCCTGGCTGCCCGCCTGCGTCAAGCCGAAAGCGACCTGGTTGCCGTCCGTGCGTGCGTCTAGCTCGGCATTGTCGAGCATCGGGGCGGCCTGAGCGTCCACGAACACGCGGGCGCCGCCCTCCTCGATGACCTGATCGCCGGGGGCGGGTTCAGGGGCGATCTCGATCGTGAATTGCGACTCGCCGGCGGTGTCGATACGCAGTCCGGCGTCGTCGGGGATATCGGAGTTGTTGTGCAGCAGGCTGTCCACCGCGTCGACGGCGGATGGGGAGAGCGTGAGCATTGATGCTCCCTTCGCATTGGGTGCTTCGGCTCGCTTACCCGGGTGCCAGGACCGGAAACTTTCCGGCGGGTTCACGTCCGACGCGAAGGTAGTAGAGCGTCGCCCACAACTCAGAGACGTGGATGTCGCGGTTGTAGAGCGGGCTATCGCAGCCGTCCGTCAGCAGCTTGCGCGTCTCGCTGATCCACGAGGCGTCGAGATCGCCCGCGTGTTCGAGTACCAGCGCGATCTCGAGGAGCTCTTCCTTGACGGCGGCGGCCCGCTCGTGGAGCAAGACCGTGTGCCGCGATGGCCTCGGGCCGCAGCCCGCCGCGCGGCGGGCGCTGGCTGCCAGGCGCCGCCGGGTCCGTCTACCGAGCAACCGCCGTCGCTTCCACATACATGGATGAGCCCACGAGAGGTCATCTGATACGTGCCTGGCTCTAGGCGGCGTTGGGAAGATCGCGCAGATCAGGCTCGGCCCAGCGGACCCGGGCTTCCGGACTGTCCAGCACCTCTCGGCTGTAGTGGGCCTCGAGCAGATGGCGGTTGAGGAGGCCGGAGTTGCTCGCGATGAATTCGTCAAAGGACTCGGCCTCGCTCGCCGCTCGGTGGATCAACACGAGGTGGACCCAGCAGCGCGTGATGGTGTCGTGGTACTTGTCCGGTGCGCCGTGCGCACTTGCCAGGTGCCGGATCGCGGCCCTCACGGCACGATGGGTCGCCGCCGCGTCGTGGATCTGGCGGTAGCTCCACACCAACTCGAGGTGCTCGCGGTGGCCGAATCCGCCTCGCGTAACCACGATCGACTGAAGGATGTCGAGATCTTGTTTACGCATCGGGAATCTCGCCGTGACCGGTTGGGATCCTAGCTGTCGTTGCTGCGCAATCTCCGGTACTCGCTCTGGACGCGAATCACCCCGCGCTGCGCGGCGGCCATCGCACGCTCGCTGCGGCTCCCCGATGCCGGCATCACGCCGAGTTGCCGCGAGACCGTCATGAGGTCGAACACGACCCTGAGCTTCGTGATGCGGCCGTCGCGGTACTCCTGAAAGTCGACTCCGTCGACCTCCCAGGCGCGCCCGGTCGGAGCGAAGCCGGGTGGATTCATGGGCCCGGTGAACGTCCCCCGGCCGCGCCAGTGGAACGATGCGCGAGGCTCCCCAGGGATCAAGTACGGTCCGTCGAGCAGCTCAAAGCTCATATCCGGGGTCGCCCGCCACAGAGCCTCGAGGAACTCGCGGGCGTCCCCGTGCCCGTGCATCGTCTTCGGCCAGGAATCGTCGCGAATCTCGACATCCTCCGTGAGGAACGACACCACTCGATCTGCCTCGTGGGAGTTCCAGGCGTCCAGCCACCGCCCGATGAAGTCGCGGATCCAGTCGGCTGATGGCGCCTGGCGGAGGACGGCCGACTCGGACCCCGTGACTGAAGTGTGTCCAGAGGACATCCTCGCTCCAATCTTTCGTGTCGGTTTCCAACCCTACTAGCGCCCGAGCCGGGCATGGCGGAAACTCGAGTCTGGTCGCCCGTGACGGCGCGAATCGGGCCGATTTCAGGCTTCGCGTGAGAGGGTGACGAGCGCGTCGACGTCGTCGTTGGCGAAGGCCGCGAGATAACGTTCGAGCAACTCGTGTCGTTCACCACCGCGCGCCTCCGGCACAGAGTCCGCGTCGATCGCACAGACCGCAGCGTGCGCCCGCTGAAGAGCGCTGTTCACGCCCGCCGTCGTCATCCCGAGCAGCTCCGCGACTTCGGCTGCTTGCCAGGAGAGGACGTCGCGAAGGACGAGAACGGCGCGCTGGCGGTTCGGCAAGATGCCGATCGCGGCCACCATCGCAAGCCGGACATGCTCGCGGGCGAGCACCCGGTCTGACGGGTCGGGCCCGGGATCCGGGTCTATCGGCTCGGGCAGTTCTTCGACCGGGACGGGTTGTCGGGCGGTACGCCCGAGCGCGTCGAGGCAGACGTTCGTCGCGATCCGGTACAGCCACGTCCGGAGCGACGATCTTCCCTCGTAGCGCCCGGAGGCTCGCCAGGCTCGCAGCAACGTTTCCTGGACGGCGTCCTCGGCATCGAAGGATGAGCCCAGCATCCGACGGCAATACGCCGTCAGCTCGATGCGGTGGCACCCGCTCGCCAGGATGCCCTCAACCGTGGCTGTCACCGGCAGACCTCGTGCACGTGAACTCCGGCGGCGCGGAGCCGGTCGGAGTACAGAGGGCCATCGTCATGACCGTGCCCGCACACCACGATTGCGGTCGGGGCGCGGGCGACATTCTTCGGCATCGGCTGCTCCGAGGTGAATCTGGGATGGATCAAGAGCTGGCGCCACACCACGGGCCAGCCGCCGTCGCGCGCCGCGAGCGCCAGTCGAGCCGCCCGGGCGCCGCCCGCCACCACGATTCGATTGCAGTCCGCGCCGAGCTCGCCGGAGTGCTCGGCCACCCACCGAAGCGCTGCGAGCTCGACCATCCCCGGATTTGCCCCCGCCAGCCCGACGGCGATCGAGTTTTCGAACCAGCGATCCGTCGGTGACAGCTCGTCGCTCAACACGAGTGCGAGTGACACCGTGTCCAGCCGTGGCCAGTGCACGGTGGTCGGTACGCGAAGCGCACCAAACCTGAGTGTCATATCGGCGACCATCACGTCGCCCAGGCTTCCATCAGTCGCGTGTAAAGGGAAAGGCCAATCGTGCAAGACGGTGTTCCGCGATTTGCATGACCACCGATCGACCGGCGAGCGATACTTGGGCCATGGACCAGACCGCCAGCGTCCTTCCGTTCCCGCACGCGCCGGACGGCATCGAGTTGCGGCATCTGCGGGCGTTCGTGGCGGTGGCCGAGGAGCTGAACTTCGGCCGTGCTGCCGAGCGGCTCTACGTCTCGCAACCCGCGCTGAGCCGGCAGATCCGAGCCCTCGAGCAGCTGGTCGGTTGCGAGCTGCTTCGGCGGTCGACCCACAGCGTCGAGCTGACGCTCGCCGGCGAAGCCTTGCTCGACCGCGCGCGGCAGCTTCTCCGCGACGTCGATGAGGCGGTCGCGGCTGCGCTCGCGGTGGGGGGCGAACTGCTCGGGCGGGTCGCGCGGACGCTCGAGCCGATGCGCGGGATGGTCGCCAATGACCCCGACCTCGTCCAGGCCCGCGCCACGTTCGAGTCCATGAACGCGCAGTTCGCGCCACCTGCCGGAACGGTCACGCGTCCCGTGACCGCGGGCGGGGTGCCATCGCTCGTCGTGTCCCCAGCGGTGGGTCACGAGCCGACGGTCCTCTATCTCCACGGTGGTGGATACGTGGTTGGCTCGGCATTCGGCTACCAGCCTCACGCGGGCGCGCTCGCTGCGGCGGCCCAGACCGGGATTCTCGTTCCGGATTACCGCCTCGCGCCCGAGCATCCATTCCCGGCCGCGCTCGAGGACTCGCGCCGTTCCTACCTCTGGCTCCGCGGGCAGGCACGCGATCCAGAAGGCATCGTCGTCGCCGGGGACTCCGCCGGCGCCGGGCTTCTCCTGTCGTTGCTCCTTGCGCTCAAGCGCGACGGACAGCCGCTCCCCGCGGCCG
>Ga0335076_10002005_pt1 | contig 20074 bp, 15 predicted proteins | sample Lox_Sample_25_FD_206717 | JGI IMG/M metagenome (GOLD analysis project Ga0335076, IMG submission 206717) | Soil microbial communities from Loxahatchee National Wildlife Refuge, Florida, United States - Lox_Sample_2.5 | ecosystem: Environmental > Terrestrial > Soil > Wetlands | place: USA...
AGCTGGGCCGCTGAGGCCATCAATCATGTTTTGTCGGGAATTTTGAACGAAGGGGCCGTCCACATCTGCTTCGGCAATTATGGGGGACAGCCCGTGCTGCGCGGGTTCTGGCGCGACTTAATTCCGTTTCTGAACGCTCTCGAAGCCGACCACCTGGTGCTCGAATTTGCCCGGCGCGGATACGACGAACTCGATGTGTTCGCCGATCTCGATCCCAAGATCGGTTTGGGCATCGGGCTGATCGATATCAAGGACAACGAGGTTGAGTCGCCCGAACTGGTGGCTTCGCGCATTGAACGAATCGTCAATACGCTCGGGGCCGAACGTCTGCGTTATGTCCATCCCGATTGCGGCTTCTGGATGCTGCAACGCAGTGTCGCTGACCGCAAGATGCGAACTCTGGTCCAGGGCAGAGATCTGTTCGAAGGGAGAGTGTAGACCCGTGAGCACGGCAGCGCTCATCGGCGAGGAAGAGAAGGCGCAGGTTCGGGCCGTAGTTTTTGGCCATCTCGCCGGCATTGTGGTCGCGCCGGTAGTGAAAGCGCTGTGGGACCGGCGCGTGTTTGATCATTTTGGTCCACCGGAAGAGTGGACGGATCTCGATCAACTGGTTGCTGGAACCCGCGCCAATCGCGGCTATTTGCGCGTAGCCCTGCGCCTGTTGGCATCCTGCGGCTGGCTGCGGCAACAATTCGATGACGGGAATACGCCGCGCTACGCGCTGACGCCCGAAGGAAAAATCGCACTCGCTACGGCGCCATTGCTCTACGGGGAAGTGACCGCATTTGTTTCCAAGGCGATTTTTCTGGAAGACTTTCTTTTCGGCGATTCCGACCGTCCTGTTCTGCCCTCGCTGCAAGAACTGGTGCGCAGATCGAAGCAGCGTTGGGGCCTGCAGCCCGATCCTGATACCGCCGTCAATCGCGTCCAGGAGCAGATTCGCGGGCACCTCGACGGCATGCTGGTTGGCCCCGCTATGGTGGCGTTGGCGCGGGCGGAAATTCTGGCGCAGCTGGAAGCGGGCGCGATCGATCTGAATGCTATCGCCGCCAACCGTACAAGTCTTGGCCTGATTTTCGATCTGCTGGCAACCCAAGGCTGGATCGCTCGTGGCAAGAATTCGGTCGAATTAACGGCCTGCGGATGCTATGCGGCACAGGTTGCCACTTCGTATGGTGTCACAGTTTCCTATCTTCCTCTCTTCGACAACGTCAGCACGCTGTTGTTCGGTAATCCCCGCATTCCGCGCCTGGATGACAGCGGAGTGGAGCTGCTGGTCAACCGGGGCATGAACGTCTGGGGCAGCGGGGGGGCGCACCGGACATATTTCAAGAAAGTGGATCAGATTATCAAGGAAATTTTCAATCGTCCCTTGGGCCAGCAGCCGCGCGGCATCTGCGACATGGGTTGCGGCGACGGAAGTTTCCTCGAGCATCTGTATGACGTGGTGAAAGGCCAAACTGAACGCGGGAAAGTTCTGGCCCAGCACCCTTTGGTCATTGTCGGAGCCGATTTCAACAAAGTGGCGCGTCGAGTTGCCAAGCAGACACTCCGCAAGGCCGGCATTCCCGCGCGTCACGTGATTTCAGGAGACATCAACCGTCCGGCTCAACTGGCAAGCGACCTCGAACAATTGGACCTCGATATCCACGACCTGCTGCACGTCCGCTCTTTTCTCGACCACAACCGCCCCTACATCCCCGCGGCGAACTATGCACGCGGAACCCGGGCCGGGAAATCAAGCGGCGCATTCGCCCATCTCGGAGAAGAAGTTCCTTGTGACGAATTGGAAGAAAATCTGACCCGCCACCTGCGCCGCTGGGCGCCCTATGTCGGGCGATTTGGACTGTTGGTTCTGGAGCTGCACACCTTGCCGCCAGAATTGACGGCGGCGAATCTGCCGCGCACGCCGGCGGTCGCCTACGACGGAACGCATGGCTTCTCCGATCAATATCTCGTAGAACTGCCGTTGTTCCTGGAAGCGGCGGCAGAGGCCGGTTTACGCTCCGATCCGCGGTCTCAGGCAAAATTCCCGCCCAACGAACTGGCAACGGTCAGTATCAACTTCTTCACGACCGCAGCATCGGAGTTTGCTGATCAGGGGGCAGGGTTATAGACGGGTCGGCGATCACTGCGGTTTTTTCGCTTCGTTGTTCGTCGCGGCCGCTTTGGCTTCATTCAGGCTCTGATTCGCGCGGAAGATGACATAACTGCGAATGGCGGCGCCATCTTCCTGAGACACTTCCTTCGCGAAGCTCACCATGCCTTCTGACTGCAGCTCGCCCCCGCGCACGATAGCAAACCATTCATCGCTGGCAAGGAAGGAAGAATAGCGCAGATCCGGCACCAGTCCTCCGCTAACCGCGACATCACCGTGACATCCTGAGCAAAATCGTTCGTAGACTGCGTTGCCATGCTGGATTGTGGCCGCGCTGGCGGTTGACGGGGGCGGATTCAATGCCGGTTGCTGTTCCACCGGTAATGGCGGCAACGACGCCTTGCTATCCAGTTTGAAAGCCAGCAGGCGGCTCACATTCCGCACGCGTCCCGACTTGAATGAGACGTCACCCGTCACCATGGGAAAAACGCCGCCCCAGCCCGCGAGCACCGCGACGTACTGTTCGCCATTTACTGTGTAAGCCACGGGACCGGCCATCACACCGGTCTGCGCGTCGAACGACCACAGCTTCTCGCCAGTATCCGCGCGATAGGCTTCAAAATTCCCCGCCGCCGTTCCTTCGAAAACAAGGTTTCCAGCAGTTGCGAGCGTGCCGCCGTTCCATGGCCCCGGCCGATCGACGGCCCACACCTGTTTTTGTTGGATCGGGTCCCACGCAACTAATTTTCCTCTGACGCTGTCGAGAATTGCCTTCTTGATCTTCGGGTCCTGCGGCATCTCAGCTGCAACCATGTCAATTCCAAAGTTCAAGGCCTCGTTCTTAAACTCAAAATTGTCGGGAGATTTGAAGTTGAAGCCAACTTCGTTGACCGGAATGTAAGTGATGCCAGTCAGCGGACTGTAAGACATCGGCTGCCAGCTATGCGCGCCCAACGGCCCGGGAACGACCGGCGGAACATTGCCACGCGAATAGCGCGCTGTACCCGTTTCGATGGCACGTCCTGTCTTCGGATCGACTCCCGTGGCCCAGTTGATGAACGTGAATGGCTTGGCGGAGATCAGTCCGCCGTTCTTGCGATCGAGGACATAGAAAATGCCGTTCTTAGGAGCATGCAAAATTACTTTTCGCGTTTTTCCGTTAATGGATAGGTCGGCGAGAATGATTTGCTCGGCAGAATCGTAGTCCCAATCGTCCGAGGCACTCTCCTGATAGTGCCACACGTATTCCCCGGTGTCGGGCTTCAGCGCGACGATCGAACAGGTGAGAAGATTGGTGCCGCCCTTGGGATTGCGAAATTTTTCGTTCCACGGCCCGGCGTTACCCACACCGATGTACACAAGATCAAGTTCGGGGTCGTAGACAATCGCGTCCCAAACCGTGCCCCCGCCGCCAATCTTCCACCACTCGCCGCTCCAGGTCTTGGCTGCCTGCTGAAGAATCGGTTGCTCGAACGGCTTCGCCGGGTCGCCCGGGACCGTGTAGAAACGCCAAACCAGCTTTCCACTCTGCGCGTCGTAGGCCGAGACGTATCCGCGCACCCCGTATTCCGCGCCTCCGTTGCCGATAAGAACTTTGCCCTTTACTATGCGCGGTGCGCCCGTGATCGTATAACGCCACTGCCGGTCGATGGTGAGCACTTCCCAAATCAACTCGCCGGTCGCGGCATCGAGTGCGATCAGGCGGCCATCGAGAGTTCCAAAATAAATTTTGCCCTGCCAAATCGCTACGCCACGATTCACCACATCACAGCAGGCGTTGACTCCCCATTGTTTTGGCACCCTCGGATCGTAGGACCACAGAAGTTTTCCAGTTGCCGCATTCAGCGCGAACACTTTGCTCCAGGCAGTGGTGAAATACATCACGCCATCGGCCACAAGCGGAGTCGCTTCCTGCCCGCGGTTCGTATCGAGATCGAAATACCAGGTTAGGCCGAGTTGCTTGATATTGTGATCGTTAATTTCCTTCAGCGGGCTGAAGCGTTGTTCGTTATAAGTTCGGCCGTAGGTCAGCCAATTTCCCGGCTGTTCGTCGGCGTGGACGATCTGAGCATCGGTCACCTGCATCGGGGAAATGGACTGGGCGCTGATGCCCCCAACGATTGAGCAACCTGCCCAACCAATCAGAATCGCTGCGACACCAAGCTCGACGGTATGCATTTCTCGTGACCTGGCCAAGCCGAATGCGTCGGCAGTGGCCGGCGGGAAGTTTACCACTCAATTTCGTCGAATCACGCGGATACCCGGAGGTTACCTAAGCCAAGGTTGCGGCGCTGGCGCACGAATGAATTTGGTTACCGCGAAGTGTCCACTAGCCAAAACCGCGCTTTGATCTAGAATTCCCTGGGGAAAAGAAATTCGGGAAGAGAAATAGAGGAGAGATAACCATGGCCTCCACCGCGGCTCCGATAGAAATTCAAGACAGCGTTACTGAGTTCTTAAAGCAGCCCAAGAAGATGCTGATCGGCGGGCGATGGCTGGAGGCGGTTTCCGGAAAAACGTTTGATACTTACAACCCCGCTACGGGCGAGGTCCTCGGCAGAGTCGCAGAGGGCGACCGCGCCGACATTGATCTGGCGGTAAAGGCTGCGCGCAAAGCCTTCGACGAAGGGCCGTGGCCCGATATGCTGCCCGCTGAGCGCGCGAACCTGCTGTGGAAGATTGCCGACCTGATTGATAAGAATCGTGAAGAACTGGCTGAACTGGAAACGCTCGACAACGGCAAGCCACTTCTATTTGCCCGGATCGTCGATATACCCAGCGCGGCCGCGAATTTTCGCTACATGGCTGGCTGGGCGACCAAGGTCGAGGGCAACACGATTCCTATCTCCATGCCCGGCGCCAAATACTTTGCCTATACGCTGCGCGAGCCGGTTGGCGTGGCGGGCCAGATTATTCCCTGGAATTTTCCTCTCATCATGGCGTCGTGGAAGCTGGCGCCCGCGTTGGCAGTCGGTTGTACCGTGGTATTGAAACCTGCTGAACAGACTCCGCTGACCGCATTGCGTCTGGGCGAGTTGATTCAGGAGGCCGGTGTTCCTGAGGGAGTGGTGAACATCGTACCGGGCTATGGGGAAACTGCGGGCGCTGCGTTGGCCGCGCATCCGGATGTAGATAAAGTCGCGTTCACGGGTTCCACGGAAGTGGGTCGGCTGATCGTTGCCGCCGCTACCGGCAATCTGAAAAAAGTTTCGCTCGAGCTTGGTGGCAAGAGTCCTAACATCGTTTTCGCCGATGCGGATCTTCAGTGCGCGATTCCCGGAAGTGCGAACGCGATTTTCTTCAACCAGGGACAGAATTGCGTTGCTGGATCGCGCTTGTTTGTCCACAAGAGCATTTTCGACAAGGTCATCGATGGTGTGGCCCAGCAAACGAAAAAATTTCACATCGGTCCCGGTCTCGATCTTTCCACGACGCTCGGCCCGGTGGTCTCGCAGGAACAATTCAATCGCGTGTGCGGCTATGTGGAATCCGGCATGAAACAAGGCGCGAAGGCGGTCACTGGCGGAAAAAAGCTGCAAGGCCCAGGCTATTTCGTGGAGCCGACCATTCTGGTCGATGTGCGTCCAGACATGAAAGTGGTGCGCGAAGAAATTTTCGGTCCCGTGGTCACCGCGATCCCATTCAGTGATCCCGCGGAGATTGTGAAAGCGGCCAACGACACCAATTACGGATTGGCTGCGGCAGTCTGGACGCGCGATGTGAGCACGGCCCACAAAGTTGCGGCCAAGTTGCGCGCGGGGATGGTCTGGATCAACTGCTACAACATCTTTGATCCGGCCCTTCCATTCGGCGGATATAAGCAGTCAGGCTGGGGTAGAGAAGCTGGACACGAAGCGCTCGATCTGTACACGCAGACGAAATCGGTTTGCGCGCAGCTCTAGTGGCGGACGCACTTTAACGGACCATCGGCAGGGAATGCCGCTCCTTCGGGGAACTTTCCGTCAACCTTGACGCTCTTCCTTGGACTGTGTAACTCTCGCCGTAATTCGATCGTCACCTGCTTACTCTGCAAGCTGATGGGAACGCTAACCAAACGGCCAGTCAGGCCTGTTCAAGTTGCGTCACGCCGGGCAATTCTCACGCCGGGCGAGAACGGCGTCGTGCATGTGCGCTGCCCGGAACCGCTGGGTCCCTATTCCGGTCGCGTCACTGATCGCCTGGAGTTCTGGGCGCAAAATACACCCGAGCGGACCTTCCTGGCCCAACGCGCGAAAAACGGCGAATGGCAGAAGGTCAGCTACGCAAACGCTTTTGCCCGCGTTCGCAATCTTGCTGCTGGTTTACTTCATCACGGAGCATCGACGGAAAAACCGTTGATGATTCTCTCGGGCAACTCAATTGAGCACGGACTTTTAGCCCTTGCCGCGATGTACGCGGGCATCCCTTACGCGCCCATCGCACCCGCATACTCTTTGGCTGTCAGGGAATTCGCGGCGCTGACGCATGTTTGGCAGAACTTCGAGCCGGGGATCGTTTTCGTTCAGGAAGGATCGCTGTTCGCGCCAGCTCTGAAGTCGGTCATGCGCGACCAAATCATAGTCGTTCATCACGGATCAAAGCCGGAGAGAATACCGTCTATTTCTTTTGAGGAACTGGAAAGCGCCGGCCCGTCTTCAGCGATCAATGACGCGAATCGCCATGTTGGCCCGGATTCAATTGCCAAAATTCTCTACACCTCGGGTTCGACCGGATGGCCGAAAGGCGTGATCACGACACACCGTATGCTCTGCTCGAACCAGCAGATGCTGCGGCAGGTCATGCCCTGCCTCGCCGATGCGCCGGTGATCTGTGATTGGCTGCCCTGGAACCACACGTTTGGAGGCAGCCACAACTTCGGCATCGCTCTCGAGAATGGTGGAACACTTCACATTGATTCCGGCAGGCCAACGCCCGAGTTGTTCGGAGAAACGATTCGCAACTTGCGCGAAATTGCCACCACCGCTTATTTCAACGTTCCCAAGGGCTACGAGATGTTGCTCGAACACTTGCGCGCCGATTCTGAGCTGCGCGCGAACTTTTTCAGCCGCCTCAATCTCTTGTTCTTCGCAGCGGCCGGCTTGAGCCAGCATGCCTGGGACGGACTTCAGGACATTGCATTCGAGGAATGCGGCGAAGAAATTCTCGTGGTTACCGGGCTGGGCGCGACGGAGAGCGCCCCGTTTGCTCTTTCTACCGGCATTGAAGGCTCGGCTTCCGGGCGAATTGGACTACCGGTCCCCGGCGTGGAAATGAAGCTGATGCCAGTTGCCGAGAAGCTTGAAGCGCGGCTGCGCGGGCCTTCGATTACGCCTGGTTTTTGGCGCCGGCCTGACTTGGACGCCATTGCCTTCGATGAGGAAGGCTATTACCGCATGGGCGACGCCGTAAGACTTGTCGATCCCACCGATCCGCAAAAAGGGTTTCTGTTTGATGGCCGGTTGAATGAAGACTTCAAATTATCCAGCGGAACCTGGGTGCGGGTTGGTTCGTTGCGACAGCGCATCATCGCCCACTTCGGGCGCATCCTCCAGGATGTCGTTCTGGCCGGCCCGGACCGCGATTACGTCACCGCAATGTTTTTTCCTTCGCTGGACGCATGTCGAAAGCTTTGTCCGGATTTGCCCGCAAGCGCGCAAATCGACGAGATGGTCGACCGAGCCGGGATTCGCCGCTTGTTCCAGGAACGTCTTGACGCCTTTGCGGAACTGAACCCGAGCAATTCCACCCGCATTGTGCGTGCCATTTTGCTCGAGTCACCGCCTTCGATTGAGGCTCGTGAGCTCACCGACAAAGGCACCATCAATCAGGGTGCTGTGCTCAAGAATCGGGCCGCGCAAGTAGAAAAGCTCTATGAAGAGCCGGCCCCGGCACGCGTTCTGGTTATTCGGGAGGATTTGGCATGAACCTCGCTATGGATGTCGACTCGCTTGCCGCCATCGATGTACACGTGCATCTCGAACCTCTCGAAGACAACACGGTCGATGCTTCCGCCAAGAAATATTTTGGCGACTCCGGCGCTCCGCGTGACCCCAAAGGCCTTGCCGACTACTATCGCTCAAGAAAAATCGCCTTTGTCGTCTTTGCTGTGGACGACCGGCTCATGAGAAAACCGCGTGTTTCAAATGACGAAGTGCTGCAATTTGCCCGGGAGAATTCTGACATCGCCATCCCCTTCGTCAGTATCGATCCGGGCCGCGGAGCCGCAGGCGTGCAGGAGGCGAAGCGTTTGTTATCTACCGGAGCCGTGCGCGGGCTTAAGCTCCATCCCCCGGTCCAGCAATTCGTCCCGAATGATCCCGCTGTCTATCCTCTTTATGAGGTTTTTGCCGAGGCCAGATTGCCGGTGATCTTTCACACCGGGCACAGCGGCCTCGGCAGCGGAATGCGCAGCGGCGGAGGAATTCGGCTGAAGTATGGAAACCCTTTGCCCATCGACGACGTGGCCGTCGATTTTCCTGATCTGCCCATCATCATGGCTCACCCTTCTTTTCCCTGGCAGGATGAAGCGATTTCCATTTGTCTCCATAAACCGAACGTTTACATTGACCTCTCAGGCTGGTCTCCAAAATATTTTTCGCCGGCGCTCGTTCAATACTCCAATACGCTTCTAAAGAACAAAGTGTTGTTCGGTTCAGACTACCCTTTAATTACCCCCGACCGCTGGCTCGCGGATTTCCAGAAAATCGCGATTCGGGATGAGGTGCGGCCGCTGATTCTGAAAGACAATGCCGTGCAGCTTCTTAAGCTGCGCGCCGCATAGGCAAATGCAATCTCATCGACCCACAGGTTTCAGCGGCGATCGAGAGAGTAGTGCGTTGCCGGCAGATCCCGTAGGGTAGCTGCCGCGACTTCCGGCGTAATGTCCCGCTGCGGACCGGCCAGCAGTTCATATCCAACCATAAATTTGCGAACCGAGGCCGAACGCAAAAGCGGAGGATAAAAGTGGGCGTGCAGGTGCCACTCAGGATGAGGTTGGCTATCGGTCGGGGCCTGATGGAAGCCCATGGAATATGGAAACGAGGTTTCGAACAGGTTGTCGTAACGGACCGTGATCTGTTGGAAAATGTCCGCTAAGCCGTGGCGCAATGAAGAATCCAGGGAATTCATGTCGCTGATATGCGCCTTGGAAACCAGCAGCACTTCGTAAGGCCAAACTGCCCAGAACGGTACCAGCACGGCGAAATCAGAATCTTCGACTACGATACGCGTCCGGGCCTGTTCTTCTAACTTCAGGTAATCACACAGCAGGCATGAGCCATATTTTTCGGCATATGCTTTTTGTGACCCTTCTTCTTTTCGCGGCTCGTTGGGAACAGTTTGATTGGCCCAGATTTGACCATGTGGATGAGGGTTGCTGCATCCCATGATTTCGCCGCGATTTTCAAAAATCTCGACATAGTTGATGTAGGGCAAAGCGGCGATTTCGGCATATTGTTCTGCCCACGTGTTCACCACCTGCTCAATTTCCGGGACGGTCATGCGGGCGAGGGTAAGATCGTGGCGCGGCGAGAAGCACACCACCTTGCAGATGCCCGCTTCAGACTCCGACCGCAGCAACCCGCGGCCGGATTCATCCTGCCTATCCGCCTGAGTATCGGGTTTTAAAGCCGCGAAGTCGTTGGTGAAGACGAAGGTCGAGGTGTAATTGGGGTTGCGTGCTCCGCCGGCCCGCTCGTTGCCCGGGCAAAGATAACAGCTCGGATCGTAAGCCTGATCTACCGGCGGCGTGGACTGCTCGCGCTGCCCGCGCCAGGGCCGTTCCGCGCGATGCGGCGACACAAGTATCCATTCCCGGGTAAGCGGATTAAAGCGGCGATGAGGTTCTTGGTAGAGATTAATCGGATCTTTCCTTTGCGTACCCGTCCGGATGTCGCTGCCGCCACGACCAGGCGCTGCGAATAATTTCTTCCAGGCTGGAGAAATTGGCAACCCAGCCCAGTTCATTCTTGATCTTCTCGGGACTTGCCACCAGCACCGGCGGATCCCCCGGCCGGCGCGGACATTCGATGGTCGCAACGGGACGGCCCGTAACCTTGCCAACCGCCTCGATCACCTGCCGCACGCTGAAACCTTGTCCACTGCCGAGATTGTAGACGAGCCTTTCGGGATTGCCATTGCGGGCCAGACGGTTCAGGGCAAGCAAGTGCGCGCTCGAGAGGTCGCTCACGTGAATGTAGTCTCGCACGCACGTCCCATCAGGCGTGGGATAGTCGGTGCCGTAGATGGAAACGTTTTTCCTCTGTCCCAGCGCCGCCTGCAAAACAATGGGAATGAGATGAGATTCCGGGCGATGATCTTCGCCCAAATTCGCCGTCGCTCCGGCAGCATTGAAGTAGCGCAGGCTGGCGCAGCGCAATTTGTGAATCCGGTGAAACCAATCCAGCATGCGTTCTACGAGCAGTTTGGATTCGCCGTAGGCATTGGTCGGCTTGAGCGGATCGTTTTCCAGAATGGGCGTGCGCTCGGGATTTCCGTAGACCGCGGCCGTCGAGGAAAAAACGAACCGTTCCACATGGCATTCGAGCATGGTTTCAAGAAGAGTGAGAGTGTTGACCGTATTGTTACGAAAGAATTTTTCCGGTGCCTGCATGGACTCGCCGGCCTCGATCGACCCCGCAAAGTGCATGACTCCATCGATAGCATGTTCCTGGATTGCGTTTCGCAGAAGAACGCGGTCGCTCAAGTCGCCGATAACCAGGGCCGCTCGCTCGGGGACGGCGTCCGCGCTCCCTTTGCTCAGGTTGTCGTAGACCACTACTTCGTTGCCGGCAGCAACCAGATCGGCGGCTACTACGCTGCCGATGTATCCTGCGCCTCCAGTCACGAGAATTTTCAAGTCGGAAAACCTCCGCTGGAGACTTCGGCTTCCGCGCCCTGCGCAGGTTTGCAGACGTAGATCTCTGGCTGGATGCCTGTCGCCTGCTGATATGCGTCTTTAATCTTGTCCCGGAAGGCATCGACGCAATCGGCGCGAAGCAAATTCACCGTGCATCCGCCGAACCCGCCACCCGTCATGCGAGCGCCATACACGCCGGAGATGGAGGAAGCCAGCTCAACCAGCAAGTCGAGCTCTTTGCAACTCACTTCATAGTCATCGCGCAGGCTGGCGTGCGAGCTGTACATCAACTGGCCCAACTGGTTTGCATCGCCAGAACGGAGCGCGGTCGCGGCTTCTGTGACCCGCTGGTTCTCGGTCACCACGTGCCGGCAACGCCGGCGAATGAGCGCAGGCAACATCTGTCCGAATTTCTCCAAGTCGGTGACCGTAACATCCCGCAATGCTCCAACGCGCGGAAGGGACGATTGCAAAATTCTTACCGCACTCTCGCAATCGGCCCGGCGCCGATTGTATTCTCCCGAGGCCAGCTCGTGCTTGGCCATGCTGTTGCACACCACCAGGCTAAGATCATTGGGGAACGGGAGCTGTTGGTATTCGAGGGTGCGGCAGTCGAGCATGAGCGCGTGCCGGGCAATCGCAAAAGTTGCAGCGAACTGGTCCATGATTCCGCAACGCGTGCCGACGTACTCATGTTCAGCGCGCTGGCAGAGTTTCACCAGTTCCAAACCCCTGGGCGCGTTCCCGCCGAAAGACGATAGCGCCATGGCGGTTGCAACTTCCAGCGAGGCGGAAGAACTGAGTCCGGCGCCGAGAGGAACTTCGCCGTGGATGAAGAGATTGGCACCACAGAGCGGGTAGCCGGCATCCTGCAAGGTTGCCGCGACGCCACGCACAAAGTCGCTCCAGTGCTTTCGAGGCGGACCGGCCAAGGAATCGAGCGGCAGGCTGATCCTTTCGCAGAAGTGATCGGAATAAACCTCCAAGGTCGGGTCTTTGCGCTTTGCCGCTGCCACCCAGGTGTAATACTGAATCGCCGCCGGCATGACAAAGCCGCCGTTGTAGTCTGTGTGTTCACCGATCAGATTCACACGGCCCGGAGCGCGGAAAAGCCGCGCTTCGGCGCCGAACATGTCCCTAAACCGGGCCTTGACCGATTCGCCAATCGAGTTGGAAGCTAACACCGAAGCGCCCACCGCCGCTCCCCCGAGCTGGCCGGACGGGCACATCGAAGCCAGCGCACATAAGATTGCATTCTTCCCCGGACCATTTCGGTCTCCCTGCTTTTCATTTTCCTGATTCCGAGAGTTGCTTATTATCGCTCAACGCCCTTGTCTCGCGTATATGCACGCTGGTGTTGCGTGGATCCGCATTACTGTAGAATCGGCCTTCGCAAGGAGCGAGTATGAAGCTATTTGTCCGGACCTTGTCTTGCACCCTGGGCTTTTGCCTCGCCGCCGCGGCGCAGCCGCCACAACAGTTCGGCAAGCTCGGCGACTTCAAACTCGTCAGCGGGGAGGTGATTCGCGACTGCCGTATCGGCTACCGGACGCTGGGAACGTTGAATGCCGACAAGTCAAATGTGATTCTCTACCCAACCTGGTTTGCTGGAACCAGCGCGAAAACCGCGGACTCCATCGCCTCGCTGCAGCAGATTGACCTCTCGAAGTATTACGTGATTGTACTCGATGCATTGAGCAACGGGGTCTCGTCGTCCCCCTCCAACAGCGCCTTGCAGCCCGGTATGAAATTTCCGCGAATCACCATCGAAGATATGGTCAACAGCCAGCTCCAATTGCTGACTCTAGTGCTCGGCATCAAGCACGTGAAGGCCGTGATCGGTTCTTCCATGGGAGGCATGCAAACCTTTCAATGGATGGTGTCCCATCCTGAGTTCATGGACAAGGCGATCCCGATCGTTGGCTCACCGCGGCTTGCGCCTTATGATCTTGTGCTATGGCAGGCCGAGTTGGACGCGATCCGGCTCGATCCCTTGTGGAAGAACGGCGACTACACCGAGCAACCGGGAACGGCCCAGATCGCCGAACTGGAAACACTGAACGGCACCAGCCCGGCCAACGTGAACCATGAGTTGAAGCGTGCCGAAGTAGCCAAAAGCCTCGAGGATAGCCGCAAGGATGTCGCCAAGATGGATGCCAACGATCGCATCCGGCAATTGGAGGCGATGATGAATCTGGATGTTTCGGCTCCATTTGGCGGCGCCATGGAAAAGGCCGCGGCCGCCGTAAAGGCACGGGTTCTTGTGATCGTGGCCGCGCAAGACCACATGGTCACGTCCGGTCCCGCGCGCGATTTTGCCAGGCTGCTCGGCGCGAGAGTCGTTGAAATGGAAAGCGATTGCGGCCATGATTCGGAAGACTGTGAGCCCGACAAGGTGCGCCGGGCGGTGGCGGAATTTCTTGGTAAATAGTGGCGGATGGCGTGGATGTCCGTGCCCGGCAACGTGTGGTAGATTGCTTGACTCTTCGAATAACCTGTAAACTCAAGTGATCGGGCAAGTAGAACGCATCGCGATCTGAGGGCACTCATGGCCTGGCTGCAAAATAAATTTGAAAAGAATTTCTTGATCACCACGGTTGATTACGTATTCAACTGGGCGCGGAAGTCGGCGGTGTGGCCCATGACCTTCGGGTTGGCCTGTTGCGCGATCGAAATGATCGCTTCTTCCACGGCGCGCTTCGATATCGCACGATTCGGCTCAGAAGTGTTCCGCCCCAGCCCGCGCCAAAGCGATCTCATGATCGTGGCCGGAACCGTTACACTGAAGATGGCGCCGGTGGTGAAGCGTATTTACGATCAGATGCCCGATCCCAAATGGGTGATTTCGATGGGCGCATGTTCGTCGGTCGGCGGTCCGTTCAATACTTACGCCGTGCTGCAAGGGGTCGATAAAATCGTGCCAACTGATGTTTACGTGATCGGCTGTCCTCCGCGGCCGGAAAATCTTTTTTACGCGCTGCTCAAGCTGCAAGACAAAATCGACCAGATGACGCTGGCCAAGAAGCCGACCGAAGTTCGGCTCGATGCGAATATGGTGGAGAACTTCAAGCGCCAGGTCATGATCGCTCAGACCTTGCAACCAAAATAGCCGGCAGCCGGCAGCCGTCAGCAAGAACACCTGCCGTCGGGTGCCGTAGATAGCCATGTGGGACAGCCGCCCTCGCTGTCCGGTCGAGCGAAGCTCGACGGTTTCTCAGACCGACTTATGCCCTTCGTCAAGCTCGCTACCCAATCCGATCTCCCCGCGGCAAACCAGGTCAAAGAATTCACCTGCGGAAACAAAATGATTTGTATCGCAAACGTGGACGGCGCAATTTCCGCGCTGGACAACGTCTGCCTGCACCTCGGCGGCCCACTCGGCGAAGGTGTGATCGAAGGCGGCAAAGTTATTTGCCCATGGCACGGTTGGCAATATGATCCTAAGACTGGACAGGTCGGGAGCAATCCGAACCTCAAACTTGCCGTCTATCCAATCAAGGTCGAAAACGGCGACGTGATGGTCGAAATTTAGCCCCGAATGGGCTTCCCATTCACGATCTGCGCCGGTGCGCATAACAACAGGAGAAAGTCATGGATCTTGGGTTGAGCGGAAAAATCGCGGTCATCACGGGTGGCAGTGCTGGTATCGGTCTCGCGATCGCTGAGGGATTAGCCGCGGAAGGCGTTCATCTGGTGTTAGCTGCGCGCAACCGCGAACATCTCACCGCAGAGGCTTCGCGGATTGCCGAAAGCTTCCACGTGAAGGTGTTGCCCATCGCTTGCGATGTCGCGACAGCGGAAGGCGCCACCGCATTGCTCGAAGCGATTGCGAAGTTCGGTGGCGCTGACATTCTCATTAACAATGCAGGCACGGGATCCAACGAGACCGTCATGGAAGCTCCCGACGAAAAATGGCAATACTACTGGGATCTGCATGTGATGGCCGCGGTGCGGCTGGCGCGTGGCGTCGCGCCCGGGATGAAGGCAAAGGGTGGCGGGGTCATCCTGCACAACGCCTCGATTTGTGCCGCTCAGCCCCTTTGGTATGAGCCGATTTACAACACGACCAAGGCTGCGTTAATGATGTTTTCAAAATGTCTTTCGACGGAGTACATCAAGCACAGCATTCGCGTGAACTGCGTCAATCCGGGATTGGTCCTGACCGGCGACTGGATCAAAACGGCAAAGCAACTCACCGCGGATAAAGGTGGCGACTGGGAGGGCTACCTGCAGTCGGTGGCAGACGAACACGCTCCCATCAAGCGCTTCGCGAGTACCGCCGAACTCGCCAACTTCTTCGTATTTCTCTGCTCAGAGAGGGCTGGCTATGCCGTGGGTTCCGCCTTTTTTGTCGATGGCGGAATGCTGAAGGCGGTCTGACAGTGAGCTATTGTCGGGCACCCAGCTTGTCGTACTTGTTCGAGGGAGATCGGTGCATCCGGGTCAATGAGTGTAATGGCGATTTATCGCCAGCTCATTTCGTGACTGCGCTGCAACCCATGGAGCCGGGATCGAGATGCACTTGTATCGGCTTATGACAGTGAGTGTTTCGACGGTTTTTCGTCACGATGAGTTGCTGTGCCGCGGTTACGTATCCCGGACTCTTGACCCGTATCTCGTATTGCCCCTTCGCGACGTTTTGCATTACGAAATCCCCACGATCATCGGTGAGGACTCCTTTTGAAACTTCGGACGACCCATCACTCAGCAGATCGACCTCGGCGCGAGCGACCGGTTGGTTCAAAGGATTGGTAACTTTTCCGCACATCTCTTTTACCTTGAATGCTTTTGTGGCCACACAGGTTGTTGCGCTTGCCTGTAATCGGACAGCCACAAAGAAAGCAAATACCAAGATCGTTGGGGTAATCGCACGTTTCATGTTGTGAGAGTTTACGCCCATTTCATCGCCAGGCTAAGAAACTGTTGCAATCAGGCGTTCCACATCAACAATTCGAACTTGATGCTCGAGACAACCGCACCGCCTTATGCAAGATAGCGCAGAAACTTTCCCTGCTGGTTGTCGAAGTCGGGAAAAACCTGATCCAGACTCTTGTTTCCTAAATGGCGGTACACGGCCTCGCCCAGCACGCGCCGGAAGTCTGTGGTCACGGCCAGGTCGCGGCCTTCGTAAAGTTCCGGCGCTTCGAGGCCGGGCCAGCGGCCGTAAACTTTGCCGCCTTTCACCGGCCCGCCCATCACGAACATGACGTTGGCGTGGCCGTGGTCGGTGCCGCGATTGCCGTTCTCGCGCGCGGTGCGCCCGAACTCGGACATGGTCACAACGACCGTATCATCCGCCAGGCTGCCGAGATCAGTCCAGAACGCGCCGAGCGATTGCCCAAACTCACGCAGCACATTCGCTAGCTGGCCTTGCGTGTTGCCTTCGTTGACGTGGTGGTCCCATCCGCCGATATCGGCGAACGCAACTTGCACGCCTAAGTTAGCCTTGATGAGCTGCGCCAGCTGGCGCAAGCTGTCGCCGAAGCGGCCCTTAGGATAATCCGCTCCCGGTGCCGGTTTGTACTTCGCGGGGTCAGCCGACTTCAACATCTTTACCGCTTCAAACGTCTCCTGGCCGGTTCCATGCAAAACAGCATCGACGGAGTTTGCGTACATCGCTTCGAAAGTATCCGCGATCGGCGCCGCATTCGGGTTGCGTCCGCCGACGCCGAAATCGTTAATGTTGTTTACCGCCGCCGCAGGCTCCGGGCCGGAAAGAATTCGCGGCAGCGATGGCCCCAGCGCAATCGCACGAAACGCGGATTTGTCAGCCGATTCAGGCAGGGAATGCAGGCAGCGATTCAGCCAGCCATCGTCTGTAGCCTTAACACCTGGCGTACCGGATTCCATGAAATCCTGCGCATCGAAGTGCGAGCGCGTGGGATCGGGCGAGCCGGCAGCATGCACGATCGCAAGATGCCCCCGGTTCCAGATCGGCTGCAACGGCGCAAGCGAAGGATGCAGTCCGAAAAAGCCGTCAAGATCGAGCACGGCGTTGCGCGGAATGTTGATCGATGGGCGCATGTTGTAATACGCCCGTTCACCGTGAGGAACGACGATGTTCAGCCCGTCAGCGGCGCCGCGCTGGAAAATGACGACGAGGCGTTTGTTGCCCACGCCCGACTCGCTCGCGCCATAAGCCGCACGAGTGAGAAAAGCCGGGACGGCCGTCGTGCCAACCACGGCGAGAGCGCTATTGCGAAGAAAAACGCGTCGAGTAATGGACATGAAACCGCTCCTGGCTTTTAGCGGCTGGCTCCTCGCTTCTAGGCTAAAAGCCAGAAGCTAGAGGCTGGCAGCTATCTCCTCTGGAACTCCGGCGAACCCAACAGCAATCCCGCAATCACACCCACGTTCGGCGGGCGAGCTGGATCATCTAGCCTGCGCTGGCTGATCTTCGGGTCCGCGAGCTGCCCAGAGATCGTGTCATGTGTCTGCTTCGAGACGTCTCCAGCCAGTAATCCATTTTCGAGCGCGGACAACGCCTGCTCCGAGTCCATCGGGGGATTCCCGCCGAAAATCCGCCCGGAATCTACTTCCACGCCCTTCATTTTCCCGCCTGCCAGCGCCAGCGCAAAATTCATGCGGCCCAAGAGCGCCGACGAATTCACCCAGGCTTCCGCTTTCATCGAATATCCCGTGGGTGGCTGCATTCCATAGAGCGGCATGCCCATATTTTGCAACTGACGAACCAGCGGCATCGCATCGCTGACCTCAGCGCCGCTGGCCCTCGCCGCGGAAACTACGAACTCGAGCGGCGTCTTCACTTTCGCGCGATAAGCATCCTGCGACCAGAACTCCGGAGAGCGCAGCATGGTCTTGAGCACTTCGCGGATGTCGCCGTCTTTCTTCAGAAATGTCTGCCTCATGCGATCGACCAGAGCGGGCGGCGGATCGTCGGAAACAAATCGCATGGCCAGCTTGGTACAGACGAACTTGGCGGTCGAAGGATTGTGCGCCAGCAGATGCAACACTTCGCGTCCTTCTTTCTCGCCGCTGAACTTGATGCGATGGCCTAGAACCGTCTTATCTCCCGGCTCATGCAGGCGCTCATCAAAGAAAAATCCTCCGCCCTCGCGAGGCTGCCTGATGGTCCAGCCGGTGAACACACGCGCAACCTCTGTCACATCTTTCTGCGTATAACCGCCGTTCACGCCGAGCGTGTGCAGTTCCATCAGTTCGCGACCGTAATTCTCGTTCAAGCCATTGCGCTTGCCCTTGGCTTGCTGCACCGGCCCGCGATTATGCGGATGCTTGTGGGTGTAAGGGTTTCTGCGAACACCGTTGGCCGCATCGGAATTTGGCCCCTCGCTAAGCCAGTTGTCCAGATAAAACATCATCGCAGGACTCTGCGCAGTCGCGTCGAGCAGATCTTCAAACTTCCCCAATGCGTGCGGGCGAATTACGTCGCGCTCGTAGCTCGTGATCATGTAGCGGTCCGCGCCCTTGCCGATGAAAACGTTGAAGTGGTTGAACCAGAAGTCGGTCATCACTTCCTGCAACTGGCGCTCGCTGTAGATTGCGCGGAGAAGCTTCGCCTGCACCAGTTCGCTGACCACGACCTGCTGAGGATTATTCAATGCCATGACGGTTTCGCGTTGTTGCGGAGTCATGCCTTCAAAGAAGTCGTCGCGCTGATTTCTCCGAAGCGATTCGGAAAGCGCACGCTGTTCGTCGGGACTCAACCGGAATATCTCTTTGACGCGCTGATCGGGCGGCAGATCGAGAATCTGTTCCACCTTTAAATCAGCATACAGGCGGTCTTCGCGCTTTTGGCTCATCTCGGCATCGGTGAGCTTGCCTTGAGCCGTGCCTGTCGCTGCTGGATCCGTGTTGGCCGCTTCCTGCTTGCGTTCCAATTTTTCCTGATAGCGTTCGAGCTGCACCTGGTAGATCGCCCGCTTCGCGGGATCAGAGGGCATAGACATTTTTCCGTCAGCGACCGCTTTGATCACCTGTTCATCGGGAAAACTCAGAACGATTTCTCGCGTGTCCATGCGCAAGGTGCGGAAAGCAGCCAGCCGCGCCTCCAGCGCGGAATCGTCAATCTTTTCGGGATGAAGTTGTTGGTCGATCCATTTGTCCACTCCCATTTCGGTTACGCGGTGAACATCACCAGGCCGTGGCCCAAAGGAGAGCCGGTTCAACGCCTGGAGCGCACGCTTTTGCTCAGGCAGTTCGTAAGACGATTTATCTCTCTTGCCGAGCGCCAGCAGAGCTGTGGCCGCAAACATGGCCAGCGAAAAGACGACGGCTATAGCGATTTTCCGGCGAGGAAACGGCATGATGACAAGGCCCGTCGGCGCGAGCCTTGCCCATTATCAACCCTAACCGGAACAAAAGTTGCGCCCGTAAACCGTTACTGGAGTAATAGTTCCTGCAGACGCTTTTAGAATTAGCGGGGCTTGGGTAGCAGCGCCCGCGGTCTTTCCAGATTCACCTTAATAATAACCGACGTAGTGTCGTCGTCCTGGGGCTCGTTGGAGGCAAATTCCCGCGCCGCGCGGTGCAGGCCATCGGCAATTTGGGAAGCCGGCTCGCGATGATGTTCCCAAATATATTCCAGCGCCCGCTCGTTCCCGAACTCTGTAGCGTCTGGCGCGGCCGATTCGGTAATGCCATCGGTCAGAAGAACGGTGACGTGCCCGGGCTCTAAAGGCACCGGATCCAGACAGCTGAATGTACTCTCTGCGAACAGACCCAAAGGTGGCCCGGAACTCTCCAGGCGGCAGGCCACATCACCCCAGGGGCCAATCACAAATCCGGGAACATGCCCGGCGCCGCAATAGGTCAGAAGAAGGCGTTTGGGGTCGAGATGCGCCAGCGCCAGCGTGACAAAGCATTCGCTCTCGAGGTCTCTTAACAGCATCTGGTTTACTTTCGCCAGGATCTGGTCAGGACCCAGGCCCATAGCCGCGAAAGATCGCAAGTAAGCCCGTGTGAGCGCCATCACCAATGCCGATCCAAATCCATGGCCCTCTACGTCGCCCACGGCGATGGCAAGGCAGCCATCGGGCATAGGAATGAAATCGAAATAATCTCCTCCGGTTTCCTGGGCGGGATAGGCTGCTGCGCCTAAATCGAACCCCGGCAATTCAGGTGCCGCACCATAAAAACGCTGTTGCACCTCCCGCGCCAGC
>Ga0335076_10002006_pt1 | contig 20070 bp, 22 predicted proteins | sample Lox_Sample_25_FD_206717 | JGI IMG/M metagenome (GOLD analysis project Ga0335076, IMG submission 206717) | Soil microbial communities from Loxahatchee National Wildlife Refuge, Florida, United States - Lox_Sample_2.5 | ecosystem: Environmental > Terrestrial > Soil > Wetlands | place: USA...
TGCAGGGCTGGTTACAGATTTGTTTGACCTTGCTGATTGGTCTCGTGGTCAGCATTCCGACGGGGCGTTATCTCGCACGCGTGGTGACCGGCAGCGGATCGGCACTCGACCGCGTGTTCGACCCTCTCGACAATTGCATCTATGCGCTGATCGGCAGGCGCGTGTGTGCGCAAAAGATGGACTGGAAAATCTACACGCTGCACATGCTGGCAACGAACCTGACGATGGCAATCATCATCTTCCTGATCCTCGTTTTTCAGGACCACCTTCCATTGAATCCCCGGCATTTCCCGGGCATGGATCCGCTTCTCGCCTTCAACACCGCAATCAGCTACATCACCAATACCGATTGGCAGGCGTTTTCAGGCGAGACCTCGTTGTCGAACTTCAGCCAGATGGCGGCGATGACGTTTCCGATGTTCACATCCGCTGCCACCGGCTTCGTCGTTGCGATGGCCTTCATTCGCGCGTTCACGATCGGCGACGGCCGAACCGACCTCGGCAATTTTTACCGCGATCTGATTCGGTTCACGACGCGGGTGTTGATGCCCGCCGCGTTCCTGTTGGCATTGTTCCTCGTTCATCAGGGCGAGCCGCAAACGCTCGCCGCGTTCACCGTCGTGCACACCGTGCAAGGTGCCGAACAGACTATCGCCCTCGGCCCGGTGGCATCGCTTGAGACCATCAAGCATCTCGGAACCAACGGCGGCGGGTTCTTCAATGCCAATGCGGCGCACCCGTTCGAGAATCCGACGCCGATCACCAATCTCGTGCAGACCCTGCTGATGATCGTGCTGCCGAGCTCGATCGTCCTCTGCTTCGGCGAAATGATCGGCAGCCGACGACAGGGATGGGTGCTTTACGGCGTCATGGCGGTGTTGCTGATCCTGTTCCTTCCGATCATCGTCGTGTCGGAGCAGTCCGGCACTCCGCTTCTGACCAAAGCCGGCATTGAGGTGGTCGCATCAAGCCAGCAGCCGGGCGGCAACATGGAAGGCAAGGAGGTTCGATTCGGCGACGTTCAAAGCGCACTGTTTGCCGGCGTCACCACCTTGTTTACCACCGGCAGCGTCAACTCAATGCACGACAGCTTTACGCCGCTCGGGGGCATGGGCACCTTCATCGGCATGATGCTGCAGTGCGTGTTCGGCGGCAAGGGCGTGGGTTTCCTTGCCGCGCTGGTGTACGGCATCATCGGCGTCTTCATTGCCGGACTGATGGTGGGGCACACCCCGCAATTCCTGGGCAAGAAGATCGAGAAGCCCGAGATCGTGCTGGTTTCGCTGACGCTCCTGATCCACCCGCTGGTGATCCTGGCTCCGACTGGCTGGTCGGTCGTTGCACCTTACGGCGTGGCCACAATGGGCAATGCCGGCATGCACGGTTATTCCGAAGTGCTCTATGCCTTCACCACCTCGGCCGCAAACAACGGCTCTACGTTCGCAGGCCTGAACGGCAACACACCCTGGTACAATCTGGCAACTGCGGCCGTGATCCTGCTCGGCCGCTATCCGCCCATCATCTTCATGATGGCCGTTGCCGGGTCAGTGGCGGTCAAGCCGATCTGCGCGGTCACGCCGGGCACATTGCGCACCGATACGCTGAAGTTTGGGGCTTTTTGGCTGGGAACGATCCTGGTGATCGGCGCGCTGACTTTCGTTCCAGCTCTTGTGCTTGGTCCCGTCGCTGAGTTCTTTGCCATGAAGAGTGGATTGCTGTTTTGAAGGACTGCCGCATGTCGGAAGCGAAAGGTTTCCCATGAGCGATGTCGGCGTCAGTGCGAGGCCGACGCTTGGAAGACGCCGCGAGGCGCCGGTCAAGGCGGTTTACGATGCCGCCTTGTGGCGGCAAGCAACCCTGGATTCTCTTCTCAAGTTCGATCCACGAGTTCAGGTCCGCAATCCCGTGATGTTCGTGGTCTGGGTCGGCGCCGTCGTCACGGCTGCGCTCACCGTCGCCCCTCAACTGTTCGGACCATCTGACGCGTCCATGGCCTATAACGGCGTGGTAACCGTCATTCTCGTGCTGACCGTCTGGTTCGCCAATTTTGCCGAGGCGCTTGCAGAAGGGCGGGGAAAGGCAAAGGCCGCCTCGTTGCGCCGGACCAAGACCGAACTCACGGCAAATCGCGTGCTGGCATCTGGAACGAATGAGCAGGTTTTTGCAACCGCTTTGCGCAAGGGCGATCTGGTCCGTGTCGAAAAACAAGAATTGATTCCGGCGGACGGGGAAGTGCTCGAGGGCGTCGCCTTCGTCAGCGAGGCCGCCATCACCGGCGAATCCGCTCCCGTGCTGAAAGAGCCGGGAACCGACATGCACTCCTCCGTCACCGCCGGAACGCTGTTGATCTCCGATTGGCTGCTTATTCGCGTGACCGCCGATCCCGGCGAAAGCTTCCTCGATCGCATGATCCATCTTGTCGAGGGGGCCAGACGGCAAAAAACGCCGAATGAACTGGCGCTCACAGCCTTGCTTGCGATCCTGACCCTGATCTTTCTGATCGTCGTGACCGTGATGGCGCCGGTTTCTACTTATCTGCAGGCGCGAATCAACGTCGCCGACCTGATCGCGCTGCTGGTCGCGCTGATTCCGACGACGATCGGCGCGCTGCTCTCGGCCATCGGCATTGCGGGCATCGATCGCACGTTTCGCTTCAATGTGCTTGCGATGTCGGGCAAAGCGGTCGAGGCCGCCGGCGATGTGCATACGTTGCTGCTCGACAAGACCGGGACGATCACGGTCGGCGACCGCCAGGCGACCGAATTCCTTTCGCTTGAGGGTTGCGCGACCAACGAGCTCGTCGAAGCGGCCTATCTTGCGTCCTGCTTCGACACGACGCCCGAGGGACGAACGGTTATCACGCTGGGCGAGAAGCTCGGGGCCAGACGCGAGCTGTTGCCCGACGGCGCGCGTGCGCTGGATTTTTCGGCCGAAACGCGCATGAGTGGCGTCGACCTGCCGGACGGGCACATCATTCGCAAAGGCGCCGCCACAGCCGTGGTGGCCCACGTGGCGGCGGCGTTTGGCAGCGCTGAGCCAAAAGATCTCAAGCCAACGGTCGAACGCGTTGCGCATAAGGGCGCAACCCCTTTGGTGGTCGCGGTGAACGGCAAAATCCTCGGGGTAGTCGCGCTGTCCGATGTCCTCAAGCCCAATATCCGCGAGCGCATTATCCGGTTGCGCGACATGGGAATTCGCACCGTGATGGTGACTGGTGACAACCCGATCACCGCCGGCGCGATCGCGGCGCAAGCTGCCGTGGACGATTTTGTTTCCGAAGCAAAGCCGGAGGAAAAACTGAAGCTCATTCGCCGCGAGCAGGCGCAGGGCCGTCTGGTGGCGATGACCGGCGATGGAACCAACGACGCGCCAGCGCTCGCCCAGGCCGACGTCGGGGTTGCGATGCATTCCGGCACCAACGCGGCCAAGGAAGCCGCCAACCTGATCGATCTCGATTCTGATCCAACCAAGCTGATCGACCTCGTCACCATCGGCAAGCAGATGCTGATCACTCGCGGTGCACTGACGACGTTTTCGATTGCCAACGACGTTGCCAAATATTTTGCCATCATCCCGGCGATGTTCATTACCGCGCTGCCGGGGCTGTCTGCGCTGAACGTCATGGGCCTGGCAACGCCGCGGAGCGCGGTGCTGTCGGCATTGATTTTCAATGCCCTCATCATTCCTGCGCTCATTCCGCTCGCGTTGCGAGGCGTCCCGATCCGGGCGACCAACGCTGAAGCAACCTTTTACCGTAACCTGATGATCTATGGCGTCGGCGGACTGATGACACCGTTCATAGGCATCAAGTTGATTGATCTCGTCCTTTCCATCTAGAGGTTCCGAAATGCGTGAAATCCTGGCAAGCGCGTTGCGGATTTCGCTGGTCACCTGGGTTCTTTGCGGCCTCGCCTATCCGCTTGCACTGACCGCCCTGTCCCAGTGGCTGATGCCGTGGCAAGCAAACGGCAGCCTCGAGATGGACGCGCAGGGCCGGGCCATCGGCTCACGCCTGATCGGCCAGCAGTGGGACCGGCCCGAATGGTTCCACGGTCGGCCGTCGGCGACGACGGCTCTCGATCCAACAGATGCAAACAAGACGATCGCCGCCCCCTACAATGCCGACAATTCGGCCGGATCGAATCTCGGACCAGCCAGCAGGTCCCTGTTCGAGCGTCTCGTGGCCGATCGCAAGTCGCTGGACGAAGCCCAGCCGGAGCTTGCGGGAAGAAAGCTACCGGCCGACATGCTGACGACCTCCGCGTCCGGTCTTGATCCCGACATCAGTCCTGCCAACGCCGAACTGCAGGCTATTCGCGTGGCACACGCGCGAGGCGTCCCCGCGAACGACATTCAAGCGCTGATAGCCCAGCACATCAATGGCCGTTCCCTCGGGATTTTTGGCGAGCCGCGAGTAAACGTATTCGAACTGAACGTGGCTCTCGGGCGGGCGTACGAAAAGCAATAACGCGACACTTATCTGTGACCAATCAAATTCTGAGGCCGCCGACCTCAAGGTGCTGCCCACCAGATGTGCACAATGGGTTCAAGTAGAACTCAGCACGCACGTGTTTTCCGCTTTAGCCCACTCGGACATTTCTCAACGCAGTTGGAATATCTCAAACGCGCCAATGTCGGAAGTCCCAGTCACCAATTCGTCGTCGCGACCACGGACCGCTAGACTAAGGTTTCAGTCGTCGCTAAAAACGCTCAGGCCGCAGCAGGGCGTAAAGCAAATAGCACAGCAAGCCGGCAGCGACGACGGCGGCAAGTGAATAATCGAAGATCATTTTCGTTCTCCTCAGCGGCGTTCTCGTAACCCACCGAGGCCCAGCGCGACGACAATCCAACGTGCGCTGTTCCTCGCGCTTGTTTCTGGACGCGACGGTTGCGCGTTCCGGGAAAGAAGATCGCGGTGGATCAAGAGCGATAGGCGTCGCACCTAGTGTAAGGTACAATGCGCATATGTTTTCGAGATGAGTGTTGCGGTAACGTTGTAGGAAAGTAGTAAGAGTCCGAGGCTTTGACGTGAGCCATTGCGAGAAGCGGTATTTGGATCGCGTGATAAATCATCCGGGTGCTTGAGGCGGCTGCCTTTCTTGATTGAGGCCTTTTAGCTAACTTTCGGCCGTTGCCCCGATCACGGTCTCAAGCGCCGCGAAACGCTGTTGGAGTCTTACCAGATCGTCTTTTGGCAGGCGGCCAGCTGCAGCCGACCGTCACGCGCCGCGCGCGCTCGATAAGTCTGGCGCGCATGTCGGCACGCCGAGTGGTGCTTGCGATATCGTCGAAAGCGCGCAGCAACCTCAAGCTCACCGCCACGTCAGCAACCGCATAGTGCCTGATCTGCTCAAACGCCGTGTCGAGCAAGCCGTCGAAGCCTATCCACGGCACGAACAGCCGCAATACGTGCGGCGGCGCGTAATAGTAACACGGTGGCGGTATGCGGCTCAGCCAGAGGATCATGATCCGGCTGAGCTGATTCGCGCAGCTGATGGCCGTGCTTGGGTCGTTGACCGCGGGCGATATCGCGCGCAGCGCAACGTCGACGATCTGGATGATGCCGAACTCAACGTCCTGCTGCATGGTGCGCACCGATCCGACGTCGAAGGTTGCGATCGGGTGGAGCGCGCGGTCGGCCGGCGCGCGCTATTGAGGGTGGAAGTGTCATGCTCTGCCAAAGACGCTTCGTCGCGATCCGGCAACTGGAACGGGCCCCGCGGATAGGGAATGAGCTCGTCGATGACCAACTCAGTCTCGCGGGCAGTTCGATCCACGATGTGGTTGACGCTGATTGAGCGCGAAATGTGGTTGATGAAGTAAATCAGCCAGGCGGCTGCAGCAAGCTCCGGCGCTCGATAGTATCCTCCCTTGGCCATGATCGCCCAAGCGATGCGCGCCATCTTGTTGGCGACGGCAACGGCGATAAGCTTGGCCGGCTTCTTGGCGAGCAGCCTCATGACCCAGAGATTCTTTTGCGGATGCTGCCGGGCGTGTCGAACAACGGCCGTTGCACCGATGACGAGCAGCCGTCGGAGATAGCGATCTCCCAGCTTGGAGATGCCGCCGAGCCGCTCCTTGCCCCCCATCGAGTGCTGCCGCGGCACAAGTCCGATCCATGCTGCAAAATCCCGACCCGATTTGAAGTCACGCGGGTCTGGTAACAGTGGAAGCGATGGCCCTGGCCGCGATTACGCCTATCCCGGGCACGGTCTCGAGGCGGCAGCTCATATCATTGGCACGATGATGGGCGTGGATGGCGCGATCCAAAGTCCCGATCTGCAATTCCAGAGCAGCGAGTTGATCGACAATGGCCTGCAGCGCCTGTTTCATCGCGGATGGAAGAGCTTCGCGATTACTCCGGTCCGTGATGATCGCGGCAAGCTGCGCGAGACCTTCGCGTTCCGCCTCGGCAACGAGGCCGAACTCGGCGGGATGGGCTCGGAGCGCATTGATCAGCTGCGTGCGCTGACGGATTAAAGATCCCGCGTCCGATGCAACATCAGCAAGGCTTGCTGATCGGTCGACTTGATCAGCACGAACCGCATCGATGGGCGTGTCACGGCCTCACAGATGGCGGCCGCGTCGGCAGCATCGTTTTTCGACCGTTTGACATCGCCCGTCACGTAGCTCGGCGGCATCAGACGCACGGTGTGACCGAGTTTGGAGACTTCGCGCGCCCAATGATGAGCGGTCCCGCAGGCCTCCATGCCAACCAGGCAAGGAGGAATCTTGCTAAAGAAGTCGATGACCTGCTTGTGCCGCAATTGACGGGTGATGACGACCTTGCCCGCACTATTACGTTCTTGGCGAGATCAACGCCGATGGTGCTAACTTGCATGTGGACGACCCCTTCCGGTGATTCGTTGTTCAACGATCACCCTCTGGCACATTCGATGCCGGGAGCGGGCGTCGTCCACCACATCATTCGCGCCGTTTTGAGCGCCGGCCAGTCACTTCCAGTCCAGCCTGTGTAAAACGGACGTTCCCAGTATCCCGTCGGGCGTCGCAGGTTGGTGATTGCGGTCGGCCTCGGAATTTCCGACAAAGACCCTCGGGACCGGAAGCTGCGGCAAATACTGCTTGCCGAGCATAGGTGAGGGAGAACTCTCATGACCCGACATAGCATCCCGTTGGGCAAGATCCTCGGGATTCAGATTGGTTTGGACTACTCTTGGTTTCTGATCTTTGCACTGCTCACATGGATGCTTGCGGGTAGCTACTATCCCGAAGAATTCAAGCACTGGCCGCCGTTGCTTTACTGGTTGATGGGCGCGGTGACGGCCATCATGTTCTTTGGTTGTGTGCTGCTTCACGAACTCGGGCACTCCGTAGTGGCCCTGCGGTACAAGATACCGGTGCGCAGCATTACGCTCTTCCTGTTCGGGGGCATCGCTCAAATCGCGGCAGAACCGCCCAGTGCGGTCGCGGAGTTTTTTATCGCGGTCGCAGGCCCGCTCGTCAGTCTCGCCTTGGCGATACTTTTCTACGCGGTGCAGCCATTGGTCGCTGGCATGGAGCCATTGTTGGGCGTAGCCAAGTATCTGGCCTACATCAATCTGGCCTTGGCGCTGTTCAATCTGATACCCGGGTACCCGCTCGATGGTGGTCGCGTCTTGCGGGCCATCGTGTGGGCGATCACGGGAAATATGGGCCAGTCGACCATCATCGCAGCAAACGCCGGCCGGTTTTCTGCCTTCCTGCTGATATTTCTCGGTGTATGGCAGATAGTCACCGGCAATCTTGGTGGCGGGCTTTGGATTGCGTTCATCGGCTGGTTCCTCGACAACGCGGCGTCCATCCAGATACAGCAAGTGATGTTGCGGGGTCTGCTGACGGGCCATCGCGTTTCGGAAGCCATGAGTAGAGGTTGCGCCATTATTCAGGAAGACATGACGCTGCAGCAATTGGTGGACGAGCAGATCCTTGGTGGTGGGCAACGCAGTTTCCTCGTTAACCGAGGAGACCAAACTATTGGTTTGATAACCTTGCATCGGATCAAGGAAGTGCCGCGTCCCGAATGGACGACGACAAGCGCCGCCAAGGCCATGCTTCCCCGGGAACAGCTAAAATGCATCGGTCCTGATGCCGAGTTGTGGTCTGCCCTCCAAATGATGGACCGGAATGGAGTCAACCAAATGCCCGTTATCCGGGATCAGCATGTCGTCGGTATGTTGAGTCGGGAAGACGTTATAACTTTCCTGCATACGCTCCAGGAATTCGGAAATCCCACCAGCACAGCAACCGAAACTTAGGAGGTCGTAGCGATCCCGAAGGCCCACGTCCGAGTTGGGTTGAGCCGGTGACTTCTAATCTACTCAAGAGCGGACATCGTGAGACCCGCCCGACTGGTCGGGTTCGTGCCAAACCCGGACATCCGCGCAGGGGCAGTTGCACGAGAGAGAGCGATTGCCAGACCCGAATGTGACCCCTCCACCGCAAATTGGCTCAATAGCTTAACGCGCCGATCGGCGTCGGGACCCCGCGCCGATTCACAGGCGCCTAGCCGCGCGATGGCGGGCAGCGCTGCGATATTTGGAGTCTCCGCGCCGCGCCCGCCATCGGTCATGCCCGATCCTGTGGCGTTTCCTGCGAGATGGTGGGCGCATCTATCGCCCGTTCCAACGCGAATGCCCCCTTTCCCTTTGCGGCCCAGAGCGCTCGCGCCTCCACTCGGCCAGCCGCAACTCGCCGGGCCGCACCATGGTCAGGGCGATCAGCTTGAGCGCGTAGCGCACCAGTCCACCGTTCTTGGCGTCATAGACCTCAATCCGGCGCATCAGGTCGCCCACGTCGTCGGGATCGGTCAGCGCAGGGCGCGAATTGCCCTTGGGTGCCTTGCTGAGCGCGTACTTCAAATCGCGAGTGGGATCACTGCTACAATGCGAGGCGCCTACGCCAAATTGGAAGACTCGCGAAGCGGTCGAGCGTAGGCGTCCGACGGTGTAGTACCGCCCACGGGCCTCCACACGCCGGAATGCAGTCAGCAATTCCGGCGGAGCGATCTCGCAAAGCGGTCGATCGCCGATCTCGCGATTGAGCTGTGCGAGATTCCAGCGTTCCCGCTTGATCGTCGACTTGGCCTTGTTCTCTTTTTCGAGCTTCGTGGTCGCCCATTCTTCCCCGACTGCACGGAATGTGTGTGTGTGAGCTTTTCGTCTTCCTGTCGCTTGGCCTCGCGCACTGCGACCGGATCTTGGCCCTGATCGAGCAGCTTTTCCGCGCCGTGGCGCTTTCGCGCGCGGCCTTGAGTCCTACGCCGGGAAAGGTGCCAAAAGACATATTTTTGCGCTTGCCGCCGAAACGGTAGCGGTAGAGCCATAGCTTGGTCCCATTCGGCCGCACCACGACGCTCAGGCCCTGGCCGTCGGCAATCGCATATTCCTTGTCCAACGGCGTCGCATTGCGGATTTTTGCGTCGCTCAGTTCATCCATGGGAAGGCACCCTCGCAATCGGGCGGCCAGCCAGTGTACCCGGCTCTTCCAGTGTACCCGGCTCTTCCAGTGTACCCACAGTGTACCCGGAGACGCCGGATGCCATCGGACGGTCGCGAACCGTACCGGGCGTCAATATATGGCGAAACGCCTGATTTTACGAGGGTTCTTGCTGATCGGCGAACGGGCGTGGACGAAAAAGAACTGGGCCGGAAAGCCCAATGGTGCCCAGGGGCGGAATCGAACCACCGACACTGCGATTTTCAGTCGCATGCTCTACCAACTGAGCTACCTGGGCATCCCGCGAATGGTCCTTTCAGGAAGGACCGGCGAGCCGGCGGGTTATAGTGGCCTCGAGCCGCTGTGTAAACTGCGCGGAGCGTGCCCGGCGTAGCCCGCCAGGGCGAAGCAGGGCTATTCCTCAACTCATTGGCAAACAACGTCTATTTCTCGTCCTCTTCGTCGTTCTCGGAGCCGGGAACGACGTAGGTGCCGCTCAGCCAGCGGTTGAGGTCGACATCCCGGCAGCGCGGCGAGCAGAACGGCCGCGACGCCTCCTGCGCCTGCTTGCCGCAGATCGGGCACGTCCGCGCCTTGCCCGGGGCGCGCGCGGGCCTGTCAGCCTCCGCCGGCATTGAGCCAGCCGAAGCGGATCGGAAAGCCTTCGCCGCCGAGCAGCGTCACCGATTCATAGAGCGGCAGTCCGACCACGTTGGAATAGGAGCCGACCAACTTCACCACGAACGAGCCTGCGATGCCCTGCACGCCATAGCCGCCGGCTTTGCCGCGCCATTCGCCCGAGCCGATATAGGCCTGGATATCGTCTTCGGAGAGGCGCTTGAAGCGCACGCGAGTCTCGACCAGGCGCTGGCGGAAGGTTTCGCGCGGTGTCACCAGGCAGATCGCGGTATAGACGCGATGATTGCGGCCCGAGAGCAGCCGCAAGCACTGCGAGGCTTCGTCCACCAGGTTGGCTTTCGGCAAGATGCGGCGGCCGACCGCCACCACGGTGTCGGCTGCGAGTATGAAGGAGCCGCGCAGTTCGTCGTCGAGCTGCACCGATTTCAGCGCCGCATCCGCCTTCGCCCGCGCCAGGCGATTGGCGCAGGCGCGCGGCAATTCGCCCCGCCGCGGGGTCTCGTCGACGTCGGCCGGGCGCAGCGCGTCGGGCTCGATGCCGGCCTGGTTGAGCAGGGCCAGGCGACGCGGCGAACCGGAAGCAAGAACCAATTTGGGGCGGCCAAGCATGCGGGGGTTTGGTGGGGAATCGGGTGAGCGCGCGCGGAACGTATCGGATGGGCCTTGCTTTCACAACCCGTCGCGGCCGACCCCGGAGCCATTGATATTACTGCATTATGTCAGCCGCTCGCCGCCGGCACCTTGGAAAACCGCCGGCGGATGCGCATCGACAGCGCGTCGCAGACCTCGCGATAGGCGGCAAGCTTCTGGTCGCGGCTGCCCTCGGTCGTGGTCGGGTCGTGCGTCGGCCAATATTCCACGTCGGCGGCGAGCGTCCGCGTCAGATCCAGCGCCTTGTGATGCGCCTCCGGCGACAGCGTGACGATCAGGTCGAAATTCAGACCCTCCCAGTCCTCGAGCTCCTCGAAGGTGATCGGCCTGTGCTTCGAGATATCCTGCCCGAGCTCGGCCATCACGGCGACCGCAAACGGATCAAGCTCGCCCTTCTTGACGCCGGCGGAGCGGACATAGAGCGCGTGCGGAAACATCTGCTGCAACAGGCTCTCGGCCATCGGCGAGCGCACGCTGTTGAAGGCGCAGGCGAACAACACCGATTGCGGGTTGCGCGTCCGCGAGGCCGCCATCGCTACGCTCTCTCTGACTTTGATTCGCGCATGATCTCCGCGCAAACGCGTTCCGCGTTTGTCGCGAGGGAAAACCGGCTTCCACTTTTCGGAATCATGCTCGTTTTTGTTCGGGGCATGGCCTTTTCGGAAAACCGCTTCACGCTTTTCAGGGCCACGCCCTACCCTTTCCAGTGCAGGACGGTGATCAGCGTGAACAGACGGCGCGCGGTCTCGAAATCGAGGCGCACCTTGCCTTTGAGGCGTTCCTGGAGCGTGCGCGAACCTTCGTCATGGATCCCGCGGCGACCCATGTCGATGGCCTCGATCTTGTCCGGCGTCGCGGTGCGGATCGCCTGATAATAACTGTCGCAGATCATGAAATAGTCTTTGACGATGCGGCGGAACGGCGTCAGCGACAACAGATGCGCAACAACAGGCGTGCCGTCCTCGCGACGGATATCGAACATCAGCCGGTTGCCGGTAATGCCGAGATGCAGCGTGAACGGGCCATTGGCCTCATGGCCGTCGGGTGCAAAGAGATTCTCCTCGATCAGATCGTAGATCGCGATCGCGCGCTCATGCTCGATATCGGGCCCGGAGCGCCCGATCGATTCCTCGTCGAGCGTCACCGCAACGATGCGGTTTTTCGCGTCATCATGGGCGGGCGGCTTGGTCATGGCAGGTTGAGGCGCAATCCCACCGATCGCGAATGGGCTTCCAGCCCCTCCGCCTTGCCGAGCTCCATTGCGGCCGGCCCGAGCGCGCGCAACTGATCTACGCCGCATTTCAGGATCGACGTGCGCTTCATGAAATCGAGCACGCCAAGGCCCGAGGAGAAGCGCGCCGAGCGCGCGGTCGGCAGCACGTGGTTGGAGCCGCCGACATAGTCGCCGATCGCTTCCGGCGTGTGCGGCCCTAAGAAGATCGCACCGGCATTGCGGATTTGCCCTGCAAGACCTTCCGCATCCTTCGTCATGATCTCCAGATGCTCGGCCGCAATCGCGTCCGCAAGCGGCACGGCCTCGGCGAGATTGTTCACCAGGATGATCGCGCCGAAATCCTGCCACGAACGGGCAGCGATGTTTGCCCGCGGCAGGGTCGCAAGCTGCGCCTGCACGGCGCGCGCGACATCGTCGGCGAGACGTTCGCAATCCGTGATCAGGATCGATTGCGCGCTTTCGTCGTGCTCGGCCTGGGCCAAGAGGTCGGCCGCGATCCAGTCGGCATTGCCGGCTTCGTCGGCGATGACAAGCACCTCGGAAGGACCGGCGATCATGTCGATGCCGACCTTGCCGAACACGAGGCGCTTGGCGGCGGCGACATAGGCATTGCCGGGACCGACGATCTTTGCGACCGGCGCGATCGTCGCCGTGCCGTAGGCGAGGGCCGCAATCGCCTGCGCGCCGCCGACACGATAGATTTCCGACACGCCGCCGAGATGGGCTGCCGCCAGCACCAGCGGATTGAGCTTGCCGTCGGGCGACGGCACCGCCATCACCAGCCGCGACACGCCGGCGACCTTCGCCGGCACCGCGTTCATCAGGACGGACGACGGATAGGCCGCAGTGCCGCCTGGAACATAAAGGCCGACGGCCTCGATCGCGCTCCAGCGCCAGCCGAGCTCGACGCCGGCGGCATCCGTGAAGCGCTCATCCTTCGGCACTTGCCGCCGGTGAAAGGTCTCGATGCGGTCGCGCGCGAATGTCAGCGCGTCCAGCGTCGCCGCGTCGCAGGATTTTGCCGCCGCCTCGATCTCGCTTGCCGTGACGCGCAGGCGCGTGGCATCGAGATCGAGCCGGTCGAATTTCTTCGTGGCTTCCAGCAGCGCGGCGTCGCCACGCGCCGCAACGTCCTGCACGATCCCCCGCGCGGCCGCTTCCACGTCGGCCGACGCCTCGCGTTTGGCGGCGAGGAATCTTGCAAACAGTGCGTCAAAATCGGCGCTGCTGCGGCTGAGGCGAAGGGGCATTTTCGGGCGTTCCGGGATTCGATCGACATATTGGAATGGCGCGGCGGCCACACGCCGTCAACCCCGACGGCGCCCATTGGGCGCCGTCGTCCCGGACAAGCGAGCATTAGCGAGCGCGATCCGGGATCCATACCCACAGACCATCGGGTTGCGAAGGACGTCGACCAGCGCGCCCCTTCGGATGGATTCCGCGGTATGGGTCCCGGCATTCGCCGGGACGACCATGGATGTTAACCGCCCCGCCCCTCGCCCTCGCCAACACCCTCCGCCCCGAGGTCAGTCAGCTCGCATTCCAGGCACTCGAGGTCCAGCCGCAAGGCCCCGCCATCGGCGAACAGAAGCAGCGCGCAGCCGCCTGGCGCCTCGCCGGGGCAGAATTCGATACCGACGAGTTCGAGCGGCTGCGACGGGTCGACGTCGCGGGAGCGGCAGGCGAGCACGCGGTCGAAGCGGAGCGCGGCGACCAGGCGCCGCGGCGCAGGCTCGCCTGAAATCGCCTGCTCCCAGTCGAGCCGGCTCATGCCGATCACAAGCCGCTTCTCCCGCGCACGCCAGATGATGTCGCAGCCCCTGACACGCGCGTCCTGCACATGCGCCGAAATCACGGCAAGGTCGTCGGCGTCGAGCGCGATCAATTTGAGCTGGGGCGACACCGGCCGTTGCCTCTGACGTTGGCGCAATCCTTATCGCAAGACCGGTTCCCATTTTTGCGGGATACGCGCAACAAATAAATCTAATCGCTGATACGCTCGATGTTGGCGCCGCAGGCCTTCAGCTTGTCCTCGAGCCGCTCGAAACCGCGGTCGAGATGGTAGACGCGGTTGACCATGGTCTCGCCCTCCGCCGCAAGGCCCGCGATCACCAGCGACACCGAGGCGCGCAAATCGGTCGCCATGACGGGCGCGCCGCGAAGCTGCGCGATGCCCTCGATCCGCGCGGTCTCGCCGCTCAAGGAGATTTTCGCGCCGAACCGCGCCAGCTCCTGGACATGCATGAAGCGGTTCTCGAAAATCGTCTCGGTGATTTCGGAGGCGCCCTGCGCGCTCACCATCAACGCCATCAATTGCGCCTGCAGGTCGGTCGGGAAGCCCGGAAACGGCGCGGTTGTCACCGTCACGGGCTTGATGCCGGCGCCATTGCGGGCGACGCGGATGCCGTCGGCATTGATGGAGATGTCGGCGCCGGCCTGCTCGAGCACATCGAGCGCCGATTGCAGGAGCTCGGGCCTCGCGCCCGAAAGCTGCACGTCGCCGCCGGTCATGGCCACCGCCATGGCGTAGGTGCCGGTCTCGATGCGGTCGGGCAGCACGGTGTGGCGCGCGCCATGCAGACGCTCGACGCCCTCGATCACGATGCGCGGCGTGCCGGCGCCGGCGATTCCTGCCCCCATCTTGTTGAGGCAATCGGCGACATCGGCAACCTCGGGCTCGCAAGCCGCGTTGGTGATGATGGTGGTGCCGCGCGCCAGCGCCGCCGCCATCATGGCGACATGGGTGCCGCTTACGGTCACCTTGGGAAAGGTGATCTCGGCGCCGGTGAGGCCGTTCGGCGCTTTGGCCACGACATAGCCGCGATCGATCGAAATATCGGCGCCGAGCTTTTCAAGCGCCATGATCAGCAGATCGACCGGCCGCGTGCCGATGGCGCAACCGCCGGGCAGCGACACTTTTGCCTCGCGCATCCGCGCGATCAGGGGCGCGATCACCCAGAAGCTCGCGCGCATGCGCGACACCAGTTCGTAAGGCGCGGTGGTGTCGATGATGTCGCCTGCCGAGATGTGCAGGGTCTGGCCCTGATAGGCGCGGTCGCCGACGCGCTTGCCCTGCGAGGTGATGTCAACGCCATGATTGCCGAGGATGCGCTGCAGCTGCGCAACGTCGGCAAGGCGCGGCACATTGTCGAGGATCAGCGTGTCCTCGGTCAATAGCGCGGCGATCATCAGAGGCAGCGCCGCGTTCTTGGCACCGGAAATCGGAATGGTGCCCTCGAGCTTGTTGCCGCCGACGATGCGAATGCGATCCATGACAAGTCCTGTACGAAGTTCCGCGAAACCATCCGGGGTGGGAACAAGGTAGAGACGGCCCCATTTGCGGCAATTTGCAGGCCGCGCGAGACCTGCCCACGCGCCTTGGCGCAGCTGTTGAAAACCAGCCAGGGAGGTTCCCGATCAGGACGGCTTGAATCGCCGCACCGCGCCGATGATCATGATGATGAAGAACAAGAGCACGACGCCCTGCACGACGCCGAACACCGGGCCGCTCGGCGGGTTGCCCGGCGCGACCGCGGCAAGCGCGGGGATTTTCATAAAACTCTGGATCACCAGCACGAACATGTTGATGTAGAGGGAGAGGAGCGCGGTGACCACATAGATCCAGCGCGACGCACCGGCGAGCCCGGTGACGTACAGGGCGATGCAGGCGATTGCGAGCAACACCAGCGAGATGATCGAGAGGATGTGCGACGGCAACAGTTTTTCGAACGGAAACATCAAGCCGGTCACGCTAGTCAGGATCGTGAACAGCAGGAAGAGCCCGGTCATGGTCGGCATCTTGTTCGAACCCAGCATGCCGAACATCACGATGAAACCGGCTGCGATCGCAATCAGGCTGATGACGACGTGAAGAGTGGTGAAGGCGGATAAGCTGAGACCCAACATCATGACACGCTCCCCTGCTCAAGAATCATTGGATGGTAGCTCCCACGCAGCCGAAACTCCACACGCGCTCGCGCGCGCGGGGCAATCGTGTTTGCATGGCTTTTGTGCAGGCGTCACAAAACGCGAGCTTCACCTCTCCCCTGCGGGGAGAGGTTAACGCGCCCGCGGATGGAGTCGCCGAAAGCCGATCAAACGCTACAGCGCCGGCTTGGCGACGTCGGCGAGGAAGCCGTGCAGCGCCGCCACCACCTGCGCGCCCTCGCCGATCGCGCCGCCGACACGCTTGACCGAGCCGGAGCGCACGTCGCCGACCGCGAACACGCCGGGGACCGAGGTCTCCAGCGAGGCGACCGGCCGCCCCAGATTGAGTTCGGACTGCGCGCCGGTGACGACAAAGCCGCCGCGATCGAGCGTGACGCCGCAGCCGTCGAGCCAGGACGTGGCGGGATCGGCGCCGACGAACAGGAACAGGTTGCGGATATCGTAAGTCGTCTCTTCGCCGGAAAGCCGGCTTTTCCAGCGCACGCGCTCCAGCGATGCGTCGGCCGTGCCCTCGAGCCCCACCACCTCGGTGTTGAACATCAATTCGATGTTCGGCGTCGCCTCGATGCGCTCGATCAGATAGCGCGACATGCTGGCCCCTAACCCGCCGCCGCGGATCATCATGTGCACCTTGCGCGCATGGCCGGACAGGAACACGGCCGCCTGCCCCGCCGAATTGCCGCCGCCGACCAGCGCGACCTCCTGGTCGGCGCAGAGCCGCGCCTCAACCGGCGAGGCCCAATACCAGACGCCGCGGCCTTCGAAATCTTTCAGGTTCTCGATCTGCGGCCGCCGGTAGCGCGCGCCGCTCGCCACCACCACGGCGCGGGAGCGGAGCTCGTCGCCGCAATCCAGCGCCAGCGCGAAGGTGCCATCCTTGCGGGAGCAATCCAGCGATTTCACGCTCATCGGAATCATGATCTCGGCGCCGAATTTCTGCGCCTGCGTGAATGCGCGGCCGGCGAGCGCCTGGCCGGAGATGCCGGTCGGGAAGCCAAGATAGTTTTCGATCCGCATGCTGGCGCCGGCCTGGCCGCCGAAGGCGCGCGAATCCAAAACCACGACCGAGAGCCCCTCGGACGAGGCATAGACCGCGGTCGCCAATCCCGCGGGCCCGCTGCCGACGATCGCGACATCGTAGATCTTGTTGCCACGCGGGCCGCCGATCATGCCGATCGCCATGGCCAGCTCGTGTTCGCTCGGATTACGCAACACGCGCCCGTCATAGGCCACCACCAGCGGCCAGTCCGACGGCGAGGGCGAGTAGCGCGCAATGATCTCGGCCGCATCGTGATCGCGCTCGGGATCGAGCAGATGATGCGGAAAGCCGTTGCGGATCAAAAAATTCTGCAGGCCCGCGACGCTGGTCGAATTCGGAGGGCCGATCAGCACCGGGCCGCCAACCCCGCCCTGGATCAAGCTCACGCGGCGCAGGATCAGGGCGCGCATGATGCGCTCGCCGAGATCGGCCTCGGCCACCAGCAGCGCGCGCAACTGATCCGGCGGAATGAGCAGCGTTTCGACATCGCCCTCGGCATGGCCATCGACCAGCGCAGGGCGCCCCGAGAGTTGCCCGACCTCGGCCAGAAACTGCCCGGGACCCTGGTCGATCACGGGCGTGACATGGCCGAGCCCGTCGCGCTGGGTGATCGCGACATGGCCGGACAGCACGACGAACATGCCGGGGCCGCGCTTTCCCGCCTCGAACAGACGCTCGCCATGCCCGTAGGTTCGGATGCTGCCGAACCGGCGCATCCGAGCGATTTCCGAAGGCGTCAGTTCGGGAAACGTCTGCGCGTGGCGCGGAAAGACCGCGGCCATCGAGCTGCGGCCTGCGCTTGGGGTTTCCGTCGCACCGTCTGCCGCCATGGCCATTCCCTTTACCTCGACCCGAAGCAACAACCCGCGCCGATACAATCAGTCGGGCGACTTGCCAACCTGCCCAGTTGGCTGGGCTTCACGGCCCGATGACGGCGTCTCGGCCAGTTTGCTGCGCTCCTTCTCCTGCGCCTTGCGCCGCTTGAGGTTTTCGCGCAGCGCAAGCTTCAGCCGATCCTGCCGCGTGGCCTTTTTCCGGTTGTCGCCTTTCCCTGACCGATCCATCATGTTGGTGAGCCTATCACATCACCGTGGCGGCCTTATGCCGAGCCCTGTGCCGTCGTCGAGGCGCGCAAACGATCATCCGATCAAGGTGTTATGCCCGCGAGCAAAGCGGAACCGAACCCTGGCCGCATCTGGCCTGTTTGCAGCGGCAACAGGCCGACGGTCCCAGCTTTTTCGGGGTTTCTCGTGCTTGCGCCTCAAGGGGGCTTGTGGCAAGAACCGGCCGCCAGTGGCGACTTTTTGGCCGATTCTCCTTTGCTTGCCGTCCCGCATGCTGCCGTAGCTCAGTGGTAGAGCACTCCCTTGGTAAGGGAGAGGTCCACAGTTCAATCCTGTGCGGCAGCACCAGCTTTGCGAACCCTTTCCGCGATATCAGCGACCAACCTTCCGAGACAGATTGCTCATGAGCAAGCGATGGCGCGTCGGCATTTCCTGATCCTGCCTCCCGCTCGCCGACAGGGCGCGGGGATGTACGCGATGAAGAGGCAGGAATGCTGAAGAGAGCGGCAATCGCTGCAATCGTCGTGGCCTGTGCGACCGGCGCGCTCGCGGATGCGCAAACGGATTGCGATCGCGAGGATGGCCCGCCGGATCAGGCCATCATCGCCTGCTCGCAGGTCATCGAGGTCGACTCTCGAGCGGCCTGGGCTTACTTCAAGCGCGGCGACGCCTATCAGTTCAAAGGCGAGCTCGACCGCGCCGTCGCCGACTTCGACAAGGCCATCGCCCTCGATCCGAAATTCGCCCTCGCCTACAACAACCGCGGCGTCGCCTATCAGGCCAAACGCGATCACGATCGCGCCATCGCCGACTTCGACAAAACTATCGCGATCATCGATCCGAAGGACGTCGTCGCCGGCGCCGCCCATTTCAATCGCGGCAACTCCTATCAGGCCAAAGGCGAGCTGGATCGCGCCATCGCCGACTTCGACGAGGCCATCGCCGTCGATCCAAAGCACTTCGACGCCTACTATGACCGTGGCAACGCCAATCGGCTCTACCTTGGCCAGTGGCACATTGTGAAAGGCAATAGAGCGGACGCCGAGACGGCGCTCCGGGCCGCGGTGGACACATGCCCCAGGTCTTCCGCCGAATACAGGTCCGCCATCGCCGAGCTGAAGCGGCTCAAGCCCTGACGATTTGCGGAAATCGCGCCCACACTCCGCCGTGTGCGAGCTTAAAAAGCCCCGCGATGCCGTGTCCGCTTTGCTCGCATAAGTAGACGTTGGAGGGCGTCAAGGCGCGCAACTCTCTCTGGAGTCGAAGCAGTCACCATCCTAGTGCTGAACTTCCTTGAAGCGAATGACGACGCCCGTCGGTTCGGGATGGTGTGTCGTCAATTTTGTAAAGTCCGCATCGCTCCAATCGGCAATGCTTATGATCTCTCCGTTCTCTGCTTCCATTCCAGGAACCTCGATCAGTTCCAACACGTTCAGTCCCCTGGCGTCGAGAAAGAATGTGTGATGCCCAAACAGTTCGCTGAACTCCGCGACTGCGGGGTGATCCTCGGCAAGCACCTGTGCTTGAAACTGAGACAAGGTCTTGCCTATCTGGACTCTGTTTAACTTCATGAACTGCTCCTGATCTGTGGCGTCTAAACGCCGCTCCCTCTGCATTCGCCGATGGGCTTTTCGCCTGCTCCTCGAAATCATTCAAAGAAAAGCTCCCGAGCGGCGAATTGCCCAAGAGATTTCGCCCGGAAGCGGGCTCGCTGCTTGGGTGGATTCCGAACTTCAGAAGCGCGAGGCGGCTGCTCGGCCGCGTTCGGTCACCCGATAGGACACAACATCGCCGGCGTTTGTCATGGAGGCCTTCAACCAGCCCAGTTCGACCAGGCGCTGATATTTGTCGCGGGCAAGCTCGCCCGTCACGTTCTTGTGGCCGCCGGCAGCGACGATTTGCTTGATCAGTTTGAAATCATCGGGCTGCGCCATAGCCAAAGCTCCACGGTCGCCATCAGAACATTCCAAGCTGGGCGGTCAACCCTGCTCAACGACCAGGCATGTGGCCATCTCAGCCCAAATATTCCGCGATCTCCTCAAGCGAGGCATCAAACCGCT
>Ga0335076_10002007_pt1 | contig 20068 bp, 13 predicted proteins | sample Lox_Sample_25_FD_206717 | JGI IMG/M metagenome (GOLD analysis project Ga0335076, IMG submission 206717) | Soil microbial communities from Loxahatchee National Wildlife Refuge, Florida, United States - Lox_Sample_2.5 | ecosystem: Environmental > Terrestrial > Soil > Wetlands | place: USA...
GGATACTCCGGAAGCGTTGAATAAACTGCTTACACTTATCCCTTATCAAAGGATCGGCGAGCCCGAAGATATTGGCGATGTTGCTGTCTGGCTGGCCAGTGATGAAAGCGACTATGTGAATGGCACTTCAATTTTTGTCGATGGAGGGATGTTGCTTTATCCTGGATTTACAACGAACGGATAAAATCATTTGGAATTAAAAAATATTTATCAGATCAGGCATTATTATACACTTTAAAAATTGTTTCGCGTAAGGGATCTCCTTTATCAGATGCAATGAATTCAAGTATGTCTGCTAATTGATCCGGTTTGACCCAGTTTGAAGGATCAACGTCGGGCATGCTTTTTCTGTTTAATGCGGTATCAATAGTACTGGGCACAACAACCGAGGCTACAATATTTTTTCCTTTATTTTCTTCATTAATAAAATCGGCGAGTTTAAATAAAAGCGATTTTGACAATGCATAAGCAATCAGGTTTTTTCCCTGAGCAGGCTTGAGGGCAGGCCGGGCTCCGATAAAGACCAGTCGCCCGTATCTATTTTGTTGCATATGTGTGATCAGCGGGCGGGCAACAAAATAAGCAGTTTCAAAATTCAGCGCAAATTGTTTTTGAATATTTGTGCCTGTCGTAGAAGCTACATTGCCCATGGCGAAGCCGCCTACGAGCAGGAAAGCACAATCTACTTTTTTATATCGCTCAATAATATTATTTACAAAGTCGGTTGTTTCCTGTTCATTAGTCAGGTCGACCTGTTTGAATTCGAAATTTTGACTACCGGATGCAAAGCTGAGCTGATCATTTTTCCCATCCACAGCTATGACTTTATAATTTCCATCCAGGAATTTTTTTACTGTAGCCGCGCCGAGATTGCCGTTGGCGCCAGTAATGATTATGGTTTTCATAATTACTTAATGATATTTCGATATATAATAATGGTCGTCGGGGTGTTGCAGAATGTAGAGCCAATCCTTATCGACCTAAATATTTTTCTTTAATAATATTTATATGATGCAGTTCATGACCTGCAATATGATATGCTGCAGCCCTTACGCTCATCACATGATTATTTGCGACTCCTGATCTTGTCAATGCTTTTTTCTCCAGACTGTTAAAAAAAGCAAGAGTAGAATTTCTGACAGCCCGATATTCCTTCAAAATATCTTTTATGGAACGAGCATTGGCTCCTGAATACCGCACAAAATCATCCTGTTCAAATCCAGGCAGTTCAGTTTTGTCGTTCCTGGCAAATCGTAAAGCTCGGTAGGTATAAATCCGTTCGTCGTCAACGATGTGCGAGACAATTTCTTTTATGGTCCATTTGTTTTCGGCATACCGATAGAGTAATTGCTCTTCCGAAAGTGAACCAATAAGCTCTTTGGTACTTTTCAAATTGTTCCTGAGATGTTTTAAAACATTCCTGTCGTCTGGCAAAAGCCCGATATACATCATTGCATAAGGAGCAAATTCTCCCTCGGCCGGTTTTTCAATCTTTTTCAATCTGATTTATTTATATCAAAGATAGAAATTGTTGTAGTTTGGAATTAAAGCCAATAATGATGAACCTCCGGGGTACTCTGATACCCCGGAGGTTCAACCAGCAGAATTTCTGATTTGATATGGATTTTCTATAAACAAAAGAGTGACCAGAAGGCCACTCTTTTGTTTATCCTGATTGTGAAACCGTAGTTATTGCTTAATAAACTTAGCGATCATTGTTTTGTTTGAGCCGATAATGGCCTGGAGAACATATGTGCCACCCGCTAATCGGGAAATGTTCAGGGATGTCTCCATATAACTCTGTGGTTTTTGCATCTGTGTTCCGTTCACGAGTCTTCCATTCATATCGAATATGTTCACTTTAACTTCACCCGTACTGTCACTGATGAGTCGCAGGTTTATCACATCATGCGCCGGATTCGGATACAGTACTATTTGTTCGGATGCTCTCAGTGTATTTATCACACTGACTTTTACTGTTGCAGATGCTGATACCCCGTTGCTGTTGGTAACTGTCAGTTGGAACATATAGTCACCCACAATTAAATCACTGATTGTCGACACTGCACTGCTGAATGAAGAGAAGGTTGCGGAATTAGGTCCGCTGATTTCCTGCCATTCGTAGCTCGAAATGCTTCCGCCCGGAGCGCTGGATGCGCTTCCATCAAGTATCGCTATGCTGGCCGGAAGAGCGATAGTCGTATCCTGCCCCGCATCGGCTATCGGAGCCATGGGCTGGGTAGTCGCATTGTCAACGGTGATGGTCACCTGAGCTTTCGAAGCGGCACCGCTATTATCGGTTACAGTCAGTTCGAAAACATATTGGCCTGCTACAATCAATCCACTTACAGAGGAGGTGGCTGAAGTTGCCCCGGCAATAGTTGCCGTGCTAGGTCCTGATACCTGGGCCCAGCTATAAGCTACAATCGCTCCATCCGGATCAAAGGATCTTGTACCATCCAGGGCCACTGTATTTGTCGGCAAAGTAATGGTTTGGTTAATTCCTGCATTAGCAACCGGCGGCTGATTGGGACCAACAGGCGCTGCGTTTACCGTAATGTTCACCTGTGCTTTTGCAGTTGCGGCACTGTTGTCAGTTACAGTTAGTTCAAAAACATATTGTCCTGCTACCAGTCCAACTACTGTCGGGGTAGCTGTGGTGGAATTGGTAATCGTGATAGCTCCGGGGCCGGAAATCTTGGCCCAACTGTAAGATACAATTGTTCCATCCGGGTCATACGATTTCGTACCATCCAGGTTCACTGAATTTGTCGGTAGAGTGATGGTCTGATTAGGACCTGCGTTAGCAACCGGAGGCTGATTGATTGCCGGAGCCACAGTAACTTTTACCTGTGCTGTTGCAGTAGCGCCCTGGTTGTCGGTTACGGTTAATTGGAACACGTATTGCCCTGCCTGTAATCCGCTCACCGTGGGCTTGGCTGTGTTGCCATTAGTAATGGTTGCAGTGGAAGGACCTGAAATTTCAGTCCAGCTGTATGAAGCAATTGTGCCATCGGGATCTGTGGATGCCGATCCATCAAGTCCGGTTGAATTAACAGGCAGCGTGATGGTCTGACTTGCTCCTGCATTTGCAACAGGCGGCTGGTTAGGTGCAGCGTTGACTGTTACGGTTACTGAATCTGAAGCAGTAGCTCCGGTATTGTCAGTAATGGTGAGTTTGAAGATATAAACCCCTTTAACAAGATTGTTTACAGCAGTGACGGCATTTCCGGGTGATGCAATGGTAGCACCGGCGGGTCCTGAAGCTTCTGTCCAACTATACGTGCTGATGCTTCCGGCCGGAGCCTGTGATGCACTGCCATTCAGGGTTATAGTATTTGTGGGCAGCGTGATTGTCTGATCCGCGCCTGCATTAGCAACAGGGGGCAGACTTCCGGCGCTGATCACTGTAACTTTCACCTGTGCATTACCGGTAGCTCCCTTATTATCAGTCACGGTTAACTGGAAGACATATACACCGGCCTGCAAGCTGCCTTCCTTCGGCGTAGCTGTGTTACCGTTAGTAATGACAGCTGTGGAGGGACCGGAAACCTGAATCCAGTTATACGAAGCAATCGTACCATCCGGATCGGCTGAAGCAGTTCCGTTAAGGGTAACTGAATCGAGGGGGAGTGTAATAGTCTGGCTTGCACCTGCATTGGCTACGGGCGGCTGATTTGCAGCAGCATTCACAGTAACGCTTACGGTATCTGAAGCTGTTGCTCCACCATTGTCTGTAACCGTCAGTTTAAAAACATATACTCCCTGTACCAGATTATTTACGGCGGTTGTAACTCCTGCAGGGTTTGCAATCGTTGCAGCTGAAGGGCCGGAACTTTGTGTCCAGCTATAGCTTACAATGTTTCCTGTAGAATCCTGATCCTTTGAGGCACTTCCGTTAAGGGTTACACTATTGGTCGGTAATGTGATGGTTTGTGATGCACCAGCATTAGCAATGGGTGGAAGGTTGACTGCAGGATTAACAGTAACCGTATCATATGCTGTTGCTGTCGCGCCATTGTTATCAGTGACAACGAGTTTAAAAATATAAGTTCCCTGTTTTAACCCTGAAGCAGTCGCCGTAGCGGTTGCTGCATTTGTCAAAGTTGAAGCAGCGGGTCCTGAATTTTGGGTCCATGCATATATGGATATAATTCCATCCGGGTCATATGATTTTGATCCGTTCAGGGAAACCGTGTTGGTAGGAAGAGTTATAGCCTGATTGCTTGGTGTCACCACAGCTAGCGGAGGCTGATTAACAGGAGGGGGAATGATCGCACCCGTGTGTTGAACAGCTCCTACATCATATGCCCCACTTCTTGGAGTATGGTAGATATCATCTGTTATTAACGGGATCGTCAGACCTTTTCCAAGTACCGGGCTGCCTGCGTAAGGAATGCAAGTCGTTGGGTCCACCACCCCGGTATTGGTATTAAAATATAAATTGTTCGAAGTATCAGCGACCCAGGTCTGGCTCGATTGGTCCATCGCTATCTTCGGCTTATTATTTGTCTGCAGGTTAAATCCGAGGTTATTCTTGACTTCGCATATATAAGGAGGAGGAAAATTTCCAATTACTGCAACAGAAGACCAATATCCGATATTGTCAGCCTTGTTTCCACTGGTGTTATTCCAAACGTAACAGTTACCCCCCGTCACATAATTGGTAAATACTGTTTGATCTATTCGGGTATCGATTGTTCCATAAGTAGCCGTATTCAAATCGATGTTATCATAAAAATAGGTCGTGCCAAGTCCGTTCAGTCCAACGTTCCAGATTCGCATGATATACCCTCGTCCACCATTTCTATATATATGGTGAAAAGAACCATTCCCGTTGATGTAGATGAGTCCAACGTCTCCCATTACGGTGATTACGCCTTTATAGGTTACTCTCCAATCATGGAAATTGGCTCTGAAATAGATACCTCTTACTTCTGTTCCATTGGTCAGGGTGCTGTCAATAGTAACGTGTGATATGATCATACTGTCCATATAACACACACCGTTGTTTGTATTTCCCCAACTCCCCATGAGTAACCCGTTTGTCTGGTAAAGTTTCAGGCTATCAAAGGTCATCATATACATCTTCATGCTGGAGGTATCCCCGTTATACGCATTATTATCGGAAGCATCATTGGCTACGCCGGATACATAGGTGAAGTTTATATTTTTCTCGGTACATCTTCTAAAATTCCCATTCCAACGGATACCGCTTCCATTTACGTTCAGAAAATTGAAACCTGAAAAAGTCACACCGACCAGGGTTGTTAGGGTAACCGTCCCGGTGAAAGTAACCGTGCCGCCGTTATTTGTAATGGTGATCCAATTCAGGTTGGAAAAGTTTCCGCCGGAATAAGTTCCGGGTGTGATAGCGAGTACATCGCCGGGATTGAGGCCGGCCATTGAAGTTTGATTGAGTGTACCACTACCTGTTCCAATGACTACCGTTTTGGCATCTACCTGTTGGGCAAATGAAAATGCGAACAAAAACAATAAAAAGCGGATAAAAATAGTCAGGGGAGATAATGGTCTCCTAAGGGCGTAAAAATTGCCTTTCATAGACTTGGATTTTATTTGTTTCTAGGTTACGATGCCAACAAAAGTCGATATATTTAAACAAATTTCTTGCCAAAAAAAGCAGTTATAATGGATTAACAATAAAAATTACTTGCAAAAAAAATTGTGACCCTTACTCAAAATGGGAAAATTCCAAAATCAAAATTTTTGCCACAAGAATCGATGTTGAATAAATGTTGATAAAACATTATTTATGCACATCCCTTATATGCGGAGAAGTAAACGGAAAAATTAATTGGAAGTGTATGTGCTGAGTCAAATACAATAAAAAAAATTATTTGTATTTGTATTGGTATTCAATTCTCCCCAACAATTCCTGTCGCTTGGTAAAGCAGGTTTCTTTTGATTTCAGCCCCCGTTCATTGTATTCATAGATCCATTTCTGATAGTCAGAAGTTCCTTCCGAAACAAAAAGCATGGAGGCTAATCTCTTCTGGTCATCATAGGTAAACATATAGTCGGGCAGAAGTCGCTGCGCTTTCTCATTGTACCGGACAATATCGGTCAGGAGGTTTTCGTTACTATAATAATAAAAAATCACGGGAAGGGAAATGTTGTTTCGAACAGATCTCTCCTCAGTGATATTTCCTTTTTCATCTGAAATAAATTGCACGTAGGTCGTATCCGTTTCATTCTTTATTTTCTGCATGGTGACTGGTGAGCCACTCTCGTTGTATTTCCAGATATGTTTTTCTGAATTTATTACATGGTTGTCGGTTTCGACCGAGGTATTTACTATGGATACAACACGTCCGGCAGTGTCATATTCATAGAGGGTTGTACTTTCATAAGTATCGCTTGTATCAATTGTTTTTTTCAGCAGCCCTTTTTCATCGTAGTAAGCAATAAGGTTTGATTCCATACTGACAGTGGAATGAGTATAGGTATCGATGGAAGTAAAATCAGATGCTATCGTTTGCCTACACTCGAATCCTTCTGTAGGCTGGCCATTACTCTCGAAACTGTTCAATTGTACCGAAGTGACCTGGTTTTTTTTATAGTCCTTCCACTTTTCAATGGTTTGCCTGGTAACGATGATGTCCTTGTAATAATATTGGGCAGAAACGGTTTTTATTAGCAGCAGGAACAGAAGGCCGGTCAGTCCTTTCATTGTAGTCTATTGTATAATAATAATATGGTAAAATTATGGTCCCTGATTTAAAACGAAGAAAAGCTTTATTTAATATGTGAAACGCCATACTGTTCGTTTTGCCGGGGCCCTTGCGGGAAGCAATCACAACCTAATCGCCTTTTGCTTATTTTTAAACTAAATTTCTCTATTGTCCCATTCAAAAGAAAGAGTCGAAAAAATTTGCCTCAACTGCAATGCCGTATTATATGGCCGCTATTGCCATGTATGTGGACAGGAAAATATTGAGCCAAAGCAATCGGCCTGGCACTTAGTTACCCATTTTTTTTATGATATCACGCATTTTGATGGGAAATTTTTTACTACGCTCAAAGACCTGCTCATCAAACCCGGTTTTCTTTCAAATGAATTTATCCAGGGAAGAAGAGCCAGCTACCTGCACCCCATCCGTATGTACGTATTTACCTCGGCATTCTTTTTTATTATTTTTTTTTCGGTTTATAATGTGAAAGACTGGAATTTGAATGATCATGTGAAGGTATCTGTACAGGACGCAGAGAAATCTCTCCGAGCATCTCTGAAAAAGGCGAAAAACAGGCAGGATTCGGCAGTCATTGAATCGGCATTAGCCGGGCTGAAAAATGCTCCCGTAAAATCTCAAAAAGACTCTTCGGGAGAAAAAGATGATCAATCTGCAGCTTTTAATATGGGTGATCTAAGTCGTCATTACAAATCAAAAGAGCAGTATGATTCAATTCAGCAATCCCTGCCACAATCTGCAAAAGATGGGTGGCTGACCCGAATGATCACTCATAAGCTGATCGATTTGAATAGCAAATATAAAAATGACAGAACTCGTTTTATCAAGGAGTTGTTCGACGCTTTCTTTCACAATTTTCCAAAACTGCTTTTCATTTCCTTACCCATATTTGCCTTATTGCTTGAATTATTGTATATCCGAAGGCGAAAACAATTTTATTACGCGGATCATGGCATCTTCGCGATTCATTTATATATCTATTCTTTCATTTCACTACTGTTCATTTTCGGAATAAATTATATAGCAAACCTTTCCGGATGGAGCTGGCTTTGGGTTCTAAACGCCTGCATATTTCTCTATTCTCTTTACTATTATTACAAGTCAATGCGTAATTTTTATGGGCAGGGAAGGTTCAAAACCTTTATCAAGTATCTTATTCTTTTCTTTCTATCGTTCAATGTCATTTTGGTCCTATTTGTAATCTTTTTTATTTTTTCATTTTTCGAGGTTTAAACTATGCAAAACGAACATACCGCATATGAGTTTATAAGGTTAATCGGAATTATGGACGAACTGAGGGAAAAATGTCCCTGGGATAAGAAACAAACCATTCACTCTTTACGTTCCATGACCATCGAGGAGACCTATGAACTGGCTGATGCCATTACGGAAGAAGACTGGACCGGGATTAAGGAAGAATTGGGCGATTTGTTGCTTCATATTGCTTTTTATGCCCGGATAGGAAAAGAACAAAACCGGTTTACCCTCGAAAATGTCATTGAGAATATTTGTGAAAAACTGATTTTCCGGCACCCTCATATTTATGGGCCTGCCGCAAATGCAGGAGAGCTCATTGAAGTGCATGATGAAGAAGATGTAAAAAAGAACTGGGAAAAACTGAAATTGAGGGAAGGAAAAAAATCTGTCTTAAGCGGCATCCCGGTATCCTTGCCGGCTACGGTAAAAGCAATCAGGTTGCAGGAAAAAGCCAGGCAGGTGGGGTTTGAATGGAATTCCATCGGGCAGGTTTGGGAAAAAGTCAGGGAAGAAATGAAAGAACTTCAGGATGCCGTCAGCCATGCGGACCATTCCTTGATAGAAGAAGAGTTTGGAGACCTTATTTTTTCACTGATCAATTATGCACGGTTTTTGCAGATTGACGCTGAAAGCTCACTTGAAAAAGCGAATAAAAAATTTACGGCACGCTTTACTAAAATGGAACAACAGGTTGTTTCAACAGGCAAATCGCTATCAGAAATGACACTTGAAGAAATGGATACCATCTGGAATTCTATTAAAAAACAAAAACCGCAGGATTGAAGTCCTTTTTTAAAATTTTTTTTCGAAAAAACCTCTACCTCATACTGGCAGCCCTGATATTATTTGCCTTGTCTTACTTCCTTAATCTCTACCTCAGGGGCAATACTTCAACTAAACTGTTGCGCAATTCCATTGAATCTTTTTTGCAAAAAAGAGAATCTGATTTCAGCAAATTATCCAGGGACAGCATTTTCATTGAAGGATTAATCAATCAGGAATACTCCAAGTCGGAATTGGATGAACTGGTGGATAAGCAATATGGGATACTGCTTTATACAAAAGACTCCAGCGGTCTTTATTCTCTTCGATTCTGGAGCGATCAGAGTTCAGTGCTGCCTGATAGTTTACTGAACTGGAAAGACGGTAACTATTTTGTCCATCTGAGTAACGGGCAGTTTGAATTTGTGAAAAGAACAAGGGGCAGAGAAGATGGAAGCCCGGTCTTTGTAATTGCGCTGATACCGGTCAGGTGGGAATATTTTATTTCACCACCACCCGAAAATCTCAAACCCGAATTTGTTGGCGCTCCTTCGGCTGAAAACAGGGTGCATATTACTTCCGTGCGCACTGAGTTTCCTGTGACAAGTTCTTTCGGGAATATTTTATTCTACCTGCAAAAAACAGAAGGATACCATGCAGCTAAGTACAGCTGGCTTCTTTTGTCGCTTGCTTTCTGCAGCGTGCTGTTGTTCCTGGTAGTTATTCATAATATATCTCATTCTATAGCGGAGAATTTTGGTAGATTCAGGGGCGTTCTTTTTTTGACCTTTGTGGTGGTCTTCTTGCGTGGAATGGTTTATGCATTTCCTTCCTTCCTTCCACTTCGCCAATACGAATTATTTGACCCAACCATTTACAGTTCAAATTTTGTGCTTAAGTCTCTTGGGGATCTCCTGATCAATGCCCTGCTTTTTTGCTGGATCATTCTTTTCATCAAGCAGGAAATTAACGGATATTGCTTCCCGTTATGGAAAAGCCGTTGGAAAAGATGGCTGATCTCAGGAGTCGTGCTTGCATTCCTGGCAATGACCACATTCGTGTATGCAGATATCGTGCAGAGCCTGGTAGCCGATGCGAGGATATCCTTCAACGTGACCAATTTTTTCAGCCTGAATATTTACAGCTTTATCGGGTTTATTGTACTGGCCGCACTTGCGCTGAGTTATTTTTTCTTTTCCCAGATGTTACTCCAGCTGATCCGCGAGAATATTGCTGAAAGAAGCATGATTATCTATATCATCATGGCATTTACAGGCCTGTTGTTTTTGACATTCAACACCAATATCGAAATGGTGGAGTTGAATATCTATGTATTGGTTTGGCTACTACTTTATGTATGGGTATTGAAAAGAAATATCTTTTCGGGCTTTGACAAAATGAATGTTTCTGAAGTTTTATTCTGGCTCTTTGTCTTTTCCATTTCCATGTCGGTGATCATCATTTTTGAAAATCAGAAAATAGAATTCAGAGCCCGTCAAAAATTTGCAGACCGGCTCGCTGAGCAAATTAATCCGTCGAACGAAATTATGGTGAGCATGTCGCTGATCTCTTTTGATAATGATTTCCTTTATCCTAATTTCGGAAGATTCAAAAAACCACAATCGAACCGTGCCCTGAAGGACAGCCTGGTGAGCAGCAATTACAGCGGATACAACAATGAATATGATACAAAAATTTACACTTATGATTCCGCTGAAAAACCTTTGTATAACCAGGATTCTGTTTCCTTTGATGCATTAAATACAATCTACAAACTGCAGGGGAAATCTACCTCCAACAATCCTGATCTCAAATACTATGCAAGTTCATACGACCAGTTTGCCTATATATTCAAAAAAACGGTTCAGGACGCCCGTCAAAAAACCATCGGCTATTTATTTATTTTGTCCGAGCCCAAGAAATACAAGGGAAGCAACCTCGTGCCCCAACTTACACAGCAGGGAAAAGAATTTGTTCCGGAATATTCACCCACGTATTCCTATGCCATTTACAACGAGGATAACCTGGTTTCTTATTATAACAACTATCCTTTCCCTACCCAGCTTCCCGACAGCATCATTCCCAAGACGGATTTTTATCAAAAAAAAAATGGGGCATATGATGAACTCTGGCACCTGTTGCCAAATGATAAGATTATTATCATTGCAAAAAAAGACAACCTTCTCATCGAAGGGATTACATTATTTGCCTACCTGTTCAGCTCCTTTTTGCTGCTTGTGGCTTTATTCTGGTTTACTTCCGTGCTGATCCAGACCCGGCTGCACTGGAATCAGATCAAGGACTACCTGCAGTTGAATATCCGTTCACAAATTCATACTACGATTATTTTTGTGAGTTTATTCCTGTTTATTGTGATAGGTGTAGCCACAATCTTTTTTCTTATCAATCGGTACAACCGGAATAATCAGGATCAGTTGAGCAGTACGCTGAAAGTAATGGTCAAAGAAATGAAAAATAAATTGCCCGTGCTGGATAGTGTTTCTGAGTCGACGGAAATTCAGAAACTGGTTTCGAAAGAAGAACTTGAAAAACTGATCAACAATCTTGCGGAAATTCATGGGACGAATACCAACCTCTATGACCTCAATGGGAAACTGATTGTTTCTTCCAGCCAGATTGTTTACAGCAAAGGAATGTTAAGTGAACAGATGCACCCGCTGGCTTATTATTATATGCATCGTTTGAATTCTATTGAATATTTCAATAGTGAAAAGATGGGCAGGATTTCTTATCAGAGTATTTATTGCCCCGTACTTACAAGGAATAGCGAAGCCTGCGCTTACCTGAACATCCCTTCATTTACGACTGAAGAAGAATTAAACGACGAGATTTCAAAATTTCTGGTGACCATCGTCAACCTGAATGTATTTATTTTCCTGATCGCCGGAACGATCGCATTATTTCTCACCAATCGCATTACTTCTTCTTTCATGCTGATATCAGAAAAAATGCGACAGGTGAACCTGAGCAAAACCAATGAAGTGATTGAATGGAACAAGAATGATGAAATCGGTGGATTGATCAGGGAATACAACAGAATGGTACAACAGCTCGAAGATAGTGCGGCTGCATTGGCGAAAAGTGAGAGGGAAGGAGCCTGGCGTGAAATGGCCCGGCAGGTGGCGCATGAAATCAAAAACCCGCTCACACCAATGAAGCTGAGCATTCAGTATCTTCAAAAAGCGATTAATAATAATTCTGAAAATACCAAAGAGCTGACGGCGAATGTGGCCAAGACCCTTGTCGAGCAGATTGATCACCTGTCCAAGATCGCAGCCGATTTTTCACAGTTTGCGAATATCGGCAATCCCAAAAACGAAGTGTTTGACCTGCATGAAATGATGTATTCACTGACCTCATTATATGAAACAACGGAAAATCTTTTATTCAAATGGGTTCCTATCCGCCAGCGGATAATGGTATACGCCGATAAGACTCAACTCAACAGGTTATTTACAAACCTGCTTCAAAACGCATTAGAGGCCTGTAATGGCCAGGACAGGTGCGTGGTCAGCGTCAGTGAAGAACTGAAAGATGATCATATTTTGATCAAAGTATCGGATAACGGTGAAGGTATACCCGAACATATGCATTCAAAAATCTTCATGCCCAATTTCACCACGAAGTCATCCGGAACAGGACTGGGACTGGCAATGAGCAAAACGATTGTTGAACAGGCAAAAGGAAAGATATGGTTTGAAACAAAGGAAAAACTGGGGACTACATTTTTTGTTGAATTGCCTGTACTGAGAACGGGTTCAAATTAATTCGTGCGCTTAAATCGAAGAGCGCAATTAAGCTTTTTTATTTTGTGTTAGGAAAGATTCTATTTGCTGCAGGCTGAAACTGCTGAGGTTTTTGTCTTTGGTCAACCCTGCTTTTTGTGCCACCAGTGTGCCGTAGCGCACATCATCGTACCCCTCTATCGAATGTGCATCCGGGTCGATAGAAATCAGCACATTTTTTTCCATTGCATAATCAATCCATCGCCAGTCAATATCCAGCCTCCGGGGATGGGCATTTAATTCTATCACCACACGATTTGTCGCGCATGCCTCTATGATTTTTTTATGGTTGACAGGATAGCCGGGCCGGCTTAACAATAACCTCCCTGTCATGTGACCAAGGATAGTTGTGTATGGATTTTCAATGGCACGCAACAGTCGCATCATGGCTTTGTCTTCGGTCATTTTCAGATTAGAATGTATAGACGTGATGACCAGGTCGAAGGTTGAAAGAATATTGTCAGAATAATCCAGGTTGCCATCGTTCAGGATATCGCACTCAATGCTTTTGAAAATTTTAAAAGGAGATAATTTCTGATTCAACTCATCGATATGATGATGTTGTTCCCTGATGCGCTCCTCAGTCAGGCCGTTTGCGTAAAAAGCGCTCTTGCTGTGATCGCTGAGAACAAGATATTCATATCCTTTTTCAATGGAAGCCTTGGCCATTTCTTCAATGGTGTTCGAACCATCACTCCAGTTACTATGACTGTGGATGATGGCTTTGATATCGGTGGGCTGGATCACTGCGGATAAAGCCTGTTGCCTGGCTTTTTCAATAACAGTAGCCTTTTCTCTTTCAAATGCCGGAATAAAATGAATATTTTTTGCGGAAAAAATTTCTTCTTCTGAAGTATATGTTTTTGTGTTTTCTTCACCCGGTTCTTTTTGCCAGCCTTTCAAAAATTCATTGCTGCAGCTGGATTCGAAGAGTCTGCGGTAGAACGATCCTTCATCGACCTCGTCCACGCTAAGCTGTATATTTTCCGGTCCTTTTAAAATAAACCTGTCTGCCTTCTCAGAAGGCCTTGCATCAGCTACAAACCCGTTTTTTTCGAAGAATGAACTAACATCTTTCAGACTGGCCGTGGTAATCCATTCGAGTCGGTCAATGATTTCCAACTGGCGTCTCCATTCGCCTGTCAGCTCAATTTTTTTTCCAGCGAAGCTTTCTTTCAGTTTTTTGTCAATAGCCAAAACATAGTTTTCTATTTCTCCGTACAGATGGCTGCCCTGGTTTTTCAGATAGAAGTCAATCGTTTCCCTGATATTATTTTGTGATTTCTCCCCAAAACCTTTGTAGAGCAGCAGCCGGTTTTCATTGCAGGCATACATGAGTTCACCGATGGATTCTATTTCCATTTCTTTCCAAACGGTAGCAATTTTCTTAGGTCCGAGACCTTTTATATTCAACATTTCAATTACCCCGGGAGGGGTTTTCCGAATATAATCCTTTAATACCGGCAGTTCGCCTGTATTCCGCATCTCCATGATCTTCTTCCCGATAGTATTGCCTATTCCTTTGATCGCAAAAATCTTGTCCTCGTCCATGGCAGACAATTGTTCAGGGAGTTTTTCGATGGTGAATGCTGCGATGGAGTATGATTTAGTTTTGAAGCTGTTTTCTCCATGAATATCCATCAATTTGGACAGCAGGGAGAACTGGTCGGCAATATCATAATTAGTCAACGCCATAATTGGGAGGATTGATAGAAATCGGGTGACCATAAAGATAAAACTACTCCCGTTATGGGCGATTAAAAAATGGGGTTCATCCGGCAATTTGAGCAAGTGCAAACAAAAAGTCCCCCAGCTTGAGACTGGAGGACTTAGTGCGTTTATGCTTTAGAGAAGAAGCTTAACTTATTTCTTCTTCTTTGCAGCTTTCTTTTTAGGAGCGGCTTTCTTTTTAGCTGCTTTTTTCTTTTTAGCTGTTGCCATTTTTTTTGAATTTAATTGGTTAGTAAATTAATTTACGATAGTAAAAATAGAAACTTCTTTGGAACATCCAAAAATTTTTTTTGAAATCTTCCAAAATTTGTTTAAGCATTTGTTTCTACCGCGAGAACACTAACCAGGGTTTTGTTTCCTTTCCCCTTTCTAAATTCAACCAATCCGTCTGTTAGTGCGAATAAAGTGAAGTCTTTTCCAACACCAACATTTTTTCCAGGGTGATAAGTTGTACCGCGTTGGCGAACGATGATATTACCGGCAACAGCAGGCTGGCCGCCAAAAATTTTTACTCCCAATCTTTTACTTTGCGAGTCGCGTCCGTTCTTTACACTTCCTTCACCTTTTTTATGAGCCATATCAAACAGTTTATAGTTTGAAATTCGATTTTCTGTCAATTGTCAACAGCAACTGTTTTCAGTTGACAATGCACCGCCTTACACAATGTCTTTAATCCTGATCTTGGTATACTGCGTGCGATGACCATGTTTCTTACGAAATCCTTTTCTTCTTTTCATTTTGAAGGAAATGACCTTGTCGCCTTTTACCTGGTCAAGAATTTCAGCTTTAATGGTTGCTTTTACATCGGTACCAACAGATAGTTTGCCTTTTTTGCTGGCGAGTAAGACTTCGGCAAATTCAACTTTATCGCCGGCATTTCCTTCTACATGAGGAACGAACAGGGTTTGGTCTTTTTCCACCCTGAACTGCTGGCCTGCTATTTTTACAACTGCGAACATAACGATGCAATATTAGGGCTGCAAAGGTAAGGGTATTATCTGAAAATACGAAGAGAAAATTTAAAATGAATTTGGTATAGCTGGCCGATGACTGATGCCCGTTGGCCGGACAAAATCGGCCAACTGCCAACGCCCAACGGTCGACGGGCATCGGCCATCCTTATATTTATCAATACTCTAACATCAATTGACCAATTTCACGTAGGTTTGTTTGTTATTTTTATTCGGTATTCATATGAAGTTCAAATCATTTTTAGCAAAACCCTTCGCATCCTTTATATACAGAAGTATCCGGAAAGAAATGGCTTCGGCTGTTGAAGACCAGGAAAATATCCTCAAAAGCCTCCTGCGTACCGGCGGTAAAACGGTTTTTGGCAACGAACACCATTTGGACGAAGTCAAAACGTATGATGAATTCCGGCATGCTGTTCCCATCAGGGATTATGAGGCCTTCAAAAAATATATTGACCAGATAAAGGAAGGCAAACACAATATCCTCTGGAAAGGATTGCCTATTTATTTTGCCAAAACATCAGGCACTACGAGCGGTGTCAAATACATTCCGATCAGCAAGGATTCCATCGACAATCATATCAATACCGCGCGCAATGCGCTTCTCTGTTATATGGCAGAAACAGGCAACACCAAATTTTCGGATGGTAAAATGATTTTTTTATCCGGTTCGCCCGAATTGGAAAGGATCGGTGGAGTACCTACGGGCAGGCTCAGTGGAATTGTCAATCATCATGTCCCGAGTTATTTACGCACGAATCAACTGCCTTCTTATGAAACCAACTGTATCGAAGAATGGGAAACCAAGCTCGATAAGATTGTGGAAGAAACGATCAGTAAAGACATGACACTGATCAGTGGTATTCCACCCTGGGTGCAGATGTATTTCGACCGCCTGATAGAAATCAGCGGAAAAAAAATAAAAGATATCTTCCCTAATTTTTCTGTGCTCGTGCACGGCGGAGTCAACTTCGAACCGTATAAGGCAAAATTGTTTGACAGCATAGGAAAGGAAATTGATACGATTGAAACTTACCCGGCTTCAGAGGGATTTCTGGCGTTTCAGGATTCACGACAATCGGAAGGGCTTCTTTTAAACACCAATAGCGGAATCTTCTTTGAATTTATTCCTGCGTCAGAAATAACCAAAGAAAATCCGCAGAGACTGCATCTGAAAGATGTGAAAGTGGGAGAAAATTATGCTATGATCATCAACAATAATGCAGGTTTATGGGGATATAATATCGGCGATACGGTCAAATTTGTATCGCTCGATCCTTATCGCTTAGTGGTTACCGGTAGGATTAAACATTTTATTTCTGCATTTGGGGAACATGTGATTGGCGAAGAAGTGGAATACAGCCTGATGAAGGCAGCTGAAGAGGAAGGCGTACACATCACTGAATTTACAGTCGCTCCCAGGATCCATCAGCAGGGCGAGGGAAAATCATTTCATGAGTGGTTTGTAGAGTTTGAGAACAGGCCGGCCGATATGCAGAAGTTTGCCATGAAAGTGGACAGCAACCTGCGTGCAAAGAATATTTATTATGACGATTTGATTTCCGGAAATATTCTTCAACCCCTACAAATCCATCCGGTCAGAAAAAACGGATTCATCAATTATATGAAATCAATCGGCAAACTCGGAGGTCAGAATAAGGTCCCTCACCTGAGTAATGACCGCCTTTTTGCAGAAGAGCTTGAAAAATATGTTGAATAAACCGGGAATGTGAACGGTGGCAAATGAGAATAAACCATCGCGGCAGGATTGTTAAGTTACTGTTGTCTATTCACTCTCGTTTCGTTATTTTTAAAATCCAATTGAGCTAACGAACATGTCGAACGACCAATATAAAAAACGCGTGGCTGTTTTTGGTTCCACAGGGTCAGTAGGTAAGCAGGCGCTGGAAGTCATTGCATCAAATCCTGATAAATTTTCTGTTGAAATCCTAACTGCACAAACAAACGATGACCTGCTCATCAAACAAGCGCTGGCATTTAAACCTGATATTGTTGTCATCGGCGAAGAAAAAAAATACAATAAAGTAAATGAAGCGCTCTCATCTAAGCAGATCAAAGTATTTACAGGGAAAAAAGCGCTCGAAGAGGTGGCTGCAATGGATAATTATGATATCATGCTTGCGGCCATTGTGGGGTTTGCAGGACTGATGCCGACTTTGCGCGCAATAGAACAGGGCAAAGCTATTGCACTGGCCAACAAAGAAACACTTGTGGTAGCCGGCGATGTTATTATGCGCAAAGCCGTCGAACACAGGGCTCCCGTAATTCCTGTTGATTCCGAGCATTCAGCCATTTTTCAATGTCTTGTCGGTGAAACAAGAAACAGGATCGAAAAAATCATACTCACTGCTTCAGGCGGACCATTCCTGGGAAAGAAACCCAATTTCCTGGTCAATGTAAAAAGAGATCATGCCTTGCAGCATCCTAACTGGAACATGGGTGCAAAGATTTCCATTGACTCGGCAACCCTGATGAACAAAGGACTCGAGATGATTGAAGCGAAGTGGTTATTCAATCTTAAACCCGACCAGGTGCAGGTGATCATTCACCCGCAAAGTATCATCCACAGCATGATTCAGTTTGAAGATGGCAGCATCAAAGCGCAGATGGGCCTGCCGGATATGAAACTGCCGATTCAGTATGCCTTGTCCTTTCCACAGCGGATCGCCAACGATCTCCCCAGATATAATTTCAAAAAACCTGAAAAGCTCACTTTTGAAGATCCCGACGTGAAAACATTTCGTAATCTGTCGCTTGCATCGGATGCATTGTTCAAAGGAGGCAATGTCCCCTGTGTCATGAATGCTGCGAATGAAATAGCTGTCTATGCTTTTCTTAAAAACAGGATAGGATTCCTGGATATGACCGACCTGATTGAAAGGACCATGGAGCATGTGCCTTTTGTAGAACATCCCTCACTGGAAGATTATTTTGACAGCGATGGGGAGGCCCGTAACTTCGCGGCTTCATTGATAAAACTCTAAACCACTGCCCCTAAAGGGGTATGGTATGAATGTGTATTATTTCACAAATTATTTGTGAGGTATTAAAAAACTGAGATTTCTTTTGAAATTGTAACCTATTCATTTAATAACTTTTTAAAATGTCCGCCTCAGGCGGATTTAGGGTATGACATTATTGGCAATAGACTGGTCAAATGTGGGCATTAAAGCGGTTCAGTTAATCTTATCATTATCGATCATCGTAATCGTACATGAATTCGGTCATTTCATTCCTTCCAAACTTTTTAAATGCCGGGTGGAGAAATTCTTTTTGTTTTTCGACCCCTGGTTCGCCCTGGTAAAAAAGAAAATCGGCGACACGGTATATGGGATTGGATGGCTTCCCCTCGGCGGCTATGTAAAAATTGCAGGCATGATCGACGAAAGCATGGACCGGGATCAAATGAGCCAGCCTGCGCAGCCCTGGGAATTCAGGAGCAAACCGGCATGGCAGAGACTCATTATCATGGTTGGCGGAGTGACGATGAATGTACTGCTTGCGTTTTTCATCTATGCCATGGTTCTTTTTGCATGGGGTGAAACAAAAATTCCAATGCAAAGCATAAAAAATGGCCTTGAAGTTACTGACAGCCTGATGTATGATGTCGGTTTCAGGGACGGCGATAAAATACTTTCCGTCAATGGCGAACCTGTCAATTATTTTGATGATATCCCCAAAAAACTAATTCTGGGTGAAAAGGTGGAAGTTGAACGTAACGGTCAGGAACAAACGATTAATCTGCCGGTTAACCTCATCGGGAAAATGGTTGAAAAGAAAAGAAGCGGCCAGTCTTTTTTTATCCCGAGAACTCCTGTAATTGCTGCATTGGTACCGGATACTTCGAATGCTTTCAGAGCAGGACTTAAAAAATACGACCGGATCATTGCTGTCGATTCGGTCAAAACAGATTTCTATGACGAGTACAAAAAGGCCATGGAAAAAAAGAAAGGCCAGTTGGTTCAATTGACGGTAGAAAGAAATGGACATGCCGATACTCTTTGGGCCCAGGTGAGGAAAGATGCGACCCTTGGATTTTTTGCTTTCCGCGATGCCGCGAGCCTCGACAGTCTGGGATATATTAAAATTGAAAAGAAGTCATACGGATTCTTCGAGTCCTTTCCAGCAGGAGTAAGGCTGGCTGGTGAAAACCTGAAATCCTATATCGATCAATTCAAAAAAATTCTTACACCAAAAACCGGAGCTTATAAAGGAGTTGGCGGATTTAAGGCCATGGGTTCGATTTTCAGGCCCATTTGGGATTGGGAATCTTTCTGGAATATCACTGCATTTTTTTCCATTGCACTTGCATTCATGAACCTGCTTCCGATTCCGGCCCTCGATGGAGGCCACGTGTTATTCACTATCCTTGAAATGATAACCGGAAGAAAACCGAGTCAGAAATTATTGGAATATGCCCAGGTGGTTGGCATGATTCTGCTGCTCGCACTCATGCTCTACGCGAATGGCAATGATTGGTTTGGATGGGGGAAAGGGAAGTAGGGGGAACTGTTGACAGAGAATGAGGATAGTAAAGTTCGACAAAATACGTCAACCCCACGCTCAGAATAATAAGTATCTTTGTGACTTAATTAAAATTATAGCAGACAACTGTCAACTGTCTACTACAAACTTTTCATGGGGGTGCCCGGTTTTGACAGCATAGATCTTTGAAAGTGTAAGCATGCCGTGCGTTGTGTAATTAGCACGCGAATCTGAATACTCAAAATTTAAATGGCGATAATTCTTACGCCATGGCTGCCTAATCAGTGATTAGCGCAACCATTATGGCCGGGTAACAGGTAGACCT
>Ga0335076_10002008_pt1 | contig 20062 bp, 19 predicted proteins | sample Lox_Sample_25_FD_206717 | JGI IMG/M metagenome (GOLD analysis project Ga0335076, IMG submission 206717) | Soil microbial communities from Loxahatchee National Wildlife Refuge, Florida, United States - Lox_Sample_2.5 | ecosystem: Environmental > Terrestrial > Soil > Wetlands | place: USA...
TCGAGGTGAGGTTGAAATGGCTGAACTCGGCGCTTATACGGCCAGCACTTCCTTTTCCTTGCTCTTGCTCATTTCTTCCATCTTCTTGATTTCGTCGTCAGTAAGCCTCTGAATTTCTTCCAGGGCGCGCTTTTCATCGTCTTCGGTGATTTTCTTGTCCTTCATCGCCTTCTTGATGGCGTCGTTGCCGTCGCGGCGAATGTTGCGCACTGCGGTGCGATGCTCTTCCAGCACTTTGTGCAAGTGCTTGACCATCTCTTGCCGCCGCTCTTGGGTCAGTGGCGGCACCGGCACGCGGATCAGCTTGCCGTCGTTCATCGGATTCAGACCCAGTTCGGCCGAACGAATTGCTTTTTCCACCGCCGCGATCTGGGACATGTCAAAGGGTTGCACCGTTATCATCTGGGGCTCCGGCGCGTGGACCTGCGCGATCTGGTTCAGCGGCATCTGCGAGCCGTAGTAGTCCACACTGACGCTATCCAGCATGTGCACGGAAGCGCGTCCCGTGCGCGTAGCCGCCATGGCCTTGCGGAAATCCTCCACCGCCTTCTCCATGCGGGTTTTCAATTGCACGTAGGTTTCTTTCAGGCCAGGCATCGCCGCCATAGTGGCTTGCGCCATATCGTCAGCTCCGTAATCGCTCAGGGATCAAAACGCAGAATTATAAACCCTGGAGGTATGCAGGAAGAGGCACGCAGACCCAGGGGGCTTCCTGCGCTCTGTGAAAATCTCACGTGCAGACGGCATGCTATCCTGACCGCGGCCCTGATGATGTTGCAGTTTCGCCGCATCACCACGCAAAACCGCTTCATTCCCCAGATCGATGGCCTGCGCTTCATCGCCATCGCCTCGGTAGTTCTGTTTCACGTCTACGCTGCCCTGCAAACCCGCTCGGCGATTCCCGTTCCCCGGCCAGTCAACTCCGATCTGGCTAAGCGCGGCGTCGAACTTTTCTTTGCTATCAGCGGCTTCATCTTAGGAGTTCCCTTCGCCTCTACGCGTCTCCTGAACGCTCCTGCCGTCAATCTCAAGAAGTACTTCATGCGGCGTGTCACACGGCTTGAGCCGCCCTACATCATCAGCCTGCTGGGTTGGCTGGCCGCGGGTTTGTTCATCTTTCATACACCGTTCGCAGTGATGGCGCCTCACTTCTTCGCCAGCTGCGTGTATTCGCAGAACCTCATATTTGGAGCTTTCGTTGGAGCCATCAATCCTATTGCCTGGTCTCTGGAAGTCGAGGTGCAGTTTTACCTCCTCGTCCCGCTTCTGGCCTGTTTGTTCTCAATCGCCGATACCCGCTTGCGGCGCGCCACGATTCTGGGCCTTATGCTCGTCTCGGCTGTTCTGAGCCTCCCGCTTTATCGAACGGTTCATTTTCACTACTCCATCGCCTATTACCTCGCGTTCTTCCTGGCGGGGTTTCTGGTGTGTGACATCTACCTCAAGCAGTCTGAATCGAGGAAATCCCTTCTATGGGACGGGCTCGCTCTCCTGGCGTGGCCGCTGGTCTGGTACCTGGGAAGAGACATCGGCCACGTTTTGCTGCCCTTCGTCATCGTTCTGCTTTATCTTGCTGCTTTCCGCGGACCGATTTGCTCGACCCTCCTCAGCCATCGCGCCATCACAAACATAGGCGGTATGTGCTACAGCATCTATCTCTTTCACTTCCTCGTGATCTACTGCGTCAAGCACATTTCCTATCCGCTGCACATCGGAAAAGACTTCTGGCTCTATTACGCTCTGCAGACCTGTATCATCACACCCTTCGTGCTGCTCTTTTGCGGCACGTTTTTTGTGCTGATCGAGCGCCCTTGCATGGATCGGGAATGGCCAAAGAAAGCCTGGCGATACGTTCGTGGAGTCCTGGGAGGGAATTCGCGGCTTGCCCCTGAAGTAAAACCGGAAGTGGGAGATACGGAAGCCGCCTAAATGGCTGGCGCGGCTACGCGCTCACGATCGAACCGATCTTCTCGCCGGTTACCACGCGACGGATATTCCCGGGCTCATTCAGATTGAAAACGATAATCGGCAGGTTGTTGTCCTTGCACAGACTGATTGCGGTCGAATCCATCACCTTCAGTCCTTGCTTGAGGACGTCCATGTAGGTGATGGCGGTGAACTTCTTCGCATCTTTGACCAGCATGGGATCGGCATCGTAGATGCCATCCACTTTGGTGGCCTTCAGAATGGCGTCGGCTTTGATCTCCATGGCGCGCAGCGAGGCCGCGGTATCGGTGGAGAAGAAAGGATTGCCGGTGCCGCCGGCAAAAATCACGATGCGGCCCTTTTCCAGGTGACGAATGGCGCGCCGCCGGATAAACGGCTCCGCCACCTGATTCATCTCGATCGCCGATTGCACCCGCGTGAAGACTCCCTGCTTTTCCAGCGCGTCCTGCAGCGCAAGAGCATTGATCACGGTGGCCAGCATGCCCATGTGATCGGCGGAAACGCGGTCCATTTCCTTGGCTTGTTCCGCCACGCCGCGGAAGAAGTTGCCGCCACCCACCACCACCGCAATCTGCACTCCCAGTTTGCGCACCTCGCCCAGTTCCGCGGCGATCTCGTGCACGCGTGCCTGATCTACTCCAAAATCGTGGTTGGCAGCCAGGGCTTCGCCGGAAAGTTTGAGCAGGATTCGTTTGAAGACAGGAGCTTCCATAGTAGCGCCGGCGTCCCGGGTGTTGCGAGTGCGTCCCGCGCTCGCAATCCTAAGTTTAACTGTTAGCGAATACGGCTACTTCGCGGGCGCAGCCGGTTCGCCGCCTTCCTCCGGCTTCTGCGAGGAAAACGCGACGGTCGCCCCCGCCTCGCCCACCTTGAAGCGAGCGAAGCGGCGCACCGCGATGTTCTCGCCCAACTTGCCGATCTTGGCGGCAATCAACTGCGCGATGCTGACGGTCTGGTCCTTAATAAAGGGCTGCTCGTACAGGCAAACCTCTTCGTAGAACTTTTCCATCTTGCCGGCGACCATTTTCTCTGCGATGTGCGCCGGCTTACCGCTCTTGATGGCCTGGTCGAGGTAGATTTCCTTCTCGCGATCGAAGTCGGCTTTGGTCACATCTTCCTTGCGCACGTACTTCGGATCGCTGGCCGCGATGTGCATGGCGATATCGTGCACCAGTTCCTTGAAATCGTCGGTGCGGGCCACGAAATCGCTTTCGCAGTTCACCTCGACCAGCACGCCAATTTTGCCACCGGCGTGAATGTAGCTGGTTACCGCTCCTTCGCTGGTCACACGTGCCGCCTTCTTGGCCGCAACCGAAACGCCCTTCTTGCGAAGAATGATGACCGCCTGCTCCAGGTCGCCTTTGGCTTCCGTCAGGGCCTGTTTGCAATCCATCATGGGTGCTCCGGTTTTTTCCCGGAGATCTTTCACTTGCGCCGCTGAAATATTCACGGTAGTAGTGCTCATAAGTACTGTTCCTAGCTCGAATTTTTCTAGCGCCGCGTGAGTACGTGGTAGACCATGTATCCGACGCCGAAAAGCATTACCGCCCCCGTCAATCGTACCTGCGCTCCGCCCCAGCCTGATGCATATCTCTTCTCGCTCAAGGTTCCTTTTAACATAATCCAGCTGGGCACCGGAACCAAGCCTTGGGAGAAGGAGCATCATCGCTACGTTCACAGCGACGACGAGCAGGGCTACCACAGCGATGCTTACTCCCAAAATCTGCATCTGGTTCGCTGCCAGCGTGGCGCCCTAAGTGAATCGCATATAAACTTAAACCCGCGCCGGGGCTTTCTGAACATGACCCGCGCGGGTCTTGATTTCCCTTAAGGGATGAATGCCCTGTTTTCCCGGCCGGGTACGGGCAGCCGGCCACGGTTTTTCAAACCGTCTGGCTCTCGATCTTGTGAGCGTCAGCATCTTCCGAGGCCGGCGCCTTCTTGTGCGTCCCGCCACCCAGCACTTCTTCCATGCTGATGTCTTCTGACCCGTCGACCGCACCCGATTCTTCGCCGGCGTACTCGCTGCCTATGCCCACGCTCTCTTCCGCGACAACTTCGGCGCGGGCCGCCGCGTCGGTGGCAGCCGTCATCTCGGCAACCTGCTTGTCGCTCATCAACTGCACGCCCTCGGCGATGGACTCGGAAATCTTGGAGGTGAACAGGCGGATCGCCCGCAGTGCATCGTCATTGCCCGGAATCACATAATCCACTTCGCTGGGATCGCAATTGGTGTCCACCACCGCCACCACCGGAATACCCAGCTTGCGCGCCTCGCGCACGGCAATCTGTTCTTTATTCGAATCGATCACGAAAATCGCGTCCGGCAGCCGGCTCATATTCTTGATGCCCGCCAGGTTGGCCTGCAGGTGCTTGCGCTCCCGCTCCAGCTTGATGACTTCTTTCTTGGGCAGCAGTTCGTAGCGGCCGTCGGTAGCCATCTCATCGAGTTCTTTCAGCCGCTTAACCGACTTCTGCACCGTAACCCAGTTGGTAAGCAAACCGCCCAGCCAGCGTTGGTTGATGTAGAACATCGCGCATCGCTGCGCCTCTTCTGCAATCGCATCCTGCGCCTGCCGCTTGGTGCCCACAAACAGCACGATCCTGCCGGCGGTCGCCAGTTCCTGCACAAACTTCGACGCCTCTTTGAACATCTTCAGCGTCTTCTGCAGATCGATGATGTAGATTCCGTTGCGCTCGCCGAAGATGTATTCCTTCATCTTGGGATTCCAGCGCTTGGTCTGATGCCCGAAGTGAACTCCCGCTTCGAGCAACTCCTTCATAGTGATGGTAGCCACGTTTCTCCTTTTGTAATCTGCATCCCGCTGGTCTGGTTCCGCTTCCGTCTTGGAAAAACAGACTCTGCGAAACCAGCGGGATTGCTATTCCCGTCCCCGCACCGCGAAGTACGGGAAGAATTGAACACCTAAAACCAGCTGTCAGCTCTCAGCCCCTTCGCCTGACAGCTCAGGGCAGGCTAAATACAGCTCTCAGCAAAATCCAAACCCAAAAATCACAACAAATCTTTGTCATTCCGAGCGCAGCGACGAATTTGCTATCCCTCGCGACTGGACTCGTACTAGCGCTTGCTGAACTGGAAGCGCTTCCGCGCCCCCTTCTGTCCGTACTTCTTGCGTTCCTTGCCGCGCGAGTCGCGGCTGACCATGCCCTCGGACTTCAGCTTTTTGCGCAGTTCAACGTTGAACTGCATCAACGCGCGCGCGATTCCCAGCTTCACCGCGTCCGCCTGGCCGCGCACGCCGCCGCCATTTGCCGTGACGATTACATTGAACGACGCCGCGGTCTCCGTCGAGACCAGCGGAGCCTTCGCCGCCGAACGCTGCGCCGGAGTGACAAAATACTCATCAAACGCGCGCCCGTTCACCTTGAAATCGCCGTTCCCCGGACGAAGATACACTCGGGCGATCGCCGATTTGCGCCGTCCCGTTCCGTAGTATTGCACCAACTCTGCCATGTAGCTCCTAGCCTCTAGCTGCTGGCTCCCGACTCAACCCAGAAGCCGCACTCGCCTTCAATTCTCTCTCTCCCGCCGTCATCCCGAAGCGCCGCAGCTTTAACGAGCGACGCGAGGATTCTCGCGGGCAGCACTCCCAAACTACGAAACCGCGACCTTCCGCGGCTTGTACTCGCGCGCCAGCAGCTTGAACTCCACCGGCTTCTGTGCCTGATGAGGATGCTTATCGCCGCGGTACACATTCAACTTCGAAAGCATATGCGCGGCCAGCTTGTTTTTCGGCAGCATGCGCTTCACCGCCGCTTCGACGATCGCTTCCGGCCTGCGCACTGCCCGTTTCTTGAACTCTTCCGTGCGCAAGCCGCCGGGATATCCGGTGTAATGCTGATACACCTTCTGCTCGGCCTTCATGCCGGTGGTCTTCACTTTCTCGGCGTTGATCACGATGACGTGATCGCCCGTGTCGAGAAATGGCGTGTACTGCGGATTATTCTTGCCCATCAAAATTCGCGCCACTTGCGACGCCAGACGTCCCAGCGTCTGTCCTTCCGCATCCACGACGTACCACTTGCGCACAATTTCCCCCTGCTTGGGGAAATACGTAGACATGAAACTCTCCCAGATTGAAAAAGCTGCAAAAGAAGACCGCTCGTTGATTCCCTGGCGAGGACGCCAAGCCATCAGGCGGGCAACCACACGACTACCAAGTGTTTACGATACCGTAGCCTGCAAGGAATTGTCAACGAACTGTTACATCCGGTAGTGACTCACTTTGAGTCTCTGAATGACGTCATCCCGAGCGAAGCCGCCTTTTCAGGCGGAGCGAGGGATCTCGCGCAGGGTGGCACGTCCCTGCCCGCAAGGTCGTTCGCTCCCGTGGTGAGAACGCGGGCCTTCGATATGACTGGCTCAGGCAAAGTTCATGACTGAGGCGCGCTACCCTGCATCCCGCGACACTTCACGCCGGCCCTTCGGCAATCTATCGATGAAACGGCGGCCTGGGTGTCGGCGGCACCAGAGTGCGATCCCAATCTGCCGGAACCGAGAGATGCAGCAAGTCGTAACGCTGAGGCGGCACCGGGCCAAAGGCAAAAGGCAGGGGTCCGTCATCGGATGAATAAAAAGCTGCGCCCATCGACTCCTCCATCGTAGCCAGAAAGCACGGAATCTCAAACTCCATCGAGTCGTGCTCAACGATGAATCGCGGCCGCATCTGGAAGAACTGGGCATTGCCGGCTTCCAGAGCCAGGAAATCTCCCGGTTGGATCTCTGGCGCGTCGACGTCCACCACATGCGCGCCCACCGACTCCATGTAGTATTGGAATCCCCAGTGCCCCTCGAACCACACCGTCCCCGGCTGGTTTCGAGTCTTCTGATGAATCTCAATCGCCGCCTCACGTGCGGAGTTCGCGATGGCCTCATCTCCCCAAGCCACCCACAACGCTGTCGCGCCACATAACCCCAGCAGCGCCACCACCCCCGCACATCGCAGCCGGGATGACATCATGCCAAGGCCGTCGACACGCCTCGCCAGCAGGATTCCCACCGCCGGCACGAGCGGAAGGATCGACCGCCCGTTGTTCGTCCAGTTTACAAAGCCGGCAAAATAAAAAGTTCCAAGCACCCACGCCGCCAGAAGTACCGAGTCGGCGTCCCGCCGCTTCCAAAGGTCTGCCACGGCCAGTCCGAGAACGGAAAGACCGCCGGCGACAAAGAATCCCGCATGAATTCCCGCCAGCCCCAAATGCTGCTGGTAGTCGCGAGGCACCCCGGCTTGCCCCGGGTTGATCCATCCCCGGCTGATCACCAGTCCTGCCAGGGCGCTCAAGGCGGCCCCGATCGCAAGCCGTTTCCGTGACCAAATGAATGGAGCAAAGATCAGTCCCGGCAGCACGCACCCTCCCAGGAAACTGAGGTCCACCAGCCCGTCGGCAAGGAGAGGAACATGTGTGTCGCGGCGATAGCTGCGAGCGAAGCGGACCGCGCCGCCAAACATGTGCCCGTAGTCCAGGGACCAGGTCCATTGCTGATAAGCAGCTACGATCAAAATCGGGATCGCCAGGTACCACGCCCAGCTTCCGAGCCGCCGGCGGCGAAGCCACGAGTAGGCGAGCAGCAATCCCACCAAAGCAATTCCGAAATACTTGGTCAGGGCACACAAACCGATCAGCACGGCCGAGGCGGTCAACAAGAAGGGCTTCTCCCGGTCCGTACCCTCGATCCAGAGGATCAATGCCAGCATCCATAGCGCCAGCATCGGCACATCGCACATCAGAGTGGTCGCTGAGACCATGAACACCGGAGTGAAAAGCGCCGCCGCGGTGGCAACAAGAGGAGACGCGGTAAACCTTCGCGCCAGATAATACGTGCCCAAAATCACCACCAGCGCGGAGAGAAAGAAGGCTAGGTGCAGCGGCTGCTCCGACCATCCAACCAGCTTCCCCGCGAGGGCCAGAGCATAACAGGCCAGCGGCGGATTCATGGTCTGCTGCCACATGGCCTGCGGATAGCGGTACCAGTTCACCTCAAAGCCGTAGGGATCGAACGGATGTTGCGTAATGTGCTTCGCTGCGTAAAGAAACAAGGTGTCGTCGACATGAAACGCCTTGTTCGAGAAAGGCAGCAGGCAAAGCAGGGTAGCGGCAGCCACCAGGATGTAGGAGCGGAAGCTTCCCCGCCTTCCGGGGACTTCACCGTTTGGTGTGGTCATGAAAAAGGCAGCGCTGAGAGAAACTCATGCTAACATTCCGCGCCATGACGGTGCGACGCATCCTCCTCGCAATGGCCATGCTTTGCCTGCTCCTTCTGGCCGCCTTCGCTTTCGCGGCCGATGAAACTGGCCAGCCTGCTCCGCGTTTTCACGCCAAGACCACAACCGGAGATCAGTTCAACAACCAGTCGGTTAAAGGCAAAGTTGTGTTGTTTGAGTTCTGGACCACATGGTGCAAGTACTGTGAAGAGGAAGCTTCGATGGTCGACGATGTGGTCAGGGAATTCGCCGGCAAGGGCCTCATCGTTCTGGCCGTCGATGTTCTTGAACCGGATCAAAAGGTCAAGAAATATCTGGCGGAGCATCCCCGGTCGGTGCCTATCGTCCTGACCAAGGACACCAATCTTGCCGCCATGTATAACGCGCAAGTTTATCCGATTTATGTGGTCATCGACCGCGAGGGCAACATCGCCGGCGAACAACGCGGCGCCGGCGAAATCGGGCTGCGGCGCATGCTCAAACGCGCCGGACTGGAATCCAAATCCGAAGAAGACGACGAGTAGCTCCTACTCATACGCCAGCGCGTCAATCGGATCCTTCTGCGCCGCCTTGTACGCAGGGTAAAGCGCGCCGGCGATCGCTCCTGCCAGGGAGATCACCGTGGCCCGCACGACCCAGATGTTGCTCCAGAAAAGGCGCAACGAGGGCTTCTCAAACAAGATGATATGCCGCGTCAGAATGCTGATGACCGTCCCGGCAATAATGCCGGCAATCGCCAACAGCGCCGTTTCGCGCAGAACCACGTTTACGATGTACAGCTTCGACGCGCCCAGCGACTTCAGAATGCCAATCTCGCGGGTGCGTTCCATCACCGCCGTATACATGGACTGGAATATCACCAGAAAGCCGATAATCATGGCGATCGCCACTACGATGTGAATCGAGGTCTCAAAACCAGGCAGGTTTTCCGGGGTCAACATCGACAAATATTCTTCCATGGAGCGCACCGCATAGTTCTCCATACCGGGTACGTTTTTGATCTCGTTCACAACCAGGTTGGCATTCCTGGAATCGTCGAGCTTGACGTAGAACACCGAAGCCCGGCCCGGCGCGCCAATCAGGTCCTGCATCGTGGAAAGAGGGATAAATTTGCGGGCCCCCTTGCCGTGCTCGACGATGCCGCAGATATGAAACTGGCGGTTCAGAATCTCAATGGAATCTCCTACCTTCACCCGCGCTGTGTGCGCGAAGAAATCGTCGACGATCACATCATAAGGTCCTTGAAAGGGTCTGCCGGAGACAAACCGGAACGCGGGGGGAATGCTGTTGTAACTGGCAAAGTCGATGCCATAGATAATTTCCAGGCTGGGCTTGGTGGTAAGTTCCCATATGACCGGCGCCACCTCCGCCACATGAGGCAGGTTGCGCAACAGCGGGCCGACTTTCACGGGCATCGGTGCGCCCGTAACTCCCACGATCGCCGATGATCCCGGCGGCTGCACCAGCACATCCGCGCCCACCCCCACCTGGCTCGCCCTCGATCCGTTCAGTTGTCCGTAGAAAAAAGAAACGATCAGCAGAATCAGGATGACTTCCAGAGCCACCGCGCTGATGCTGATCAGCGACCGGATGGGCCGGTGCACCAGGTTCGCGACGATCATTTTGTTCATCATGAAAATGGCGCCAAGTTTCAGCGGTGACTGAATTCCAGCTGTGACTGAAAGAAGAGAAGAACCCGGCTTCAAGCCAACTTTGTCAGCGCCGATTGGCCATATCTGTCGAAGGCATGGCCGCGGCGCTGGACTGCGGGCGATTCAGATGCACCACCTCAGCTCCCGGCGGCTGCACCAAGGTAAACTGCTCGTCCTTGAGCGGTTTGTTGATCTCCAGCTTCAGGACGCTCATCTTGATATCGTATTCTTCCTGCGGCCGGGAAATCTCGATGCGCGACGGATAGCTGACCCCGTCATATTCCTTATAGTCGGCGTAGCGGGCATCGGTGATCAGGTTACCCTGAGCATCGTAAATGTATTGACGATGGGGCAGAAGGTCGATGCGGCTGAAAACGATCTTGCGCGACAGCACGCCCTCATTGTCCCCCTCTTTGCGGATGACCATCAGTTCGTAGTCACCCTGCAGAATCGGATGCCCTTTGGCATCGTGCAGGATCTCGTAGCTCTTCTCCATCACCGCCAGTTCCGTCTGCGGGTCAACTGGCCGGATCAGCAACGCATCGTAGATGTCAGTGGGCCGGATATTCTCCCACGGCTGGTCGGCATTCGGAAGGTTCACGTCGTTGCGCCCCACCACAAACCGGTTCTTCGGCGGGATCCACAGCTTGAACTCCTGCCCATCGCTAACCATGTCGAAAGCCGTGGTCCGCACGATGGGAAGCAATCCGATCATATGCAGCATGGCGGGTTTGCGGGCAAGCACATAGCCGCGAATTTCCTTGTAGTCAGTGATCTTCCCTTTCTTCGCTCCCCCAATCGAGGTATCAATATCGACCGTGGCCTGCAGGGAACTAATCCTGGCGGCCTGCTGATTGACAATGTCGATAAGTTGCTGCTGGGTGGCTTCTTTGAGCGGGGCCTTGGAGTACCGCTCTTCCACTGGCCGGGTGCGAAGCAGGCAGCCGCTGGCTGGCAGAAGCAGCAGGACTAAAACCAGGATCCAAAAGGGGGGCAAACGCCTCATGCGGATTTCAGACCGTCTCCAGAATATTTGAGTATACCGCGCCGCAAAGGATGCAGGAGGCAAGGGGACCTGGATCGCTAATGATACGCAATCAGCGATGCACCACCGCAGGTCCGCTTCCAAAATGCCGGGGCGTCGTTCGATAACTTGTTTTCTGTCAATAAGAAGAGTCCCGGACCGCGGCTGCCTGGAGAGATTTTCTGCCAACCAGTGCTGAAGGGACCCCCACGCGATAAGTACAGCGAAACCTTACACCAAAGTTAGTGGACGTGCCCTATGAGTCATCTAAACTAGGATGGTGCGCAGAGTTTTTCTGACTACGGTTGCCGTGCTCTTCCTCGGTCTGCTCGCAGCAGGCGGCTGGCTGGCCTGGGCCCTGTTCAGCCCGACCACCCCTCAGAGAGAAACCGTGGTTACGCTGTGGCCAGGATATTCCACGCGCCACATTGCATCGGAACTCAAATCAGCCGGGGTGATTCATAGCAGCAGCGCCTTTGTCCTCTGGCACTATCTTCACCGCCGCCCACTGCGGGCGGGTGAATATCTGTTCGAAAAACCGGCCAGCGTCGTTGACATTCAGAAGCGACTGCGTCGGGGCGATGTTTATTTCCATACCGTGGTGGTGCCGGAAGGCTACACCATGTTCGATATTGCGCGGGCCATTCAGGAGGCCGGGCTTGGCCCCGCCGACGACTTCCTCAAGGTCGCCCAATCCGATACTGCGCTCATCTCCGATCTGGCTCCCGACGCCCATTCGCTCGAAGGCTATCTTTTTCCCGACACCTACGAGTTCACCCGTCTGATGACCATGCATGACATGGCGGCCGCTATGGTTCATCAGTTCCGTGTGGTCGCGCACCAGATTTCATTGATCCCTAATACGACAAATGCCGCACAGAATAGCGGCCCGGTTCTGCACGATTCCGCGCTGAGTTCGGCCTCCGATGCCCTGGTAACTGACGATCTGGAGCGCACCGTAATTGTGGCCTCGATCGTCGAAAAGGAAACATCCGTTCCCGAGGAGCGCCCCATGGTCGCCAGTGTCTATTACAACCGGCTCATGAAAAACATCGCCCTCGATGCCGACCCCAGCGTTATCTACGCCGAGCTTCTTGCCGGAACCTACACTGGCGCTCTTCACCACGCCGATATGCAGTTCGCCTCTCCCTATAACACCTACAAGTATCGCGGGCTGCCTCCCGGGCCGATTGGCAACCCGGGAAAGAGCGCGCTGGAAGCCGCTATGCATCCCGCCCAAACCGATTACTACTACTTCGTTGCCGATGCCCAGGGCCATCATCGCTTCGCCAAAACGATCGAAGAGCACGACAAGAACGTCGCAGCGTATCGCAAGGCCATGCGGGGCCAGTAGGTCGGCGTCCGGCTTCCGGCGTCCGGCTTCTGGCATAACCACCTCCGCTTTCCCGAAGCGGGTGCGTTGTTTCCGAAAAACGTACGCTTGTGACAGCTGTCACCTTGAAGACATCCCTCAATCGTCTAGCTTCGAGCGAAGGGGAAAGGGATGGAGCGATGAGTGGAACCTACACCGACTTGGAAGTTTGGCGCACTGCCATGGAACTCGCCGAAAGATGTGTACCACGCCACGCAGGCGTTTCCCAAGCACGAGATTTATACGTTGAGCAGCCAGCTACGACGAGCGGCGATCTCCGTGCCCAGCAATATTGCAGAAGGCAAGGGCCGCGCATCCAACAAGGAACTTGTCCAGTTCCTCTGTCACGCGCGGGGATCGCTCTTTGAGGTTGAAACCCAGGTCAGGCTTGCTGCTCGACTGAGCTAATTAAAGGGCCAGAGGAGGAACCAATCTTGCACAAGACGGCGCGTGTCGGCCAACGGCTGAACGGACTGCTCCAGGCGTTTCGGCCTAACGCGGCATAGAGGGTCATACGCCTTCCGAAAGCCCGAGAGCCGAAGGCCGGTTACCGATCTGCCTCCGGAAGCCGAGCGCCGGAAGCCGGCAGCCGGCTATCCATCCAGCCTTGCAGAATCAGCACCGCCGCCATCCGGTCCACAGCCTTGCCGCGCTTCTCAATGGAGAGATCGGTCTCGCGCAACAGCCGGTTGGCTTCTACCGAAGTCAGCCGCTCATCCCACAGGTGCACCGGCAGCCCGAAGCGCTTCCGCAGTTCGGCGGCAAAGGATTGAATTTTTTCCGCCTGCGTTCCTTCCTCGCCGCTCATCCGCAGGGGAAGCCCAACGACAATTTCCTTCACCTCGCATTGCCCAATCACCTTCGCCAGATAGTCAAAATCCGTTTTCCTGTTGCGGCGCTGCAAGGTTTCGATCCCCTGGGCGGTCAAGCCCAAAGGATCGGAAACTGCCATCCCGATTCTCCGCGTCCCCACATCGAGTCCCAGAACCCTGCCAGGAAGGATTTGCGGGTTCCCGCGTCGGGAATCGTCTAGCCGATTTATCTTCCCTTCGTCCGGTGACTCGCTCTGCACCCGGCAATTATATGGCGTCCTAGACCAGCATCCTGATACAACGCTTGCGCCGGAACTTGGGGTTGCCCATTGGCCAGGAATTAAAATCTTATTCAGCAATAAGTTAGAGCGTTGAGCCAAGAGGGTCCGGCCATCCCTCATTCTTGCCTTTCTTAAACATTCGGAGTAGCATAATTAGAGCAGTCTTGCTGATTTTCTTCCCCAACGAACCCAAATCTTCCTTCCCGGGTGCTTGGTATGAGCAGTGCGGAATTGAATTTCCACATCGGTGACAAAGTCGTCTATCCCAACCACGGTGTAGGTGTTATCGAACAGATCAGCAGCCGCTCAATCGGTCCAACCGTGGAAAAGTTCTACCTCCTCAACATTAAGGCCAGCAGCCTGAAAGTCATGGTGCCCTGCGCCAATGTGAGCAGTGTGGGGTTGCGGCGCGTCGTGCGCAACGGGGAAGTTCAGAAAATCATTGATTTTCTTTCAGTTACCGAGAACCACAGCAACGGCGACTGGAAAGACCGCTTCAAGGAAAACTCCGATCGCATGCGCACCGGCTCCCTGCTCGAAGTGGCCGGAGTGCTGAAGAGCCTGATCGCCCTGCACCAAAGCAAGCCGCTCTCTTTCCGCGAAAAGAAGATGCTGGAACGCGCCCGCTACCTTCTGGTCAGCGAACTGGCCATGGCCCGCAACTGCGAGGAAACCAAGATTGAGGAACTCCTAACGGTCGCTCTTTCCAAGTGCAACCTGCGCTTCCCGGAAGCCTCCGAGTTCCAGGCGTAAGATCCTGTCACGAGAAGGATAGCCCTCGATAGGAGCGAATGCTCTGTCGAAGTGGTGGTTGGGGGTTGGCCGGGCCTTGATTCCGGGGGCTGGCATCTTTGATTTTTTTCAATCCCGCAATCACCACGGCCTAAGCTGGCGGGTGCGCCACGTCTCTTCGCCTTTGTGAAACGTCAGATCGTGCGAACCCTGGCGAATCCCGAAACCAATCGGGGATGCAGACAGCATCGGCTCCGCCCTTGCAAAAAACACGGGGACGGAGCACCCTCATCGTGGTGGCGCAAACAGACAGATAGAGGCGGGCCACCGCTGGAGAATTGCATGCGAAAAACCGTCACCATCCTCGCGTCCATATTCCTCATTCTGTCCGTCCTGCCCGAAGGCATCGAACAGGCGCGAGCGCAGGCGAATCCCTATCCGGCCATGGCTCCTCTGCAGGAGTATCTGATGCCGGCGGATGCGGAGATCGCGCTGGCTCGCAGCGCGGCGCCGGCGTCTGTCGCCGACGGCGCCACCGTGATGGTGCTGGGACGCCAGGGATACACGATCGCGGTGCCGGGCACGAACGGCTTCCTCTGTTACGTGGAGCGATCCTGGGCCAAGAGCACAGACGATCCGGAATTCTGGAATCCCAAATTGCGCGCCCCGAACTGCTTCAATGTGGCGGCAGCCCGGAGCGTTGCGCAGATCTATCTCATGAAGAGCCGGCTCGTCCTGGCCGGGCAGTCAAAGGCGCAGATTGCGCAGACGATCGCCGCGGCTCTGGACGACAAGAAAATACCTGCGCTGGCGCCGGGAGCGATGTGCTACATGATGTCGAAACAGCAGTATCTGAACGACCAGGGCAAAAGCTGGCATCCGCACCTGATGTTTTACGTTGCCGGAGATGCCGCCCAGAGTTGGGGAGCCAATCTGCCCGGCTCGCCGCTGATCGCGGCGAATGATGCGGAAGCTCGGGTGACGGTCATGATGGTCGTGGTGCACCAGTGGTCAGACGGAACACCCGACCAGCACTGAGGCTGCCCCACCCTTCGCGGTTTTCGAAGGGTGGGTGCTGCGGAAGTGTAAACCGCGAAGATTTTCGGCGGTCGGGGCGGAGATTTTGATTTCCAAAATGCCTTCACTTTCCTTTGACTTCCCCCACCCTCACTCCTAAGATAGCGCTGCTGCCTTGCGGGTCTGTGATTCGCACAAGCTCTGATTGCGCAACCCTGATTGCACAACTTGATGATCGGCCAAACCATCTCCCACTACCGCATCATGGAAAAGCTCGGCGGCGGTGGTATGGGTGTGGTTTACAAGGCCGAAGACCTCAAGCTCCGCCGCTTCGTCGCGCTAAAATTCCTCCCCGACGACGTCGCCAAAGATCATCAGGCCCTGAGCCGCTTTCAGCGCGAGGCGCAAGCTGCATCGGCGCTCAACCATCCCAACATCTGCACCATTTACGAAATCGATGAGCAGAGCGGCCAGGCCTTTATCGCGATGGAGTTTCTCGAAGGGCAAACCCTCAAACATCGCATCGAGGGCCGTCCGCTGGATACGGAGCTGCTTCTCACTCTGGGCATCGAAATCGCCGACGCCCTCGACGCCGCCCACAGTCGCGGCATCATCCATCGCGACATCAAGCCCGCCAACATTTTCGTTACCAAGCGCGGCCAGGCCAAGCTCCTCGACTTTGGTCTGGCCAAGGTAGCTGTCGGCTCCACTGAGCACACCGCAACGGAGGCTACTCCGCAGTCACTCGTCACCAGTCCCGGCTCGACCATCGGCACCGTTGCCTACATGTCCCCGGAGCAGGTGCGGGCTCAGGAACTCGACGCCCGTACCGATCTGTTCGCCTTTGGGGCTGTTCTTTACGAAATGGCCACGGGGAAGATGGCTTTTGCCGGAAACAGCAACGGCATCATTTTTGAAGCCATCCTGAATCGCATGCCCGTGCCGGTTTCAAGCCTGAACCCTGGCATTCCGGCCAAACTCGACGAGCTTATTACCAAGTCCCTTGAGAAAGACCGCGATCTGCGCTATCAGACGGCCGCAGAGTTGCGCGGCGATCTGAAGCGGATCAAGCGCGATCTGGACACGTCGCGTGTCCGCGCTACATCGGGCGCCGTGCCCATCGCCTCCTCTTCAGGAATCTCCGCCATCACCGCCGCCCAGGAGTCGGCAAGTTACGTTCCGGCTGTTCGCGAGCCTGTTGCCCCTCGCCGCGGCGTCTTTCCCCTCCTGGCTGTCGCCGTTGTGGCGTTGGCGGTTGGCCTCGCTGTAGGGGCTATGTTCCTGCGCCGTTCCTCGCCGCCCACCTTTGCCGCCTACCATCCGCTGACTTTCCGGCGCGGCATCGTACTTTCCGCGCGCTTTGCCCCCGATGGCAAGACGGTCATCTACAGCGCTGCCTGGGAAGGCAAACCGCTCGATCTTTACACCACCCGCCCCGAAAGTCCGCAGTCGCAGGAAATGGAGCCCAAGGGCGCCGAAGTGCTCGCCATATCCTCCTCGGGCGAAATGCTGCTCTCGCTCGGCAGCCGTCCGCGCGACGCCTTTCTTTATGCCGGCACGCTGGCCCGCGTTCCTCTGGTGGGCGGCGCGCCGCGCGAAATTCTCGACAACGTGGAATGGGCCGACTGGTCGCCAGACGGCAACTCCTTGGCCGTGGTGCACGAGGTGAGCGGACGCAAGCAGCTCGAGTTCCCCCTGGGCAAGACGCTTTACGTGGCCGACGGCTGGATCGGCAACATCCGGGTCAATCCCAAGGGCGATAAAGTTGCTTTCATCGACCATCCTCAGCCGCGCGATGACGGCGGCTCGGTCGACATCATCGGCTCCTCGGGAAAAAAGAGGGTTCTATCCGACGGATGGGACAGCATTCAGGGGATTGCCTGGTCGCCCAAGGGTGAAGAGGTCTGGTTCAGTGCGACCCGCACGGGCGGCGACCGTTCGCTGTACGCCGTCGATCTTTCCGGCAATGTCCGTTTGCTGGCGCGGGTTCCCGGAGAGCTGACGCTGCTCGATGTGGCCCGCGACGGCCTGGTTTTGCTGACCCGCGGCAATGATCGCGCCGGCATGATCGGTTTGGCTCCGGGCGAAACCAAGGAGCGCGACTTGTCCTGGCTGGATTGGTCCGTCCCGGCAAGTCTTTCGGCCGATGGCAAGGAGATTCTCTTTCAGGAAGCGGGCGAGGGTGGAGGACCGAAGTATGCCGTATACATCCGCCAAACCGACGGTTCACCCGCGATCCACCTCGGGGAGGGCAGCGGCATCGCCTTATCGCCTGACGGGAAATGGGCGTTGGCCCGGCAAAACACTGACCCTGCTCCTTTCATGCTTCTGCCCACCGGCGTGGGCGAGACCAAGCCGGTCAAGGACGATGGCCTCAATCACAACGGTGCCGCGTGGCTGCCGGATGGAAATCACATCGTGTTTTCTGGGATCGAACCGGGACATGGAATTCGCCTTTACGTCGAGTCGCTCACCGACGGGAAACCCAAGGCTATCAGCGGCGAAGGAGTCGGTCCCGGTCCTATTCTTTCTCCCAACGGCGACCTGGTTGCCGATACCGGCCCCGACCGCAAGGTCTATCTCTTTCCCATCGCTGGCGGAGAGCCGCGTCTGGTTCCCGGCGTAGAGCCTTCTGAATATCCCACCGGCTGGTCGGCGGACGGCCGCGAGCTCTTCGTGATCGCGCGGGGCGAGATTCCCGCTCCCGTTACCCGTATCGACATCGCCACTGGAAAGCGCACCTTGTGGAAGAATCTTGAGCCTGCCGACTCCGCCGGGATCGACACGATTGGCCGCGTTCTGTTGTCGCGGGACACAAAGTCCTACGTTTACAGTTACGTACGGACTTTGTCGGATCTCTATATGGTCGAAGGACTTAACTAGAATCGCACTCCTCTCGGAGGCTCGCGCTCTCAGGCTAAACCCTCCGGGTCGTCCCGAAGCTTCGCGCTCTTGGTAGACACTCGGCTTCAGTCCTCGTGTCGCGCTTCCGTCGGGAGGTCTCCCGAACCGAGCCCGCTACCCCCGTCAGTTCGCAAGTGAAACCGAGGCGGCGCCCAGAGTCGACACCTAATTCCAGAACCTCGCTGCCAAGGTTTATAATCCGTAAAAGTTGTTTCTCGCCATGACTGATTCCATCAAACGAAAGCTGCAGGATGAGATCAACGCGCTCGAACATGAGCTCGTCCACGAGCTTCCCAAAGAAATCAAAAAGGCGGCTGCGCTCGGCGATCTCAGCGAAAACGCCGAGTACCACATGGCCAAGCAGCGCCAGGAGTTCGTCAAGGCCCGGGTACGCCAGCTCGGTAAACGGCTCGCCGAGCTGTCAATGATCAACATGAACAACATCCCCAAGGACAAGGTGGGGCTGGGTTCTACTGTGAAGGTCTACGACAGCACCAAGGAAGAGGAAGTCGAATACAAGCTGGTCACCAGCGAGGAATCCGACGTAGCCGCCGGAAAAATCTCTACCACCTCGCCCATCGGCCGCGCTCTGCTCAACAAGAAAGTCGGAGACGAGGCCATCGTCGTCACGCCCAACGGCAAGCGCGAGCTGGAGATCCTCAGCCTGACCACCATCCACGACGAACCGGAAGCCGAAGAGGCACAAGCCTGATGGCTCTTCCCTCCTTGTCCTCTCTTCGCTCTCTGTCATCCAGGGCCAAGTCGAGGGACCCGCTTTCAGCCGGAAATACTCACCGGCGCTGGAATAAACTGTCTGCCCGCGAGGTCCTCCCATGAGCGCTTCGTGGACCTCCGCCTTCGGCCGCGCCTGCGGAGCTCTTCTCAAGACCATCGTCCGCTGGCTGGCGCTCTCGCGGATCAATCCCAATGTGCTCACCTTCATGGGACTGGTGGTAAATACGGTCGCCGCCATCCTGTTCGGCTCAGCCAATGCCGATAACCAGCGCCGCATGTTCTTCTACGCCGGGCTGGTGATCATCGGCTCCGGATTTTTCGATCTGGTCGATGGAGAAGTCGCCCGCGCTACCAATCGCGTCACCCGGTTCGGCGCTTTCTTCGACTCCGTCGTCGACCGCTACAGTGACGCTTCTCAGTTCCTCGGCCTGCTGGTCTTCTATGCGCGCGGCGACCGCTTTTTCTACGTTATCCTGACGGCCTTCGTCATGGTCAGCGCCATCATGGTCAGCTACACCCGTGCCCGCGCCGAATCGCTGATTGGCTCCTGCCGCGTGGGATTCATGGAGCGCCCCGAGCGCCTCGTCCTGGTCATTCTCGGAGCGCTGTTCAACCGCATGGCCCCGGTTCTCTGGGTGATCGCCGTTCTTTCCACGCTCACCGTCATCCATCGCATGCGGTACACCTGGACCCGCACCCAGGACCCGCCCCTCCCGAGCAAAGCCGGCCAGGCCGCGTAAGCACACTGTGGCACCCCAAAACGGAATGGGTGTCTCATCTTTCGCGTCCTTTGCGATCTTTGTCGATAAGGCGGCGTTCGGACGCCGGAAGCCGGAGCCCTGCTTTGCTAGACTGAACCAGCAATGCCGACCAATCCCGTTCTGGTGGTTCACGGCGGAGCCTGGGCCATGCCCGATGACATGGTCGAGGCCCACATCGGCGGCGTGCGCAACGCGCTGGCCGCGGGCTGGCGTGTTCTGGAGCGTGGCGGCTCCGCGCTCGATGCTGTCGAAGAAGCCGTTGTCATCATGGAAGACGACGAAACTTTTGACGCCGGCCGCGGCAGCTTTTTGAATCGTGATGGAAAGGTCCAGCTCGACGCCCTCATCATGGACGGAGCTACGCTGCGCGCCGGCGGCGTGGGGTGCGTTGAGCGCCTGCGCAATCCCATTCGCGCCGCGCGAAAAATTCTGAGCGAGAGTCCGCACGTGTATTTCGTTGGCGAAGGCGCGGAGCGCTTCGCCGACGAGCATGGTTGCCAACTCTGCCGCAACGAAGATCTGGTGATCCCCCGCGAGGTCGAACATCTTCGGCGATATCAGGCAGAGCTGGCGCGCCGCGAGAAGGCGCGATCGGGATCTG
>Ga0335076_10002009_pt1 | contig 20060 bp, 14 predicted proteins | sample Lox_Sample_25_FD_206717 | JGI IMG/M metagenome (GOLD analysis project Ga0335076, IMG submission 206717) | Soil microbial communities from Loxahatchee National Wildlife Refuge, Florida, United States - Lox_Sample_2.5 | ecosystem: Environmental > Terrestrial > Soil > Wetlands | place: USA...
CCGCCTCCTCGATGTGCTCCATGACCCCGCCGAGATAGAGCCCGGACCCGTCGTAGAGCGCGTCGACGTCGACCTCGATCGCGTCGTCGAGGAACTTGTCGATCAGCACCGGATGGCCGGGGCTCACTTCCGTCGCCCGGGTGGTGTAGGACCGCAGCGTGGCGTCGTCGTAGACGATCTCCATGCCCCGGCCGCCGAGCACGTAGGAGGGCCGGACCAGGACCGGGTAGCCGATCTCCCGCGCGATCTGGACAGCTTCGGACTGGGAGATGGCCGTCCCGTGCTGCGGCGCGCTCAGCCCGGCGCGCTCGAGCACCCGGGCGAACGCGCCGCGGTCCTCGGCGAGGTGGATCGCCTCCGGTGACGTGCCCACGACGGGGACGCCCGCGGCCGCGAGCGCGCGGGACAGCCCGAGCGGCGTCTGCCCGCCGAGCTGCACGATCACGCCCTGCACCGGGCCGGCCGCCTGCTCGGCGCGCACCACCTCGAGCACGTCCTCCAGGGTGAGCGGCTCGAAGTACAGCCGGCCCGAGGTGTCGTAGTCGGTGGAGACGGTCTCCGGGTTGCAGTTGACCATCACGGTCTCGTAGCCCGCGTCGGCCAGCGCGAACGACGCGTGCACGCAGGCGTAGTCGAACTCGATGCCCTGGCCGATCCGGTTCGGCCCGCTGCCCAGGATGATCACCTTGGGCGTGGTGCCCGCGGGCACCTCGGTCTGGTCGTCGTAGGTCGAGTACAGGTACGGGGTGCGGGCCGCGAACTCCGCGGCGCAGGTGTCCACCGCGTGGTACACCGGGCGCACGCCGAGCGCCCAGCGGACCTCACGGACCACGGTTTCCGAGGTGCCGCGGAGTTCGGCGATCTGGATGTCGGAGAAGCCGTTCTGCTTGGCCGCCCGCAGCGTCTCCGCGTCGAGGACAGGCGCTCGCGCCACCTGCCCGGCGACCTGGTTGACGTGCTGGATCTGCTCGATGAACCAGGGGTCGATGCCGGTCCTTGAGGCCACGTCTTCCGGGCTGGCGCCGGCCCGCAGCGCGCGGTGGATGGTGGCCAGCCTTCCGTCGTGCGGGGTTGCGGCCGCGCGCAGCAGGCCCGCCGCGTCCCCCGGGGGATTCTTCCAGCCGAACGAGCCGGGGCTTTCCAGTGACCGCAGGGCTTTCTGCAGGGCCTCAGGGAAGCACCGGCCGATGGCCATCGCCTCGCCGACACTCTTCATGTGGGTGGTGAGCGCGGTGTCGGCGCCGGGGAACTTCTCGAACGCGAACCTCGGCACCTTGACCACCACGTAGTCCAGCGCGGGCTCGAAGCAGGCCGGGGTCCGGCCGGTGATGTCGTTCGGGATCTCGTCGAGCGTGTAGCCGATGGCCAGCCGGGCCGCGATCTTGGCGATGGGGAAGCCGGTGGCCTTGGAGGCGAGCGCGGAGGATCGCGACACGCGCGGGTTCATCTCGATCACGACCATGCGGCCGGTGCGCGGCTCGACGGCGAACTGGATGTTGCAGCCGCCGGTGTCCACCCCGACCGTGCGCATGATGGCGATGGCCGTGTCGCGCATCCGCTGGTACTCGCGGTCGGTGAGGGTCATGGCCGGGGCGACGGTGACCGAGTCGCCGGTGTGTACGCCCATCGGGTCGATGTTCTCGATCGAGCAGACGACGACCACGTTGTCGTTGGCGTCACGCATCAGCTCGAGCTCGAACTCCTTCCAGCCGAGGATGCTCTCCTCGAGCAGCACCTGGTGCATCGGGCTGGCGTCCAGGCCGGCCCCGGCGATGCGCCGCAGGTCTTCGGTGTTTCTCGCGATTCCCGACCCGAGGCCGCCGAGCGTGAACGAAGGCCTGATGACGACCGGGTAGCCCAGGTGCTCCGTGACCGCGATGCATTCGTCGAGGTCGCGGCAGATCTGGCTGTGCGGGACCGCGGCGCCGAGGCCGGTGACGACCTCCTTGAACCGCTCGCGGTCTTCGCCGGCCCGGATCGCCTCGATGGTGGCGCCGATCAGCTCCACGTTGTACTTGCGCAGCACGCCCTGGTCGTGCAGGGCGACGGCCGCGTTCAGCGCGGTCTGCCCGCCCAGGGTGGGGAGCACGGCGTCCGGGCGCTCGATCGCGATGACCTTCTCCAGCGTCTCGGTCGTGATCGGCTCGACGTAGGTGGCGTCGGCGAACTCGGGATCAGTCATGATCGTCGCCGGGTTGGAGTTGACCAGGCTGACCCGGATGCCCTCCCGCTTCAGGACGCGGCAGGCCTGGGTCCCCGAGTAGTCGAACTCGCAGCCCTGGCCGATGACGATCGGCCCGGACCCGATCACCAGCACCGACTTCAGGTCCTCACGCCGCGGCACGGCGCACCTCCCGGTTATCGCTCGACGGCCTGCCCGGGGCGGGGATCCTGGGTCGTTCGGCCCTCTTAGTGCTCATCGGGCCTGCTCGAGCACGTCGCGGAAGTGGTCGAAGTGGTCGGCGGCGTCGTGCGGTCCCGGGGCGGCCTCCGGGTGGTACTGCACGCTGAACACCGGGCGCTCGAGCAGCCGCAGGCCCTCCACCACGCCGTCGTTGAGGTTCACGTGGCTGACCACCGCCGGGCCGTACGGCGTGCCGAACGGCTGCCGGGCCCGGGCCGGCACGTGCGCCCAGGTGCCGGGCCCGGGCGTGGCCGCGTGTGCTTCATCGGGCGCAATTGCGCCGGATGTTTCCGCGGAAACGTGCGCCGCCCCGGCGGCTTCCCCTGCTTCCCCGGGGAGGGCGGCGGCGAAGCCGTGGTTGTGGCTGGTGATGTAGACGCGGCCGGTGGCGAGGTCCAGCACCGGCTGGTTCACGCCGCGGTGGCCGTACCGGAGCTTGTAGGTGCCCAGGCCGAGGGCCAGGGCGAGGATCTGGCTGCCCAGGCAGATGCCGAACAGGGGGAGGCCGGCGTCAAGCACCCCCCGCATCGCGTCCACCGCGTACCGGGCCGCGGCCGGGTCGCCGGGGCCGTTGCTGAAGAACACGCCGTCCGGCGAGGCAGCCAGGATCTGTCCGGCGGTCACGGTCGCCGGCACGACCAGGACCTCGCAGCCCCGGGCCGCGAGGTTCCGCGGCGTGGACGCCTTGATCCCCAGGTCCACGGCGACCACGCGGTACCTGGCCCGGCCCGGCGGGCGGACGGTGTACGGCTCCGGGGTGCTCACGACCCGGGCCAGGTCGGCGCCGGTCATCTCCGGGCTGGCCAGCACTCGCTCGAGGAGCTCGTCCGGGCTGGTTCCCGCCGTGCTGATGGCCGCGCGCATCGCGCCCCGCTCGCGCACCCGCCGCGTGAGCAGCCTGGTGCCGCGGACCGCGATGCCCGTCACGCCCTGGCCTTTCAGGTAGCTGCCGAGGTCTCGCTGTGCCCGCCAGCTCGACGCCAGCCTGGCCGGCTCGCGTACCACGTAGCCGCTGACCCAGATCTGACGGGACTCAGGATCGGTCTCGTTGACGCCGGTGTTGCCGATGTGCGGCGCGGTCATCGCGACGATCTGGCGGCAGTAAGACGGGTCGGTCAGGGTCTCCTGGTACCCGGTCATGCCGGTGTTGAAGACCATCTCGCCGAACGTCTCTCCCTCGGCGCCGAAGGTGGTGCCGTACAGGGTGGTGCCGTCCTCCAGGACCAGCAGGGCGGGCGGCCTCGTCATCGAGCCAGCTTCCCGTCGAGCACGGTCGGGACGCCGCGCAGGAAGGTGGCCACCACCCGGCCGGGCAGTTCCATCCCGGCGAACGGGGTGTTGCGGCTCTTGGACGCGCCGGCCGGGGACACCGCCTCGGCGGGCGCCGCCGGGTCGTACAGGGTGACGTTGGCCGGCCCGCCGACGGTGAGCGGCATTCCGTGCCCGGCCAGCCGCCCGATCCTGGCCGGCCGGACCGACATCCGGTCAGCGACCCCCCGCCAGTCGAGCAGCCCGGTGTCCACCATGGCCCGCTGCACCACCCGCAGCGCGGTCTCAAGCCCGGTCATGCCGAACGCCGCCTCGGCCCACTCCGCCTCCTTGGCCTCCACCGGGTGCGGGGCGTGGTCGGTGGCCACGCAATCGATGGTGCCGTCGGCCAGTGCGCCCCGCAGTTCGGCCACGTCGGTCTCGGTGCGCAGCGGCGGGTTGACCTTGAACAGCGGGTCGTAGTTCGCGGCGAGCTGATCGGTCAGCAGCAGATGGTGCGGCGTGACCTCGGCGGTGACCTGCCAGCCCTTGGACTTGGCCCAGCGGATGATCTCCACCGAGCCAGCGGTGGAGACGTGACAGACGTGCAGCGCGGAGTCCACATGCGCGGCGAGCAGGCAATCCCGGGCGATGATGGCTTCCTCGGCCACGGCGGGCCAGCCGGCCAGGCCGAGGCGCGCGGACATCTCGCCCTCGTTGAGCTGCGCGCCTTCGGTCAGCCTGGGCTCCTGCGCGTGCTGGGCGATTACCCCGTCAAAGGCCTTGACGTACTCGAGCGCCCGGCGCATCAGCAGCGGGTCGGACACGCACCGGCCGTCGTCGGAGAAGACGCGGACCCGTGCGGCCGAATCCGCCATCGTGCCGAGCTCGGCCAGTCTCGCGCCGGCCAGGCCCGCAGTGACGGCGCCCACCGGCTGGACATCGCAGTGGCCCGCGGTCCGGCCGAGCCGCCACACCTGCTCGACCACCCCGGCGGTGTCCGCCACGGGGTCGGTGTTGGCCATGGCGTGCACGGCGGTATAGCCGCCGAGGGCGGCCGCCGCGGTCCCGGTCTGCACCGTCTCCGCGTCCTCGCGGCCCGGCTCCCGCAGGTGCGTATGCAGGTCGACCAGCCCGGGCAGGGCGATCAGGCCGTCGGCGTCGAGAACCTGGACGCCCGGCCCACGGGCGCTGAGCCCGGGTTCGATGGCGGTGATGGATCCGCCGCCGAGCAGGAGATCGGTGACACGGGCTCCCCGCTCGCCGTCCGCGGGCAGCGTGACCCCGCGGATCAGCCACCTCGCCTGGCCCTCCGGGGTCACCCCGGGTCCGCCGGCCGTCACCGGGCCACCGCGGTCACCGGGAACTCCGCCCCGCCGAGCAGCAGGTACAACACCGCCATCCGGGTGGTGACGCCGTTGGCGACCTGCTCCACGATGGTCGAGCGGACCGAGTCCGCCACTTCAGCCGCGATCTCTATCCCCCTGTTCATCGGCCCGGGATGCATGACGATGGCGTGCTCGGGCAGCCGCGCCATCCGGGCGGCGTCGAGCCCGTACCTGCGGCTGTACTCCCGCACGGTCGGGAAGTAGGCGGCGGTCATCCGTTCCTGCTGGATCCGGAGCATCATCACCACGTCGCTTTTCGGCAGCTCGCAGTCCAGGTCATAGCTGACCGAGCAGGGCCAGCTGCCGACGGCGAGCGGCAGCAGAGTGGGCGGGGCGGCCAGGGTCACCTCGGCGCCGAGGGTGCTCAGCAGCAGCACGTTGGACCGGGCGACCCGGCTGTGCAGTACGTCGCCGACGATCGTCACCCGGAGCCCGTCGAGGCCGGCCCCGCGGGCACCGGGCCCTTTCAGCCTGCGCCGGATGGTGAACGCGTCGAGCAGAGCCTGGGTCGGATGCTCGTGCGTGCCGTCCCCGGCATTCAGCACGCTGCCCCGCACCCAGCCGGCCAGCCGGTGCGCCGCGCCGGAGGCCGGGTGCCTGATGACCACCGCGTCCGCCCCCATCGCCTCCAGCGTCAGCGCGGTGTCCTTCAGGCTCTCGCCCTTGGCGACGCTCGATCCCTTCGCGGAGAAGTTGATCACGTCGGCAGACAGCCTCTTGGCTGCGGCTTCGAACGAGATCCGCGTCCTGGTCGAGTCCTCGTAGAAGAGGTTCACCACGGTCCGGCCGCGCAGCGTGGGCAGCTTCTTGATCGGCCGGTCGGCCAGGCTGGCCAGTTCCTCCGCGGTGTCGAGGATGAGCAGTGTGTCGGCCCGGCTGAGGTCGACGGCCGAGATCAGGTGCCGCTTCACGGTGCTACCTCCAAATGCTCGCGCCATCCGGGAAGCAAGGCAACCGGTCGCTCGCGCGGGCCGCGAGGACCCGCACTCGCGAGCCGGTACCGTGGAGGGGGCACGGGGAGGTGGGTGCGGCTCACGGGTGCCTCCCGTCGTCGCTGATCATCACGCTGTCCTGCGCGTCCACCTCGGTCAGCAGGACATGCACGACCTCGCGCTGCGACGTCGGCAGATTCTTGCCCACGTAGTCGGCGCGGATCGGGAGCTCGCGGTGGCCGCGGTCGACCAGGACCGCAAGCTGCACCGCCCGGGGGCGGCCGAGATCGTTCAGCGCGTCGAGCGCGGCGCGTACCGTGCGACCGGAATACAGCACGTCGTCGACCAGTACGACCGTCTTGCCGTCCACGCCGCCGGCCGGGAGTTCGGTGCGGCCCAGCGCACGGGCCGGATGGAGCCGCAGGTCATCCCGGTGCATGGTCACGTCAAGCGAGCCGCATGGGACCTCGAGTCCCTCGAACTCCCCGATGCGGGCCGCGAGGCGGCGCGCCAGCGGAACCCCCCGCGTCGGTATGCCGAGCAGGATGACCTGGTCACCGCCGTGTGTCCGTTCCAGGATCTCGTGGGCGATCCTGGTCAGCACTCGCCTGATTTCCTCGGCGTCCAGAACCGCGAGGCCGTCACGCCCCGCGACCGGACTGCTGGCTGCGCACATAGAACGGACCTCCTTCCCCGCCTCACCGGACGGTCATTAAAGGATGTCTACGTTGACGATCATACGGGGAGTTACCACTTGGCCCGACGCCTTTGGCCCGGCCCGAGCGACATGTGATTTACGTCACACGGACGGAAGTCATCGGAACATGACGAGAGTTGGTCATGTGGCGGCCACACGCCCGCTGCGACGGGAAACCTGATCTCAGCTGGGTTCTCGTCGGCCGGCGGAGGGTACATAGCGATCCGGGAGAGCTAGTCGGTTACCGGCCGAGTTAAGCCGGTTTTTGCCATTCGGCTTGACCTTATAGCGCTCGCCGCCTACCGTCACTGAGCGTAACCGTTACCGTAAGCGACGACTGGCCGGGAACCGAGGAAAGAATGCCATCTGAGTACGCCAAGACCCTTGGCGCGCGGCTGCGCGCCATCCGGACGCAGCAGGGCCTCTCGCTGCACGGAGTGGAAGAGAAGTCCCGCGGCCGCTGGAAGGCCGTGGTCGTGGGTTCCTACGAACGCGGCGACCGGTCGGTGACCGTCCAGAAGCTGGCCGAGCTGGCCGAGTTCTACGGTGTCCCCGTGTCCGAGCTGCTGCCCGGCGACGCCGCTCCGACTCCGCTGGTTCCCACGCCCAAGCTCGTCATCGACCTGGAGCGGATGAGCCAGCTGCCGAAGGACAAGGTCGGCCCGCTGGCCCGCTACGTCGCGACCATCCAGAGCCAGCGGGGCGACTACAACGGCCGCGTCCTGTCCGTACGGCACGAGGACCTCCGTTCGCTCGCGGTCATCTATGACAAGGCCCCTGCCGACCTCACCGAGGAACTCATCAGCTGGGGCGTGCTCGACGCCGACGCGCGCGGCGCGATGGAAGGATTCTGAGCTTCTAACCTGCCGGCCTGAGCGGGAGCGGGGACTGGACCTCGACACCGAGAGCAGTCTCCGCCAGTGACAGGAAGGTCTCCGCGTCCTGCAGCAGGTCATCGGCCTCGCGCGCCGACGCCGCACGTGGCAGTCCGGCCTCGGCGGCCGCGCGTTTGCCCGCCCCGGCCGCGAAGTAGGCAGCCCACTCGGTAAGCGCCGGCTCGACCTGGGGCAGCAGCTCCCACACGCTGTGCGGCTTCCTGCGCCTCGACTGCGGTTCGCCCCGGGCCGCCACCACTGCCGCCGCGGCCCGCAGGGCCGCCAGATGCGCCGTGACATACCGGGCGCCGGGCGCCGACTCGTCGGCCGCCTCCGCGAGCCCCCGCCGCGCGGACTGGAGCATGCTGAGCACGGCCGGCGCCACCCCAGGATGCCGCGGGCTCACATCCCCCAGGCCCATCCGCATCTCCGCTGTGTTCACCATCGTCCTCATCTCCTCCTCTGCCCGGCCGGTCCACTGCCCGGCCGGGCGAGATGTTTCCTCTCGCTCACCCGGCCGACGCCGGTCCCATCTATTCGAACCTAAATTCGTTCGGATGTCCAGTCATCTTCGATGTCTGTTCGAAGATACCGCGAAGGTCTGACATTTCGGGGACCGCCGGTCGCGCCCTCGGGCCCGCCGACCCTGCCCGGGCGGGCCCGCCGCTCGGGCCGTCACGCTCTGGCCCAAGTTGCGCGACTGGCTACGAGCGTGACCTCTCGCCAGGGGCGGCAGATGCCGGAGCTGCCTCTCATGTGAGAGAGGTTTCTGGGAGAACTAGGGCTCCTGGGAGAGTAGAGAGTCTATGGTGCACCGATGGCCCCAAGCCAGGAAGCATCCCGGATTCCTCTGGAAGTCAGGCGGAAACGTAGCCGTGGGTCGCTGGGCTACCGCGCCTGGGCGCCGCCGACGAGCTGGACGACCTAAAGGTGTGCTGGCCACTTGCCCGGAGCTGATATCTGGGCGGCCGCAACCCGCGCGAAACTGGGTTTCCCGGATCATGACGTCTTAAGGATTGGCGCGAATGGGCTGGCGGCTGACTGTGCACAGGGCCGGTCACCTGGGCACCCACGGCCCATTGGCGGCGTTAAACAAGAACAGGCAAGGATCGGGGGGCATTTGCGCAACGCGAGTGTTTGTGCGAAGGGTTGGGCTGGACCTGTATTTTAATCGCGTGCCATCCCTACCCGCCACCGACGATGGGAGCGCGAGGCCGCTCGCTGAACACTCGAGCACCGGCCCCGGCGGCGGCGAGGACATCGCATGGGAGGCTGGCACTGAGCCCGGGACCCCTGCTGATACGGACGAAGAGCCCGGGACCGACGGCGGGGAGCCCGTGTCCGGAGGACCTGTGCCCGGCGAACCTTCGGCCACCGGGCACGCAGTCGCCGGGCACGTAGTCGCCGGGCACGCGGCAGAGGAGCCTCCAGCAGGTAAGCCCCAGTCTGCGGGGCCCTTGGCTGCGGGGCTCTTGGCTGCGGGGCTCTTGGCTGCGGGGCCCTTGGCTGCGGGGCCCTTGGCTGCGGGGCCCCAGTCTGCGGGGCCCTTGGCTGCGGGGCCCCCCGTGGGCGAGTCCGGCCGGTGGTTCCGGCCGGCCAGGAAGGCCGAGAGCGGCTTCCTCGCGATCCCGGCCGACGGCCAGGCCGGCCTTGCCACACCCGAGACTGAGCCGCAGGTCGCGGCGGCTGACGCGGCGGTCCCCGCGCCTGGTCGCGCCGGGCCGGGCGCAGCAGATACGGCGGATACGGACACGGCGGGCGAAGCGACCGGGATGGACGCCGCTCCGGCCAGCACGCTGCCATGGCGGGACGGGCCAGTGCACCCGGACGGCGCAGGCAGGCCAGCACACCCGGACGGCACAGGCAGGCCAGCACACCCGGACAGCCCGGGCGGGGTACCGGGGGCGCGCGGGGTGAGCCTGGCCCCGCCTCCTGATCGCGGGGCGGAGACCAAGGAGAAGGACGAGACCGGGAAGGGCGAGACCGGGAAGGGCGAGACCGGGAAGGGCGAGACCGGGAAGGGCGAGACCGGGAAGGGCGCGGGTGAGGAGGAGCGCGGGGCGCTCCGGACCGCGGCCAGGCGGCGGATCTCCCGGCGCCGGACGCTGCAGGCCGGCCTGCTCGGTGGCGCGGGAGTGGCCGCGCTGCCGCTGCTGGCGCTGGTCGGCGGCATCACCCGGACGGGCGGGCAGCCGACCGACCTCACCTTCACGATCAACACGAACTGGCTGTTCGGCGGGCAGTACATGGCGGGCTCGGAGAGCAGGTTCTACGACGACAGCAACTTCGCGCCGGTCGCCGTGCCGCACGCCGTCACCCAGCTGTCCTGGGAGAACTGGGACTACTCGGCCTGGCAGCAGCTGTGGATCTACCGCAGGCACTTCACCGGGGGGCACCTGCTCGACCCGCGCCGGCCGGGCAACCGGATCATCGTCGACTTCGACGGTGTCATGGTCAACGCGTCGGTGACCATCAACGATCAGCTGGCCGCCACCCACCAGGGTGGCTACCTGCCCTTCTCGGCCGAACTCACCGGCAAGGTCACCGCGGGGGACAACCTGCTCGCGGTGGTGGTGGACGCGCGCTGCCTGCCAGTGCCTCCGGTCGGTGCCAGCTGCGGCCCGGGCAGCATCGACTTCCTCCAGCCAGGCGGCATCTACCGGGACGTCCGGCTGCGGGTGCTCCCGCAGGTGTTCCTCTCCGACCTGTTCGCCCAGCCGGCCGACGTGCTCACCGGGCAGCCCCGGGTGGACATCGAGTGCACCCTGGACTCGGCCGCCACCACGCACCTCACGGGCGCGCTGCTTGTCGAGTTGCTCGACGGTCCGGCGCGGGTTACGGCGCAGGTCGCGAACGTGGCGGTCAGCTCCCCGGGAACCAGTACGGCCGCGCTGAGCCTGACCGGGTTCGGGCCGGTCAGCCTCTGGTCGCCGGATAGCCCGAAGCTGTACACGGTCCGGGCCACGCTGAACTTCCCCGGTCTCGGCAGCCACGTCCTGTCCCGGCGGATCGGGTTCCGCGAGGCGTCCTTCCGCCCCGAGGGCTTCTTCCTGAACGGCAACCGGCTGCCGCTGTTCGGCCTCAACCGGCACCAGCTCTACCCGTACGCCGGCATGGCGATGCCCGCCCGGGCGCAGCGCAAGGACGTGGAGATCCTCAAGAACGAGTTCAACTGCAACATGGTGCGGTGCTCGCACTACCCCCAGTCGCCGGCCTTCCTCGACGCCTGCGACGAACTCGGCGTGCTGGTCTGGGAGGAGGCGCCGGGCTGGCACAACGTGACCACCACCCCGGCCTGGCAGGACCTGGTAGTGCAGAACGTCCGCGACATGGTGATCAGGGACCGCAGCCGCCCCTCGGTGGTCATCTGGGGCACCAGGCTCAACGAGACCAGGGACCACCCCGCGCTGTGGGCCGCGACCCGGCAGGCCGCGCGGGAACTGGACGGCTCGCGGCCGAGTTCCGGGGCGATGGCGTTCCACGAGGACATCGCCTGGAGCGAGGACGTCTACGCCTATGACGACTACGGGATCGACGGCAAGGGGAACGTCGCGCTCAAGCCGCCGTTCCCGGGGCTGCCCTATCTGGTCACCGAGGCCGTCGGGGTGGAACCGGTCAGGCCGCAGCACTTCGCCTGGACCGATCCGCCGGCCTGGCTGGCCAGGCAGGCCGCCCTGCACGGCCAGGCGCAGAGCCAGGCGCGGTCCAGCACCGGCTACGCCGGCCTGCTCGGCTGGGCCGGGTTCGACTACGCCTCGCTGCTCGGCCAGGGCCCCGGCGACGTCAAATGGGCCGGGGTGGCGGACGGCTTCCGGGTGCCCAAGCCCGGCGCCGCCATCTACCAGGCGCAGGGCGACCCGGCCGTGCGCCCGGTCATCGTCCCGGTGTTCTTCTGGGAGCCAGTCGGCGCGATCCCGGCCCCCGCCCCCACCGCGATGATCGCCAGCAACTGCGAACGGCTCGAGGTCTTCGTCGGCGGCACCCACGTAACCAGCGCGCTGCCCGCCTTCGGCTCGCCGCTGTACAGCGGCCTGATCCACCCGCCCTTTCTGGTCGACCTGCCCGGGCGCATCCCGAACCCCGCCCCGGACCTGCTGGTCCTGGGCTTCGTCGGCGGCCGCCAGGTGGCACAGCTGCAGATGTCGGCCAGCCCGGCCGGCGACGCGCTCGTCCTGGCCGCGGACGACACGGCCATCACGGCCGATGGCTCCGACGCGACCAGGGCGGTGTTCCGCGCGGTCGACGCCTACGGGAACCAGCGCCGGTACGGCAGCGGCGTGATCGCGCTGACCCTGTCCGGCCCGGCCACGCTGGTAGGCGACAACCCGTTCGCGTTCGGCCGGTACGGCGGGCTCGGCGCGGTGTGGGTCCGCTCGCAGGCCGGCCAGCCCGGGGCGATCACGCTGACCGCGAGCCACCCGCTGCTCGGCCAGGCCGAAGTGCAGGTCAGGTCCGAGCCGGCGAACCAGCTGAACGAGCTGGCCTGACCCATGGCCCGGCGATCATGGCACCTGTTCGGGGCTCGCCGCCCACCTCGTTCGGCCTCCTCTTCCCCGTCTCCTATGCTGGCGGGGATGCGCCGGACGCTAGCGGTTTCCCTCTCCGAGCTGAACCCGGGCGGGTTCACTGCCCGGCTCGACCAGCTGCTCGCGGTGTACGCGGCGGCCATGCGGCCGCCCGCAGGCCTGCTCGCCGGCCGCCGGCCGATCATGGCCGGCCACGCCGGCAACCGGGGATTCCGCGCGCTGGCGGTCACCGACGACGAGACCGGCAAGACGGTCGGCTTCGGCTACGGCTTCCACGGGGCCGCCGGGCAGTGGTGGCACGACACGGTGCGCCGGGCGCTGACGGCCAGCCGGGGCAACACGGCCGCCGCGGCCTGGCTCGACGACTCGTTCGAGGTTGCCGAGCTGCACGTGGCCCCGGACTACCAGGGCCGCGGCGTCGGCGCCGCCGTGCTGCTGCGGCTGGCCTCGGGGCGGCCGGAACGCACCGCGCTGCTGTCCACCCGGGACGCGGACACCCCGGCGCGCCGGCTCTACCGCGGCACCGGCTTCACCGACCTGCTGACCGAGTTCCACTTCTTCCCGGGCGGCGAGCCGCCCTACGCGGTGATGGGCGCCGAGCTCCCGCTGCGGGCCCGGTCGCGGAGGTCACGCTCGTAAAGGCCGAGGCGCTGGTAGATCTCCCTGGTCGCCCGGGACCAGTTGAGCGTGTAGAAGTGCAGCCCCGGCACGCCCTCGGCGAGCAGCCGTTCGCACATCCCGGCCGCGTAGTCCACGCCGATCTCGCGCACCGCGGCCCGGTCGTCCGCCACCGCCTGCAGCCGCTCCCACAGCTCGGTAGGCACCCGGCAGCCGCCGAGCTCGAGTGCCTTCTCGATGACCCGCAAGCTGGTGATGGGCATGATGCCGGGAATGATCGGCACGTCGCAGCCCTGGGCCGTGACCCGGTCCCGCAGCCGCAGGTAGTCCTCCGGGTAGAAGAACATGTTGGTGATCGCGAAGTCCGCCCCGGCCCGGCACTTGGCCACGAAGTGGCGCACGTCTGTGTCCGGATCGGGCGAGCGCGGATGCTTCTCGGGGAAGGCGGCCACCCCCACGCAGAAGTCGCCGACCGAACGGATCAGGCGGACCAGCTCGGCCGCGTAGCTCAGCCCGTCGGGGTGTGGGACCCAGTCAGCGTTCGGGTCGCCGGGCGGGTCGCCGCGCAGCGCCAGCACGTTGCGTACCCCGACCGCCGCGTAGGACCCGATCACCTGCCTGAGCTCGGCCACCGAGTGGTTCACCGCGGTGAAGTGGCCGACCGGGGTCAGCGTGGTCTCCTCGGCGATCCGCCCGGTCACCCGGACGGTGCGGTCCCTTGTCGACCCGCCCGCCCCGTAGGTCACCGAGACGAAGGCGGGGCGCAGCGGCTCGAGCTGCCTGATCGCCCGCCACAGCTGGTGTTCCTCGGCTTCGGTCTTGGGCGGCATGAACTCGAACGAGAACGCCTGGCCGCCGGACGCGAGCAGGTCGCGGATCAGCGGGGAGTGGGGCGGGCCGGCGGCTCGCGCGCGCTTGGCGCCGGCGGTCCGGCGCGGGTTCGGCGGCATGCCGACAGCCTAGCCGTTCCGGTTGCGTTAGCAACGGGGACAGACCCCCGGCACCCGCCGTGCTGGCCACGGGGGGACAGCCCCCTGACCCTCCCCGCTAGAACGCGAGGGCCTGCGCCCGCCGGTTCACCTCGGTGCCGCGGTGCTCGACGATCGCGTCGATCGGCGTGCCGGGCAGCGAGTCGTCCGCCGTGAACAGCCAGCGGAGTGCCTCCAGCTCGTCGAAGCCGCAGTCGAAGAGCAAGGTCAGGGTCCCGCACAGGCCCTTGACGATCTGGCGGCCGACCAGGAAGGCGGCCGGTACCGCGACCGTCCCTTCGGGACGGGTCACGGCGAGGAGCTTGCGGTCGCGGAGCAGCTGCTTCACTCGCCCTGCGGGGATGCCGAGCAGGCCGGCTACATCGGGGAGTGACAGCCATTCGCCGACGAGAGCGTCGGTCGTGGGGTCGATCTGTGCCACGTGACCAATGTCCCACGTCCCGGCTTCTCCCAAACACCCCTCGTGCGGCGACTATCGATTGCATTCCCCCGCACGCCTTCTGGGTGGATGTGCCGTTGGTCCGGTTGGAGCGTGCCCGATGGCACGTCGACCCGGGAATGGCGGGGGCTGGACGGTTACGGGGCGGCGGATTTGACGGGGAGGGCGGCGTCGGTGAGGCGCGCGGGATCTACTGGGGTGGCTGAGGCGATGAGGCGGCGGGCCTGGAGGATGTCGCGGGGGCGGTCGACGGTCAGCACGGCGACCAGGCGGCCGGCCGCCAGCCAGCACGCCGCCCAGGTGGGTTCGGCGGGGTCGCCGCGCCAGACCAGGCTCTCCGCGTCGCCGTGATAGCCGACGTACTGCACCATCCGGCCGAACTGCTCGGACCAGAAGTACGGCACCGGGTCGTAGGCCTCGTCGTCGCCGAGAACGTTGGCCGCGACCACCTCGGGCGCATGCAGGGCCACGTCCCAGTGCTCGAACCGCAGCCGCCGGCCGAACCGCCGCGACTCGAACGCGGCGCAGTCCCCCACCGCGTAGACACCCGGGCGCGAGGTGCGCAGGCCGGCGTCCACGGCCACGCCGTTTTCCAGCCGGACCCCGGAACCCTCCAGCCAGCGCGTGGCCGGCCGCACGCCGACCGCGGTGACGATCTCGTCGGCCTCGATCTGCTCGCCGCCGGCCAGCGCGAGCCCGCCCGGCTGTACGGCTTCGACCGCGGTCGCCACCCGCAGGTCCACCCCGGCAGCGGCGTACCAGCCGGCGGTCCGGGCGCCCACCGGGGCGCCGATCGCCCCGGCCAGCGGCGCGGGCCCGGCCTCTACCACGGTGACCTGGCAGCCGTACGCGACCGCCGCGGTGGCCAGTTCGGCGCCGATCCAGCCGGCCCCGACGATGGCCAGCCGCAGTGCTTTGCGGCGCTGGCCTGGCCGGAGCAGCCCGCGTAGCGCCAGCGCGTCGTCGTAGGTGCGCAGCAGCCGCTGCCGCCCCTGGCCAGGCAGCGTCACCGGCAGCGCCCCGGTGGCCAGCACCAGGTGGTCGAACCGGTGCTCGCCGCGGTTCGTGACCAGGACGTCGCCGAGCCGCGTGGCGGTCTCGTCCGGGCGGAAGTCCACGCCGAGCGCGGCGAAGTCGGCCTGCAGCGAAGGGTCCAGGCCAGGCTCGGTGAGCACCTTCTTGGACAGCGGCGGCCGGTCGTACGGCGGCCGCGACTCGGCCCCGATCAGGGTGATCGGGCCGGCGAAGCCACGCTCCCGTAGCTCCTGCGCGGTCCGCAGCCCGGCCAGGCCGGCCCCGGCCACCACCACTCGTCCGTCATCGGTCACGATCAGACAGGCTACGCCGCGGCCGGACGGTCAGGAGTGTTGTGCAAGCCGACTCGTGAGTGCAGGCCTTTCGGGCCCGCGCGAACGACCCGGGAGCGTCATCCAGAACCGGCCTAGCGAGCATGGGCCTTCCAGGCCCGTGCGAGTGGCCGGTGCTTGGCTACGACGAGAACCACGGCGGGAATCTGGATGACGCGAGCTTCAAGGCAACACGGTGCAGGTGAGCGGCCGACGACCACGGCGGGTCCGGTTGCGTAACACGAACCGTGCGCAAGCAGGGCCGCGCCCGGCCGGTCCGGCCGATCCCTTACGATTCCCGAACGAGCCGGGCTGATTGCTCCCGCGATCACCTCCAGCGGCACCTGGCCACCGGGGACCCAGTGATTAACACGCCGGATAAGCCAGACAACCGTAAAATCATCGCGATGGACGATACGCTGGCCGATCCCCTCACCGGGCGACTGCTCGACGGGCGCTACGCCGTGACGGCGCGCATCGCGCGCGGCGGGATGGCCACTGTCTACCAGGCCACCGACACCCGGCTGGACCGTGAGGTGGCCCTCAAGGTCATGCACGCCGACCTGGCCAGGGACGAGGAGTTCGTCCGCCGGTTCGTCGGCGAGGCCAAGTCGGTGGCGCGGCTGTCGCACCAGAACGTGGTCGCGGTCTTCGACCAGGGCGCCGACGGGCCGTTGTTGTACCTGGTGATGGAGTACGTGCCCGGGCGCACGCTCAAGGAGGTGCTCGCCGACAACGGGCGGTTCTCCCCCCCGACGGCGCTGGAGATCATGACCGCCGTACTCGACGGGCTCGCCGCCGCGCACGCCTCCGGGATCGTGCACCGCGACGTCAAGCCGGAGAACGTGCTCGTGACGGCCGACGGGCGGGTTAAGGTGGCCGACTTCGGCCTGGCCCGGGCCCAGTCGGCGGCCGGGCACACCCGCGCCGGCCTGCTCATCGGCACGGTCGGGTACGTGCCGCCTGAGCAGGTGACCGGCGGCAGCACCGGCCCGCGCGGCGACGTCTACTCGGCCGGGGTGATGCTCTTCGAACTGCTCACCGGCCGGCCGCCGTTCACCGGTGACACCCCGCTCTCGGTCGCCTACCAGCACGTCAACTCCGGCGTCCCGGCGCCGTCCGCGCTAGTGCCCGGCATCCCCGCCGCGGCCGACCAGCTCGTGCTGTCGGCGACCAGCCGGGATCCGGCGCAGCGTCCTGCCGACGCGGGCGAGTTCAGGAGCGCGGTACGCCGGGCGCGGGAGGGGATGGCCGGCTCCAGCGGGCTGACCGGCGTGATGGGGGCCGGCGTCCACGGCGTGGCCGAGGCGCCGTGGCTGGACCTGGACAGCCCGGCGGTCACCAACGGATGGTGGGCGCGCGACCCCACGCTCCCCCCGGTCAGCGTGCACGACGCGGATCCGTCCCGGGTCGGCCGGGCTCTTCGGGGCGACACCGACCCGCACGGCACCGGCTCGTCCGTCGGGACGGGCGGGATCCGCGGCGGCCGCGAGGACGCGCACACGCTCGTGGTGGACCGCGAGGACGGCGGCTACGGCAGCTACCACGGCGGCGGCCGCCGCGAGTCGTTCCTGAGCCGGTGGCTGTTCAGCCCCCGGCTGCTGATCGTCGCGGTGATCGTCGTGCTCGGCCTCGGGCTCGGGCTCGGCGGCTGGTGGCTCACCTCCGGCCGCTACACGCAGGTGCCCGCGGTGTCGGGGGACAGCGCGGCCGGCGCCACCGCCGTGCTGACCGCCGACGGCTTCACGGTCCGGCGAGGCGAGCGGCTGCACAGCAACACGGTGCCCGGGGGCATGGTGGTCGGCACCAGCCCTTCCGGGCGGGTGTCCAAGGGCTCGGTGATCGCGATCCTCCTCTCCAGCGGCCCGTTCACGTCCGTGGTGCCCACGGTGAAAGGCGAGACGCAAGGCGCCGCGCAGGCGGCGCTGCAGCGCGCGCACCTGGTCTCAACCATCCAGAAGGTCGGCTCGGACGCCCCGGTCGGCACGGTGGTCGGCACCAACCCGCCCGCGGGTACCACCTGGCCGCAGACCAGGACGGTCACGATCCTTGTCGCCGTCATCCCGCCGCTGCCCGATTTCGTCGGGGAGACCATCGGGACCGCCCAGCAGTGGACGCAGCAGCACCAGGTGAACCTGCAGCAGGAGCAGGACACCACCAGCCAGCAGCCGGCCGGCACCATCACCGGCCAGGAGCCGGCGGCGGGCGCCACGTTCCAGCCGGGGCAGACCGTGGTCGTCCGGGTATCGGCCGGCCCGCAGCTGGTCGCGGTGCCTGACGTGGCCGGCATGACGCTGGGGCAGGCCACCCATCAGCTGCAGGCAGCCGGGTTCCAGGTCCAGGTCAACAGGTTCGGCTTCGGCAACCGGGTGTTCGACTTCGCTCCGGTCGGCCCGGCGCCGCGCGGCAGCACCATCACCCTCGACGTCGGCCTCTGACCCGGCCTTGACAAGGTGCGCTATTCTACGGTCATGCGCGAGCAGTTCTGGTTTCGGTTTGGCTACCGGCCCGGCTTCGGGACGGTCGCCCGCCAGACCTTGCGCTGACGGAAGCGATCTAACCAGAACCCCGGGCCAGACGGTCCGGGGTTTTCTTTGTGACCGGGGTTTTCTTCTCAACTGGAGGCGGACGAGATGGTCGTGGTGATGGCGGCGGAGGCCGGAGAGGCGGAAATCGGCGGCGTCGTCGACCGGGTCCGGGCGGCGGGCGGCGACGCCTTCGTGAGCCGCGGCATGTCCCGGACGATCGTCGGGCTGGTCGGCGACGTGGACCGCTTCGAGACCCTCAACCTGAGGGGCATGCCCGGGGTCAGCGACGTGGTGCGGATCTCCGCGCCGTACAAGCTGGTGAGCCGGGAGCACCACGGGGACCGTTCGGTGATCAGGGTGGCGGGGGTGCCGATCGGGCCGGACACGCTGACCGTCATCGCCGGGCCGTGCGCGGTGGAGAGCGCCGGGCAGACGCTGGCGGCCGCGCTGATGGCCCGGGCGGCGGGCGCCTCGCTGCTGCGCGGCGGCGCGTACAAGCCGCGCAGCTCGCCATACGCCTTCCAGGGGCTGGGCGAAGCCGGCCTGAAGATCCTCGCCGAGGTGCGCGCGGAAACCGGCCTGCCGGTGGTGACCGAGGTAGTCGACCCGGGTGACGTGGACCTGGTGGCCGGCTACGCGGACATGCTGCAGGTCGGCACCCGCAACATGCAGAACTTCCCGCTGCTGCAGGCGGTCGGCGGAGTGGGCAAACCGGTCATGCTCAAGCGCGGCATGACCGCCACCATCGAAGAGTGGCTGATGGCCGCGGAATACATCGCCCAGCGCGGCAACCTGGACATCGTGCTGTGCGAGCGCGGTATCCGCACCTTCGAGAAGGCCACCAGGAACACCCTGGACATCAGCGCGGTGCCGGTCGCGCAGCGACTGTCGCACCTGCCGGTGATCGTGGACCCGTCGCATTCCGGCGGCCGCCGGGACCTGGTGCTGCCGCTGTCCCGGGCCGCGATCGCGGTCGGCGCCGACGGCATCATCGTCGACGTCCACCCGCAGCCCGAGTCCGCCCTGTGCGACGGCCCGCAGGCGCTGGTCGAGTCCGACCTGCGCGAACTGGCCGCCGTGGCGGCCCACCTGTCCCCGCTGATCGGCCGCACCCTCACCCCGGCCCCGGCGAGCCCCCGTGAGCCCGCCCTGGCGTGACCCTCCGCGAGGCGCTGAGGCGGTGGAGGGGCGGGAAACCCGGCTCGTTCGGGATAAATGGTTTTCCTGGCGGTACTCGTGCGCACTCCTGGCCAGTTCCTCGGCCAGGTCCTCGGCGTCCAGCCGGATCTCGATGCGGCGCAGGTCGTCGATCCGGGCGCGGGTCTCGACCCGGCGCGGGGTGAGCAGCGTGCAGCAGTCCTGGTCGGGGAGCTCGGAGATGGCCAGGGTGCGGATGCGGCGGGCCTCGGCCATGATCTCGGTCTTGTCCCAGCCGATCAGCGGGCGCAGGATAGGCAGCCGCACCGCGTCATCGAGCGCGGTGATGTTGGTCAGCGTCTGGCTGCTGACCTGGCCGAGCGAGTCGCCTGTGACCAGCGCGGCGGCGCCGAGCCTGCGGGCCAGCGCCTCGCCGGTCTTGAGCATCAGCCGCCGCTGGGCCACGATCAGCAGCCGGTCCGCGCCGGAGGACTTCAGGGCCTGCTGTGCCTTGCCGAACGGCACCACGAAAAGACGCGACCCGCCCTGGAACCGGTCCAGCCCGCGGGTCAGCGCGTAGGCCTTGTAGATCGACTCAGGGCCGGTCAGCGGCATGCCGGAGAAGTGCAGGAAGAAACAGCGCAGGCCGCGGCGCATCATCCGGTAGGCGGCCACCGGCGAGTCGATGCCGCCGGACATGAGCACGACGCCGCGGCCGCTCATCCCGACCGGCAGGCCGCCCTGCCCGGCCATGCCCTCGGTGAACACGAACACCTCGTCGGCGTCCACCTCGATGAACACCGTGATGTCCGGGCGGGACAGGTTGACGCCGAGGCCGTGCGCCTCCTGGATCTCCCGGCCGATCAGCACGCCCAGTTGCGCCGAGGTGAGCGGGAAGCGCTTGTCCCGGCGGCGGGCGCGCACCGCGAACGT
>Ga0335076_10002010_pt1 | contig 20054 bp, 9 predicted proteins | sample Lox_Sample_25_FD_206717 | JGI IMG/M metagenome (GOLD analysis project Ga0335076, IMG submission 206717) | Soil microbial communities from Loxahatchee National Wildlife Refuge, Florida, United States - Lox_Sample_2.5 | ecosystem: Environmental > Terrestrial > Soil > Wetlands | place: USA: Florida...
GAGCACCAGCGGACGGCCGGCGACCAGTGCGTGCACGTCCCAGCCCTCGCCGATGTGCAGGGTCGGCACCACCCCGACCCCCGCCAGATCGCCGCGCATGGCCAGCAACGCCTGCGCGCGCGCCAGGTCCTCGGGCCACGTGATCTTGATGTTCGCGGCGTCACCCATCACCAAGCGCGGCTGCTGGCCGCTGGCCTCGATGGCGCCGGCTTCGTCGGTGACGGCGTCGCCGGCGCGCGCCAGTGCGTCGCGCAGCACACCGATGCGGAACATCTGCGGTGTCTGTGCGGCCCACTTGTCGCGGCGGTCGACCGTGCTCGACGAGCGGCCGTCGCGCTCTTGCTTCAGCGTGTCGGCCACCGGCAGCGCGAGCAGGCCACCCACCGCGTCATCGAGGCAGGCGTCGATCAAGCGGTCCACCGTCGCCGGCTCGATCAGCGAGCGAGCCGCGTCGTGCACCAGCACCCAGTCGTCGTCGCTGGCGCCGCGATCGCGCAGCACGTGCAGGCCGTTGGCCACCGTCTGTGCCCGCGTCACGCCACCGCAGCGCGCCAGCCAGCACCGCGGGCCTTCGAATTCGGGCACCTCATGCTCGAACTGGGCGTCGTCCTCGGCGAGCACCACCAGCACCGCGTGCAACCGCGCCACGCGCCCGAGCGCACGCAACGTGTGCGCGACCATCGCCAGGCCGGCGATGCGCGCGTACTGCTTCGGCCCCAGCGTGCCGGCGCGAACGCCGACACCCGCACAGGGCACCAACCCGAACAATCGTGCGGGCGATGGTGGCGTCGTCGTCATGGCGGCGATTCTAGAATCGGCCTCGAACGACGCGCGGTGCCGGCTCTCCCGGTGAACACCGGGAGACGTCACCCATCACATGCAACTGCCGCGCATCGCCCCTGGAAAACGCTTCGTGCTGCCGCTGCCGCCCGGCTCGGCGGACGCGCTGCTGTTGGCGCGACTGGCCGATGCGCACAAGGCCGATGGCTCATCCACGGCGATCCTGACGGCCGATCCGGCCGACTCGCAGCGCCTGGCCGACGAACTGCTGTTCTTCTCGCCGGCATTGCGGGTGGCGGTTTTCCCAGACTGGGAGACGCTGCCGTACGACACCTTCTCGCCGCACCAGGATCTGGTGTCCGAGCGTCTCGCGACGCTCTGGCGGCTGTTGCAACGCGACCTCGACGTCGTGCTGCTGCCCGCGACGACGGCGTTGACGCGCCTGGCGCCAACCCGCTTTCTCGCCGGCACGACGTTTCACTTCAAGCAGGGCACGCGGCTCGACGAGGCCGCGCTGAAGGCTCAACTCACGCTGGCCGGCTACAGCCACGTCAGCCAGGTGGTGTCGCCGGGCGAGTACGCGGTGCGCGGCGGCTTGATCGATCTGTTTCCGATGGGCTCGGCGGTACCGTACCGCGTCGACTTGTTCGACGACCAGGTCGATTCGATCCGCACCTTCGACCCCGACACGCAGCGCAGCCTCTATCCGGTGCCCGAGGTGCGGTTGCTCCCAGGACGCGAGTTCGCGCTCGACGAAACGGCGCGAGCCGGCTTTCGCGCGCGCTGGCGCGAGCGGATCGAAGGCGACCCGACACGCTCGCGCATCTACAAGGACATTGCACAGGGCCTGGCCGGCGCCGGCATCGAGTACTACCTGCCGCTGTTCTTCGACAGCACGGCCACCATCTTCGACTACATCGGTGCGCAGGCCGGACTCGTGATGCACGGCGATCTCGATGCCGCGCTGTCGCGCTTCTGGGCCGATACGCGCGAACGGCACCGCTTCCTGCAACACGACCCCGAACGGCCCATCCTGCCGCCGGAAGCCCTGTTCGTGCGCGTCGACGAGTTCTTCGCGCTGGCTGCGCCCTACGCCACGCTGGCGCTGCGCGGCGCCACCGGCGACGCGGCGGCGCTGCCGTGGGCGGCCGCCGCACCCGATGTCAGTGTCGAGCGCGGCTCGCAGGAGCCTCTGGCCGCACTCGGCGGCCTGATCGACTCGCAGACCACGCGCGTGCTGCTGATCGGCGAGAGCGAGGGCCGCCGCGAGAGCCTGCTCGAGCTGCTGCGCGATCACCGCATCGACGTGCCGAGCGTCGCCACGCTCGCCGAATTCGAGTCGGCCGACGAGCCCGTGGCGATCGCGGCGGCGCCGCTGGCACGCGGCTTCGTATGGCGGCGCGACGGTGGTCATGGCGATGTGGCTCGGCCACTCGCCTTGACCCCCTCGGGGGACAGTCGCCGCGAAGCGGCGGCCAAGGGGCAGCCGTCGTCGATCACCTTCATCACCGAGGCCGAGCTGTTCGCGGCGACGCCGGCGTTGCGGCGGCGGCGCCGTCAGGAGGCGGTGAGCGACGTCGAGGCGCTGATCAAGGACCTGTCGGAGCTGGCGGTCGGCGACCCGGTGGTGCACGCCAACCACGGCATCGGCCGCTACCGCGGCCTCGTCAACCTCGACCTCGGCGACGGTGCCAGCGAGTTCCTGCACCTGGGCTACGCCGACGATGCGACGCTCTACGTGCCGGTGGCGCAGTTGCACCTGATCAGCCGCTACACCGGCGTCGACGCCTCCGAAGCACCGCTGCACAGGCTCGGTTCGGGCCAGTGGGACAAGGCCAAGCGCAGGGCGGCCGAGCAGGTGCGCGACACCGCGGCCGAGCTGCTCAACCTGTATGCGCGTCGCGCCGCGCGCGAAGGGCACGCGCACCGCTTCTCGCCCCACGACTACGAGGCGTTCGCCGCCGGCTTCGGGTTCGACGAGACCCCGGACCAGCGCGCTGCCATCCATGCGGTGATCCAGGACATGATCAGCCCCAAGCCGATGGACCGCCTGGTGTGCGGCGACGTCGGCTTCGGCAAGACCGAGGTCGCTCTGCGGGCCGCGTTCATCGCGGTGCTCGGCGGCAAGCAGGTGGCGCTGCTGGCGCCGACCACGCTTCTGGCCGAGCAGCACTTCCAGACCATCAGCGACCGCTTTGGCAAGTGGCCGGTCAAGGTGGCCGAGCTGTCGCGCTTTCGCACCGGCAAGGAGACCGCCGCGGCGCTGGCCGGGCTGGCCGACGGCAGCATCGACATCGTGGTCGGCACGCACAAGCTGCTGAGCAAGGACGTGCAGTTCAAGCGCCTCGGACTGCTGGTGGTCGACGAGGAGCACCGCTTCGGCGTGCGCCACAAAGAGGCGGTCAAGGCGCTGAGGTCCGAGGTCGACGTGCTGACCCTCACCGCCACCCCGATCCCGCGCACGCTCGGCATGGCGCTGGAAGGCCTGCGCGACTTGAGCGTGATCGCCACCGCGCCGCAACGCCGGCTGGCGATCAAGACCTTCGTGCGCAACGAGGGCTCGAGCCTGATCCGCGAGGCGGTGCTGCGCGAGCTCAAGCGCGGCGGCCAGGTCTACTTCCTGCACAACGAGGTGGAGTCGATCCAGCAGCGCCGCAAGCAGCTCGAGGAGCTCTTGCCCGAGGCGCGCATCGCGGTGGCCCACGGCCAGATGCCCGAACGCGAGCTCGAACAGGTGATGCGCGACTTCGTGGCGCAGCGCGTCAACCTGCTGCTGTGTTCGACGATCATCGAAACCGGCATCGACGTCGCCAGCGCCAACACCATCGTGATCAGTCGCGCCGACAAGTTCGGCCTGGCGCAGCTGCATCAGCTGCGCGGCCGCGTCGGCCGCTCGCACCACCAGGCCTACGCCTACCTGATGGTGCCCGACACGCGCTCGCTGACCAAGCAGGCGCAGGCGCGGCTCGACGCGATCCAGAGCATGGAAGAGCTCGGCTCGGGCTTCTACCTGGCGATGCACGATCTCGAGATCCGTGGCGCCGGCGAGCTGCTCGGCGAGCACCAGAGCGGCAACATGCAGGAAGTGGGCTTCCAGCTCTACAACGACATGCTGGCCGAAGCGGTGCGCGCGCTGAAAGCCGGCCGCGAGCCCGACCTGCTGTCGCCGCTGGCCGCCACCACCGAGATCAATCTGCACGCGCCCGCGCTGCTGCCCGACGTCTACTGCGGCGACGTGCACGCGCGCCTGAACCTCTACAAGCGCCTGGCCATGGCCGACAAGGCCGAGCAGCTCGACACGCTGCTCGAGGAGATCACCGACCGCTTCGGCAAGCTGCCGGCGCAGGGGCAGACGCTGTTCGACACCCACCGACTGCGTGTGCTGGCCAGGACCTATGGTGTGCTCAAGGTCGACGCCGGGCCGAAGTCGATGAACATCACGTTCAAGGCCAACCCGCCGGTCGACGCTCAACGCATCATCGAGCTGGTGCAGCGCAACCGGCACATCAAGTTGGCCGGCAACGACCGCCTGCGCATCGAGCGCGAGCTGGCCGAGCCGCGCGAGCGGGCGCAGTTCGTGCGCGATGTGCTGCGTTCGCTCGGCACACCGCAGCCGGTCACCGCATAGGCGGCGATCAGGCCACTTCAGGGTCAACCCTGGTGCGCCGGAATCAGCGGCGCCTACCATCCTCGGTTCCAGCCAGCTCCGCAGGAGACCCGCGATGACCTCGCCCACCAAGTTCGTGCTCGACGAATCCAAGATGCCGCGCCACTGGTACAACATCGCGGCCGATCTGCCCAAGCCGCCGCCGCCGGTGCTGCACCCGGGCACGATGCAACCGGTGGGCCCCGACGACCTGGCGCCGCTGTTCCCGATGGAACTGATCCTGCAGGAGGTGTCGAGCGAGCGCGAGATCGAGATTCCCGAGCCGATCCGCGAGGTGTTCCGGCTGTGGCGGCCCTCGCCGCTGATCCGCGCGCACCGCCTCGAGAAGGCGCTCGGCACGCCGGCCAGGATCTACTACAAGTACGAAGGCGTGTCGCCGGCCGGCTCGCACAAGCCGAACACCGCGGTGCCGCAGGCCTGGTACAACGCGCAGGCCGGCATCAAGAAGCTCACCACCGAGACCGGCGCTGGCCAGTGGGGCTCGGCGCTGGCATTCGCCGGCTCGCTGTTCGGCCTCGACGTCACCGTCTTCCAGGTGCGCGTGTCGTACGACCAGAAGCCGTACCGGCGCGCGCTGATGGAGACCTACGGTGCGCGCTGCATCGCGTCGCCGTCGCCCGAGACCAACGCCGGCCGCGCCATCCTGGCCCAGCGCGCCGACCATCCGGGCTCGCTCGGCATCGCGATCTCCGAGGCAGTGGAAGTGGCGGCGACGCACGACGACGTCAAGTACTCGCTCGGCTCGGTGCTCAACCACGTGCTGATGCACCAGACCATCATCGGCCAGGAGGCGATGCTGCAGCTCGAGATGGCCGGCGACGACCCCGACGTGATCGTCGGCTGCACGGGCGGGGGCAGCAACTTCGCCGGCATCGCGTTTCCGTTCATCGGCGCGCAGCTGCGCGGCGGCAAGAAGCGCCGCATCGTCGCCATCGAACCGGCGGCCTGCCCGTCGCTGACGCGCGGCAAGTACGCCTACGACTTCGGCGACACCGCGCACATGACCCCGTTGGTCAAGATGCACACGCTGGGCTCGACCTTCACGCCGCCGGGCTTCCACGCCGGCGGGCTGCGCTACCACGGCATGGCACCGCTGGTGTCGCACCTGCTCGAGCTCGACCTGATCGAGGCGCGCGCCTACCAGCAGAAGACGGTGTTCGACGCCGGCGTGCAGTTCGCGCGCGCCGAAGGCATCGTGCCGGCGCCGGAGGCCAACCATGCCGTCAAGGGCGCGATCGACGAGGCGCTGCGCTGCAAGGCCGAAGGCAAGAGTCGCACGATCCTGTTCAACCTGTGCGGCCACGGCCACTTCGACATGAGCGCCTACCAGGCGTACTTCGCCGGCAAGCTGGTCGACCAGGACTACGACGAGGCCGAGCTGGCGATGGCGCTCGCCGGCCTGCCGTCGGTTCCGGCGTAGCGTTGAGAGCGGATCGGGCGGCTCAGGTCGACGAGCCGCTCGAGCCGCCGGATTTCGCGATGAACTTCATGTAGACGAAGAGCACGATCAGCGCACCCACCACCGAGGCGATGAAGCCCGCCGGGTGGCCCTCGGGGTACCAGCCGATGGCCTGTCCGAGGAAACCGGCGACCAGCGAGCCAACGATGCCGAGCACCGCCGTCATGATCATTCCGAGCTTTTGATCACCGGGCATGATGGCGCGCGCGATCAGGCCGACCACGAAGCCGACGATCGCCATCCAGACGTAGTGCATGTGGGTTCCCCGTCCTCGCGGCACCGCGCCGCACTCGGGCGCACTGTAGGCAATTGCGGCGCGTTGCTCAAGACATGGGCTCAGCTCGACAGCTGGGCCCATGCCTTGTGGTTCCGGCATGACATGCCCTTCGGGCAGAGGTCAGCCTTCGCCGAAAGGCGTGGCTTCAGCTAGAAAGCTGCTGCCACGCCCTTTCCAGCCGCTTCACGCTCACCGGCTGCGGCGTGCGCAGCTCCTGCGCAAAGAGGCTGACGCGCAACTCCTCGAGCAACCAGCGGTACTCGTCGAGCCGGACATCGCGCGCACCGCGCAAGTCGGCCAAGCGGCGCGCATAGCGTTGCTCGAGCGGGCGCAGCTCGGCCTGGCGCGCGGCATCGCGCGCCGGATCGCTGCGCAGCTTGTCCAGCCGCAGCGTGACCGCCTTCAGGTAGCGCGGCAGCTGCTGCAGCGCGGGCCAGGGCGTTTCGACCAGGAATCGCTTGCCGCACAGTCGTGCCAACTGCCCCGATACGTCGTCGGCCACCTCCTTGGCCGGCCTGGCATCGCGCAACTTGCGCGAGGCAGCGGCGAACTCGCCCAGCACCACGGCCGCCTGGCGGGCCACCTCGTGCGCCACCAGCACCAGCCGCGCGCGCCCTTCCTCGAGCCGAGCCTGGAACGACGCTGCATCGTGCGGCAGCGGCTCGACGAGGAAGGCGCGATCGAGCGCCACATCGACGATCTGCCCGCGCAACTCCTCGATCGTGCCCAGCGGCATGAACGCGGCACCCATCGTCTGCAGGCTGGGAATGCTCTTCTCCAGATACTTCAGCGGCTCACGCAGCTGCAGCGCGAGCAGCCGGCGCAGTCCGGCGCGATGCTTGGCCGCGGCGGTGTCGGGCTCGTCGAACACCTCGATCGCGACGTGATCGCCGTGGTCGATCAGCGCCGGAAAGCCCACCATCGTCTGGCCCCCCTTGCGCACCTCCATCAGCTCGGGCAGTTCGCCGAAGGTCCACGCCGTGTGGCGCTCCGTCGACGACGCTGCAGTCGCCGCGGCACCAGCCGCGCGCACCACGTTCGGTCGGTTCGTCGATGGGGTGGGCGCGGCCGCCGGTGGCGGGGCCGAATCGCGCGTCAGACCCGCCAGCGCCTGGAAGGCGCTGCGCGCCTGTGCGCCCCATTGCGCCTTCAACGCCGCCAGATGGCGGCCCGTCGCCAGCTGGCGACCATGCTCGTCGACGACGCGCAGGTTCATGAACAGATGGGGCGGCACGCCGTCGAGCTTGAAGTCGGCGCGTTGCACCGCGAGCTTGGTGCGTTCGCGCACGAACTTCAGCAGCGCCTCGACCAGGTCGCCGTGCGCGAACGGCGTCAGCTCACAGAACTCGGCGCTGCTGTCGGGCAACGGCACCAGGCGCGAGCGCGGGCGTTGCGGCAGGCTCTTCAACAGCGCCTGCACCTTGTCGCGCAGCATGCCTGGCACCAGCCAGTCGCAGCGCTCGTCGCTCACCTGGTTGAGCGCGTAGATCGGCACCGTCACCGTCAGGCCGTCCCTGGCATCGCCGGGGGCGTGCAGATAGTCCGCGGCGCAGTCGATGCCGCCCAGGCGTAGCACTCTGGGGAACGCCGCGGTGGTGATGCCGGCTGCCTCGTGGCGCATCAGCTCGTCGCGCGTCAGCTGCAGCAGCTGCGGCTGGCGCTTGACCTCGAGCCGGTACCAGCGCTCGAGCGTGGCGCCCGAGCACACGTCCTTCGGCAACTGCTGGTCGTAGAAGGCGAAGATCAGCTCGTCGTCGACCAGCACGTCCTGCCGGCGCGACTTGTGCTCCAGCTCCTCGACCTGCCGCATCAACTTGCGGTTGTGCACGAGGAACGGCAGCTTGGCGTCCCAGTCGCCCTCGACCAGCGCCTGCCGGATGAAGATCTCGCGCGCTCCGTCCGGGTCGACCTGCGCGTAGTTCACGCGGCGGTCGTTGTAGACGACGATGCCGTACAGCGTGGCACGCTCAAGCGCCACCACCTCGGCGGCCTTCTTCTCCCAATGAGGCTCGAGCAACTGCGTCTTCAGCAGGTGGCCGGCGACGCCGGGGATCCACTGCGGCTCGATGGCGGCAAGGCCGCGACCGTAGAGGCGCGTGGTCTCGACCAGCTCGGCGGCGATCAGCCAACGCGCCGGCTTCTTGCTCAAGTGTGCGCCCGGATGGCGCCAGAACTTGATGCCGCGCGCGCCCAGGTACCAGTCGTCATCGTCGCTCTTGCACCCCACGTTGCCGAGCAGTCCCGCCAGCATCGACAGGTGGATCTGTTCGTAGGTGGCCGGCGTGCCGTTGAGACGCCAGCCGTGCTCGGCCACCACGGTGTGCAGCTGCGAGTGGATGTCGCGCCACTCGCGCACGCGACGCGGACTCACGAACTGGTCGCGCAGGCGCCGCTCCTGCTGGCGATTGCTCAGGCGATGCGTGTCGGTCGCCTTGCCGGCGTGCCCGTGCTCGCCGCGACCCTGCTCGATCCAGCGCCACAGCTTGAGATGACCGACGAACTCGGACTTCTCGTCGTCGAACAGCTTGTGCTTCTCGTCGGCCGCCTGCGCGTGCTCGAGCGGTCGGTCGCGCACGTCCTGCACGCTCAAGGCCGACGCGATGATCAGCACCTCGTGCAGCGCCTGGCGCTCGCGCGCCTCGAGGATCATGCGGCCGACGCGCGGGTCGAGCGGGAGCGTCGACAGCTCGCGTCCGATCGCGGTCAGCTCGTTGGCATCGTCCACCGCGTTCAACTCGGCGAGCAGCGCGTAGCCGTCGGCGATCGCCTTGCGCGGCGGTGGTTCGATGAACGGAAACTCCTCCACCGCGCCGAGCCGCAGCGCCTTCATGCGCAGGATCACGCCGGCCAGGGACGAGCGCAGGATCTCCGGGTCGGTGAAGCGCGGCCGCGACGCGAAGCCTCGCTCGTCGTACAGACGGATGCAGACGCCGTCGGCCACGCGGCCGCAGCGCCCCGCGCGCTGATTGGCCGCCGCCTGCGAGATCGGCTCGACCAGCAGCTGCTCGACCTTGCTGCGGTAGCTGTAGCGCTTGACGCGCGCCAGGCCGGAGTCGATCACGTAGCGGATGCCAGGCACCGTCAGTGACGTTTCGGCCACGTTGGTGGCCAGCACGATGCGGCGCGCCGCGTGCGGCTCGAACACGCGGTCCTGTTCGGCCTGCGACAGCCGCGCGTACAGCGACAGGATGTCAGCCGGCGCCCCGCCGCGGCGCGTGCTCGCCAGGTGCTTGCGCAGGTGGTCGGCAGCTTCGCGGATCTCTCGCTCGCCGGGCAGGAAGACGAGGATGTCGCCATCGGCCGCACCGCGCCACAGCTCGTCCACCGCGTCGGCGATCGCGTCGTTGAGGTCGCGGTCGCGGGGCCGTCCGGGCCGCCCCAAGGGCGGCGCGCCCCCTAGGGGGGCCGGCGACGAGGTCGCTTCGGGGGCGCCGTCCCACTCGAATGGCCGCCAGCGCTGCTCCACCGGAAAGAGCCGTCCCGACACCTGGATCACCGGGGCCGGGCCGCGCGCCGAGGCGAAGTGCTGTGCGAACCGGTCGGCGTCGATGGTGGCCGAGGTCACCACCAGCTTCAGGTCGGGCCGCCGCGGCAGCAAGGCCTTCAGGTAGCCGAGCAGGAAGTCGATGTTCAGGCTGCGCTCGTGCGCCTCGTCGACGATCAGGGTGTCGTAGGCGCGCAGCTCGGGGTCGCCCTGCGTCTCCGCCAGCAGGATGCCGTCGGTCATCAGCTTGACCGACGCACCGCGCTGCAAGCGATCCTGGAAGCGCACCTTGTAGCCGACCACGTCGCCGAGCGGCGAGCCCAACTCCTCGGCGATGCGCTTGGCCACGCTCGAGGCGGCGATGCGACGCGGCTGCGTATGGCCGATCAGACCGCTGCCCCCCGCGCCGATGCCACGGCCGAGCTCGAGCGCGATCTTCGGCAGCTGCGTCGTCTTGCCCGAGCCCGTTTCGCCGCAGACGATGACCACCGGATGTTCGCGCATCGCACGCGCGATTTCGCTGCGTCGCGCGCTGACCGGCAGCGCCTCGGGGTAGGTGATCGGCGGGATCGGGTTACCCGCGCGTGCACCGGCTGACACGTTCGGGTACGACGGCGGCACGTTCACGGGGCGCGGATGATACGCGCGCGGCACCGCTGCCGGTGCAGCAGCGACGCTGCGGCACAATCGCGCTGAGATGAAACTGCCCTCATCCTCGCTTCGTTCGCAGCCCTTCGAGGCAGCGCATCAGTGCCTTCGGGCAGCCACTCGGCACTGACATGAGCGCCGTCTTCCCGCACACCTTCGTTCCCTGGTTCCGCGCGGTCGCGCCGTACATCCACGCCTACCATGGCAAGACCTTCGTCGTCGGCCTGGTCGGTGAAGCGATCGCGGCCGGCAAGCTCAACGCGTTCGTGCAAGACCTGGCGATCCTGCACGCGATGGGCATCAAGCTCGTTCTCGTGCACGGCTTCAGGCCGCAGGTCAACGAGCAGCTGAGGGCGAAAGGACACACGTCGCGCTTTTCGCATGGCCAGCGCATCACCGACGAGGTGGCACTCGACTGCGCGCAGGAGGCCGCCGGCCAGCTGCGCTTCGAGATCGAAGCCGCGTTCTCGCAGGGACTGCCCAACACGCCGATGGCCAATGCCACCGTGCGCGTGGTGTCGGGCAACTTCCTCACCGCACGGCCGGTGGGCGTGGTCGACGGCGTCGACTTCATGCACAGCGGCGTCGTGCGTCGGGTCGATGCGGCCACGGTGCGCCGCGCGATCGACAGCGGCGCGGTGGTGCTGCTGTCGCCGTTCGGCTTCTCGCCGACCGGCGAAGCCTTCAATCTGATGATGGAGGACGTGGCGACCTCGGCCGCCATCACCCTGCAGGCAGACAAGCTGCTGTTCGTCACCGAGGTGCCGGGCATCCGCGAGAAGGCCGACGACCCCGAGTCGGACATCGACACCGAGCTCGCCCTGATCGACGCCAAGCGGCTGCTGACCCAGCTGAACTCGCCCGACCAGCCTGGCAATGCCGCGTTCTACCTGCGCCATTGCGTGCGCGCGTGCGAGGAAGGGGTCGAGCGTTCGCACATCCTGCCGTTTGCCGTCGACGGCGCGATCCTGCAGGAGGTGTTCACGCACGACGGCATCGGCACGATGGTGGTCGACGAGAAGCTCGAGACGCTGCGCGAGGCCGGCCCCGACGACGTGAGCAGCATCCTGGCGCTGATCGAGCCGTTCGAGCGCGACGGCACGCTGGTCAAGCGCGGCCGCACCGAGATCGAACGCGACATCGCCTACTACACGGTGATCGAGCACGACGGCGTGATCTTCGGCTGCGCGGCGCTCTACCCGTATCCCGAAGCACGCACTGCCGAGATGGCGGCGCTGACCGTGTCTCCCAACGTGCAGGGCCAGGGCGACGGAGAACGTCTGCTCAAGCGCATCGAGCAGCGGGCCAAGTCCGCTGGGCTGGAGAGCATCTTCGTGCTGACCACGCGCACCATGCATTGGTTCATCAAACGCGGCTTCCAGCAGGTCGATGCCGACTGGCTGCCGGAGGCGCGCAAGCGCAAGTACAACTGGGATCGCCGCTCGCAGGTGCTGGTCAAGCGTCTGGCCTGACCCCTTCGCAGCGCGATCGCGAACAACGGAGCACACCCATGGCACGCACGATTCACTGCGCGTATCTGAAGAAGGACGCCGACGGATTGGACTTTCCCACTTACCCGGGCGAGCTCGGCAAGCGCATTTACAACGAGATCAGCAAGGACGCCTGGGCGATGTGGCTCAAGCACCAGACGATGCTGGTCAATGAAAACCGTCTGAATCTCGCCGACCAGCGCGCAAGGCAGTATCTGGCGCGCCAGATGGAGCAATTTCTGTTCGGCGGCGGGGCCGATAAGCCGGCTGGGTATGTCGCTCCGACCAAGTAATCGTCGTCAAACGGTGGTCGCGCCGGTGGCGGCGTCGAGCCGTGAAGGTTTACGTGCGGTGCAGCCGCATGATTCACCTGCAGTTCCCGGCGCCCGACGCCTGCGAAAACCCTGTATTTGGATACTGACCCGTTGGTTATATTGACCCGGTTCGCAGTACCCGGGGGGTCTTATGTCCAGTCTGGCCGAGTTGATGGCCCAGAAGGCAGCGCTGGAGAAGCGCATCGCCGAAGCGCAAAACCATGAGCGCGCGGCCGCGATCGAGCAGATCCGGCAATTGATGGCGCAGCATGGCTTGACGGCCGCCGACCTCGGTGGCCGCGCCAGTGCGGCCAAGTCTGGCGCAGGCAAGGCCAAGGCCGGTCCGCGCAAGGGCAGCAAGGTCCCGGTCAAATACCGCGATCCCGCCACCGGCAACGCCTGGAGCGGTCGCGGCCTGCAGCCGAAGTGGTTGCAGGCGGCGTTGGCGCAGGGCCGCTCGTTGAGCGACTTCGCGGTGTGATCGCACCACGCTGCTGAGCCACGCCGTGGCGACGGCCGATTCCATGGCACGCGCCGAGCCGCGCTGGGCCGGGCTGGCCCGCAATGGGCTGCTGTTGCTGGTCTGCCTGCTGCTCACGCGGCTGGGCGCCACCACCGCCGACGAGCATCGGCTGATCGCCACCTTCGCACCAGCGATCGGCCTGGCGTGGGCCGCTTTGATGCGCTGGGGGCCCGCGGTGACGCCGGGTGTGTGGCTTGGGCTGGCCGGAGGTTTCATCTGGGCCGGTGCGCCATGGTCGCTGGCGTTGGCGCTGGCGACGGGTCAGGCGCTCGGTGCCTGCATCGCCGCGTTCTGGCTGGGCCGCGCGGGCTTCGACGACCGCCTCGAGCACCCGCGCGACCTCTGGCTGCTGCTCGGTGCCGTGGTGTGCGGTGGTGCGGTGCTGAGCGCAGCCAACGCGGCCACCTGGCTGATGCTCGCCGGGCGCATCTCCATGCTCGACGTCGCCGGCGCCTGGCTGGCCTGGTGGTTCGGCGAGGCCACCGGGCTGCTGGTGGTGGGTGTCGCGTTGCTCGCGCTGCCGCGCATCGCACTGCCCGGCTTCGGTTCGCCGCGCTGGATCGGCGACGCTGCGCTGCTGCTGGCGATCGCGTTGTCGCTCGGGCTGGTGATCGACGCACTGGCCAATGGCCGGCTCAGCCTGTTGCCGCTGGCGGTGCTGCCACTGGTGGCATTGGCGTGGCTGGCGCTGCGCAGCGGGCTCGCGCTGCCGGCTGCCGGACTTGGCGTGATGGCGCTGTTGACGGTCGGGCTGCTGGCGGGGGGCTCGCGCGCGCTCGGTCAGGTGGCGTCGACGCTCGGCATGCGCTCGATGTGGGCCTGCCTCGCGCTGGCGCAAGCGCTGGTGCTGCTGGTGCATGTATTCGTGGGCCGGGCGCGCCTGGCGGCCCAACGCTTCGAACTCGCGCTGACCAGTGCCGACCTCGGGGTCGCCGACTGGCCGCTCGGCGCCGGCGTCGCCTACACCTCGCCGCGCTGGCGCAGCCTGCTTGGCGACCCCGATGGCAGCCGAACCTCGACGCTCGATGACTGGCTGGCGCGCGTGCACGGCGACGATCGCAACGAACTGCGAGAGGCCATCGACTCGCTCGACGACCCGGCGCACCGTTCGGTGTGGCGACAGGCCCGCATTCGCGTCGGCGACGCCTGGCCGTGGTTCGAGCTACGCATCGCGGTCGCAGCGCGCGACCCCGAGCAGCGCCCGACGCGCCTGGTGGCCACGCTGTCCGACGTGCAGGAGCAGCGCAGCGCCGAAGACCGCGAGCGGCTCTCGAGCAGCCTGTTCCAAAACCTGCACGAGGGCCTCGTCATCGTCGACGCCGACCTGCGCATCCTCGACGTCAACCCGACCTACAGCCGAATCACCGGCGTCTCGCGCGAGGAGTTGATCGGCACCGTGCCGACGCTGCTCAGCTCCTCGGCCACCGACGCCATCACGCGCCAGCAGCAAAGCGCCATCTGGGCTGGCCTGCGCAGCCTTGGCCACTGGAGCGGCGAGGTGGTCGAGCGCCGCCGCAACGGCGACCCTTGCGCGTTGCACCTGAGCGTGTTCACGGTGCCCGACCCCGAAGGCGCGGTGCGCTACCGCGTGCTGATGGTGTCGGACATCACCGAGCAACGGCTGCAGCGCGAGCGCCTCGAGCGGCAGGCGCACTTCGACGAGTTGACGCGGCTGCCCAACCGCGCCCGCCTGACGCAGCTGCTGCACGAGGCCCTGGCGGCCAGCGAGCGCGAGGGCCACCTGCTGGCCGTGTGCTACATCGACCTCGATCACTTCAAGGAGATCAACGAGCGTCACGGCCGAGCGGCCGGCGATCGTCTGCTGGTGGAACTCGCCGCCCGCCTGCGCAGCGCGCTGCGCGCCCACGCCACCTGGTCGGACGTGGCGGCCCGGCTCGGCGGCGATGAGTTCGTGCTGCTGCTGCGCGCCGACACCGTCGAGGAGGCGCGACTTGCCGTGGAGCGCGTGCTGCGCGTCATCGCGCAGCCGTACACGGTCGACGCGCACTCGCCGCCCACCGCGATGACCGCGAGCGTCGGCGCCACCGTGTTCCCGATCGACCACAGCGACCCCGACACGCTGCTGCGCCACGCCGACCATGCGATGTACAGCGCCAAGCAGGCCGGGCGCAACGGCTACCTCTTCTTCGACCCCGAACACAACCGCCGCGCCGAAGAGCGCGTGCTGGCGCTCGGCCGCGTGCAGGAGGCGCTCGACCGCCAGGAGCTGCGGCTGTACTACCAGCCGAAGGTCGATCTGCGCCGTGGCACCGTGCTCGGCGCCGAAGCGCTGTTGCGCTGGGAACATCCGGAGCATGGCGTGGTGCCACCGGGTCAGTTCCTGCCGTTGATCGAGCACACCGGGCTGTCGGCGCGGGTCGGCGATTGGGTGCTCGGCCAGGCGCTGAACCAGCTGGAGCGCTGGCTCGACCAGGGGCTCGATCTGTCGGTCAGCGTCAACGTATCGGCACGCCACCTGCAGGAGCCGGACTTCGTGCAACGTCTGACCGAGCTCCTGGCGCGCCACGCGCGGCCGCTCGGCCCGAGGCTCGAGCTCGAGGTGCTCGAGACCGCCGCGCTGGCCGACGTGGCCTACACCTCGATGCTGCTCGAGCGCTGCGCCACGCTCGGCGTGCGCTTCGCGCTCGATGACTTCGGCACCGGCTACTCCACCCTCACCTACCTGAAGCGCTTGCCGGTGCAGGTGCTGAAGATCGATCGCTCGTTCGTGCACAACATGCTCAACGACACGCAGGACCGCGCCATCGTCGAAGGCGTGATCAGCCTGGCGCGCACGTTCTCGTGCGTCGCGGTGGCCGAAGGGGTGGAGACCCCGGCGCAGGCGCGCACCCTGCTCGAGATGGGTTGCGAAGTCGGCCAGGGCGCCGGCATCGCCGCACCGATGCCGGCCGCCGAGCTGGCGCGCTGGATCCGGGAGTGGAAGGGCCTGTTCGCCATTGCGCCCGCCGGCAGCGTGGCACCTTCCAGCGCCGCATCGGCCCCGGCTGTCGGCCCGCGCCCGCGCTAGCACCACCGTGCCGATCGGCGGCGCGGAACGCCGCGGTGGCGCCGCTAGACTGCCGGGGTGCTGCCCAACGGATTCATCCAGGAACTGGTGTCGCGAGTCGACATCCTCGAGGTCGTCGGCCGACACGTCGAGCTCAAGCGCGCGGGCAGCGTGCACAAGGGCCTGTGCCCGTTCCACGGCGAGAAGTCACCGAGCTTCACCGTCAGCCCGAGCCGCCAGACGTACCACTGCTTCGGCTGCGGAGCGCACGGCGACGCGATCCGCTTCCTGATGGAGAACCAGGGCCTGCCGTTCATGGACGCGGTGCGTGAGCTGGCGCAGCGGGTCGGCATCACCGTGCCCGACAACGACGCGAGCCCGGAAGAACAGGCGCGAGCGGCCGAGCAGCGCGCCAAGCGCCAAACGCTGACCGACGTGCTGACGCGTGCCGCCGAGCACTACAAGGCGTCGCTCAAGGCGTCGCCGCGCGCGATCGAGTACCTGAAGGGTCGTGGGCTCACCGGCGAGATCGCCGCGCGCTTCGGGCTCGGCTACGCCAGCCCGGGCTGGCGCGCCCTGGCCAGTGTGTTCCCGCGCTACGACGATCCGCTGCTGGTCGAGGCGGGGCTGGTGATCGTGCAGGGCGACGAGGGCAGCGAAGATCAGAAACGCTACGACCGCTTTCGCGATCGCGTGATGTTCCCGATCCGCTCGGTACGCGGCGAGGTCATCGGCTTCGGGGGCCGGGTGATCGACGACGGCGAACCCAAGTACCTCAACTCGCCCGAGACACCGCTCTTCGTCAAGGGCCGCGAGCTGTACGGGCTCTACGAAGCCCGGGCGGCGCTGCGCGAGGCCGGTTACGCGCTGGTGGTCGAAGGCTACATGGACGTGGTGGCGCTGGCCCAGTCGGGCTTCGCCCAGGCGGTGGCCACGCTCGGCACCGCCTGCACCCCCGAGCACGTGGCCAAGCTGTTTCGCTTCACCGATCACGTGGTGTTCAGCTTCGACGGCGACGCCGCCGGACGGCGCGCCGCCGGGCGTGCCCTGGAGGCCGCCTTGCCGCATGCCACCGACCTGCGCAGCGTGCGGTTCCTGTTCCTACCGCCGGAGCACGACCCGGACTCGTACGTGCGCGAGTTGGGCGCCGACGCATTCGCCCGCGCGGTCGCCGAAGCCGTTCCGTTGTCGCGACAGCTGCTCGAGCACGCCGCGCAGGAGTGCGGACTCGACACCGCGGAGGGCCGTGCCCGCATGCTGAGCCAGGCACGGCCGTTGTGGGATGCCCTGCCGGAAGGTGTGCTGCGCGCGCAATTGCTCGACGCCTTGGCCGAGCGAGGGCGCATGGCGGTGGCGGAGCTGGCCCGGATCTGGGGCCGGGCGACGACCCTGCGACGGCCGTCGCCCCGCTCGCCGTCGGATCACCGAGCGGCGCCCGAGGTTCGTCGCCTGCGTCCAGGACCGAAACTCCCCTCGCCCGCCAATCACATCGTGGCCGGCCTGTTGGCGGAGAGCCAGCTCTGGCACGAGGTGTCGGCGCACCATCGCGAGGTGCTGCTGGCACTCGATTCGTGGCATGGCGATCTGCTGCGCTGGCTCGATCGGCACCTGGAGAACCACGGCCCCCAGCCCTGGCCGGCCCTTCGCGAGGACCTGCAGGCCGCGGAGCTGGGGGACTGGGCGGGCAAGGCGCGCGGCCTGGTCGACGGTGCGGAAGTCCCAACCACGTACGGGCTGCCCGAGCTGGAGCGCTTGATCGAGAACCTGGCGAAGGCGAAGGAACAGGTGCACAGCGACGGCGTGAAGCAGGCGGTGATGCGGCAACCCAACCGCCTTTGACGCGGCGTCGCCACTTCGGCGATAATCCGCAATTCGTTGCAGCGGCAAGAGTGACAGCAGCGCTGACCCGATTGGGCAGGGACCCGGCCCCCCGCGACACGGGGCGATCGATTGGCCACTCATCCCTCCAGGCGTTGCCCGGCTTCCAAGCGTTCACGCGAACTTGCCTGCCTGAGACCTCTCCCGCCCGTGGCCAGGGGCCGCGGCGCGGGTTCGCGCGCGTTCGGACATCGGTTCGACGGCCCATTGAGGTTTGGCCTACCGCCCGTAGCTACCCGATAGAGGAACTGCCCGCATGAACGCGAAAAAGCCTGCTGCCAAGCCCGCCACCAAGGCCAAGCCGAAGACGACCGCCAAGGCACACGCCGAAGCGCCGAAGCGGACTGCCAAGCCTGCCGCGCCAGCGCCCAAGCACGTCGCCCACGGCAAGCCGAGCGCTCGTCAGGCGCCCGCGCCGACCAAGCCCGGCAAGGTTGGCGCAGCGCCCGTCAAGTCGACCGCGCCGGCCAAGGGCGCAGCCACGACCAAGCCGCTCGCCAAGCCGGCCGGAAAGCATGCGGCGCCGCCACCCAAGGGCAAGCGCAACGGCAAGGACGCACAGAAGCCAGGTCAGGCCGAAGAGGACTTCAACGACATCGACACCGAACTCGACACCGAAGCCGATGCCGAAGTCGCCGAGGCTGCGAAGGAAGAAAAGGCCAAGCCGCTGCGCATGAAGGTGTCGCGCGCCAAGGAGCGCGCGCTGATGCGCGAATTCGGTCTCGACGAAGCCACGCTGACCGAAGAAGAAGTCGCCAAGCGCCGCCAGGAGTTGAAGACGCTCATCAAGATGGGCAAGACGCGCGGCTTCCTGACGCACCAGGAGATCAACGACCACCTGCCCGAGAAACTGGTCGACAACGAGATCATCGAGGCGATCGTCTCGATGCTCAACGACATGGGCATCGCGGTCTACGAGCAGGCACCCGACGCGGCGACGCTGCTGATCGCCGGCGGCAACACCACCACCGCGACCGAGGAAGAGGCCGAGGAAGCCGCCGAAGCCGCGCTGTCGACGGTCGACTCCGAGTTCGGCCGCACCACCGACCCGGTGCGCATGTACATGCGCGAGATGGGCTCGGTCGAGCTGCTGACGCGCGAGGGCGAGATCGAGATCGCCAAGCGGATCGAAGGCGGCCTGCAGGCCATGATGTACGCCATCAGCGCCTCGCCGACGACCATCAACGAGATCCTGTCGCTGGCCAAGAAGATCGCCGACGGCGAGATGCAGATCTCCGAGGCGGTCGACGGCTTCGTCTCGGACGACGAGGCCGACGACTACGTGGCCGAGGAAGACTTCGACGAGTTCGACGAGGAAGACGACGACGACGGCCAGGGCGGCAGCAAGGCGCTGACCAAGAAGCTCGAGGAGCTGAAGGCACAGGCGCTGGTCAAGTTCGCGACGCTGGCCCAGCACTTCGACAAGATGAGCAAGGCCTTCCAGAAGGAAGGCTACCGCTCGCCGGCCTACGACAAGGCGCAGCGCGCGATCTCCGACGACCTGATGACGATCCGCTTCACGGTCAAGACGATCGAGCGGCTGTGCGACATCCTGCGCTCGCAGGTCGACGACGTGCGCCGCTACGAGCGCGAGATCCGCAAGATCGTGGTCGACAAGTGCGGCATGCCGCAGGACCACTTCATCAAGACCTTCCCGCCCAACGTGCTCAACCTCAAGTGGGCCGAGCGGGAGATCGCCGCCGGCAAGCCGTACAGCGTGGTGCTGGTGCGCAACCTGCCGCCGATCCAGGAGCTGCAGCAGAAGCTGATCGACCTGCAGGGCCGCGCGGTGGTGCCGCTGGAGGACCTCAAGCAGATCAACAAGCGCATGAACGAGGGCGAGAAGGCCTCGCGCGACGCCAAGAAGGAAATGATCGAGGCCAACCTGCGCCTCGTGATCTCGATCGCCAAGAAGTACACCAACCGCGGTCTGCAGTTCCTCGACCTGATCCAGGAGGGCAACATCGGCCTGATGAAGGCCGTGGACAAGTTCGAATACCGCCGTGGCTACAAGTTCTCGACCTACGCCACGTGGTGGATCCGCCAGGCCATCACGCGCTCGATCGCCGACCAGGCACGCACCATCCGCATCCCGGTGCACATGATCGAGACCATCAACAAGATGAACCGCATTTCGCGCCAGCACCTGCAGGAGTTCGGCTTCGAGCCCGACGCACCCACGCTGGCCGAGAAGATGGAGATCCCCGAGGACAAGATCCGCAAGATCATGAAGATCGCCAAGGAGCCGATCTCCATGGAGACGCCGATCGGCGACGACGACGACTCGCATCTCGGCGACTTCATCGAGGACACCAACAACGTGGCCCCGGTCGACGCAGCCATGCAGGCCGGCCTGCGTGACGTGGTGAAGGACATCCTCGATTCGCTGACGCCGCGCGAGGCCAAGGTGCTGCGCATGCGCTTCGGCATCGAGATGTCCACCGACCACACGCTCGAGGAAGTCGGCAAGCAGTTCGACGTCACGCGCGAGCGCATCCGGCAGATCGAGGCCAAGGCGATCCGCAAG
>Ga0335076_10002011_pt1 | contig 20053 bp, 16 predicted proteins | sample Lox_Sample_25_FD_206717 | JGI IMG/M metagenome (GOLD analysis project Ga0335076, IMG submission 206717) | Soil microbial communities from Loxahatchee National Wildlife Refuge, Florida, United States - Lox_Sample_2.5 | ecosystem: Environmental > Terrestrial > Soil > Wetlands | place: USA...
ATGTCGCGACCTGCGCCGAAGTCGCAATCGACGCGGCGACTCGTGACGTTGCCGTGAAGCGCCTGGTCGTAGCCTTCGACTGCGGAGCCGTGGTGAATCCCGACGGCCTGCGCAATCAGGTGATGGGTGCTGCCGTGCAGGGACTGGGCGGCGGACTATTCGAAGCCATTCGCTTCGACAACGGAAAAATTACCAACCCGCACTTCGCCGAATATCGCGTGCCGCGCTTCAACGACACTCCGCAAGTAGAAGTGGTTCTGCTCGACCGCAAAGATCTTCCGCCCGCCGGCGCGGGCGAGACTCCGATTGTCGGAACAGCGCCAGCCGTGGGCAACGCCATCTTCGCCGCGACCGGTATTCGCCTGCGCTCCCTGCCGCTCGTGCCCGATGGATTGCCGAAGGCTTAAGGCCACTCATCGGGCGCCGCCGCCCGAAAGCAGTTAGAGATCAAGCGGCCCCTAGGGGGCGCATCCGCGGAGTAACAGACGATGAGAGAACAGACTTTCCCCCCTCCGAATTAAGATCGTAGACTCAATTAGATCGTAGACCCAACTTCCAGCAGGAAAGCTCCGATGATTGACAAACCACCGTCCGGGCATCTCGGCTTGGTCGCACTTATAGTTGCTATGGGCCTCTACGGTGTACTTTCGTGGATATTCGCCCACCCAACCCGTGAGGAGTGGCGACTCTATGGACTGATGTTCCTGTGGTTCCTTCTGATTGAACTCCTAAGGGAATCGTTCAATAGTCTCGAATATCGACTCAAGGACATCCAGCGAAGATTAGACGCGATGTCTCGAACTAAGGGTGGGTAAAGCTCGACGCGGGCAAGAGTGCCCGCGCCACAGACGGAACAGTCTCCCCAAAAAGCAAAAGCCCCGAGAGTCGCTCGGGGCTTGCTGTGATACTGGACGATGCCTGCCTACTCAATCTTACCAAGCCTGTCCGCACTGTCAATAAATTGTTGATAACTCGAGTGACCTCGGAGGGCGAGGGAGTCGAACCCTAATGGCTGAATGCCACTCGACGCGTGGCAGGCATCGTCCAGTGCCCACTGGCAACACCCTCCAAAACGATGACATTCCTGCCACAGCACGGATTCTACGGCTATCGCGCTAAGAATCTTTGCGGTTGGACCTAATATTTAGGAACACTGTGCCGATCTGGGAAGTAGAAAGGCGCAGACTGCGAACACGTGTATTCCTGCGATGCCAGCTTTTGCCAGAGTGTCCGCGCCACACGTTCACCTCTGCAGCAAATCCACCGGCGCGGTCACGTCGTGCACGCGAAAATACTTCGCCAGCGCCGGATACTTCCTCGCCACGGCCTCATACATTGCGTATGCAACGTTGCGATAAGAAACATGCCCCGTCGGCGTCGTGCGCAGCTCAGAAATGTAAACTGCCTCGGCAAAGTCCATCTTGAACAGCGCCCGCTTCTTGAATGCCAGCGGAATCGCGTATTGCGAATTTTCTTCGGCTTCAGGCGACTTGCTGGCAGCCAGCTTCTCTACCGCGCTCTGCGCCCGCTGCATGGCCGCTTCAAAACGCCCGCGCACACCGGCATCTTCCAGATCGAGCAGCATCTCGTAGCCATGCTGCGTGGTCGACTGCTGCATCACCTGAATGCACCGCCGGTGACGATGCATGTCGCGGAAGCCGCCGGTATCCATCAAAATGTCGAAGCGGAACTGCTGCCCGGCACGGAATCCGCGCAGCATCTCGTCGTGCTTGCCGCGATGCCGCAACCCCAGATCGATAATCTCCCGCCGCCGCCGCTCCCCCGCCACCTGCACCGCCTGCCGAATCTGGCGGTAAGAAAAATGGCAGTGCTCGTAGAGCAGCGTGGTCGCGATCTCCACTTCCAGCGGTTCTTCGTCGAGCAGATCGACAATCGCCTTCGACGGCGCAAGTTGCTCGTGCGTCATCAGTTCCCGCGCCGCCTGTCGCAACTCGCGCCGCGTTTCCATCTCGTACGCCTTCGGGTCGGCATACTTCACCAGCGTTGGCGCCACGCGCACCTCGCGCAACAACTCTGCCTCGGCCTGCGCGCCCAGTTCCGGATTCACCGCGCGGATTTTCTCCACCAAGTCGCGCAATGAATCGGCATTCACGTTGTAAGCCGCGCCCGTCGCCGCTTTTTTGAGCGACTCGCCCAGCGCCCGCACTTCTTTATGCGTGTGCGAGAGCAGATGCGCCACCTGCATCTCCAGCGTGCGCGCGTTGACGATTTCTCCCAGCGAAGTGTTCGTCGCCAGCGGCAATAGATACCGCGTGATGTCGAACGCCCGTGCCTTCAGCGTGCGCTCGTAGGTCTCCTGCTTCATCTCGCCCGGTCTGGGCGTGATGCTCATCAAATAGCGCGCCATATACGCCGAGAGCGCATCGTACTCGGCGAAAAGAAAATCGAGCGTCTCGCGATACAACTTGCGGGCTTCGTCATCGCTGCCGAAATCGGGGGTAAAGTAGCCGCTCTTTTTGAAATCCTGATAGCGCGTCGAGCGCTCCTGCCCATCCCAGCGCTGCTCGTCGGCGACTTCGATCGCCGCCAGAATCGACAACCGCTCCACCGCCAGCGCAATGTGTGCCAGGTCGGCAATCGAGCGGTGCCCATACTGGAAATAAAAAGTGTTGAGAAATTTCTCTGCTTTCTGCGTGCTGATTTCGCGCAGCGACTCCCTCATCGACAGCGCCGAGCGCGAATACTTCGCCATGGCGTAAGCCTGAATCTCCGGCTCCGCGCCAAACACGGCGAAGACTTCGGTGGAAGGCTCAGCCTTTGCTTGTGTGGCCCCGGCACTCTTGCCCGCGTCCGGTTCGTCCGAGACCGGCGGCACGGGCGTATCCGCCGCTGTGGCCCGTTGCGGCGAGCGATGCCCAGGCGCAGAAATTGGAATCACCTCGGCGGGTTTCTTGTCGGAGGACTCGGGCATAGCAACTTCATTCATCATAGGCTGAGACATGGGCGTGTTCGAATATTAGTCGGCGCGCTTGTGGATTCGCAATGTGTTTCGTGGTCTCGACCTCCGAGCGGCGACGATGAATCCCTTGTCATCCCGAGCGGAGCGAGGGATCCAGGTTTTCAGTGCCCCGAGAACCCAACCCCAAGATCCCTCGCGTTGCTCGGGATGACAACAAAATGGCCGCGCACCAGAGAAACCAGCAGCACGCGTATAATTCGACGTTTCAGAATATTCACGAGCATTTGGGGAGCCCCCATGTCCCTTACCGGACGAGTTGCATTCGTCACCGGTGCCTCGCAGGGCATCGGCCGCGCCTGCGCGCTCAGACTTGCCAGAGAAGGCGCAGCCGTCGCCGCCGCAGCGCGCAATCAGGAAAAGCTGAACGAACTTGTCGCCGAAATCACCGCCGCCGGCGGCAAGGCCGTTGCCTTTCCGCTCGATGTTGCCGATGAAGAACAGATCAAGGCCGCCGTCAAAGCCGCCATCGCCCAGTTCGGCAAAATCGATATCCTGGTCAACAACGCCGGCATCACCCGCGATCAGCTGGTCATGCGCATGAAGCGCGCCGATTGGGACAGCGTCCTGCAAACCAATCTCACCTCGGCCTACCTCTGCATTCAGCAAGTCATCAGCTCCATGCTCAAGCAGCGCTGGGGGCGCATTATCAACGTCGCCAGCATTTTCGGGCAGATGGGCCAGGCGGGCCAGGCGAATTACGCCGCTTCCAAAGCCGGACTGATCGGCCTCACCATGGCCATCGCTCGCGAAGTCGGCTCGCGCAACATAACTTGCAACGCGGTCGCCCCCGGCTTCATCGAAACCGCCATGACCGCCTCGCTCAGCGACGAGCTCAAGCAAACTGCCGTCAAGCAGATTCCCCTGGGCCGCGTGGGCTCGGTGGACGATGTGGCCGGCGCCGTCGCGTTTCTCGCTTCCGACGATGCGTCTTACATCACCGGCCATGTTCTCAGCGTGAACGGCGGCATGCTGATGGGATAAACAGCTCTGTCGTCCCGAGCCGCCTTCAGTTGGCGAGCGAGGGATCTGGGCGCGCCGTGCGTTTCGCCTCGCGCCCTATGCGAGGCCACAAAATCGCACGTTTGGCGCGCATCCTTACAGAGAACACAGAGGTCACAGAGGAAAATGGATAGCAGAACGCAGAGATCAGTTTCCTCCGTGTCCCCTGTGCCCTCTGTGGTAAAAGGTTTTTCTATCTTCCAAGCTGAATCCTCAGCCCACATCGCCCAGGCCCGCGAACTTTTCCTTGAATATGCTCAGTCGCTCGGGTTCAGCCTGTGCTTCCAGAATTTCGACAAGGAACTCGCCGAACTCCCCGGCGACTATGCTCCGCCTGAAGGCCGCCTGTTGCTGGCCGAATGCGCAGGTCGACTCGCCGGCTGCGCGGCGCTGCACAAAATCCACTCCGCGACCGCTGATGCTCGTAGCGGTTTCGAATTTTGTGAAATGAAGCGCCTCTACCTGCGCCCGCAATTTCGCGGTAAGGGCCTGGGACGCATGCTCGCCGAGCGCATCATCGCCGAGGCTCGACAGATCGGCTACCGGCGCATGCGCCTTGACACCGTCGAGCCGGTAATGAGAGATGCCGTCGGAATGTACCGCCGCCTGGGATTCAAAGAGATCGCTGCCTACCGCGAGAACCCGCAGTCAGGAACTCTGTATATGGAATTGGAATTGTGATCCGCGAACGCATTCTAGCAAACCTCTGACTACCTTTCCTCTGTCATTTCGAGCGAAGCAAGACCACCCGTTTTCGGGCGATCTTGCGCAGTCGAGAAACCTGCTGTTAGCCTTTCATAACTTAATCAAAGCTGCCTTGTGTTCTTGCACCGCAATTGATCAACGCCCAACTCGGAGCTTGAAATGAAAAGCCTGCGACTTCTAACTCTGCTGATCACGTGTTCAACTCTCCTCGTCGCTTCTGCTCTCGCCATCGACTCCAAATCCGTCTCCTACAAATCCGGCGACGAAACCGTGCAGGCCGTTCTTTACACTCCCGCAGGCCACGGCCCGTTTCCGGCAATCATCGTCATCCACGAATGGTGGGGGCTGAACGACTGGGTGAAGGAGCAGGCCACAAAACTATCGGATCAGGGATACGTCGCGCTGGCCATCGATCTTTATCGCGGCAAAGTTGCGACCACCCCTGAAGAGGCCCACGAAATCATGCGCGGAGTGCCCGAAGACCGCGCCCGGCGTGACTTGCAAGCCGCTTTCGATTATCTCGCCGCGCAGCCCAACGTGAGGAAAGATCGCATCGGCGCCATCGGATGGTGCATGGGCGGCGGCTATTCGCTCGATGTCGCGCTGCAGGAGCCCACTCTCGCCGCGGACGTCATCAACTATGGCCACCTCGCCACTGACACCGACGCTCTCAGCAAAATCAACGCGCCTATTCTCGGGCTTTTCGGCGCGCAGGATCGCGGCATTACGCCCGATGACGTGCACAAGTTCGAGGCCACGATGAAACAGCTGGGCAAGAAAATTGATGTGCACATTTATGACGATGCCGGACATGCCTTCGAGAATCCCGGCAACAAAGCCGGTTATCGCGCCGCCGATGCCGCCGATGCCTGGAGCCGAACCGCGGCCTTTCTCGATCAAACTCTGAAAAAATAAGGCTTTGCCCAGCTTCAAGCGACGCCTTCAAAGCAAGATCTACGATCCACGGCTGACGAAAAGTACGGACTCATCACCTAAGCGACATGGCACCAGCGCGTTTCCATATAGCACTAATTTCCACTTGCCAGAAAATGCCGATGTGGTTACCATTGCGCATCCTGCAATGCTCCCCACGATGAACATCGGCGAGACCATCCGGAATTACAGGTTGCAGAAAGGCATGTCCCAGGGCGATATCGAGAAGCGCACCGGCCTGCTGCGCTGCTATCTCTCACGGGTGGAAAACGGCCACACCATCCCCTCGCTCGATACGCTTTCAAAAATCGCCGGCGCCATGGAGTTGCCGCTGTCGCAATTCTTTGCCGAGTCCGGCCACAGCAACGGCTCCAAGGGCTTGCCGCAGCTTTCCGACGACGAAGTCCGCTTTCTGAGCCAGATTCGCCGCTACGCCACCAATCTGAACGACAGTGACCGCAAGCTGGTTCTGGCCATGGTCAAGAAGATGGCGGCAAATTCTAGATAGGTGTCCGGCTTCCGGCTTCGGCACAAAATCCCGGGATTCGTTTTATTCCACAATCTTGAACGTTCGGCGGTGGGCAGGCGACTCAGGATCCGAAGCCCGTAGCCTGAAACCGTGACTTCAGTACCATGCCCCTTGGTGACCGACGGGTACCTCGCTCTTGGGCCTTCTCCTTACTAAACTTAGCGCTGGAGACTCCCACGTGACCACCGATGAAGAACTGGGCGTTCTGGAAACGCAGCTGCGCCGGCTGAAGATCGAGTACGAAGTTTACTTCAGCAACCCCACCAAAAAGCCTCCCACCGATATCGAGTGGAAGGTGCTCGCCCTGCTGCGCAAGTTTTCCGACGGCGGCCGCATGAACTTTTCCCAGCGCTTCCGCTACAACGAAATGGCCCAACGTTACGCCATCTACAGCGATCTTTGGCGCAAGAAATCGCGCATCCGCGAGGAAGGTTACCGTCGCCCGCAGGATGCGCTGCTTTCCATCCAGGGAGTCCGCGAAGAAGAGCATAAACCGCAGCACCACGCGGTATACGGCGTAAATCATGCTGTGGCCGCAGCAGCGGCCGCCCCTGGCCCGAAGCCGTTCACGCTGCACAGCGTCGATCAGTCGGAGCGCGAGCAGGTGGAGCGGCTGTACAACACGCTGGTCGCGGCCAAGAAAAAAGCGGGCGAAAACGTCTCCGGCAATCTCGATTCCTTTGCCGCCTTCGTGCAGAAGAAGACCGCGGAAATCCGCAAGCAGTATCAATGCCAGGGCGTGGAATTCTCTGTCGAACTCAACGAAGGACATGTCAAGCTCAAGGCGAAAGCGAAGGCGTAAGATCCATCGGTCTTGGATTATTAGCCACAAATCCTGTCCGCTTTGACCTACGCGAGCCGAAACGCCTTCCATACCCCTTCATTCTGAAATCCTTGTCATTCCGAGTGCAGCGAGGAATCTGGGTTTGTTGGCCAACGACGAACGACCAACGACGATTTGCTGATAAAATTTTCGGTCACACCGTCGACCAGACCAACCATGCCCCACAGCCGCCCCAAAGTCTCCCGCGCCCTTCTTTCCGTCACCGACAAAACCGGAATCGCCGAATTCGCCCGGCAGTTGGCCCGACTCGGCATCGAACTCATCTCCACCGGAGGCACCGCCAAACTTCTGCGCGACTCCGGCATCGCCGTCAAAGATATTTCTGAGCTCACCGGCTTCCCCGAAATGCTCGACGGACGCGTAAAAACTCTTCATCCCAAGGTTCACGGCGGCATTCTGCATCGCCGCGAAGACCCGGCTCATCTCGCGGCGATCGCCGAGCACGGCATCCGGCCCATCGACATGGTGGTCGTGAATCTCTACGCTTTCGAAAAAGTCGCGGCCAAGGCGGATGTGAAGTTCGAAGAACTGATCGAAAACATCGATATTGGCGGGCCATCGATGATCCGCTCCGCCGCCAAGAACTTTCACGACGTTGCCATCGTTACTTCGCCCTCCGATTACTCTGCCATCGCCGACGAACTGAAAAACTCCAACGGTGCTCTCTCACTCAAAACCCGCTGGCGCCTGGCGCGAAAAGCTTTTGCGACGACAGCGGCATACGACTCCGCGATTGCCACAACGTTGGAAGGGATTGAAGACATCGGCACCGGCCATGTAGGGACAGCCGTCCTCGGGTGTCCGGCCTCGCAAAGCGAGGCAGCCGCATTTCCCACGACCTTGCGCTTGTCCTATACGAAATCCTTCGATCTTCGCTATGGCGAAAATCCGCACCAGAAGGCTGCGCTCTACTCCGATGGCTCAGGCATCGGAGTCGCCAATGCGCGCCAGCTCCAGGGCAAGGAACTTTCCTACAACAACATCGTCGACATGCAGGCAGCCTGGGACCTGGCGCAGGAATTCAACGACGCCGAATTCAACCTGCCGGCCTGCGCCATCATCAAGCACACCAATCCCTGTGGCGCCGCGACCGGCAACACGCTGGCCGAAGCGTTCCAGAGGGCTCTCGAATGCGATCCGGTTTCCGCATTCGGCGCAGTCATCGCCGTGAATCGCCCTCTCGATCTCGCCGCCGCCGAAGAAATGCACAAGCTGTTCGTGGAAGTCATCGGCGCGCCCGCCTTCGATCCGGCTGCCAAAGACAAGTTCGCTTCCAAAAAAAATCTGCGCCTGCTGGAAATCATTCCGGCCAGCCAGAAGTGGGTGCTGAAGAATGTTTCCGGAGGGATGCTGCTGCAGGATTCCGACGTCCGCTCGCTTGAGCCTTCGGAGTTGCGCGTGGTTACGAAACGCCCGCCCACGCCGGAAGAAACCCGCGCACTTTTGTTCGCCTGGAAAGTTTGCAAGCACGTGAAGTCAAACGCCATCGTCTACGCCCGTGAGGGCCAGACTGTAGGCATCGGCGCCGGCCAGATGAGCCGCGTGGATGCGGCCAAATTCGGCGCCATGAAGGCGCAATTGCCCCTGCACGGAACAGTGGCCGCGTCGGACGCTTTCTTCCCGTTTCCTGATGGAGTCGAGGAAATTGCCAGGGCGGGCGCAACCGCCATCATCCAGCCCGGCGGCTCACAGCGCGATCCCGAAGTCATCGAGGCCGCCGATCGCCTGGGGCTGGCCATGCTGCTCACCGGAGTGCGCCATTTCCGCCATTAGTCGGCGCGAAGCCATGCCGGCTCTCGCTGGTCCGCAACTTTGCCTCCGCTCAGCGACGGATGCCCTCGACAGGGGTTAAGAGTTAGCATGGGTTAAAAGGTCGAATCTCCTTCTCCGCTCGGGAAGGATTTTTTCATGTCATCGCTCCAGGTTGGGTCCGGGCTCACTCTGCTTACATGGTCTGCTGTACTCATCTTCGCCGCGGCCGGATCCGGTTCGCCCGTGAACGGTTCCCCTTACGACAATCTGGACCCAAGCGTTCTTCCTCCGGGCATCACTGTCCCTGCTACGGCCGCAATCGTCAGAAATGCGCAGGCGCTTCAGGGCTGGCGAACCTGCATCGGAACCTGCGCCAACGCCGCGGTTCCTCTTACTTACGCGATGTCGCAAAGTGTCGACTCGCCCAGCCTCAATGGTGACGCCACGGCCGCTTCCTACAGCGAGAGCGGGACGCCCCATGGCGATGTGATGTGGTATTCCCACCTGGGCGATTCCCCGGCCACGCACTTCGTCATCGATCTCTACCTGATGATTGACCATCCGGAAAACGTGCAGGCGCTGGAATTTGCCGTGCTCAAGAATGATGGCCGGAACTGGTACAAGGGTTCCACGCAGTGCAACTATCGATCGGGCGAACTCCGCGGCTTCGACATACAGGGCTTCCGTTGGGTCAGCCTGGGAGCGGATTGCGTGCGGGCGCAGGCCAACCGGTGGCAACGAGTGACCCTGCAATATTCCATCGCTGGAGGGGCCATGAATTTCGAAAGCGTGAGCTTCGACGGCGTCCTTCAACCGATCTCTGTATCGCTTCCGCCCAAACTGCAAAGCTCCGCCTCAGAGCTGCTGGGAATTCACCTTCAACTCGATAATGCCAAAAGTACAGCCGGTTATACCGTATATGTAGATGACTGGAGCGTCTATTCGTGGTGAGAATGGCCTGCAGTTTTGCTGACGACTATCGCTTGCAAGTCTCCTGCTTCTACGTAGCAGCCTGAATCTCTTCCACGTCGATGATCTCAGTGGGATACTTCCCCGTATAGCAGGCAGTGCAATAAGAAGTTCTTTCGCCTTCGCCGCAGGCTTTCTTCATACCCTCAAGCGACAGATAGGCCAGCGAATCGGCCCCGATAAATTCGCGAATCTCCTCGACCGATTTGTTGGCGGCGATTAGCTGGCTCTTCGACGGTGTATCCACGCCGTAGAAACACGGCGAAATCGTAGGCGGACACGAAATCCGCATATGCACTTCCGTAGCGCCTGCGCTGCGGATCATCCTCACGATCTTGCGGCTGGTGGTGCCGCGCACGATGGAATCGTCGATCAGCACCACGCGTTTGCCTTTCAGCAGCGCCCGCACCGGATTCAATTTCAGCTTCACGCCAAAATCGCGCACGCTCTGCCGCGGCTCGATGAAGGTCCGCCCCACATAGTGATTACGGATCAGGCCAAAGCGAAAGGGAATGCCGCTCTCGGCGGCGTAGCCCACGGCCGCCGTCACGCCGGAATCGGGCACGGGTACTACAATGTCGGCTTCCACCGGCGCTTCCCGCGCCAACTGCCGGCCCAGTTCTTCGCGGCTCGTCTGCACTGCGCGCCCGAATACCAGGCTGTCCGGACGCGAGAAATAAACGTGTTCGAAAATGCAGCTCGACAGCGGTGCAGGTGTCGAATAAAACCGCGAGCTGATGCCTTCCGGCCCCACCACGACTAACTCGCCCGGCTTTACTTCGCGCTCATAGGTTGCGCCGATCAGATCGAAGGCGCAGGTTTCTGAGGCGAACACAATCGTGTCGCGCTTCTGCCCTTCCAGCGCCGGGATGCGCCCCATGGCCAGCGGCCGGAAGCCGCGTGGATCGCGCACTGCCATGATGCGGTCAGTGCTCATCACCACCAGCGAAAACGCTCCTTCCACCCGCCGCAGCGCGTCGGCAATGGCCTCCGGCAAGGTCTGTTCCCGCGACAGCGCAATCAGGTGCACGATCACTTCGGTGTCGCTGTTGGTCTGGAAAATCGATCCCTGACTTTCCAGCCGCGCCCGTACCTGCTGCGCGTTCACCAGATTGCCGTTATGCGCGACGGCGATTGCCCCTTTGTTCGACTGCACAAGGATGGGCTGCGCATTCAGCAGCGCGGAATCTCCCGCAGTGGAGTAGCGCGTGTGGCCGATGGCCACCGTGCCGCGCAGCCGAGTCAGCACTTCTTCGGTGAAGATATCGGCCACCAGTCCCATGGCCTTGTGCTGGCGCAGGTTCAGTCCATCGGAAGTGACCATCCCCGCCGACTCCTGCCCGCGGTGCTGCAAGGCGTGCAGGCCGAGGTAAGCGAGCTTCTCCGCCTCGGGGTGGGCGAAGATCGCCACCACTCCGCACTCGTCGTGAAATTTGTCGGTCATTGGCATTCAGTACTCAGCTATCTGCACAAACCCAACAGTATTGTCATCCTGAGCGCAGCGAAGGACATATGTAGTGCGCCAAAGTTGCGTAGATCCTTCGCTTCGCAAAAAGCGCTCGCTCGGGATAACAGCAAACAACACATCGCCTCATCCACCCTCTACGCGGCACTCAAGATGTGAACATCAATCCGTCCCGACCAACTCGGGATCTGCCTTCAGCATCGACTCCAGCGCGGACTCATACGCGCCCTTCAAGTCGCTAACCGGCGCCGAAACAACCACCCGACCATCGAGACTGATCTCGAGAGTCTCCGGAATCGTCTCGCCAATCATGTCGGCAGAAATTCCGGAGTCCCCGGCTATCTGTTGGATTCTTCCCACGTTGCCGGGGTCGCACGAGACGACAATCCGGCTGGCATCTTCGCCAAAGAGAACAAACTCTCCCGGCAATCCTCGCGAAGCCAGATTCACGCGCGCGCCCACGCCTTTAGCAAAACATTTTTCTGCGAGCGCTACCGCTATTCCGCCATCGGAGCAATCGTGCGACGAATCGACCAGGTCCTGCTGAATCATTTCAATGACAGCCTTCTGCAGCGCCGCATCCTTTTCCAGATCGATCTCCGGCGGATAGCCCCACAACTCGCCTAAGATCTCTTTCGCGTATTCGGACGACCCGAACTCACTCTCTGCATCGGTGATATCGCCCGCTTCGCCGCCGCGCAATAGCACGATCGTGCGCCCGGCTGCGGAGAAAGGCATCTTCGCCGATTTGTGCACGTCTTCGAGAATTCCCACGACGCCCAGCACCGGCGTGGGATAAATTCCCTCGCCCAAAGTCTCGTTGTAGAAGCTGACGTTGCCGCCGGTGATGGGAATTTCCAGCTCTTCGCAGGCCTTTGTAATTCCATCGATCGTCTGCGAGAACTGCCACATGATGCGCGGTTTTTCCGGATTGCCAAAGTTAAGGCAATTCGTTGCGCCCACCGGAGTCGCCCCCGTGCACGCCACTTTGCGCGCCGCTTCTGCTACCGCATGCATTGCCCCCAGCCGCGGATCGAGATAGCACCAGCGCCCGTTGCCATCAAGCGCCATCGCCAGTCCGCGCTGCGATCCCTTGATGCGAATCACTCCGGCATCGCCCGCGCCCGGCCCCTGAACCGTGTTGGTCTGCACCATATGATCGTATTGCTGCCACACCCAGCGCTTGCCACAGATGTTCGGACTGGCCAGAAGCTGCCTCAGATCGCGTGTGCAATCGCCGACTGCGCCGAACTTGATCTCCAAGGGCATCTCTCTTGCCACCGGCGGTTCCCACCGCGCGAGTGGACGCTTGTACACCGGCGCATCGTCGGTCAGCGCCTGATTGGGAATCTCGGCCACGACCTTGCCACGCTCGAGCACGCGCAGCTTGTTGTCGCTCGTAACCCGGCCGACTTCCACCGCATCGAGGCCCCATTTCTCGAATACGCGGAAGACTTCCGCTTCGCGTCCTTTCTCCGCCACCAGCAGCATGCGCTCCTGCGATTCGCTGAGCATGATCTCGTAGGCGCTCATCCCGGTTTCGCGCTGCGGCACCCGGTCCAGTTCGATCTCGATTCCTACATGTCCCCGCCCGCCCATTTCACAGGTGGAGCAGGTCAGTCCTGCGGCTCCCATGTCCTGAATGCCTACGATCGCTCCGGTCTGCATGGCTTCGAGGCAGGCTTCGAGCAACAGCTTCTCCAGAAACGGATCGCCCACCTGCACGTTCGGCCGCTTGGCTTCCGACCCTTCGCTGAACTCCTCGCTGGCCATGGTCGCGCCATGGATGCCGTCCCGCCCTGTCTTGGCCCCAACGTAAATCACCGGATTGCCTTCACCGGCAGCCCGCGCGTAGAAAATCTGATCCTTCCGCACCAATCCCAGGGCGAACGCGTTGACCAGCGGATTGCCGGAGTAGCACGGCTCAAATTTCGTTTCTCCCCCGAGGTTGGGCACACCAAAGCAGTTGCCATACGAGGCGATGCCGCTGACTACGCCCTCGAGGATGGAATGATTCCTGTGAATCTCGCCTTGCGTGGGCGCAGTTCGTGTGGGGACAGCCGCCCCCGGCTGTCCGGCCGGGCGAAGCCCGGCAGCCCCTTTTGTGATCGGCCCAAACCTCAGCGAATCCATTACGGCCACGGGCCTTGCGCCCATGGTGAAAATATCGCGCAGAATTCCGCCCACGCCCGTGGTCGCTCCCTGAAACGGCTCGATGAAACTGGGATGATTATGCGATTCGATCTTGAAAGCGCACGCCCATCCCTCGCCGATGTCGATGATGCCTGCATTCTCTCCAGGGCCCTGAACCACCAGCCTGCTGCGCGTAGGCAACCGCTTCAAATGCACGCGCGACGATTTGTAGGAGCAGTGCTCGCTCCACATCACGCTGAAAATGCCGAGCTCGGTGAACGTAGGCTCGCGTCCGAGAAGCTTCCTGATCTTTTCGTATTCCTCGGGCGCAAGGCCGTGCTGGCGCAGGGTTTCCGGAGGGAAGGAAATCGCGGAAGTGGTCATGGGGAAACTCTATTGTCGCATTTGCGGCAACCAGAGGCCAGTAGGAGCAGGAAGCAATCGCGTGTCCCTGGCTCGCGGCTATCAAACGCCACTGCGACCGCCCTGACCGGCGGACCCCGCCCAAAAACCGCAGTTTGTTACAGGACAGTGAATTTCTCGAAGCCGTGGGCTGCCGTCAGTCTGCACGGCCCCGTTTTCCGATATTTTAGTAGGCGTAGATTTTGGGGAGTTTGAGCGGATGCCCACGCAGGAAAAAGCGAGAGCCGGGCCGAAGTCGCGGCAATCCCGAGTTGCCAGGGCATCGGAGCTTCGCCCCCAGTTCGTGTCGAATGCCCCGGCTGCCGTGAGCCGAATGCGTCTGCTGACGACCTGCGCATTGCTCGCGCTCGCCACGGTGATCGTGTACGTTCGCGCCGGAAGCCATCCCTTCGTGGACTACGACGATCCCAACTATGTCATAAACAACGATCACGTCAAGGCCGGCCTGACCTGGGCAACGCTAACCTGGGCTTTCACCGCGACCGAGGCAGCGAACTGGCACCCGCTCACCTGGCTCTCTCACGCCCTCGATTGCCAGCTCTTCGGCATGAACCCCCATGCTCATCACTGGACCAGCATTCTGTTGCACACGCTGAACGTCCTGTTGCTCTTCCTGCTTTTGCAGCGCGCCACCGGAGCGTTCTGGCGAAGCGCGCTGGTGGCGGCCCTGTTCGCGCTGCATCCGCTGAACGTTGAATCCGTGGCCTGGATTTCCGAGCGCAAAACCCTTTTGAGCATGTTTTTCTTCCTGCTGGCGCTGGGCGCCTATGGCTGGTATGCGCGCAAGCCGGGAATTCGCCGCTATCTTCTTCTGGCATTCCTGTTTGCCCTCGGCCTTGCCGCCAAGCCCATGGTGATCACGCTTCCCTTCGTGCTCTTGCTGCTCGATCTGTGGCCGCTGCGACGAATTTCCGGAAGCGGCGCGCCTTCTCAGGCATTTCCCGTCGAGCAGCGCCCGTTTTCCAAACTGGTTCTGGAAAAGCTGCCTTTGCTTATCCTGTGCGCGGGCAGCGCGGTGATCACCATTGTGGCGCAGGGAACGGCCGTGGTTCCGGGACAGGAACTGCCCCTTGGCGTTCGTCTGGTGAGCGCGCCCTACGCTTACGGAATGTACCTGTGGAAAGCCATCTGGCCGGCGCGTCTGGCGCTGGTGTACCCGCACCCGGGCCGCTCCCTGCCCCTCTGGCAGCCGCTTCTGGCTGGGCTGGTTTTGCTCAGCATAAGCTGGATTGCCTGGAAACAGCGGCGTCAACGTCCCTACCTGGCAGCCGGCTGGTTATGGTTTCTGATCACCTTGGTGCCGATGATCGGAATTGTTCAGGTGGGCGTGCAGGTGATTGCTGATCGCTATGCGTATCTTCCCTTAATCGGAATCTTCGCAAGCATAGTATGGGGAGCGACCGAACTCGCCGATCACTTTAAACTTGGCCCGGTGCCCCGCGCCTGCGCCGCAGTTCTGGTTCTCGCCGCGTTGTTCGTTACGACCTGGCGGCAGGTCGGCTACTGGGACAGCACGGCCGATGTCTGGAGCCATGCTTTGCAGGTGACGAAAGACAATTCAGTGGCCGAGAACGGCCTGGCCATTGCCTTGTTCGATCTCGGGAGGTACGACGAGGGCATTATTCACATGCGCAATTTTGCCCGCCTCGAACCTCTGATTCCCGAGCCTCACATGCGCGTGGCTGCCGACTATGAGGACCGCGGACAGTTCTCCGACGCGCTGCGGGAGTACGAGGCCGCACTCCGCGCCGACGCGATTCAGAAAAAAGCCGGCTTGAGCGGCCTCGATTCCGGACCGCTGGCCATTATTTACGCCAACATGGGCGTCATTTATGCCCAGCTTGACCAGCAAGCAAAATCGCGGGCATACGCCAATCGCGCACTGGAGACCGATGCCCAGGCTCTCGGACAGATGATGGGATCGCTGGCGCAGGAGCTCGCGGCGCACCCCACCGCCCAGGGCTGCCTTCGTTTGGGCTTATTGCTGGAGCAGGCAGGCATGATCCCACAGGCCCGGCAATACTTCCTGCAGGTCCAGCAGCTCGATCCCAGCATGACCCTGCCTTCGGTCGCCCAGGCAGCCTTGCAGCCGTGAGGCATCTCGCAATCCAGTAAGATTCCAGCGGGATGAAGTCCATCATCATTGGCACCGCCGGGCACATCGATCATGGAAAAACCGCTCTGGTAAAGGCTCTGACCGGAATTGATGCCGACCGCCTGGAAGAAGAAAAGCGGCGGGGTATCACCATCGACCTCGGTTTTGCTCACATGGACCTGCCCGGCCCCGGCGGCGAGGCGCTGCGCCTTGGTTTCGTGGACGTTCCCGGCCACGAGCGCTTTGTGCGAAACATGCTCGCCGGCGTGGGCGGAATCGACCTGGTGCTGCTGGTGGTTGCAGCCGACGAATCCATTAAGCCGCAGACCCGCGAGCACTTCGATATTCTGCAACTGCTGGGCGTGCAGCACGGCATCACGGTGCTGACCAAGTCGGATGCCATCGATGCCGAAACCCTCGATGTCGTGCGTCTGGAGATAGAAGAGTTCCTGCACGGAACATTTCTGGAGCCGCCGAAATCTCCCGTCATCGCCGTTAGTTCATTGACCGGCGCCGGCCTGGACGAACTGAAGCGCGCCATAGTGCAAGCCTCGGCAGAGGCCCGGCCGCGGGATGCTCATGCGCTGGCGCGCCTGCCGATTGATCGCGTCTTCACCATGAAGGGATTCGGCACGGTGGTTACCGGAACCCTGATCGCGGGAACCGTTCGCCGCGAAGAAGAACTCGAAGTTTTTCCCGGGGGCAGGCGGGTACGCGTGCGCGGCGTGCAAGTGCATGGCAGCGCCGGCGAGTTTGCGGTTGCGGGGCAGCGTACGGCGCTGAATCTGGCCGGGGCGGGCACCGGCGATCTCGCCCGCGGCATGACCCTCACCCCGCCCGGCACGTTCGAGGCCTCCCAGCGCATGGATGTGAAGCTGCGGCTGTTGCCTTCGGCGAAACGTCCGCTGAAGAATCGCGCCCGGGTACACTTTCATGCCTACACCATGGAAACCATCGGCGAGATTCTTCTGCCTGAGGGCAAGCCCATCGCTCCTGGGTCGGAGTCGTTCGCGCGCGTTAAATTGCCGCAAGCCGCACTGCTCTTGCCCGGAGACCGCTTCATCATCCGACAGTTTTCGCCGGTAATCACTATCGGAGGTGGAGTGGTAGTGGACGCCGCTCCGGTCTCGCGCAGCTTGCTGGTCGATGAGACGTTGGAACTGCTGGTCGGTGACGATCGCACCGCCGCTCTGCGGGCTCGCATCACGCGACGTGGGCACATCGGAATTACGCCGGCTCAACTCATAGCAGAAACCGGATGGACGAGGAGCGCCATTGAATCTGAGCTGGCAGATGCAATTAGACAGCATGAAATCATTCGCATCGGCGAGGTCTTCCTGCATGCCCCTGCGTGGGAAGCGTTGAAGGCAGAGGTGGTTCCCACGCTCGAAAAATTTCACAGGCAAAATCCGCTGGCCGGCGGGATGGGCAAAGAAGAACTGCGGGTTCAGATCGACGCCGGCCCTGAATTCTTCGAAAGCATTGCGGCGATGCTGGTGCGTGAGAGAAAAGTCGAGATTGCCGGCGATCTTGTGCGCCTGCCCGGTCGCGGCGTGGTCATGAAAGACGACGAATCCGAATCGAAGACGACGATTGAGCAGAGTTTCGCCCAGTCGGGATTGAAAGTTCCCGGCCTCAACGAGGTGATTGCCGGCCTTAAGGTGGATAAATTCCGCGCGCACAAAATCGTAACCTTGCTTCTGCGCGAGAAGGTTTTGGTGAAGATTTCCGACGAACTGGTTTTTCACCGCAGCGCGCTGGAAGAGTTGCGCACGAAGATTGCGGCGTATAAGTCCAAATCCTCAAAGATCGACGTAGGCCAGTTCAAAGAACTCACCGGCGTAAGCCGCAAGTACGCCATTCCTCTGCTGGAATATCTGGATCGCGAACGCGTGACGCGAAGAGTGGGAGACGTGAGAGAGATTTTGTAGAACAGGACAGAAGTCAAAATGAAGAGTGCACAACGAAAAGCGAAAACTCGCCGATCGCGCTTTTCTCTCGGACGTCTCTGACTTCTTACCTTTTACTTCTCACTCTTGACTTTTTGCCTTCACTCAGATTTTTTCCTCCGGAAACTCCAGTTCCAGGCCCAGCGGGTCGGTGAACCGGTTGGTCAGATTGGCCAGACCGGTGAGCAGATGAAGATCAACGATTTCCGGATCGGAGAAGTGCTTCTTCAGCTCGCCGAAGTCGCTATCGGTAATGCCGTGCGGATTGCGGGTCAGCTTCTCCACATAAACCAGCGCGGTTTTTTCCCGGTCGCTGTAGCGCGAATAATCTCCTGCCTTTAGCGCAGCCCAGTCTTCAGCGGTTAGTCCAACTCGCCGGGAAGATGCCAGGTGATGCTGCATGCAATAGCGGCAGCCGTTGATCATCGACACCAGGATGTAAACCAGCTCGTAGAGCTTTCGGTCGAGCGAACGGCCGACGCTGGCATAGAAGGTTATGAAGTTCTTAAGTAGCTCAGGGCGGTGAGCCAGCGCCTTTTGCGAGTTGCCCGGCTTGCCGCGCAAAGTCTTTTCGTAGATCTCCTGTACTTCGGGGGATGCCGCCGCGGGCTCGATCAACGAGATGCGTGCCATGAGGTCCTCGGGAGTGAAATTGATTCACCATCATAGATGGTGCGACGGAAATCGCCCAACTGAAGGACTGAAGCCGGCCGCTGCGAACGCCGATGTAATTTCAGGGATTTGTCTCATGCGGATCAAGCTTCGCGTCATTTTCGTGGTTTGCCTGCTCCCGCTCTTGCCCAGCGCGCAGCGGGCCGATCCCGGCGGATCTTCGAAATTGCTGGCTCTGGAAAATTCCTGGGACCAAGCCGAGGAAAGAGGCGACATTCACGCGCTGGATTTGATTTTCGACGACTCCATGATCTATATCGACGAGGACGGTTCTCTTCTCACCAAGGCTCAATTCCTGGATCGCGTTACAAAAGAAGCCGGTACGGATGTGCAGTGGCTGCTTGCGCCGGATATGAATGTGCGCCTCTATGGCGATACCGCGGTGGTGGTGGGACGCTATAGCTACCGAGGAATTCACCAGCGCAAAGCGCATGAACGCAGCGGGCGCTTCGTCGATACTTGGGTCTTCAAAGAAGGCAGATGGGTCTGCGTGGTGGCGCAGTCCACTCCCATTCTGCCTTAGCGCTTTGTTCGGAGCTGCGAAGTAGAGAGGAGGCGGCGATGCAAATGTTTTCGCGCGCTCTGTTGGTGCTGGCCTGTATCGCGGCCAGTGCGCCGATGGCGTGGCCACAGGAAAGCCAGCGCAACCGGATTCTCGCGCTGGAAAACGCCTGGGACCGGGCGGTTCAGCAAAAAGATGTCAAGGTCGTCGACCTGCTGATGGCCGACGAACTGGTCTATATCGACTTCGATGGCCGGATCATGAACAAGACACAATACCTGGCCAGCATCGGTGAACCGCAATTAGGAATAGAGCACGTGATCAGCGGTTCGATGCAAGTGCAGTTTCGCGGCGAGACCGCCATCGTGATCGGCGTTTACCAGGAAAAAGGAGCGAGACGTGCCAAGCCTTTTATGCGCCGCGAGCGCTTCGTCGACACCTGGATCGAGCGAAACGGCCTTTGGCTGTGCGTGGCCAGCCAATCGACCCTGATTTTGCATTGAGAAGCGCACCCCGACGGCATGGCTGGGTCACCGCCAGACGGCAGCACCCGGAAAGTCTCGAATATCGGAACACTTTGTCTTGCGAGCGAAGCGAGGAATCCAGGTTTCCCACAACCAGCCGCTTCGTTTTTCCGTCCGGCTGTACACTGAAGTCTCTTGTTATGCTTTCCCTCCGTGCGGCGCGCGCTCCCGATGTTGTTCTGCTGCGGACCATGATCCGCGAGCTGGCGGAATTTGAGCGGGAACTCGATCTGGTCACAATTGAAGCGGGCGATCTGCTTCGCGATGGTTTCGGGCCACAGCCAAAGTTTCGCGCCCTGATTGCCGAGTGGGGCGGGCAGCCGGCGGGATACGCATTATTCTACGGCTATTATTCCACCTGGGTGGGGCCCGGACTGTACCTGGAGGATCTCTTCGTGCGCCAGGTATTTCGCGGCAAAGGCATCGGCAAGGCGCTGCTGGCCGCCGTTGCGCGCGCCGCACTCGACCAGGGTTGCTGCGCCCTGCGCTGGGAGGTTCTCGACTGGAATGAGAAAGCCATCGCGTTGTACAAGGCGCTGGGAGCGGAGTTTCGCCATGAATGGAAGTCGGTGCTGCTGA
>Ga0335076_10002013_pt1 | contig 20051 bp, 16 predicted proteins | sample Lox_Sample_25_FD_206717 | JGI IMG/M metagenome (GOLD analysis project Ga0335076, IMG submission 206717) | Soil microbial communities from Loxahatchee National Wildlife Refuge, Florida, United States - Lox_Sample_2.5 | ecosystem: Environmental > Terrestrial > Soil > Wetlands | place: USA...
AAAGGGTGCGAATTCCTTCATGTCGCCCAGCGCATCCATGGTCTTCTTGACCGTGCCGAGATAGTCCTCGGGCAGCGCGCGCGAGTCCGTGCGCGGGTAGGTCAGCGCCTTGTGCTTCTCGTACAGGGCCTGCGCGAGGGCGAGCGTGCCGCGCGCGGAGAAGCCGAAACGGCCGTTCGCCTCGCGTTGCAGGCTGGTGAGGTCGTACAGCAGTGGCGCGACCTGCGTCGAAGGCTTGGTTTCTTCGGTCGCCACGCCCGGCCGGCCCGCGCAGGCGGCGGCGATCTCCTCGGCGCGCTTGGCGGTCCAGACCCGTTCAGGCTTGCGCTCCGCGTCGTCGTCCTTCTTGAATGCCGGATCGAACCAACGCCCCGCGTACTCGCCTGCCGCAGCTGCAAAGCGCGCGTGCACCTCCCAGTAGTCGCGCGGCTGGAAGGCGCGGATCTTCTCTTCGCGCTCGACCAGGATCGCGAGCGTGGGCGTCTGCACGCGGCCCACCGTCGTGAGGTAGAAACCGCCTTCCTTCGAATTGAAGGCGGTCATCGCGCGCGTGCCGTTGATGCCGACCAGCCAGTCGGCCTCCGAACGGCTCTTGGCGGCGTCTGCGAGCGGCAGCAGCTCCTTGTCCTTGCGCAGGGTTTCGAAGCCCTCGCGGATCGCGCCTTGCGTCATCGACTGCAGCCACAGGCGCTCGATCGGCTTCTTGGTCTTCGAGTACTGCGCGATATATCGGAAGATCAGCTCGCCCTCGCGCCCCGCATCGCAGGCGTTGATCAGTCCGCCGACGTCCTTGCGCTTGAGCAGTTTGAGCAGTACGTTCAGGCGCGTCTCGCTCTTCTCGATCGGCGCGAGGTCGAAATGCGGCGGGATCACCGGCAGCTTTGCGAACGACCACTTGCCTTTCTTCACGTCGTGCTCGGGTGGCAGCGTCAGCTCCAGCAGGTGGCCGACGGCGGAGGACAGCACGTAATCGTCGCTCTCGAAATAGTCGCCTTTACGCGCAAACCCACCGAGCGCGCGCGCGATGTCGGCGGCGACCGAGGGTTTTTCGGCGATGATGAGCTTCTTGGACATGTCGGGGGCGCGAAGGATACCCGCAAAAACTGCGGCATATCAACCCCGAGGAAATATTGCGCGCCCTCAGGCGCGCGATTTCACGCCGGTTTCAGTTCGGCAGACGCGCGCCGGACGGCGAGAGCAAATCCTCTGCAATCAGGCGACTGCTCGGCGTCTGCTCGTTCCAGAGCACCATCAGGACGATCAGCTTGAGCTGCTCGATCGTAAGCATCTCGCCGGTGGCGGCGAGGGCGCGCTCGATCACATGCTCGCGCGTGTGCGGCGCGAGGATGCCGGCCTGCTCGAAATGGATGAGCAGGCCGCGGCACTCGGTGTCGAGCTTGGCGAGCTCCTTGGGCGCGTAGGCCCGGAAGGCGGCGCCGGAGTCCGGCAACGGGGCGACGGAGCGATGCGGGCCGCGCACGACGCCCGCGAGCCAGGTAAGCGCTTCGCTGATGTCGGACTCCTCGAAGCCGGCGGCGGAGAGCTTCTTCGCGACCTGCTCCTTCTCGTCGCACACTTCGTTGCGCTGGCAGTTTTCGAACAGGTAAACGAGGACGTCATACATTGTTTTTATCTCCTCAGTTCAAGCGTTGATAGAGGCCACCAGGCAGCACCGCGATGCGGCCGGCAAGCTCGAGCCGCAGCAGCTCGGCCGAAACCTTGTCGGCTGGCAGATTCGCGCGGGCGCAAAGCGAGTCGACGTCGACCGGGTCGAAGCCCATGCAGGCGAGCAGCGGCTCGTCCGCTGCTTCCTCCGTTGCCGGCGTGGGCGCGCGCGTGGAAGCGAAACCCGTGCGGCGGAATGCCTCCAGTTCGGTCAGCACATCCTCCGCGCTTTCCACCAGCTTCGCGCCCGACTTGATGAGCGCATGGCAGCCTTTGGACAGCGGCGAGTGGATCGAGCCCGGCAGCGCGAACACCTCGCGGCCCTGCTCGGCGGCGGCACGCGCGGTAATGAGGGAGCCGGAGGCGAGCGCGGCCTCGACCACGAGGCAGCCCTGCGCCAGGCCGCTGATCAGCCGGTTCCGGCGTGGAAAGTTGTGCGAGAGCGCCTTCGTGCCGAGGGGGAATTCCGACAGCAGCAGGCCGCGCGCGGCGATCTCCGCAGCCAGCGTTTCGTTGCCCCGCGGATAGACCAGGTCGACGCCGGTCCCCAGCACCGCGATGGTCGACCCCTCGCCGGCAAGTCCGCCGCGGTGCGCAGCTGCATCGATGCCTTGCGCGAGCCCGGACACGATGGTGATTCCCGCCCGGCTGAAGCTGCGCGCGAACTGCTCCGCGTTGTTCGCGCCCTGGCTGCTGGCGTTGCGGCTGCCCACCACGGCAAGCGCCGCCAGCTCCAGCAGCTCGAGGCGCCCGCGGCAGTAAAGCACGGGCGGCGGGTCCGGGATTTCGAGCAGCAGCTTGGGGTAGGTGGTATCGGCAAGCGTAACGAGCGCGTGACCGGGCTGCTCAAGCCAGGCGAGCGCGTGCTCGACGGCCTTGGCAACAGGAGGGGAATCGAGCGTACCGAGCGCCTCCGGGTCTAGGAATCGCGCCAGCGCGGCGCGCCTGACGCCCAGGATGTTCTCGGGAAGACCGAACTCCTGCAGCAGCTTCCGGATCGTTGCGCTGCCGATTCCCGGCGACAGGGTCAGTTGCAGCCAGCCTGCCAGTCCGGGATCGACGCTCATGTCGGCGGGCTGCTCCGGCGGAAGGACAACTCCGGCGGACGCGACGCGCGTCCGCGCGGTGGGGTGAAAAGAGGGGCGAGCCTAGGGATTCTGGACAAGATCCTGAGTGCTGACAGGCTTGGAGAGGTTCATGACCAATCCGTAGGATACGCGGTCGAACACGCGAAACACAAAGACCAGCCCGTAGCGCTCGTCGGGCAGCACATGCCGGCCCGACGTGTCGGTGATCGATTTTCCTGCCTCCATCACGGCCGCACCGGGCCGGTAGAGCGCGAGCACGTGGCCGAGTTCAATGCCCTGCGCGGCGCCGCGATTGATGGAGATGATCGACTGGCCGCCCGCCTCCGCGGTGCCCCCGTAGATCGACATGATGCGTCCATTGACGGTCACGGTGGGCGCGTGCGGCGCGTACGTCGGCACTTCCGGCTTGCCAGCCGGAATCAGCTTGTCCCCGAGGCCGACTTCCTGCGTGACCGTCGACAGCCGGATGACCGCGGGGTCGCCGGGGCGCACGACGCTGGCCGTGCCGAGATAGACCGCTTCGTATCCCATGGTGGTCTTCGTCTCCGGATCCACCAGCGGGCCGCCGCGGCGATACACGAACCAGGTCGCCTGATTCGAGTCGCCGATGCCGCGCACGAAGGCCCGATTGCCGGCCTCGAGCACCACGCGCGAGTCCTCGGCCGCCACTACGGTAGGCGCATTGTCGAGGCCGTCGGGCTCGATAACGAGGGGACGGCTCAGGAACGGCTCGATGATCGCCGGCGGGATGCTCGGGATCGATGCCCGAGCGATCGATTCGGCACGCACGTGCGGCGAGAGCTTGACGGTGCTCTCGTCGATCGCCAGCTTGCCGCGCGCGCGATCGAGCACGATCACATTGCCGGGGTAGATCCGGTTCGGATTCTTGATCTCGTCCTTGTTGAGGTTCCACAATTCCGGCCAGCGCCAGGGCGAGTCGGTGTAGCGCTGGGCGATGGACCAAAGGGTGTCGCCGGGAACGACTACGTAGCGGTCCGGCGCGTCCGGCTTGAGGGCCAGCGGACTAGCGGGGGCCTGCGCCCAAGTCCCGGCGGAGCCCAGGCCGAGGAGGACAAAAGCCAGCGTTGTGATAGACTTACGCCATTGTTGGTGCATAAAGTCCCCGATCGGTGGCTGATGTCCCGGGCCGGTTGAACTTAGATTTTGCGTACCCAAATTTAACATAAAGGCCCGACTGCTTAACCATAGCCTGAGATACTGCACGTAATTAGTTCAATTTGCAAGTAAATCCTCGATTTATGGCCCTTTTGAACATCCTGCGATACCCGGACGCCCGCCTGCACAAGGTCGCCGCGTCGGTCACTGTCTTCGACGAGGTCCTGAAAAAGCTGGTCGCCGACATGGCCGAGACCATGTATGCCGCGCCGGGGATCGGTCTCGCGGCGACCCAGGTCGACGTGCACAAACAGGTCATCGTCGTCGACGTGTCCGAGCGGCGCGATTCGCTGGTGGTGCTCATCAACCCCGAGGTCGTGGACGCGAGCGGCGTGTCCGACATCGAGGAAGGCTGCCTGTCGGTGCCCGGCATCTACGACACGCTGGAGCGCGCAGAGCGCGTGAAGGTGCGCGCCTACGACCAGAACGGGAATCCGTTCACGCTTGAAGCGCAGGGCCTGCTCGCGGTGTGCATCCAGCACGAAATGGATCACCTGAAGGGCAAGGTGTTCGTCGAGAGCCTGTCGCAACTTAAGCAGCAGCGCATCCGCGCGCGTCTCGCCAAGCAGCTCCGCAAGACGGCCTAGACCCTTCCTGCGGCTCGTTTTCGCCGGAACGCCCGACTTCGCCGCCTTGGCGTTGTCGGCCTTGGTGGACGCCGGCCACGACGTCGCGCTTGTTCTCACCCAGCCGGATCGTCCCGCCGGCCGCGGCTTGCGGTCGCTGCCGAGCGCCGTCAAGCGCGTGGCGCAGCGGCACGGCCTTGAGGTCTTTCAACCGCAGTCGCTGAAGGAGGAAATTGCGCTCGAGCGCACGGCCGCGGCGCGGCCCGAGATCCTCGTCGTCGCCGCGTACGGCCTGATCCTGCCGCAGCGCGCGCTCGATCTTGCGCCGCGCGGCGCACTCAACATCCATGCCTCGTTGCTGCCGCGCTGGCGCGGCGCGGCACCTATCCAGCGCGCGCTGCTGGCAGGCGATCGGGAAAGCGGCATCACCATCATGCAGATGGACGCCGGCCTCGATACGGGACCGATGCTCTCGCGCCATCCGCTGCCCATCGATCGCGACGACGATGCCGGAAGCCTGCACGACAAGCTGGCGGCGCTTGGCGCGAAGGCGATCGTTGCCGCCCTGCAGGAAATCGCGTCCGGTCGCGCGCAGGCCATGCCGCAGCCCTCCGAAGGGGCGACCTATGCGCGCAAGCTGACGAGCGGGGAAGCGGCGATCGACTGGTCGCGCAGCTGCGTGGAACTGGAGCGGATGGTTCGCGCGTTTCGGCCCGCGCCCGGTGCCCGCACCGAGCTGCGTGGAGAGCCACTCAAGATATGGCGGGCCCGATGCGACGAGAGCAGCGGAATTCCAGGCGTCATCCTTGCGGCCGGCGAGGATGGCGTATGTGTTGCTTGCGGCGACGGCGCGCTACGCTTGACGGAGCTGCAACGCAGCGGCGGCAAACGCCTCGCCGCGGCGGAATTCCTGCGCGGCACGCCGCTGCAGCCAGGAGAGCGCCTTGGCGCCCCTCGCTGAGGCGCTCGCCGCGGCCGCAAAGCTGGTAGCGCGCGTCGCGGCTGGCCGCAACCTGTCGATCGAGAGCGAGGCGCCGGCGATGGAGGCAGCGGGCGCGTCGCGCGCGGCGGTCATGGACCTTTGCTATGGCACGTTGCGCCGCTATGGCCGTTCGCGGGCGGTTGTCGAGATGCTCTCGCGTCGCGCCGGCGCCGCCGATCCCGTCGTCGAGGCGCTGCTTTGGTGCGCGCTATATGCCCTCGATTCCGGGCGCTATGCCGAATACACGGTCGTGGACCAGGCGGCTGCCGCCTGCGCGGAATTGCAGCGCTTCCGGGCCAAGCCTTTTGTCAACGCGGTCCTGCGGCAGTACCTGCGCACGCGACCAGCGATCGAGTCGCGCGTCGGCGGCAAGACAGCGGCGCGCTATTGCCATCCGGACTGGTGGGTCGCGCGCCTTCGCGCGGCGTATCCGGATGACTGGGAGAACATTCTCGCGGCGGGTAACACGCATCCGCCGATGTGCTTGCGCGTGAACCTCCGGCGCGTCTCGCGTGACGCCTACGCGAGCCGCCTGGCCGGGCAGGGTATCGCCGCGCGCGCGGTCGGCGCGGCGGCGCTCCTGCTCGACAAGCCGATGCCGGCCAGCCGGCTGCCCGGATTTGCCGAGGGTCACGTCTCGGTGCAGGACGCGGGTGCGCAGCGCGCGGCGGAGTTGCTGGACTTGCGCCCTGGCCAGCGCGTGCTGGATGCCTGCGCGGCGCCGGGCGGCAAGAGCGCCCACCTGCTCGAATCCGCCGCAGTGGAGCTCACGGCGCTCGATGTCGACGCCCAGCGCTGCGCCGACATCGTGCGCAATCTCGCGCGGCTCGGCCTGGAGGCGCATGTGCGCGCGGCCGACTGCACTGCGCTGGACAGCTGGTGGGATGGCAAGCCGTTCGATCGCGTGCTGGCGGACGTGCCCTGCTCCGCGTCCGGGATCGTGCGCCGCCATCCGGATATCAAGTGGCTGCGCCGCGCCGGCGATCCCGCCAGCTTTGCGGCGCGGCAATCGCGCATTCTCGATGCGCTTTGGCGCGTGCTCGCCTCGGGTGGTAAATTGCTGTATGTCACCTGCTCGGTGTTTCCCGAGGAAAACAATGCCGTCGTGGACGCGTTCACCGGGCGCCGCCCGGATGCGCGCCGCGGTGTGCTGGCGGGCGGCGCTACCGCGCAGCTGCTGCCCGGCCCCGAGCACGACGGTTTCTTTTTCGCGCTGCTAGAGAAGACGGCCTGAGCACAGGCCGCGCCAGACCCATGCGAGGCCTCGCATCCTGCAAGAACCTGCTGGCCGCCCTGCTGCTGGGCGCGCTGTGCGCCGCGGCGCCCGCGGCGTTCGCGGATGAGATCGAGATCACCGATGCGCGCCTAGTTCAGGGCGAGGACGGCGTCGCGCTGTCCGCTGACTTCGCCTTCGACCTGAACCCCCGGCTGGTCGAGGTGGTCACGAACGGCGTGCCGCTGTATTTCGTGATCGAGTTCGAGCTCGTGCGGCCGCGCTGGTACTGGTTTGACGAAAAGGCCTCGACCAAGCGCATCCAGTTGCGCCTGTCCTACCATGCGCTTTCGCGCCACTATCGCCTGTCCACCGGCGTGCTGCAGCAGAACTATCCGACGCTGGAGGAGGCGTTGAACGTGCTGCGTCGCGTTCGCAACTGGCAGGTCGTCGACCGCAACGCCTCGCTCGCCGACGCCAACTACGAGGCCGCGCTGCGCATGCGGCTGGACGTTGCGCTGCTGCCCAAGCCGTTCCAGTTGAGCGCCCTGACCAGCCGCGAGTTGAACCTCGAGTCGCAATGGCGCCGGTTCGTGTTCCGGCCCGGCACCGCGTCGCCCTTGCCCCTATCACCGCCGCCGCCCGCCGACACTCGGGAAACGAAGGAGGGCGAACACAAATGAGGCTGCTGATCCTCATCGGGGCAGCCCTTGCCGGCGTACTGCTTTTCCTGCTCGCCACCGCGAGCGGCAATACCACGCTGTTCGCGCAGCACTATCCGCTGTTGCTGGGCCTGAACGCGGCGCTCGCCGGCCTGCTGGCGGCGCTGGTCGCGTGGCAGCTCGGTGGGCTGGTCCGGAAGTACCGTGCTCGCGCTTTCGGGTCGCGCCTCACAGTGCGCCTGCTGCTGATGCTCGCGCTCATGGCACTGGTGCCCGGCGCGCTGGTCTACACGGTGTCGGTGCAATTCCTCACCAAGAGCATCGAGTCCTGGTTCAACGTAAAGGTTGATGCGGCGCTCGAAGGCGGCATCAGCCTCGGCCAGCAAGTGGTCGACCAGATGCTGGGCGAGCTGCAGGCGAAGGCACGTGGCATAGCGCTGGAGCTCGCCGACCGGCCGGCGAGCCAGCAGGTGCTGGTGCTCGGCCGGCTGCGCGCCCAGGCGGGCGTGCAGGAAGCCGTGGTTGTGACCGCGTCCGGGCGCGTCCTAGCGAGCTCGAGCGAGGATGTCTCGCGGCTGGTGCCAGAGCTGCCGACTGCCACGGCGCTGCGCCAGGCGCGCACCGGGCGCGGGTATTCGGCGGTCGACGCGGCGGCAGGCAAGCCGCTGGCGCTGCGCGTGGTGGTTCCGGTCACGGGTCTCGCGCTGGCCGACGAGCTGCGTTATCTGCAGCTGCGCCAGACCGTACCCGAGCAGTTCGGCCGCAGCGCCGAGGCGGTCGAGGCGGCCTATCGCGACTACCGTGAGCTCGCGCTTTCGCGCCAGGGCCTGAAGCAGATCTATATCGTCACGCTCACGCTGGCGTTGTCGATGGCGCTGCTGGTGGGCATCGCGCTCGCGGTCATCCTCGCCAACCGCCTGTCCGAGCCGCTCGCCAACCTGGCGCAGGCGACGCAGGCGGTGGCGCGCGGCGACTTCAGCCGCCCCGCGCCCGTAACCAGCCGCGACGAGCTGGGCGTGCTCACCGAGTCCTTCAACTCGATGACGCTGCAGCTGGCGGACGCGCGGCGCGTGGTCGAGGCCAACCGCATGGCGCTGGAAAGCGCCAAGGCGCGCCTGGAGAACATCCTCGCCAACCTTTCCGCCGGGGTGCTGGTGTTCGATCGCGACCTCGGGGTCTCCATCTCCAACCGGGGCGCCGAGGCCATCCTGGGGGCGGAAATGGACAGCTTCGCCGCGGACATGCGCGAGCAGTTCCGCGCGCACGGCGAACGCGCCTGGCAGCTGGAGCTCGAGCTCAAGGGTACCGGCAAGACGCTACTCGTGCGCGGCACCGCGCTGCCGCAGGATCCGGCCGGCGGCTTCGTGCTGGTTTTCGACGACATCAGCCAGCTCATCCGGGCGCAGCGGGCCACGGCCTGGGCCGAGGTGGCGCGGCGCCTGGCGCACGAGATCAAGAATCCCCTCACGCCGATCCAGCTGTCCGCAGAGCGCCTGGAAATGAAGTTGGCGAGCCGGCTCTCCGCGGAGGATGCGGAGGCGCTCGCGCGCGGCACGCGCACCATCGTGAACCAGGTGGCGGCGCTCAAGAGCATGGTGGACGACTTCCGCGACTACGCGCGGCTGCCTGCGCCGGTGCTCATGCCGCTCGACCTGAACGCACTGGTGCAGGAGGTGCTGGCGCTCTACGAGACTTCGCCCGCGGCCATCGTGCGCAAGCTCGCGCCGGGGCTGCCTCCCGTGCGCGCGGATTCCGCGCAGATCCGCCAGGTGCTGCACAATCTCGTGCAGAACGCGCAGGACGCGCTGGAGAATCGCAAGAACCCGCGCGACAATCCGCAGATCGAAGTGTCTACTGAGTTGCTTGCCGATAAGGTGCGCCTGTCGGTGACCGACAACGGCAGCGGATTTCCAGAAGAGATGATGGCCCGGATATTCGAACCCTATGTGACCACCAAGCCGCGCGGGACGGGGCTCGGCCTCGCGATCGTGAAGAAGATCATCGACGAGCACCACGGCGAGTTGGCGATCGAGAATCGCGCGGCCAAGGGCGCCTCGGTGACCATTCTGCTGCCCGCGGTCGACACTGCGGCCAAGGCGGCCTGAGCGATGGCGCAGATCCTGGTGGTCGACGACGAAGTCGGCATCCGCGAGCTGCTCTCGGAGATCCTCGCCGACGAGGGCCACCAGGTGTTGCTGGCCGAGAGCGCGGGCGAGGCGCGCCGCCTGCGCGAGCGCGGCCGGCCCGACCTGGTGTTGCTCGACATCTGGATGCCCGACACGGACGGTATTTCGCTGCTCAAGGAATGGGCTGCGAGCGGCCAGCTGGGCATGCCGGTGGTCATGATGTCGGGGCACGGGACGATCGAGACCGCGGTTGAGGCGACGCGCATCGGCGCGCTCGACTACCTGGAGAAACCGATCGCGCTGCAGCGGCTGCTCGCGACCGTCAAGCGCGCCCTGCGCAACCAGGAGACGGCGGCGCCGCGAGAGCTATCGCTGGCGGCGCTCGGCCGCTCGCCAGCCCTGGTCGAGGTGCGCAAGCGCCTCGCCCAGCTCGCGCAGGCGGGCGCGCCGCTCATGCTGCGCGGCGAGCGCGGCATGCGTCCGGAGCTGTTCGCGCGCCTGCTGGTCGCCGCCGGCGCCCCCTTCGTCGAGGGCGCGGAGATCCTGGCCGAGGCGTCTACCGAGATGCTCGCGCGCGCTAGCGGCGGCATCTTCTTCGTGGGCGACCTATCCCGGCTCGGTCGCGGGGAGCAGAAGAACCTGGAATTCCTGCTTGCACGCGTGGACAAGCACAAAGTGCGCGTGGTGTCGTTCTCCCCGGTTGATCCCCGCTCGCTCACCGAGAAGCACGAGTTCGACCCCGGCCTCGTCGCGCGCCTCTCGGAGCTGGTGCTCAAGCTGCCGCCGCTGAGGGAGTTCGCGGAGGATGTGCCTGACCTCGCCGTGCTGATACTGGCCCAACTCGTGGAGGCGCGCGCCTGCCCACCGCGGCGCCTGTCGGTCGCGGGCCTGAACGCTCTGCGCCATCATGGCTGGGCCGGGAACCTGGCCGAGCTGGAGAGCGTGGTGAAGAACCTCGCGCTGGGCTCATTGGATGAGGACATCGGCCTGGAGGACGTGGAGCGCGTGCTGGGCGCGCTGGCCAGCACGGCGCCGCCGCCCGAGATCGGGCTCGACCGCCCGTACCGGGAAGCGCGCGAGGCGTTCGAGCGCCTGTACTTCGAGCATCTGCTCGCGCGCGAGAACGGCAGCATGTCCAAGGTGGCGGAGCGCTCGGGTCTGGAGCGCACGCACCTGTACCGCAAGCTCAAGGCCCTCGGCCTGCCCGTGGGCAGGCGCGAGGAAAGCTAGGGCTATTTCTTTTTCTTCTTGACGCGGTGCGGGCGCCGCTTGCCGTAGCTTCCCTTGTAGATCTTGCCCTTGCGCGTGCGCTTGTCGCCTTTGCCCATCGTCCGTTTTCTCTCTAGGGTGAACTGACCGCGATTATATCGGCGGGCTCGTAGCCCAAATACGGCGCGAGCCAGAGCTCGATCTCCTTGACCGGCATCGCCTTGCGGCGCGCATAGTCCTCGACCTGGTCGCGGCCGACCTTGCCGACGGCGAAATAGGCGGCGTCCGGGTGCGAGAGGTAGAAGCCGGAGACCGACGAGGCCGGCAGCATGGCGCAGGACTCCGTGAGCGTCATGCCCGCGTTGCGCCCGGCATCGAGCAACGCGAATAGCGCGCGCTTCTCGGTGTGGTCGGGGCAGGCGGGATAGCCAGGCGCCGGGCGGATGCCGCGATACGCCTCCGCGATGAGCTGCTCGCTGCCGAGTCGCTCGTCCTTCGCGTAGCCCCAGAACTCCTTGCGCACGCGCTCGTGCAGGTGCTCGGCGAAGGCTTCCGCGAGGCGGTCCGCCAGCACCTTGAGCATGATGGCGTTGTAGTCGTCGTGCTGCGCCTCCAACTGCCGGACGTGGTCTTCGAACCCGTCTGCGCAAACAGCGAAGGCACCGATCCAGTCGCGCACGCCGCTGTCCTTTGGCGCGACAAAATCGGCGAGGCACAGGTTGGCGCGGCCGGTGGGCTTCTTGTTCTGCTGGCGAAGGTTGTGCCAGATCATGGCGGCTGCGCGGCGGGCCTCGTCCGCGTAGATCTCGATGTCGTCGCCGTTCACGCGCGCCGCGGGGAACAGTCCGAAGACGCCGTTGGCGCGGATCCACTTCTCCTTCACGATCCGGTCCAGCGTGGCGAGCGCCTCGGCGTGCAGCTTGCGCGCCGCCTCGCCCACGACCGGATCCTGCAGGATCTTCGGGTACGGCCCGGACAGCTCCCAGGCCTGGAAGAAAGGCGTCCAGTCGATGTAGGGAACGAGCTTCTCTAGCGGGTAGTCGCGCAGCGCCGTGATGCCGGTCCGTGCCGGCGCGGGCGGCTGGTAGCCGGCCCAGTCGATCGGGTGGCCGAGGCGGCGCGCATCCGCGAGCGCCAGCAGCGGCCCCGGACCCTTCTTGTTGCGGTGCTGCGCACGGATCTTCTCGTAGTCGGCGCGCACTTCCGCGACGTAGGCGGCCTGCTGTTCGCGCGAGAGCAGGTTCTGCATGACACCCACCGAGCGCGAGGCGTCCGGCACGTAGACCACGGGACCCGGATAGTTTGGCGCGATCTTGACCGCCGTATGCGCGCGCGAGGTCGTGGCGCCGCCGATCAAAAGCGGGATGGTGAAGCCCTCGCGCTCCATTTCTTTAGCGACGTGCGCCATCTCTTCCAGCGACGGCGTGATCAGTCCCGACAGGCCAACCGCGTCGGCGTTCTCGCGCTTGGCCGTCTCGAGGATGGTCCGCGCCGGCACCATCACGCCGAGATTCACGATCTCGTAGTTGTTGCACTGGAGCACCACGGCGACGATGTTCTTGCCGATGTCGTGCACGTCGCCCTTCACCGTGGCAATCACAAGCTTGCCCTTGCTGGCGCCGGCGTCGCCCGACTTGGCCTTCTCCGCCTCGATATACGGGATCAGGTGGGCAACCGCTTGCTTCATGACGCGCGCCGACTTGACGACCTGCGGCAGGAACATCTTGCCAGCGCCGAACAGGTCGCCGACCACGTTCATGCCGTCCATGAGCGGGCCCTCGATGACCTGGATCGGGCGGTCGAACTTGAGGCGCGCCTCCTCCGTGTCCGCGACCACGTGCGTGGTGATGCCGTTCACGAGGGCGTGCGCGAGGCGCTCCTCCACGGGGGCGCGCCGCCAGGCATCGTCCTCCTTCGCGGCGCGCGCGCCGCCTTTCACGCCCGCCGCGTATTCGATGAGCCGCTCGGTGGCGTCCGGCCGCCGCGCGAATATCACGTCCTCCACGCGCTCGCGCAGCTCGGGCTCGACCTTCTCGTAGACGCCGAGCTGTCCCGCATTGACGATGCCCATGGTCATGCCGGCGCGCACAGCGTGGTAGAGGAAGGCCGTGTGCATGGCCTCGCGCACGGGATCGTTGCCGCGGAACGAGAACGACAGGTTGGAGACGCCACCCGACACCTTCGCCTCGGGCAGGTTGGCGCGGATCCACTTGACCGCCTCGATGTAATCGATGCCGTAGCGCGCGTGCTCTTCCAGGCCCGTGGCGACCGCGAAGATGTTGGGATCGAAGACGATGTCCGACGGGGCGATCCCCGCCTCCTTCGTCAAAAGGTCGTAGGCGCGCTGGCAGATCGCGGTGCGGCGCTCGAGCGTGTCCGCCTGGCCTTTCTCGTCGAAGGCCATGACGACCACGGCGGCGCCGTACTTCTTCACCAGGCGCGCCTGGCGCAGGAACTCTTCCTCGCCCTCCTTCAGGCTGATCGAGTTGACGATGCCCTTGCCTTGCAGGCACTTGAGGCCCGCCTCGATCACGCTCCACTTGGAGGAGTCGATCATGACCGGCACTCGCGAGATGTCGGGCTCGGAGGCGGCAAGGTTCAGGAAGGTCACCATGGCCTTCTCCGAATCCAGCATCGCCTCGTCCATGTTGACGTCGATCACCTGAGCGCCGTTCTCGACCTGCTGGCGCGCGACCGACAGGGCTTCGGCATAGTTGCCGGCGAGGATCAGGCGCGAGAAGGCCTTCGAGCCGGTGACGTTGGTGCGCTCGCCCACGTTCACGAACAGCGACCGGTCATTGACGTTGAGCGGCTCGAGGCCCGAGAGCCGGAGCGCCGAGCTGTGAGGTTGGGGCCTGCGCGGCACGACGCCCTTGATCGCCTGCGCGATCGCGTGGATGTGCTCGGGCGAAGTGCCGCAGCAACCGCCCGCGAGGTTGAGGAAGCCGGCGCGCGCCCAGGCGCCCATTTCCTTCGCCATCGATTCGGGCGTGTCGTCATATTCGCCGAACGCGTTCGGCAGGCCCGCGTTCGGATAGCAGGAGACGGGCACTTCCGCCACGTTGGAGAGCTCCTCGACGTACTGGCGCAGCTCCTTCGCCCCGAGCGCGCAGTTGAGGCCGATCGCGAGCGGGCGCGCGTGGCGTACCGAGTTGTAGAAGGCTTCCGTGGTCTGGCCCGACAGCGTGCGGCCCGAGGCGTCGGTGATGGTGCCCGAAACGATGAGCGGCAGGCGTGCGCCGCGCCGCTCGAACTCGGATTCGACCGCGAACAGCGCCGCCTTGGCGTTCAGCGTGTCGAAGATCGTCTCGACCAGCAGCACGTCCACGCCGCCGTCGATCAGTCCGCGCAGCGCGTCGCCGTAGGCGGCGACCAGCGCGTCGAACGAGACGTTGCGAAAGCCCGGGTCGTTGACGTCGGGGGAGATCGATGCGGTCTTGGTGGTCGGCCCGACGGCACCCGCGACGAAGCGTGGCCGCGAGCGATCCTTCTTCTGCCACTCGTCGGCCGCTTCGCGCGCGAGCTTCGCGGCAGCGAAGTTGAGCTCGTAGGCGAGCTCCTCCATGCCGTAGTCGCCGAGCGACACGGAGGTCGAGTTGAAGGTATTGGTCTCGATGATGTCGACGCCCGCGGCGAGGTAGTCCAGGTGCAGGCGGCGAATGAGCCCGGGCTGCGTGAGCGTGAGCAGGTCGTTGTTGCCGCGCAGCTCGCGGCCCCAGCCGCGGAACCGGGACCCGCGGAACTGCTCCTCGCCCAGCCGTTCGCGCTGGATCATGGTGCCCATGGCGCCGTCGAGGACCAGGATGCGGTCCTCCAGCAGCTGCTGCAGCAACGGCGTGCGATCGTCCATGGAGCCCGGTGGGTCTCAACCCGAAAAGCAAAAACGCCCATTCAGCTTTCGCAGAAACGGGCGTTTGCCTTCGTCTCTTTAGCAGTTTTTGTTTTTCCCCGGTTTTCCCGGTTCGGCGCCCGCAAGCTGAACTTCAAATCGGCGCAGGCTGCATTTTACCTTACGTCCAGCATTTCAGTGCAGCCTCGGTTTTTTGAGGAAGTCATTGCGATCGGCGGAGCGGATCGGCGTACGGATCGTGGCGCCGCGCCGCGAGATGGACAGCGCGACCTCGCTGCCGGCGGCGCCCGCCGCCCAGATCCTGCGGAACAGCTGCGCGAGGCCGGTCACGCGCTCGCCGTCGACCTCCAGGATCAGGTCGCCCAGCTTGAGGCCCGCCTTCTCCGCCGGGCCCGATGGCGCGAGGCCGCCCACCACGAGGTGGCCTTCCATCTCCGTCGCGTAGAGGCCGAGCCAGGGACGCGGCGCATGGGCCGAGCGTCCGGTCTTCAGCATGTCTTCGAGGATGGGCTGCAGCAGGTCGATGGGAACGAACATGTTGCCGTCGACCGCCTTGCCGCCGACGGACTCCTGCACGAGCAGCGAGCCCACGCCGACCAGCTTGCCCTCCTCGCTGACAAGCGCTGCGCCGCCCCACTGCGGATGCGCGGGTGCGGTGAAGAGCGCCTCATCGAGCACGTACTCCCAGTAGCCCGCGAACTCCCGCTTGGCGACGATCTTCGCCTTGAGCGAATGCGCGCGGCCGCCGTGGCCGATGACGATCGCCGGCGAGCCGGGCTGGACCGAGGCGGCCGAACCGCGCGCGAGCGGCTGTACGCCGAGCTTGCCGAGCGGATAGACGAGCCCGAACCCGGTCGCCTGGTCGTAGCCCACGATGTGGCCTTGCACCACCGTGCTGCGGTTGGTCGTGAGCCAGATCGCCTCGGCCTCGGTGATCAGGTAGCCGATCGTGAGCACGAGGCCGTCCTCGCGGATGACGATGCCATTGCCGGCGCGCTCCGTGCCGAGCAGCGGCGCGGTGAACGCGTCCTCCGGGATTTCGGCACGCAGCAGCACGGAGGCATCCAGCGCGGTCGCGAGGTCGAAGCGCGCTTCCTCGGGGCTCGGCTGCAGCGAGGCCGGGAATGCCCAGTTGCCGGGTTCCGCCATGGTCAGGATTCCCTCAGTTGTCTTCGAAGGGCAGGCCCACATAATTCTCCGCCAACATCGTCGCCGCTGCACGCGAACGCGTCACGTACTCGAGCTGCGAGCGCTGCAGCCGGTGGTAGAACGGCGTTTCGTCGTGGAAACGATGCAGCATGGAGGTCATCCACCACGAAAAATGCTCGGCGCGCCAGACGCGGTGCAATGCAGTCTCGGAATACCGCCCCAGCAAGTCGCCGTGGCCCGACGCGTAGACCTTGCCGAGCGCCGCTGCGAGCACGCGCACATCGGCGGCCGCGAGATTCAGGCCCTTGGCCCCGGTCGGCGGCACGATATGCGCCGCGTCCCCGGCGAGGAACAGGCGGCCGTGCTGCATCGGCTCGACCACGAAGCTGCGCATCGCGATCACGCCCTTCTGGAAAATGCGACCCTCGCTTAGGCGGAAGCCGTCCTGGCCGGCGAGCCGTGCATGCAGCTCCTCCCAGACGCGCGCGTCCGGCCAGGCGGAGGTCTCGTCACTCGGGTTGCACTGAAGGTACAGCCGCTGGATCTGGGGCGAGCGCGTGCTGACGAGTGCAAAGCCGCGCTCGTGGTAGGCGTAGATCAGCTCCTCGGTCGCGGGCGGCGCCTCGACCAGGATGCCGAACCAGCCGAACGGGTAGACGCGGGTGAACTCGCGCCGCAGCCGCGAGGGGATCGAAGGCCGCGACACGCCGTGAAAGCCGTCGCAGCCGGCGATGTAGTCGCAGGCGAGCTCGCGCGTCGCGCCCGCGGCGTCATGGAAGCGGATCTTGGGATGCGCCGTGTCGAAGTCAAGCAGGCTCACGTCCTTCACGCCGAACAGGATCTCGCCGCCCGCTTCGATGCGTGCCTTGACCAGGTCACGGATCACCTCGTGCTGCGCGTAGACCATGATGGATCGGCCGCCCGTCAGCTCTGCCAAGTGAATGCGATGACTTTGGCCACCGAAGCGCAGGATCACGCCCTCGTGCGGCATGCCCTCGCGGCGCATGCGCTCGCCGACGCCTGACTCGTTCAGCAGGTCGACGGTGCCCTGCTCGAGCACGCCGGCGCGGATCGTCGCCTCGATCTCCTCGCGGCTGCGCGTTTCGAGCGCCACCGACTCGACGCCGCGCAGGCGCAGCAGGTGCGCGAGCAGCAGGCCGGCTGGTCCCGCGCCGACGATCCCGACTTGCGTCTTCATCGTGCTGATATTATCCGGCGGCGTGAACGCGGACCCGGAGAATTCCAGAGTTGCAGTATTTCCCGTGCAGGTCCAGTGGGGCGACTGCGATCCCGCGGGCATCATCTTCTACCCGACCTACTTCCGCTGGATCGACGCGGCGACCTGGCATCTGTTCGCCGAGGTCGGCTACCACGCGAAGCGCATGAAGGCCGAAGGCCGCTCGATGCCGCTCGTCTCGGCATCCTGCGAGTTCAAGCATCCCGCCGAGCAGGAAGACCGCTGCGAGGTGCGTTCCCGCATCGCGCGCTGGGGCGGCAAATCCTTCGTGGTCGCGCATGACGTGGTGCGCGTGGCGGACGGGAAGCTGCTCGCGCAGGGCTCGGAGACGCGCGTCTGGGGTCAGTACGAGAGCGGTCCCGGCACGGCCCTCCGGGGGCAGCCGATCGGCGACGAGGTCAAGCGGCTGTTCGCTGCTCGATGAGCTTACGCGCGTGCGCGAATGCGGTATTAGCCGCCGGCACGCCGCAGTAGATCGCCGCCAGCATCAGCACTTCCTTGAGGTCCTCCTGCGAGAGTTCGCGCGCGAGGCCTGCGCGCACGTGCAGCTCGAATTCCTCCCAGCTCTTAGTGGCGACCATCATGGCGAGCACCAGCAGGCGGCGCATGCGGTCGTCGAATCGCGGCCGCGTCCAGAGCTCGCCCCAGGCGTAGCGCGTGATGAGCGCCTGGAACTCGTCGGTCAGCGGATGGCGATTCTTGAGGCGCGCCTCCACGTATTTCCTGCCCAGTACCTGCTTGCGGCGCTTGAGCCCGCGCTCGTAGCGCAGTTTTTCGGTTTTCATTTTCGATTGGCCTCCCATTCGAGCAGCACCCGCTCGATCATTGCTGCCGCAGCGCCCGCGCTGCGCCGTGGATCGAACAGGGCTTCCAGTTCGCTGGTCGTCAGGGCTTTGCTTGCTTGCGGGTCCGTCATGAGCACGTCACGCAGATGCTTGCCTTCGCGCACCGCCGCCTCGCAGAGTTTCTCGGTGAGAGCATGCGCCGCCTGCCGTCCCAGCCCGCGGGCGAGCCGGACCGAGACGCTCTCCGAATAAGCCAGCCCGCGCGTGCGCTCGAGGTTCTCCAGCATCGCTCCCTCATTGACCTCCAGGCCCTCTAGCACCTCGGCCATCGCCGAGAGCGCGCTCGCAGCGCTGCAGAGCAGGTCGCGCAGCGTGAACCACTGGCCTTGCCATTGGCCGAGGCCGCGCTCGTGCTCGGGCGCAAGCTGCTGCAGCAGCACCGCCGCGAGATGCGGCAATCGCTGCGCGGCCTCCAGCGCGGCGACACAGCCCACGGGATTGCGCTTGTGCGGCATGGCCGAGGACCCGCCACGCCCGGTGCCGGCGGGCTCCGCCGCTTCGCCCACTTCGGGCTGCATCATGAGCGACACGTCGCGCGCGACCTTGCCCACGGCACCGGCGAGGATGGCCGCTTCGGCGCCCAGGCGCGCAAAGCCGTCCCTCGCGCTGTGCCAGGTCACGGGCGCGTGCGCCAGGCCCAGCGACTTCGCCATGGATTCGGCGATGGTGTCTCCCTTGTCGCCATAGGCTGAAAGGGTCCCGCCCGCGCCGCCGAACTGAAGTTGCCGCGCTTCCGCGGACGCAGTGCGGAAGCGCGCGTGCGAGCGGGAAAGCGCGGACAGCCAGACCGCTGCCTTCCAGCCGAAGGTGACCGGGACCGCGGGTTGCAGCAGCGTGCGCGCGACCATCGGCGTGTATACGTGCTTCTTTGCCAGCGCGGCGGCGGCGTCGCCAACGCGCTTCGACAGCGCGAGCACGCGCCCGGAGGCCGGTCCGAGGCACAACACCACGCCGGTATCGGCAACATCCTGGCTGGTCGCGCCGAAGTGCACGTAGCGCGCTGCGTCCGCGGAGACCGCGCCGACCTGGTCCGTAAGGCTTTTGACGAAAGGAATCGTGAACGTCGCCGACTTGCGTGCGGCTTTGCCGATGGCCGCCGCATCGAACGTCGCGCTCGCCGCCACCTTCGCGATCGTGGCAGCCGCGTCCGCGGGCACCAGGCCGGCGCCCGCCGAGGCGAGCGCAAGCTCGCCCTCGAAGCGCGCCATGGCCGCGAGCAGCGCCGCGTCGGAGAGCTTCTCCGCGCAGTCCTCGTCCCAGAACGCGTGCTGCAGCACGCGCTACTTGCTACCCCAGACCTCTTCGGCCGTTTCGATGCACAGGCGCAGCTTCTGGCGCTGCGCGTCGACCGCGATCTTGTTGCCGTGCACCGTGCTGGAGAAGCCGCATTGCGGCGAGAGCGCGAGCTGCTCGAGCGGCGCGTACTTCGAGGCTTCGTCGATGCGGCGCTTGAGATCGTCCTTCTTCTCGAGCTTGTCCAGCTTGGTGGTCACCAGGCCAAGCACCACGACCTTGCCCTTGGGCAGGAAGCGCAGCGGCTTGAAGTCGCCGGAGCGCTTGTCGTCGTACTCGAGGAAGTAGGCGTCGATGTCCATCTCGGAAAGGAGCGCTTCCGCGACCGGTTCATAGCCGCCCTCGGCCGCCCAGGTGCTCTGGAAGTTGCCGCGGCAAAGATGCATGGCGAGCGTCATGCCGGCGGGCTTCTTCGCGACGACGCGGTTGATGAACTTGGCGTAGCGGTGCGGCAGCTCGTTCGGATCGTCGCCGCGCGCCTTGGCCGCCTCGCGCATCTTCGGGTCGCAGAGATAGGCGAGGTTGGTATCGTCCATCTGCACGTAGTTGCAGCCGGCACGCGAGAGCGACGCAAGTTCATCGCCGTAGGCCTTCGCCACGTCCTCGTAGAAGTCGGGCTCGAGTTCCGGATACGCATCCTTGCTGATGCCCGCGCGGCCACCGCGGAAATGCAGCATGGTGGGCGAAGGGATGGTGACCTTGGGCGTGCGCTTGGTCTGCGACTTGAGGTATTGAAAGTCGGCCAGCTGGATGTCCTTCACGTGCTTGACCTTGTCGATCACGCGCATGACGGGCGGCGCAAGCTCTTCAGAGCCGTCCGGCCGCTTGATCATGACCGGGATGTCGGTCTTCACGCCACCGATCTGCTCGAGGAAGTCGATGTGGAAATAGGTACGGCGGAACTCACCGTCGGTGATCGCCTTGAGGCCCACGTCCTCCTGGAATTTCACGATCTCGGTGATGGCCCTGTCCTCGACCTTGCGCAGGTCG
>Ga0335076_10002014_pt1 | contig 20040 bp, 16 predicted proteins | sample Lox_Sample_25_FD_206717 | JGI IMG/M metagenome (GOLD analysis project Ga0335076, IMG submission 206717) | Soil microbial communities from Loxahatchee National Wildlife Refuge, Florida, United States - Lox_Sample_2.5 | ecosystem: Environmental > Terrestrial > Soil > Wetlands | place: USA...
CGCTTCGAAGGGTTCCGGGCAATCGCGCAACTTGAGGCTTCAGTGCGCGTGCCCTCCATCGATTTCACCTTCAAAACAGATCCCCTGGACGAGTCCAGTGCTGAGTTTGCGGTGATGGGAACAGAAGTCAACGGCAGATATTACCAAAGGTAAAGGGCACGTTCCAGCCAGAGAATCCTTGGCATCGCAGACTTTAGCGCGACATCCGCCGGGCATTGCGGGCAACGGATAGGCCATCGATGTGGAGTGACGGTGAACCTTCAGTCACCAGACGAACAAGGAGGCGCCACCCGGTTCTCGAATGCGTCCGGCCAGAACGAGGCTATCGCGATTCGGAGTGGTGTTGTCGTAGCTCGTTCCGGGCAGATTCGGCTCCGGACCGCTGTTTTTTTCGATTTCCACGGCGCCGCGTCGATTCATGACATCCGCAGCTGCCTCGACTTTTTGATCCGGACCGGTTGCGAAGACCAGAGCCCCTCCCTCTCGCAATCCTTCGAGATAAGCCTGGGCCTGGCTTTCCGTAGCTCCGATCCTCTTAAGCTCTCTCTGCAATTCGACTTCGAAATCGAGCCGTGGGAAGCTCATCACGCCCGTGACCTCGAAGTCGACTGGCTCCTTCAGGGTGCGAACTTCCTTCCTGGGAAGACCAAGGTTCTCGATCTCTCTGACGACTTCTTCCATACTCCTTGGATTTTCAAATAATCCGACAGCAGTCTTTGGCATACTTGACCTCCAGCACAAGTTTGTTCGGTACGCGCAAGAGCCCCCGCGGTTGCGAAGCCCGTATGCATTGAGATTACGGGATGAAAATAAGGAAGTCATAAAGACCACGGTGAACTGGGCGGTCGCTCGTCCTTTTCTGGCCAAACTCCTGTTTCCCGACCAACCGCGCTAAGCGTGCAGCCTCACCGGTTGGGTTTTACCAAGATATGTGCGCCTGTCCTGTGAAGTTGCTGCGAAGGTACGCCCTCTAGAATTGGCTTCCGGTGAGCGCGTGGGCGCGTAGCTCGAGACCAGACGCGCCACTACTACTGCGATGAAGAATATCCCGCAAACGCTCTCAAAGGCCGCCACCATGCGCACGTAGGGATTAATCGGCGCAATTCCTCCGTAGCCGACGCTGGTCAGGGTGACGATGCTGAAATAGAGAAACGTTCCGCTTTCAGTGGGCCGGATCGTCTGGTTAAAGGCGTGATCCACGAAACGATTGAGAATCCAATAGAGCTGCGAGAAAGCTGTGGCGATCACCAGATAACTGATGAACGCTTCGACAATGGGCTTTCGCGAATTGCGGGACTCGGAACGGAAGTGATCAAAGATGGCCCAGAGGATCGAACAGGAAAGCACCAATCCCACGATCGGCGATAGATTCGCATAGAACTCCCTGCGGTTCCCGAAGGCTTCGAGGATTCTTGTGATCATCCAGATGGCGGCGATGGGCAGCCCAAGCTGGCGAACAATTGCACGGTTCGCCATATAACGGAGGCCGGCGAGCAGCATCAACAGCACCGTGAATCCCAGCAGAGCTCCGGCGCGAGGATGCGTGTCAGCAAGCGGCGAGGCCAGCATCTCTACGATGAGTGCCCCCATAAGAATTTCTATGCGATACCGGGAGAAGAACCTCGAGCGCAACCATTGAATTTGCATAAGAAACTCCAGTTCCAGTTTCGACCTCGCTGGTTTTCCCCTTACTCGACCGGCAACCAATCGTCGCTCGGATTGAATTCGCGAATGGATGGTGCAATCTTCGCAGTGTCAGGTCCGAAATCCTGCTCGTAAACTATGCCATCGCTGCCGGTCATGAAAGTCATGATGCCGGTTTCGGCGTACCTTACGGGGGTAGCGAGAATCGCGAACCCGCGTGTCATCTTCCCATTGACGATGTAGCTCCGAGCTCCGCCGGGAGCCGCGTTGCCTTGAGCAGTCAGAATGCGGAAGCTGTAGCCATCGACGACCAAAGGTTCTTGGGGAGGATACGAGGCCAGCGAAGACTTCGGGAGTTGGCTGAAACTTCCGAGCGGGCTCGGAGCTTGGGCATCCGATACGGGCCAGTAAAGTCCATCCTGTTTGCCCGCCGTGCTGACAATGCGCTGGGCAAATTCGGCCGACGTGCCAACAGTTGCGAAAAACATATCCTGGGCGTTGGCGATAGCGGCGCAAGTGTCGATTGCCAGCAATTCGTTGCGGCCAATGTTACGCGCCCTTATTTCCTGTTCTCCACCGACAGCGTCGAAGTACCACCGGCCGGAAGAGTCTTTCGCCAGAGGCACCGGGAAGGCAAAATTGTCAGCTCCGATGTAAAGCATCTGGCTGCCGTCGGTCATGGCGACCCAGCGGTTCATTTCGTCGTACTTGGAGGCGAAGCCTTCCGTGGCAGCCTTGTCTGCTTCTTTGTCTCCGGTGGTGAGCAGGGTTCTCGTCTTGATGCCCAGAATTTGCGACAAGGCTTCCTCGTCACCGGCCTTGGCGGCATTGTTGAGAGCAGCCCCGGCCGCCAGGGGGGACTCAAACGTCAGCTGAGCATTATCGGCAAGCACCGACTTGCTTGTTTCCATCTTCACCGCTACCAGGACGATGGCGGCGACCAGCGCGGCAATTACAAGAACTTGCTTCCACTTGGCGTTTTGGTTCACATTCGATTCCATTTTCATTCTCCTTCGATAAAGTTGTTCACGAGAAACTGAATTGCGCGATGTAACGGTTCTTTACCGGTGGCGTCCTCCACCGGAAAAGTGGCGCTCGGCGGGCGCGTGCTGCCGGGCCATGTGCGATTGAGAGCGTCGTCCAGCCATGCTTCTGCGCCCGCGATTGCTTTCGGCGCGGTTCGCCGCGCCATCGCCACTGAAGCGAGACCGGTTCTGCTCGGCACCGTTCATGCGGTTGTTGTCGCCATGGTTCCGCGCAAGGAGCCCGCCGTTATTGCCCTCGTGCTGCACCCCGCCATTCCCGCCGATCAGCCCGTGGTCGCCGTTACGTCCACCGTTCGCTTGCTGGTTGGTTGGGGTGTAACCGGCATGCTGGACGCCGCCATTGCCGCCGATCAGGCCGTGATTTCCGTTGGCTCCGCCATTGGGCATATTGTTCGGGCCCGTGCCGGGCTTGTCCTGGTGCCAGCCGCCGTCAGGACCGAAATACCCATTGGGGTGGTAGGCGCCGTTGGGGCCATAGTGCGTGTCTTCGCCGGGCCTGTAGTTACCGTCGGGGTGAAACGTGCCGTTGTTGCTGTACCATGCATGGTTTTCGCTTCCGGTTGCACCCCCCGCCCAGCGGTGGTATCCGTTGTAGTTTGTGTTGTTCCAGGTATGGTTGTTGATATAAGTGGTGTGGTTATAGATGATCGTGGTGTTGCCGCCACCGCCGCAGCAGCCCCAGTTCACATTCCAGGCATGCCAGCCCCAGCCGAAGCCGCCGCCCCATCCGCCACCGAACGATGCGCCGATGGTGATGCCGTTTCCAAAGTAGAGACCGACTGCAGCTACTGGCAGGGGCGGCGGCACGTAGTAGGGCACGACGATTGGCGCCCCGTAGACGATCGCCGGGTTGTATTGCGGAACATAGACAACCTGCGGGTTCGCCGGTTGAATGACGATCGTGTTGGGCGCTGATTGGGTGACCGTAATCTGCGAATTGGATTGCAGCGTCCCTGCTGCCTGCGCTTTGGCGCGCATCGCTTGCACTGCCGCCATCATGTCGGCCTGCTGGTTCGCGAATGCCTGACCGAGGCTCGATGTCCACGAAAGGTTATGTGCCATGTTGTCTAGCACCGACGGGAACTGGGTCAAAGCCTTGACGCTGGGGTCCCAGGATTGCTGATCTACGGCCTGCGAGAACGCAGCGCCCGTCAGGTTTCTGTTCTGCGCCAGCCAGTCATCGGCAAAGGCAACCTGGTCCGGGTTCATCGAAGCTGCCAGGACCTGGGCTACCAACGCGTCGGGGTACAGCGCGATAGGAGCAACCAGAGAGTCAAGTTGATCGGTCGACAGCGGAGCCGGTGTGGGCGCTGAACTCGCTTGCGGGGCGTTGTACGCCGTCGGCTGAGAGGCGCTATACGAGTCCGGCTGCGCCGCCGGTTGAGGGTCGGGAGCCGGCATAGGAGCCTGGTATGGCGCCGGAGATTGATATTCAGTCTGTGCTACCTGAGGAGTTAAGACCGGCTGAGACGAATAGACGACTCCCGTGGACGGTGGGGCAGCCGCCGTGGCCGTCGCTGGACGCACAGCCTGCCAGGGGGCATGCTTGCCGTGCAGTCCCCATAAGCCCGACATGTTGTCGCCGTAGATCTGTCCTCGAAACGTCATGACCGTCCGGGTTACGGTACTGAATACGATGTGGTGCGCGTTCACCCGCCCTTGAATCGGCCCTGACTGATTCGGACCTTCGAAATATCCCGTAATATGATTGCCATACTGCGCGATCTGCACATGCTTCACCACCGTCTCCCCGTCCTTGATGCTGGTGGCGTAAATGGTCCAGTCGCCCTGGACGTTGTCGGGCGGGTTCTCCGCCCGAGCTGAGTGACAAATGACGAGCGATAGCACTGCGATGACAGCCAGGCTCGTCGTGGCGTTCATTCTTTTCATGACATTCCCCTCTCAATTGCTTACGGGCCTGACTATGCCGGAATGCTGCACACCGCACATCACGAGATAAGAGGTTTTTTGGCTAATCAGAGCGGGGAAGCAGCGGATACCACTATCGGTGTGCGACACGATTGCTGGACTGAGTCGGGTTCACGGAGTGCTGGATAACAAACCAGCGACGAATTCTCGTCGAGATGAAGACAAGTGAAATAACAAAAAAGGGCGGATCCAAAGGATCCGCCCCTCCCTTCAAGTTGTTACTTTGACGCTGGCACCCAAACCGCATTGGCTGCCCCAAACTCGACCCCTGCAACCTCGGTGTTAAGCGATACATATTGCAGTCCCGCTTTGTTGCCGGGTTGAGCCGAGAAGCTCAGCAGGTACTGATTGTCGAGCACTTTCTGCAACTGGTTGAGGTAAGGCTTGAGGCTTACCGGGCTTTGCAAACCCAGATAGTAGGATTCGCCACCTGTTACATCCGAAAGCTTGGCGATGCCCAACTGTCCATTGGTCGCCTCCCAGTAGTTGCGGTGCAAACGGCCCTCGCCGGGCACATAGATCGTGTGAATGATGGTGCCTGTCCGCATGGCCACATCGCCCGCCGAATCCACATCCGGATTGACGTTCAATCCGCGCCAGGCCGTGCCGCGCCGCGCCCGATCGATGCCGTCGGTGATCATCAGAATCTCACGCCGGTTTTCGCCAGCGGGCCAACGCTTCATCAGATCCGCCGCCGAAAGATACGGACTGCCGAATGCGCCCGGGTAGCCCAGCGGCAAGCGCAGAGCTTTGCCAGCCGCAGCGTGGTCGGTCGTAAAATTCTGTACGATCTCGACCGTCGCATTCCTCATGTAGCCCACTCCGATCGCGGTCGTCGTCGGCTGCGCATTGATGAAAGCGCGCAGATCATCGAGATGCGATCCGAGACTCTTCGAGGACGCGTCGTCGATCAGGATGAACAGATCCAGTCCGGCCCTATCGCCCTTTGCTGCCACCCACTCCGTCACCTTCAAACGACCCTTACCCTGCTTCACGACGACGTCATCCGCGCTGATCTGCGGCATGCGCTTGTCGTTGGCTACGCTTGCCCCGACGGTCATCGTGACGGGGACAGCGGGCGCGCTCACGTCGGCTGCGTTCAAGGGAAGGACGCTCACCAACATCGCCAGCGCCGCCAGAGCTGAAAAGAATGTACGCATAATTTTCGATTTCATCGTTTATGTCTCCTGTATTTGAATTATTTTCTTGCTGACCCAACTATGCCCGGAATGCAGCGCAGCGCACATCACGAGATAAGAGGTTTTTTTGTTAACGAAAGCGAGGAACCCGCGGATACCACTATGTGGGAGTCAGGGGGTGCTTCGGGCGTGTCGCACACGAGCCCGGGCTACGCGTTCGGTGCGCGCGAAGGCGCCCGCCGGGGAATGATGATTCTGCGCCGCCCGAACAGGCGCGCATCGAGGGAGAATGCCCCCGGACCAAGCAGAGCGCAAGCGCATGCCATCACCAGAAAATCGAAGCTCAAAGGATTACGGCTGAGGAGATTCCAGGTTTCCGCTGGTGGAATGAGAAAAGTCATGCCCAGGCCGATGAGAGCTGCCAGGACGCCGCCCAGCGGGGTGAGAAAACCTGCGATGAGCCATGCGCCGGTCATGAGCGCCAGCATGCAAACCGCCCATATTGCCATATTAAAATCCCGCAAGCCGGGCAGAAGGACGCATCCCTGAATGACAAGGGTCAAACCAGTCGCGACCCGCAACAAGGCCAAGCCCAGCCCGCGCCATGCACCGGGAAATGTGGAATAGAACCTCTGCACCTGTTTTGCCTCCCAGGGTTGGGCGAGTTTGCCCATCCTGGTGAAAAGATTAGCAATTGCCGGAAGGAAGCGAATCCCTAGAGCTCGGAGTTCTGGCGTACCACTATCGAGGTAGGGCAACTCATAACCAGAAAGTAACTTAGAGGTGAATGATTCCGCGTCGTACCGCGATGGCGACGGCCTGCGTACGATCACTGGCGCCCAGTTTCTCCATGATGTGCTTGACGTGCACCTTGACGGTCTCTTCGGAAATAAAGAGCTTCTCGGCGATATCGCGGTTGCGGTTTCCCCCGGCAATCTGCTGAAGGACTTCAATCTCACGAGCCGTGATCGCCTCGTCGCTGTAATGCTCGGCCAGGTGTGCCGCGATTTCCGGCGGAATGCGCTTCTTCCCCGCATGCACCTGGCGCACAGCTTCCACCAGTTCTTTCGGAGGCATGCTCTTCAACATGTAGCCGCGCGCTCCGGCCGCAAGGGCACGCTGGATTTCAACGTCGCCCTCTGAGGTCGTCAGCATGACGAAGCGGGCCTCGGGGAATTCGCCGCGGATTGAAACCATCGCTTCGATGCCGCTCATGTCAGGAAGTCGGATATCCATGAGGACGATATCCGGGTGATGATCGCGAAATCCCTGGATGGCTTCGCTACCGTTGGATGCCTGACCAACCACTACCATATCTGGCTGGTTATTGATCAGCGTGGCGATCCCTTCGCGGAGCAAGGGGTGGTCATCGACGCAAAAAACCCGGATGCGTGATTGCTCGGTCATAAGGTGCCCATTCTCAGCGATCTACCTATGGAAACAATCTGGTGAACCATTTAGACCAGCCGGCAGAAGGTGCAGATTCAAAAGCCACACTGCCGGGGATGGAAAGTTGCACTTCCGTACCGGCGTCGGCGCGACTCAAGACTACCAGCTTTGCGCCCATTTTTTCGGCGCGCTCCCGCATGCCGGAGAGCCCCCAGTGTCCCTCGCGGCCGGTTTGCGCCACTTCAGCGTCGATTCCACAGCCATCGTCGCGTACCAGCACGCGCAAGTTGCGTCCGGTGTACTCGAGATCCACCTCGATTTTGCTGGCCCCGGAATGGCGGAACGCATTGATAATCGCTTCGCGACCGATGCGGAAGATGTCATCCCAAATCGCCGCGTGCAAGCGGCGCGGCGCTCCCTCCACCACAACCCGATAATCGATTTGCGGAGAGGAAGAAAATTCTTCGCGAATTTCCGAAAAAGCCTGCTCGAGATCATGAGGATCACGCTCGGGAGAGCGCAGGCTCCGAATGGCAGCGCGTCCCTGCTGGCCCACCTGTTTCATCAGCTCAATAACGCGCTCGACGAGCGGTTTCGCAGGAGAATCTGCCGGTATGCGATCGTTGGCGACATCGAGTTGCATGGCAGCGCTGAAAAATCCCTGCAACAGCGTGTCGTGCAGATCGCGGGCGATCGCCTCGCGCTCTTCCAGCCGTTCCTCGAGCCGGGTTTGCATCCGGGTGGCTAACTGCCGCAAGCGCAATGAATAGAGCAGCCAGAGCATGCCGGCGATTGCGGCGCAACACAACACCAGAAACCAGGTGGTCTGGAAATAGGCCGGCAAGATGGTGAAGTCGAGTGTCGCCCCAGCCTCGTTCCAGACGCCGTCGTTGTTGCAGGCAATGACGCGAAAGCGGTAATGTCCCGGGCGCAGATCGTTATAGAAGGCGGCTCGCCGGGTTTCTGCATCTTCCCAGCCCGGGTCGTGCCCTTCGAGTTGGTAACGAAACTGTACCTTCTGCGGAACTGCGAGGCTGATCGCGGTGTAATCGATTTCTATCTCACGCGTAAGCGCGGGAAGGGTCAGGCCAGCCTGCGGCGAATAAGTCTTGTCGTCGGCAACTACTTCTTCTACATGCACCGGCGGCGGCAGGTGGTTCACGTTGAGGTGGCCGGGATCGACCATCTGCAGAATGGAATTGTTCGCGAACCATAACCTGCCATCAGGAGACTTGGAAACAGTTGGCCGGAAATTCGTTGCTGCCGGTTGCGCACCATCATAGATGTCCAGCAATTTAAACTTGATTTTCGCGTTCGGCTGCTCTCGCCATCTTTGCAGCTCCGAGTCGGCGACAGAGATGAAGCCGCACTGCGCGTCCAGCCAAAGAGAATTCCTGTTGTCTCGAATCACCGCAAGTATGTCGTCGCATGGGAGGCCGTTACGTTTGTCGAGAGTCCTCAGTGTATTCGCCTTCCAACGGACAACGCCTTTTTCGGTTGCAGCCCATAACGACCCGTCGGAATCGGCAAGCAGGTTTCGGATTCGGCCAAAATCTGGAGAGAACGTTTCCAGATTATTTTGCCTGTAGCGCGCCAGATTTCCCGTGGTCAGGCCCAGCCAAATGCCGCCTTCGGGATCGGCCGTCAGCGAAGAGGGCCGGGGAATCTTCGGAGGATCAATTTCCTCGCGGACCTGAAAATCGCGAATGCGGAACAGCGCGGGCTGAGTGGATTCGACCCAGATGTTGTGATCTAGATCTTCAGCCATGGCCGTGACCACACCTAGCGGGTTGCCATCGGGCTTGGTGATCGGGCGGAACCGCCCGTTTTCGTAAACCGTCAAGCCGGCATCGATTCCCACCCACAACCGCCCCGCATCGTCCTGGAGCAACGAAGTGACCAACCGTCCCGGCAAGCCGCTTCGTGCTCCGATCGCGGAGAGTTTGCCCTGACGCAGAAAATCCAGCGCCTCGACATTGCCGATCCACACCGTGCCATCGCGTGCTGACAATACGGAACCAACCCCTTCGCCGCTAAGGCCCTCCCGGATCGAGAAGCTGACCACGCTCGTGTCATGAAAACGGTCGATGCCTCTGGAGGTGATCACCCACAGGTTGCCTTCGCGATCCTGAAAAAAACCGCTTACTGAGTTGCTCGATAGACCATCTGCGCCGCGGAAGTTGTCTGCTTCGCTGCCGCGAATGCGGTAAATTCCGCGGTTCGTCGTCCCCACCCAAAGACTGCCATCGCGGTCGGCCAACAGTGCTGAGACCTCGAGTGAGGCCCCCGGAAGCTCCGGAGCCATGTAGCTCTTCCATGCACCTCGAATCAGTTGCTCCAGGCCCAGCCCGCTTCCGCTGCGCTCCATGCCAACCCAGAGGGTATCGTTGGCACCCTCCGCAATTGCGCTGACTCCCATAAGACCGCTGGCTCGTTTGAGCCCCGGGGGAAGGTAGATATTGACCGAGCCGGGCTTCCAACGGCACACTCCAAGCGAACTGCCGATCCACAAGTTGCCGAGATGGTCTTTGGCCAGCGGTTGCGCGTAGGGAAAGGGAATTCCGTCCGCGGGCCCGTAACAGTGAAGCTTGTTGGCTTCGACGCGGCAAAGCGGGCCTTGGTTGTCATGCACCTGGGAACGAGTCATCCAGATTGTGCCCGACGCGTCTTGCACGATGGACTCCACGAATCCAGGAGCCGACGGATAATCTGCCAGCTGACCGTCCTTCCAGTGGGCAAGTCCCGCGCCGGTTCCGATCCACAGACTGCCATCTCTTGCCCCAAGCAGGGAGTAAATGCGGGTGCTGGGCAACTTCGTTTTGTCCGGCGGCGTCCAGGGAACAAAACGCACACCATCAAAACGCAGCAAACCTCCTTCGGTGCCAATCCACAGATAGCCGTCTGTGGTTTGAGTGATGGCATGGGGAGCACCGCTGAAAACTCCATCCTGAATCCGCCACGCGGAGTGGGCGTATTGCGTGATGCGCCGGTTTGGATCCAGGGCTGCCGACGAGGCGATGAGCACGAGCGGCAACAAAAGCCTGACCACCCGCAGGAACATCAGGGCCAAACCCTCCCTGGTTCCGGAACATGGGCGCAATCCGTATACGATTCTCGCGGACTGGAGGCGTGTTTCATTTGAGACATTCTACTCACGCGGCAGGAATCTTGCGCCTGGGTAACGGAGGGCTCGCCGGGTGGATAAGAAATGCTCAGTACCAAGCCACCGCAATATCGGTCAAATCGAGCGAGATCGATTTCTCTCCCTGAAAAAAAGCCCGCCAGACGGGCTGGCTGCGGTCCATATCGCCGACGACGATAAATCCGCCGGGACAACCGTAGTTGATTCGCATTCCGGCGACCGGAGCCGTCGCTCCGGTAAATAGCGTGCAGCGCTGGCCGTTCGCCAACTCCAGGGCCCAAGGAAGGCTATCAGTGACCGGCTCGTTCTTGTGCCCCTCTGTGGGCAGCGAAGAGATGAGAGTCAAGAGCGTTACGTTGGCGTCCCAGGGCGTGTCCGGGCAAGCAAGCACTTTGGAATCCCCCATGACGTTCTCAAAGCAAGGATCATGAATGGCATTTCCAATACTGCAGCGCCAGGCGTCCGGACGTCCGGGCAGAGCCGCCGACCGGGCAAAACAACTGCCACTGCCGCGGGAGGTCACAGCAAAACCGATGCCCAGGTAACCGGCATGAAATGGAGTGATCAGTTTGATTTGAGTTGCCGTCCTGCACTCCGGTTGTCCCGACGCCGAATAGGCCGAAGGAATCAGGATTGCAGCCAATGCCAGAATCGCAATGCGTCCAAGGTACACAAATCCTCCTCTGCGAAGCCGCGTGGCTTGTCTGTCCGGCAGACCTTTAGCATCCACAGCCCATCGAGCACGAATTCTTTCCGGGACAGCCCTGCCCGTGTCATCTTTGCTCGCTCTCCTTGACAACGCGCCCATTGAGCGGCTGAATGGGACGCGCATTATCGGGGAAAATCCTGGCGAAGGCATTCACTTGCTCTGGTGAAATCTGGACCGGCGTTTTCAGCACAAACCAGGTCACGCCTTCGCTGCAGGGTGGCGTAGTGAGCGACCCAGGGTAGGTGTAGTAGGTAAGATTATGAGGCAAAAGATTGTCCGCGTTTACCTCAACTCCGGCGATAGCTTCTTCTTTGCCTTCAGTTCTTGGCATGTGTGTCCAGATCTCGTCGAGGGAGCGATTGGCCTTCCCCGGCGTCAGGAGAACCGCGATCACCGCCAGATTTCCTTGGCTGTCAGCATGAACCAGATGCGCCACCATGGCATAGGACTTACCTTGAACGCGCTCTTCGCTGGGGTGATGAAAGTGAAACTGCTTTAACTCGTAACGCTTATCTCCAACGGTAATGAAGCTGCCCGGCGCATAGTTCACCTGGATGGTGTGGCCGTTGTTGATGATTCTGAGCGGGCTGCTTTTGTACTGGAAACGGATCGCGGGTAGCGGAGCCTTGGTTGCGCTGCGAATATCAATCGGGGATTGCTCCTTGCCCGTTTTGCAGGTGGCATATTCGGCCTTGAGGTCGCCCCAATGTTGAGGGCCTGTCTCGCCTGCATAGCTCCACTGATGCTGATGATTTGCGTCCTGCGCCGGGGCCGAAGCAGCAGCGGCGGCGACCAGAACAACGAGTAGCAAGAATCTCGTCCGGCGGCTTTTCATTGTGATTCCTCCACGCGCAGAGATCTCGATGTCTTCAGAGAGTGATCCAGCACATTGCGTTTGTACCGGCTAATGGGCGCGAACTTTGTGAAGCATGATACTCCGCCTCCAACTCCGTTTGTCGGACTAGCAAGTTGCAGTGCCGGATTTCGCAGCTAGAGATCTTGAGAAGCTTTGAAATCCGGCACCGGCATGGCTAAGCGTTGGTGCGGGTGAATCTCAGGCCGAGTGATAAGCCCACTGTTACCATGCCCAAAAGGCCAAGTAAGGGAAGCAGGCTTCCGGTCTCGGGCAGCTCTGCCGGAGGGTCACCGGCGAGAACGGGCGCTGGCGGCACGAACCAGGCAAACAGAATCGGTTCGTCCGACGGCGGCGCCACGGCAGCAGGCGGCACCGTACCGGTCACCCGGGTCTGCCGCGAGATCACGGTTTCAGGTGCTTCAACGACTCGAGTCGCCGAAACGATCATGCCCTTCTTCAGACCCCAGGCATCGGTAAGTTTTCCGTTTACCGTGATTTTCTGCCCGGCAGGAATGTTGAATTTATGATTCGTGCCGTCGGCCAGGGTCAAAATCACGTAATTTGGCGGACTTGCGTACCACACCTTGCCGGTGACGCTCTGTGTAGTTGTAACCGTTCTGGGCGTGGTGGTCGTGATGGTGGTGCGCTGCAGCTTCATGCCCGGCTTCAGGTCATGAATGCCAAGTTCCTTGCCGTCCACCATCGCTCGCGCACTATCCGGAACGTTGGCAAAGTGCACGATCTTGCCGTCGTCTTTCTTTACGATCAGGTCGTGGCCGGATACGTAGACCACTTCGCCGCGTTCGATTTTGGCGATCTTGGTGGCCTGCCCGTCGGTGACACTTGTCTGTGTTTCAACCTGCGCGTTCACTGCCACAGCCAAAGACATGCAAATAATCCCAGCCGCGAAGTAGTGACCTAGTTTCTGCGTGAATCGAATCGAGTTCATTTTGTATTCTCCTTAGTTTGTAGTTTTTGCAAGGTTAGACTGGCTTGCTCAGTTGTTTTCTGTTGTTCAGAATTCATGCGGGAAGCGTGCACGATGTAACGCTTCGGCGCGCTTCCGACAAAATAAAACGGATAGCAAGTCACCAGCGTCAAGGACGGTTTGGAGCGGGGTCGTAAGACGCCAACATTCTTCGGGTCGACGATCTCGATCTCATCGACAATGTAGGTGTCAGTCCGCTGACGCCCTTCCAGTTCCACCTGGTCGCCTTTCCTTAGGTCCTTCAGCCCACGAAAAAAGCCGTCCCTGTGGCCGGCCAGGCCGATGTTTCCATCGTTCCCGACAGGCGCCGTCCCCTGGATCCAGCCGACGCCACGGTTCAACGTGAGATCATCTGTTCCCTCCCAAACCGGCACCTCCAGGTGAATCTTGGGAATGCGCAGCACAGCCAGCGGGGACCCGAGGTGTTGGTCCAAACTATCGCGGTATTCCCCGATACGCTTCTCGGACCACAACACAAAGTTCGGCCGCATCACCTCCCCAGGCAGTTGCGTGCGACTCTGCAGGTTGTCCGGAGATGCCTGCTTCAGAGCCTCGAACTGCTGCACTCCAGCGCGGGACAGAAGCGTTCCTCGCAACTTGCCCCCGAGATAGATCGCAAGCAATGCAACACCGGCGATCAGCAGCAGATGCTCCACCATTCTTCGGAGCGCAGGCGGCTTCTTTCCCGTGCCCCGCTCTCCTGCTGAACTCTCCGCTGTTCCGGACCTGGGTTCCGCCTTCGTCATTGACGTACTATGCTGCGGGTGTGCTGGAGTCCACATCACGAGATAAGCGGTTTTTTCTCTACCACTCGCGAGAAGGAGTTGAATACCTCTAATTGGGGATTACACAGACACTGCGGCGACGCGTCGGGCGTACGGCTGGCGGGCTATAAGAAGGGAACGCGGCTGATACCTTACTCCTGGAAATGCTATGGCAAGAACTCTTCAGTCGTTGATCGCCTGATAGGCGAGCACGTGAACCTCGCGGTCGAGGCTAAGATCGCCGCCAGGGTGCAACTGGGCCATGAAGATCACGATCATCTGTTCTTTTGGATCGACAGAAAAAGCCGTATAGAAGAAGCCTCCCCAGTCGTATTCTCCGGGCGAACCGAGTTCGGAAAGAGGCGCTTTGACGCCCTCGACTCCGAAGCCGAGGCCAAAGCCTTGTTCGGGACCGATTTTTCCCAATTGATCGTGCGTCATCAACTCCACCGATTTTCGGCTCAGAAGACGGATGTCGCCCAGCTTGCCTCCGTCGAGCAGCATCTGGCAGAAGCGGGCATAGTCCTCGGCCGTGGAAACGAGGCCCGCGCCTCCGGAGAACAACTTCTTTGGCCCGCGGTAGGGATAATCGGCGGAATATGAGAACGAGCCCTCGGTGATGGGAGTATCGGGGAAACGATTTAGACCCTTGCCGTCGTAGTAAGTGTAAGCAGCAGCCAGACGATCGAGCTTGTTGTCGGGAGGATAGAAATAGGTGTCCTTCATGCCAAGAGGCTCGAAGATCCGCTTGCGGAAGAATTCGTCCAACGTTTGGCCGGAGACGACCTCCACCAGCCGCCCCAGCACGTCAACGCTCAAACTGTACTCCCAGCGGTCTCCAGGGTTGAAAAGCAACGGGAGACCCGCCAGACGCTTCACGCTGTCTTCGATGGTTCCGTCGTAGGGCAGTAGTCCGCTGGCGACATTGGCCTTTTCGTAGAGAGGACCGAGAGTGGCGTTCCACTGGTATGTTAGTCCCGAAGTGTGGCGCAAAAGGTCGCGAATCGTAATCTCGCGGGTCGCCGGAATGGAATAGGGTTCTCCGGTCGCAGGAACGACATACACCTTGGGATTCCTGAACTCAGGCAAGTACTTCGACACGGGATCTTCCAGCAGAAAAAAACCCTCTTCATACAGCATCATGACGGCCGCGCTGGTGATCGGCTTGCTCATGGAACAAATGCGAAACATCGTGTCCGGACGCATAGGCTTCCCAGCTTCGCGGTCAGCCATACCTTGCGCAGAGAACCACGCCACCTGCCCACGGCGAACCACCATGGTTACAGCCCCGGCGATACGTTTGTCGTCAATATTTCGCTGAACGGCAGTCCCGATCCTTTGCAAGCGTTCCGAGGACAGACCGACAGTCTCAGGCTTTGCGATCGGTAATCTCTGGGCAAAGCCTGCGCCAATCAGAAAAAAAATCACGATCAAACGGACGGAGACGTTTCGAAGCGTACGGCTACCTGTGCTCATGTGGCAATGCTCCCTTTGTCAGTACTTGTCCAGCTTTAAGAATGGTGCGACAAGAAACGTTCTACCTCATCTCCGCTTGGCATGGAAGACTGAGCTCCAGCGCGAGTCACGGAAATCCCGGCAACCGCCGTCGCAAACACGGCGCTGTCCTCAACCGCACAGCCGCGCATCAGCCCCACGGCAAATCCAGCATTGAAAGCGTCTCCAGCGGCAGTCGTATCCACAGCCTTGACGGAAAACGCGGGAACACGTTTCTTTGCCAGTGTTCCCTCGGCAACAAGACAACCACGCGATCCCAGCTTCAGCAAGACGTTCTTAGCCCCTCGAGCCAAAAGAACATCGGCGGCTGTTTCGGAGCCCTGGTCGTCATTTTTTATTTTCATTCTAAGCAACTCTTCGGCTTCGGTTTCGTTGGGCGTGATCCAAGACACCCTGCGAAGCAGGTCTCCGGAGAGCTCGCGTGCTGGCGCGGGGTCGAGCATCACCGGAATGTCATGCCGTTCTGCGAACCGAGCGAGGTAGTCAACCGTCTCCAAAGGAATCTCAAGCTGCGTCAGGAGACATCCGGCGCGTTCCAGAAAGGGTGCCACTTTTTCCAGCGACGCCGGGTCGAGGCGGCTATTGGCGCCGGCCACAACCACGATGTTGTTCTCGCCGTGTGGTCCGGTTGTGATCACTGCGACCCCAGATGGCCCTTTTACTGTATTGACATGAGTGGTATCCACCCCAGCGTTGCGCAAGCCCTCGAGCAGCTGGGTTCCAAAAGCGTCCCCGCCGACGTTTCCCACCATCGAAACCGGATAGCCGAGTCTTGCGGCGGCAACTGCTTGGTTTGCTCCCTTTCCGCCATAAAACGTCTTGAAGCTGTTTCCTGCGATGGTCTCGCCGACCCGTGGAATACGATCGGCCTCCACCACTAAATCAAGATTGATGCTGCCCACGACAACGATAGGCCTCTGCATTGATTATCCGGTTCCGGCTGCCTGATCACGATGAGCGCAAACCGCGATCAATACCGGCCGTTTGAGCGCGGTCTTGCTTTAGAACACAACTTTTGCGGCAAGTTGAATAATGCGCCCTTCGCGGCTGCCCGTAACCTGTCCGAACGGTCCCGTGTACCCATTCAGTTGGGTACTCACGCCGTTCCACTGGGTGTGATTGAAGGCGTTGTACATATCCGCGCGAAACTCAGCGTGCAGGCGTTCGTAGAAATTAATATTCTTGCCAAAGGAGATATCCCAGTTGTTCTGCCCGGGACCCCGCACCACCCCCGGCGAAGCGGTGCCTTGAACGTTGTTTGGCGGCACGATGAATGCGGTGGTGTCGAAATATTCCGCGAAGGTTCGTTTGGAATGGGGGAAATTCGGGTTGTGCACCATGTCAAGATTGCCAAGGCCGTTGTAGGGTGCGAAATCATTGGCCTGGTTGCCGGCTCCGTTGTAAACGGTCAAAGCATCACCCGATTCGAAAGTCGCAATGGCCGAGACGTGCCAGTCGCCGAGAACGGGACGCAGGTAGCTCGGCAGACGCTGCCCGTACTTGGGTTCGTAGGTTGTCTGGAACAGGAAGCGATGGCGGTGGGAATAAGTTTCTTCTCCGTAGGATCGGATGACGCTTTGCGGATAGTTGTACCCTGTGTCCTGAGTGCCCTGTCCGACGATTCCGCGTTGTCCGAGGGTTTTTGAATAGGTGTAGTGAGCGAGAATCTGTAGACCACTGGTCATCTGGCGCTGGAATTTCACAATGCCCGCGTTGTAGTTACTGTTCAAGCCAGCCTTCTGCAGGTAGATGTCGCCAAACCTGCCGGAGTTATACGGGCGAGCTGCGTTGTAGCCGCTACCGTCAGGGTTCCATCCCGTCTGATAGGGCGCAGCGTTGATATCGTCGAAATACCAGCCATTTCTGCCTTCCGCTCCCAGGTATGACACTGTGATCGCCGAGTCGCGCGAAATCTGCCGCTCGATATCCAGGAGGTAGCGGTGGATGTAGGGCGTGCGGAACGAATCTTTCCGATCGGCATAGAAAAGCGTCTGATAAGCTCCCGCTCCGTAGTAGCCTTGTCCCGGGCCGGTCGAACTCGGGAAGGTTCCCAGCGGCACTTGCGGCGACGGCTGGAAGACTTGCGAGATGCTGGCTTGCGTCGGATCGGTGTTATCGATTTCCGATCCGACGAATCCGCCGGGCACGCCTCCGTACAAGGCCCCGCTGAGAACGTTCGAGATTTGGCTTGCGCCTGAGTTGTAATAGAGCCCGTATCCTGCACGCACCACGGTCTTGGGGTTGACCTGAAAGGCCAAGCTGAATCTCGGGGCAAAGTCGTGCTTGGGCGCCGAGGCATAGTGCTGCGGCAGACCGGGTGCAATTCCGGGTATGGAGATCGTATCCGTGGACGGCTCATAAATGCCGCAGCAGGTGTTGTTGGTGGCAAAGATAGGTATGGGGAGTTCGTAACGCAGTCCGTAGCTGAGCGTAAGCCGCTCGGTCACCTTGAACTTGTCGTTGAAATACGCTGCGTAATATGGAATGACAACGTTCGGTTCAGGGGCGAAGGGCCCTCCGGAGGTGTACTCGAAGCGCTGGTGAATCACGGAAGGCAAACCCAGCAAAACGTCGGCGTAGGCGTCGCCGCCGACCCCCTGATTCGCGGTAAAAATCTGGGGCCCGTTGCCGCAATAAGCGCCCGGGGCGGGAGCGCAGCCGAACGCCACATAGCGAACATTATCGAAATCCTCTTCCCCTTTGCGGAGGTAGGTAAACCCGAAGGTCATGCTATGACGTCCGCGGATCCAGTTCATGTTGTCGGAGAACTGCCGTGAATTGTTGGAGGCAAGAAAGTACTCATCAAAACCGAGGGTTGGCTGGCTGAAAAGCAGACCATAGTTGTAGATATTCAAGCCGAGAATGCCGGCATTCGCGCCTGTCCCGGTATTCTGGAAAATCGAGTTAAAAGGGTTGGAAGAGCCATTGATAAATGAGATTTCCTGGGGACTCAACGTAATCAGAGCGCCGCTTCCGAATGCGAAGATGAACTCGTTGGTCAGATTGGTCGTAAAAACGTGAGCCTCATCGATAGTGACCACGTGCGATTTGTCGCTTACGTCTGCATACACTGGATCGAGATCCGGGACCAGGCCGCCGGCATTGTTGGGTATGCCTTTGTACTGCGACCAGGCGACAAAAACGCTGTCTTTTGACGAGATTCGAACGTCGAAGCGGCTATCCCAATGATAGGGGTCGACCGCCTGCTTCGATGAATACTGATAATTGGCGCCGGAATTGTTCAGGGTGGGCGTAAGGTTAGCGTGCGGAAATAGATTGGTGATACCCGCAATCGGCGCGCTGACCGTCCCTGGATTGTAAAGCCCGGCAGTGACCAGATTATTGAAGGGTACAGCCGCGCCGGTATACGGATTGTAAATCTGCCCTGCCGGATTGGAGCACAGCCCGCTGACCGGGTCGAAACTGCCTGCAGTCAGCGGTCCTGTGCAGTCCTCCCCAAAATCCCCGCCGCGCTGCGCCTCACTCGGTACCACGGCCAGGTTGTTTGGTCCGGCCAGAGAGTGCGGATTGCGCTCGTAGTTGATGAAGAAGAACGCGCGGTCCTTGAGGTTGAGAACCTTGGGAATATAAATTGGGCCGCCCAGGCCGCCGCCATATTGGTTGAAGCGAAATGCATTCTTGGTGAATAGCCCCTGCGCCCTGTTGAAGGGAACCAGCGCGTTCAATGCGTCGTTTTCAAAGAAATCGTAGACTTCGCCGTGAAAAACATTGGTTCCCGACTTGGTGGTTGCGTTGAGGTTGGTAAAATCGCGGCCATATTGAGAAGAAAAATCCGCGACTCCGACTCTCACCTCACCAATGGCTTCCGCGGATGGCTGGAAGCTGCTGCCGCTTTCATAATTCTCGTTGGCATTAACGCCGTTCACATAGTATCCGTTGTCGCGCGAGCCTTCTGTGTTTCCACCGGCCGTGTAGTCCGCGCCGCCGGAGGTGTAGGACGCGCCGACTTCGAAGGTGCCACCGAGATTGATGTTCACTCGGGGAGAGGTGCTCACGCCGGGCGTCAACTCGGTCAGCGAGGTCCAATTGCGGCCGTTCATGGGCACACTCGTGATTTGTTCCTGGCTGATGTTCTGATCGTAATCGGCAGATTCGGTTTGCAGGAGGGGCGCGGCGGTAGTGACTTCTATTTCTTCAGAAGCCGCGCCCACCTGCAGTTGTACGTCGTAGCGGACGGGGGATTGAGGCGAAACCGTTAGTGGCTCGGAGACAGTTTTCTTGAATCCCGAGGATTCGACGGAGACCTTGTAGGTCCCCGGCAAAAGCTCGGAAAACTCGTAGTGCCCGTTCGCGTCAGTGCTGGAGGTCGAGGTTTGATTTCTGCCGAGATCCAGCAGCGTCACCGAAGCTTTGGGAACTACCGCGCCTGAAGCCTCGGTAACTACGCCGCTGATGCTGCCGCGTTGGGAGAATTGAGCGAACGATGCCGGAGAAGAGACGAAGAATACAAACGGCAGAATCAGTAAACGCGACAACAGGGTTCGCATAACGGTGCCTCCTGGCACAGACGCCACGCTGAAACGTTGAAACGTTTTAAATAGCGAACGCGCGAATTTACCCCGGTCCTTCGGCCATTGTCAACCCCCTAAAAGCAACCCGCAGTTGCGAAGCCAATCCCCGCCGATTCAACAACCGGATAAGGATCTGCGGGTTCGGGCATTCAAACAGAGGTTCGCGAAGTCGCCAAGGCGCAGGGTGTCATTTCGTATCAACTGTTTGGAGATTGGCCGTCACCCGTGCGGCGCGAGTGAGAAAACGCGGCCTAACGCGACAGCGTCCCGGAAAGTGGAAGAAAGGCCCGGAAACCTCTCGCCTCGCTCAAGACTCGTACATAGAACAGACTCAGGGTCAACCTTGCATCTGTTGTCAACGGTGACCGAACATAAAACCTTTCAATC